>JACCDG011476112.1_pt1 | contig 160046 bp, 142 predicted proteins | sample 7442471 | NCBI WGS metagenome assembly JACCDG01 (sample SAMN15323444, study PRJNA562643) | freshwater metagenome | isolation source: river surface water | place: USA:Blue River Watershed | collected 2017-08-17 | reverse complement strand
TTTGCGCCTGAATTTAGAAACAAAATGAGCGTAATTACAGGCACTCTAGTTGATACTCCATCTGGTATCAAAGTTCCGATAGGCGCGCTTGCTGAAGTGAAAGAAGGCAGCAGTCCAAACACTATTAGTCACGAAAACGTGATGCGTCGTGTAGTCGTCCAAGCCAACGTTTCGGGACGCGATCTGGGTGGTGTGATTGACCAAGCTCGCAAAAATATCAAAGAGCAAGTGAAACTGCCCGAGTCGTATTACGTAGTCTATGGCGGGCAATTCGAAGCGCAAGAACAGGCTCGAAATCAGTTAAGTATTTTATGTGGTGCTTCTTTACTGGGTATGCTCGTACTTCTTACGATGGCTTTTAAATCCTGGCGTGGAGCCATTCTAATCATGGCAAATTTGCCCCTCGCCCTGATAGGCGGCATCTGGGCGGTGCTCTTCTCTGGCGCAGTGCTTAGCGTTGGCTCAATGGTTGGATTTATAACTCTGTTTGGAATTTCGACTCGCAACGGAATTATGCTCGTGAGCCATTTTGAACATCTTCAAAAAGAAGAAAAAAATCTAGAAACACTCATTCGCACAAGCGCTATGGATAGACTCAGTCCTGTGCTTATGACAGCACTTACAGCTGCTCTTGGTGTACTCCCTATCGCAGTGCTAGGTGGTGCAGGGCGTGAGTTGGAACAACCACTTGCGATTGTTATATTAGGTGGCATGCTCAGTTCGACACTTCTCACACTGGTCGTGATACCAGCGCTCTTAAAACTATTTGGGAAGTTGTTGTATCGAACTAATGAGGGAGATAGAGAGTAGGCTCGCCTACAAGTTTGAAAACTTCGTTGGCTAATTCTTCGTAAACCGACTTATATTCGAGATGAAATTCTCTTTTGCAAAAAGCAATCTTGTATTTGGTTTTGTCTTTGGCCTCTATTTCGTATCTTGCTCCACCAGTAGTTAAATTTTCTGAAGCAAGCGTCACCGTTTCGTTAGTTTGCCAGAATTTTTTAGATTTTATCAATTCAAAAAAATGAGATGCTTCTTCTTTACTCAGCTCATGCTGCCATGTTTTAAAGCCATTAACTAAGTATGTGCCACCATGCCAGGTGCAAAAATGTGCGAAAGTTTTGTCAGCCTTGTCGCGTGTGATTGTTATGACTTTATAGTTATGGCCACAGCAAAACCAAAAGCGATAAGCAATCGGTTCTTTAATATTTTTAAGTGGCAGTTCAGAAATTACTGGCAATCGGTCAGAAAAATGATTCTCTGTCAGAGTTCCAGAGAATTCATATGGACGATTGCTAATATCTGAACTGTTATTGCAAGCTGACAAAAACACCGTGATGGATATTGAAAGAATAAGAAGTCGATTTAACATATTAAAGTTCTTCGTTAGCCAATGCAAACATTTCTTCGCATAGGCTTTTACAGATTGAAGGACAATCGAATGTTCCCATCATATCTGCGTAAATCTCCTTATACTCCTTTCCAGATTTACCTTCTACAACATACCATCTCGAATCAGTGATTAATTCGTCGAATTTTACTGATTCGGTTGTGTTCCAGAAATCTGATTTAGCGATTGTGTAGAGGATGAGATCTGCTTTTTCTTTGTCGACTTTTTGCTTCCATGATTTTGACACCTCTTCTCGTTCATACCATTCGTAGAAACTAGCGAACATTTCATCTTGATCATTTTGTTTCAACGTTAAGCAAAGATTTCTGTGCCTTCGAGCAAACCAAAATCGATAGACAATTGGCTCTTTAAACGCTTGAATCGGTGGTTCGTGGATTTTTTTGAGTCCACCTTCTCTAAGAATTTTACCAAGATGATCTCCTACTCCTACGACTTCAAAACTTTTATGTGAGGAATCAGAGTTGCATCCAGAAATCAGGAAGATACCGATCAATATAAAAAACAAAAGTAATTTCATGATGGGTCTACCAGAAGTTAATTCATCTTATCTCAGACGTTCACTCTTTGTCTTCTTCCAAACAATAAAAGCAAAAAGCGCTCCAACTGCGGCTAATGCAATTCCAAATTCATCGATGAAATAGGCAGTGTACTGACGAGTCACGGTGAGCGGAGTGAAAATGCCTTGAATGGCTACGTTGTGGCTGATGTGTAGAATGGCACATGGCCATACGCTGTTAGATTTTAATCTTAGCCAGCTCAATATAAAACTAATGCTAATGACCAAAACAGCAAAACAGGAAAGGGCTACCCAAGCGGGCGCGCCGTTGTTGTAATCGGTCGTCAAAATTATTGCGGGTACGTGCCATAATCCCCAAGCACAACCGATAACGGTTGAGGTTTTGGCAAAGGACATTGATTCGTTTAATTTGGGAACCAAAAAACCGCGCCAGCCTAGTTCTTCGCCAAATCCTCGATGCAAATTCATGACGAAATCTATCGTCATCATGTGAGCGCCTAGTGCAAAAGCGGCAAGGTCCAAGGAGAGTTGCGGGTATGACCGCAAACCTGCAATTAAGTATTTTTGGTTTGGGAAGCCGCCAATCCCACTTGTCCAAATGAATGAATAAGCGACTAGTCCGTAAACCAGAGGCAATGTGTAAGCGATGATCCAATAAATGGGTTTGCCAGGCAAAAGACCTAGGGTTTTAAAAAACTGTTTGCGCGCCTCTGCAAAAAAGAGAGTAGTTAAAATCGCAGCAGTTCCAGGGCACCACATCAAAAGCGTTGAGTAAAGCCCATCTCCAGCTTTAATAGAATGTGCCGAAATAATTGGAACATAGCAAGCCGCGGTCAGCACAAACAATAGCGCAAGAAAAGTCAGAATCTCTTTTTTGTTCTTCAACTCTCGTCTTTATGCACGCCCCAAATGTGTCCATCGAATTCGACCTCTTCAATTCCAGGCATATGCTGTAAATCTTCAATTAATTTGATAAAAACATCTTCTTGTCCAGCCGCTTGCACTCTCAATTCGCCAGTCTTATCGCCTTGGGTATGTTTGACTGTTAGAGCAATTGTTTTCAGTCCAGAATTTTTCAGTATATCTGCGACAGCTTTGACACCATCAAGCCCATTGGACAATTCTATTTTTAAATTGTTGATGTGGCGCTCGGGGAAAAGCTTCATTTCAAGCGGTTTTAGCAATGACAAGATTACGCACAAAATTATGGTGGCAACAATCGAAGTGAAATAAAGTCCAGCTCCAGTAGAGAGTCCAACGCCAGCTACAGCCCAAACGCTAGCAGCCGTTGTTAAATTGCGAACTTGATTTTTGCGAAAAATAATTATTCCGGCGCCAAGAAAACCGATACCGCTTATGACTTGTGCAGCCATTCTTGTTGGGTCGAAGTGAACATCAGTGCCTCCCATCATAGAGAATCCGCCGTAAGCTGAAACAATCATGATTAAGGCAGATGCTGTGCAAACGACTGCATGGGTACGAAGACCAGCTCCTCGATTTCTGCGTCCACGCTCAGCCCCAATTAATCCTCCTAGAAAGGCAGCCATCAATAAACGTTTGACAATTTCGATTTCAAGGTTCATTTTTTAGATTTTGGACTAAGCACGAAGCCTTGTCAAAGGCAGTGTCCGTTTATAATAATTTGACTCATGAAAAGAATCAGACAAATTCCTGCAATATTGATGGCGACGGCTCTAAGCTTTTTGTCTGCAAACGCTTTAGCACAAAGCAAAAGCGACTTTGACTCAGGTGTCGTGCACTATAAAAGCCGCAATTACGCTGCCGCTATCAAATCTTTTGAGAGCGCATTGCAGAAAGGCGAGGCGAAACCTGAGGTCTACACTTATCTTGGGCATTCTTATTATTCTGTAGGCGATCGCAGTCGAGCATTGAAGCGCTATCAAGAGATGGCTGTCAAATTTAAAGGACAACCTGCTGAGCAAAGTGCGCTTGGGTTTATTAAACGCCTGGATCCAAACGGACGTTTGACTCAAGCGCGTGGTTCGAGCGTGCTGCAACGTATAGAAGTTATTGCTCCCACAGTTCAAGGACATCCGTCGGTAGAAAGCACGACTGTGTCTGCAGTTAGAAGTGCACTGTTGAATCTTCCTGCGTATATTCTGAAAATCCTGGACAATTGCGGAACAACAATTTACGTTGGAACAAATTCTACTGATAAATTTCCTGAAGACTGGCGAGTATCCAAGCCGGGTCAGGAGATAATCACTCTTTCACAAGAGCCAGGACGCACCATTGGCAGTGACATTTATATTTGGGAAAGACCCACAGAACCCGGGTCAAAAGAATTGAGTGATAAGTTTCCGAATTATTACTTTGAACATGCAGTCTTAACTGAAGTCGGACATATAGTTTCAAAGTCGCTGAACGATATTCCAAATGATCCGGGCTTCAAGGAAAAGTACGATCTTGAAGTAGCTCTGCTTTCCTCAACTGATAAAAAAAGATTCGACGTGTTTCTCCAGAAAGACAATAAAGGAATCGAAGAATTAGCCGCGTCATGTGTTGCTAACGTTTTGAGAAATAATTCTCAGCAGTCGGCTCACTTTTCAAAATGCCAGGAGTGGGTCAAACAGCGAATGGAAGCAGCTCGTACTGGTAGAGCTAGTTTACTTGTTTCGCTTGGTCCTAAAGCTAAAAAAGCTGCTTCTGCTAAAGATGCCAAACCCGATGATAAGGCTCAAGGCATCAAGACTGCAACCACTACAGCCAACACGTCTTTAAGCTCTTCTGAAGCCAAGGTTGAGCGCATAAAGAAAGAAAAACCCGATACCATTCCAGAGCAAGATCACGTTCCATATTGGATTGACGTACACACCAGAATGAGGGTGAAAGGCTGGATTAACGGGCGTGCTACAACGATGATGCTTGACACTGGTGCCTACAAAGTCGTTATTGGCTGGGAGATTCTGCAGAGGTTGGGAATCAAGCCGCCTGAAGGGAAAGCTACAGACAGATCAAGTGGAGCTGGTGGTAGTTTTGAGCACTGGGAAATGCCGCTTGAGATTCAAATTGGCAAAATTCGACGGACCGTCAACGCCTCAATCGTAAAAAACGAACCTGAAATCCTTGTTGGGCAGCCCTTTCTGGAGGGGATGTCTTATCGAATCGATACTCGAGGAAGTTATATTCACTTCGTTAAAAAAGGTGGCAGCTCAAGGCACGTTGGTACTTTCGATTCGATTGAAGTTCCATACCGAATGGTAAATGGAAACATGATGGTGCAGGCCAAAATTAATAACACTCCGCTTGAAATGAATTTTGATACTGGGGCTCCATCAACAGTTCTCTCTACGCAAGATGCTTTTCGACTGGGTCTGATGTTTCGTGAGCCAGACGATGTTGAAGCTATAGGCGGCGTTGGTGGAGGAGCTCAAGAGGCTTACGTTTACCAGGTTTCTGAAATTCAGCTTGAGACCAAGAAAAAATCGGATGTTCGAGTTCATGTCATGAACATCGGACACTCAGTGCTAGGTCAGGACTTCTTTGGGACCTCGCAATTTGTTGTGGACAGTGAAAAACGAGTTATTCGATTTACGCGCAAATAGCATTAATGCAGCAATCTTAGCGCTCGTGTATCATTCTCCAACTCGAAAAAACTGGAGGTGGATGTCATGCCGCTAAATAATTTTGTATCGCTTGGAAAATCAGGTCTGCGTGTTAGCCCGCTGTGTCTTGGCACAATGACTTTCGGTATGGATTGGGGATGGGGCTCGACTCCAGAAGAGTCACACAAAATCTTGCAAGCCTACATAGACAAAGGCGGCAATTTTATAGATACAGCCAATTTTTATACTAAGGGTCATTCTGAAACGATAATCGGCGACTTCGTCACCAAAAAAGGTTTTCGTCGCGATCAATTAGTTATTGCCACCAAATTTTTCGGTTCGTTGTATCAAGGCGATCCGCATGGCGGCGGCGCCAGTCGCAAAGCAATGTACAGCCAACTCGATGCATCTCTAAAGCGTTTACAAACAGACTATATCGATTTGTACTGGATGCACTGCTGGGATAAGAACACCCCAATCGAAGAGACCATGAGCACTCTAGACGATCTAGTGCGCTCTGGCAAAGTGAGATATGTCGGATTCTCCGATACTCCAGCATGGAAAGCGACTCAAGCTCAAATGCTTGCCGATCATCACGGATGGGCTAAAGTAGTGGCTCTTCAAATCGAATACTCATTGCTCGAAAGAACAGTTGAAGGCGATTTGATGCCAATGGCGCTGGAAATGGGAATGGGCGTGACCCCATGGTCGCCTCTCAAATTCGGCGTATTAACTGGTAAATTCACTCGCGAAAACAAAGGCAAAGTCGAGCCCGGTCGCGGCGATTGGGTTAAGGAAAACTTGACTGACAAAGCCTATGATGTGGTTGACGAATTAGTTTCTGTTTCTAAAGAATTGAACACGACACCGCCCAAGGTGGCACTTGCTTGGTTGCTTACAAAACCAGGGGTGGTATCACCAATTATTGGTGCTCGTACAATGGAACAGTTGGAAGACAATTGTGGCGCAACTGAAATCAAACTTTCGGAAGAGCAAATCAAACGTCTTAATGCAGTTTCAGAGCCCAAGCTGAATTTCCCAGCGGACTTCTTGAAACGCTCAGGTACATTTGGTTCGGGCGGAACCACTATCAATGGCGAAAGCTCAGATGTGAATCCATTGGCGCCCAAATCGGATTCTGAGCGCTTTACTGGTAAATCAACTGCTTCAGTTCGATGAGGCTAGCTGCTTAACCACTTCTTTTCCCATGCCTTCAGCAGACTTCGGATTCTGACCAGTTATCAGATTTCCGTCTATCGTGACATGCGATTGCCATAACGGTGACTTCTCGAATTTACCGCCGTGCTCTGCCATTTTTGATTCGAGCATAAAAGGCATGTACTTGGTTTTCTTCACGGCGTCTTCTTCGGCGTTGGTGAAGCCAGTAACTTTTTTGCCTTTGAGTAGATAACTACCGTCTTTGAGTTTGACATTTACAAGTCCGGCTGGACCGTGACAAACTGCGGCAATGACGCCATTCTTCTCATAGATTTTTTGAACAAGCTTTTGGCTGTCTTTGTTGTCAGCGAGATCAAACATTGGGCCGTGACCACCTGGAAAAACAATTGCTTTGTAGTCTTCGGCTTTTACTTTAGAAAGTGCAAGCGTGTTATTGACTTGTTTCATCGCGTCTTTGTCTGCAAGAAATCTTTTGTTGGCACCGTCTTCTGGTTTTTTGCTTTCTTCGTCAAGCGGCGCTGCGCCACCCTTTGGAGAGGCAATATCAATCTTGTATCCGGCGTCTTTAATTGCATAATATGGGCTAGATAATTCTTCTAAGTACCAACCAGTTTTCTTGCCCGAGTCGCCCAGTTTGTCATGACTGGTAAGAACAAAGAGAACGCGACCTTTGTCTTCAGCGCGAACGCTCGATGTGGTGATGCCTGCGGTGAGTGCAAGAGTCAGTCCAACTAGAATTGATTTTTTAAGCATTATTTTCATCCTTCGATTTGTATGCAATTCCTAACTGCCATAAAACTAGTAATGGAAACAAGATTGCGTTTGTCGCGACCAGAATATGTCTGAGAGGATTCGCATCGCAGTCACTATAATATTTCGCAGCGTATGCAAAACCCGAAGCAATCAATGAAACAACGAACAATGTGTATCCAATTTTTACCATCCACTTTGGATAATAATTTCGCGTGGCAACGACACTAGAAATAGTGGCAAGGCAATACATCAGATTTGCTATCGTTCCACTTTCGAGCATAAATGCTGATTGCAAGCCAACGTGCTCTTTGAACTCATCTTCAGGAAAAAAATTTTTAGTTGCTTCGAAAATTTGCGCAAGTTCTGCATGCAAATCGAACGAAACTCCGATGACAGCGCAGAATACAGCGCCAAGCAAGAGTTTTCGATTGAGAGCGCTAGTTCCCAATGCAAGGTGATGTTTTCTCAAGCATACTATAAAGGCTAGAAAGGTGAAGGCGGTGAAAATCCACACCGACCAACCCAGTTGCCACCACAATGTATTAGTCTTGATATATTCAATGCGCGAATAGAAATTTGGGTTGGTCAAAAGTCCCGGAGCAAGTACAAATGCCATTACGAAGGAGCCCACTGTATGCGAAATAGCCGAGACTACCGACGTGATTCTCAGATTGCGAAGACTTGTACTAATGCTAGTCACGTTCGATTACCAATTTGTAATTACGCTTCGTACATTCAGTTTCCAGTTCTTCACGTTCAATCCATGTGTCGAAGGGCACTAGTCCTTTCACTTCGCCAGCCCCGTCTAAGATTCGTTTGCACATAATGCTTGCGGGCATAACGGGGATTTGTTGTCCCTGATGCTCGGCAACGATGTTTAATCGAATGGTTTTTTGTTGCTCACCAGAAAGTCCTTGAACCTCGACTCCAAGCGCGCCCCAGTCGTGACCAAGAAAGCCAAATGCACTCATTGCCATCTGCAACATCCCAGACATTTCGCGAAGATTTTTAATCGATCCAGAATTAGTGAGCGAAGCAAGCAGCGACATGCCTGAATTGAATAGACCGATCTCGGCTCCAGCTCTAAACTGAACATTGTCTGCGCCAAATTGGGTGGGAAATAATTCGTGATCGGCAACGTCGACTAGATAACCAGTTCGATTTCCAATGGGAGCAGGAAACTTGAAGTCGCGCGGTTGACTCCAACCTTTAACGTTAGTCCAGTCGCCATTTTGCATCACTGTGAAATCTTTGCCAATAGAACTAATTAGCGAAGTTACAGTCGAAAATCCGCGTGGTGCTTTGTTGCCGGGAGCAATTTGAATTTGAATCGAGTTGATTTTATCGAGTTCTTTTCGCGCGATATTTACCAGCGCTCCAGATAACGCAGGCACTGATGACCAGCCAGTACACACGGTTGATGACGGTTTCAACTGTTCGAATAATTTGCGCACCCGAATTACATATTCGCGATCATCGGCAAGGTCAATGTATGGAATTGATTTATCCATACAGGCATTTGCTAAAGTAAGCGGAATCTCCTGGAACGGACCAGCGGCACAGATTACGATGTCATTGCCTTTGATGCCTTCGTTGCAATGTATGGTGTTGTTTAGATCGAGTACTTTGTTGAAAAACCGCGAGTTATATTCTGGGAGCTTGGCTCGCATTTCTTGAAGTCTTCCTGCAGACCTGCCTGCGGCTACAATATGGAAATCTGTGTACTGCAATAGATCTTGCACTAGAATCTTGCCGAAGTATCCGGTGCCACCAATTACAAGTACTCGCTTTGACGTCATTTTGTTAACGCCATTGCCATAATTACATAGTGATTATTTTTGAAATCAAACTCATCCAAAACGCTCATGCCAAGCTTCTCGTGCGCTTTTATGGAACGTGGATTTTCCTTAGATACAAAAACTACAGCGGCATCATATTGTCCAAAGAGTTCTTTATATAAAGCCTCATATAGTTTTTCGAGAACCCCTTGGCCGCGCAGAGATTGGTCTATACACACGGGTCCAGTGATAAGAATCTGTTGATTTGAGAGACACTTTCCGCCCAAATCTATGTTGCTAAAACGTTCAATCATCGCAGCGGGCAACGGAAAAGGCAAATTGAACATCGGGGTAGACGAGCACAAAAAAGCTTTCACCAAGTCACCTTCAAGCCCAGCTATAACGCAGCCGTCGTTATCCATAGACTGAAACTGCTGCGCCGAAAATGCCGCAGATAGAAATCCGTCCTTCTTTTGATTGTCCGAGATATTGCTTGCAAGATTCAAGTCTTGCAGTTTTACGATGCCATCAAAGTCGGTGCCGGATGCGCGACGAAAAAGCATCTACTGTGCCGACTTACCGATGATTACAGATACAGGAGCGTGAGTTACGATCTTGTCTGTGACGCTTCCCAAAATAATGTGTTCGAGAGCTGTATGACCTTTAGCTCCCATTACAATTAAATCAGCGTTTTTCTTCTTGGTGAACTCGATTAGTACGTCGGCTGGCTCGCCAGTCGCTAACTCCGTATTTACGTTGCTCAAACCCAAATCTTTCATTTGCTTGAGTGCGTCGGCGATAACCATCTCGCCTTGCATCAACAGATTTTTTTCCAGAGCGAAATTGACTTCGGGAACAACAGCCATCATCTGTGGTACTGTCACCACATGTAATACTGATACTTGCACGTTACGCTCTTTCAATTTGAGCATTGTTGCCATTTTGTTCATAGTCGCTACGGCGTCTTTGGACCCGTCGAAGGCAAACACAACATGTTTGACGTCGTTCTTGCCAGGGCGCAATACAAGAGTTGTTCCTGGATTGAGTTTGGCTACTTTGCGCGACGTGGACCCGACAAAGAACTCTTCGACTTTGCCATGTTTCAAAGGAAAAACGCAGGTAACGTCTGCATCTATCTTTTTAGACATATCGGCAATCGATTGGGCTGGATTACCAGAAATAAATTTGATCGTCACTTTGGCGCCTTTTGCTTCCAAAGCTTTTTGCAGTGGGTCGAGCTTCTCATGCGCTTTTTTCTCTATTTGATGTCCCCAGTCGTCAGCAAAATCGCCCATTGAATTAATGACGTTTTCATACGCTGGCGTAATGTTTTTGACGAACAAAAGCGTTACATCAGCTTGCTCAAGCGGCAAAGTCGTTGCCAGAGCTTCGACGAAGTCGGGTGGGGAGTGCATTACATCAACGGAGAGCAAGAGTTTCATGGTCCTAACCTTTAGCTTGTGCTTTGTGGGGGAAGCCTTGGGTTATTTTCTCACAGATGATTGCTTGACTACTCTTTGTTTTCTTCGTCTTTCTGCTCATCTTTCTGCTTGTCTTTGCGCTTGGATTTGCCCTTTTCATCGCGCTTCTTGTCTTTGTTCTTTTTCTTTTGCTTTAGTTGGTTTTGTTCCAGCTCGATAACCTTTTCGATTTCTTCATCGATGGTGTCGTAGGGGAATCCACTGCTATTTTTACTGGCGTCTCCATTTAGATCGCGCTCAGATGAACCAGCGTGACGTCGATTCAATTCTTCTTCGATTTCTTTGGGGTCGATGCCATTAACCTTCATCGGACCTTTGCAGATTTCCTTCCACGGCGCACCAGCCATAGCTTGGCGCAAAATGACTTCAAATACCATTTGTTTAATCGACGTGCCATAAACGCCAGAAGGCGATTGCTCAGGCACTTTGACGCGCGGAATGGCGACTTCTGATGCGCCACAGAATCGACAAAGCTTGGCTTGGATTTTTATGCGCTCATCGCAAGCGACGCAATTTCGGTAATGTTTGTCGGAGAGTCCAAAATGGCAAAAGCGACACGCATTCGCGTTTTTCTTAATCAGCTCGGCACAGTTGGGGCACTCAATTGAGTCGGCAAGATAATCCATGAGGTGTTTATACCCAGCAGAATCGATTTAATAGTAAGTGCACTTAGAGCCTTGTTTTCTAGCTTCTTCGACCATTTTTATTTTTTCTTTTACACTAGCTGGCCAGTTTATAAGAAATCTGTCTTTTGTAGAACTGTATTCTTGAGCAGCTAGGTACATGTCTAGATCCCATTGCGATCGAAAAACCCGACCATTACTATAAACCTGGTAGGAAGCTGCATTTCGTTCATCAATCGGGAAACTTTAGTTCAATGTGAGATCTAGCGTAGTTTCTTGCTCGAATTATTGCTTCATCTGTGTTTGCTACGGAAATAAGTGTTTTGCTGCTTTCGTAACCCCACAGAGCCAATCCTGCTGCAATGACTAACGCAGTACAGGTAACAATAAGTTGCATTTTTGGTTTCATGCAAAATAATTTCATTTATCCATAATACTTCTAGTTAACGACATCTCCAACATCCGAATTCAAGATAGCTTTTTTCAAATCAGAATTGGTTGACTTAATCAACCAAATTACTTGATTAAGTCAACTATTAATTTCTCAAAAAAAAGGACCTCTCTTTTGTTCAAGCGTGAATTAAATAAATCCATCGAACTCAGATTTAATCAAGATGTCACCAAACTGAAGAGAAGCCGCATGCAAAGCCATCCGCGTAAAGGAATAAGTCTCGCGAAAGAATCGATTTACGTCGCCTTTTCCAAAACGAACGTCTCCTACGATGGGATGAGATAAATGTTTTAGGTGGCGCCGTATTTGGTGCTGTTTACCAGTAAGAGGATGACATTCGATCAATGACCATCGATCAAAGTGCTCTATTGGAACAAAGCGAGTTTGCGCCTCCACGCGAGATTCTTTATCGCGTTGCTTAATTGGATGATCGAGAAAAATTTCTTCTTTCATTAAACCGCGCACAAGTGCAATGTATTTTTTCTGGACTAAACCAGATTGAAATAAAGTTTGCATTCGCCGCGCACTATCAGCATTTAGCGCAAATAAAAGTACGCCGCTTGTTGCTCGATCTAATCTGTGCACGGCAAAAACTTGAGCGCCAATTATTTTGTCGCGGACCAAATCAGAAACTGTAATTGGGTCTTTGTCCCAACCTCGATGCACTATCATACCTGCAGGTTTATCTACGGCAATGAAATTATCATCGCTATATAAGACTTTTAAGTCGTGCCCTTCAGCTCTAGTAGGCGCGGACCGGACGAGGTGTTCCAGAGATTTTTTGAGCATTTACTTTTGCTTTTTCAGGTTTGCGACCGAAAGAAACACCCATACTTTCATAGACAGCAACATCGTTCATATCGACAAAGCGCTGAACAATGGCGTCTTTTACGTCCATATAATTCAACTGTCCAGCTTGAAATGACGCAACTGTTACGCCCAATACGCCTTGCGCAATGAGCTCGACTGCAGCGGCACCTGCTTCCAAACCAAAAGTTGCATCGTAAGCTGAAGAAAATCCGCAGCGCACTAAGTGACCGGGTCGAATGTCGCGTACTTCGGGAATCTCGTAGACGCCTTCGACAAATTGTCCGGTGCGCTTCATGAATTCTTTGATTTCGGGATCTTTTTTGATGCGGTCTTCGATTTGTTTGACCACATATTTGCCTGCGCCCATGAGCTTTCTGTGACCAAATGAATCTGGTTCTGAACTCATGTCCACAAGTTCGTTGCCTGATGCGTCGCGCAGACCTTCAGCTACCACAACCATTACTGTGCCAGCTTTTACGTCGGATTTTTCGATGCGCGAAACAAAAGCGTCTTTGACATGTTTGTACAAAACATCAAAATCTACCGGCACTTCTGGAATCAAAATGGCGTCGGCATCGGCTGCGACTCCGCCTCTAAAGGCTGTGTGTCCAGCGTATCTGCCAAAAACTTCAAGTACTATTATTCGATTGTGAGTGCGTCCGGTGGTGCGCAAATCGCGCACTTCGTCTTGAATGCGATTGATGGTCGAGTCGCCCCCGACACTGTATGGCATCAAGTCGAGGTCCATTGTTTTTGGTGCGTGGACGCATGGAATGCCTTGCTCAGAAAGATCTTTCACCACAGAGCCTGTGTCGTCGCCGCCTGAAATAATTAGAGCGTCGAGCTTGAATTTCTTGAGCCCGTCTTTGATGCGGTCGTACTTTTTGTCGTCTTTGATTTTGGAAATTTTGACGCGTGAGTTGCCGGCTTCGCTGCCTGCCAGGTATACAGGGATTTGCTCAATGCGATCATGAGTAAGTTGAGTCAATTCTTTGAGGTCTATTAAGTTGTAAAGCCCTGCATAGCCGTTTGGAATAATGAAAGTGGAATAGCCTTTGCTCAATCCGGTGAGGGCTGCACCCTTGATGACGCCGTTTAGTCCGCCGCAATCGCCGCCCGATGTGATAATGCCGATGTTTTTCATGTCTGCTCCCAAAAAAGCTGTGAAGAGCAAATTGAACCACGCTTAAAAGATTGAATTGTTTAACGCAATTTTATGGCGCAAATAGCCCACAGGCAGCCGCTGGTCTTGAAAACGTGTGAAAAAATAGCAATGGCTGGCTTTGAGTCGCTGACCCAAGTCCTAATAAATGTTATAAAGGGGGTCTAAATCTCTGGTATTAGACAGAGAACGTGTAGAGCAAGGATTTTATGCAATCGAAAGTCGACCCGACAAAAGACATCTTGGCGGATGTGACAAGCGAAAACGCTGAGCCATACAGAGAATTCTGGCGCCAGGCTCTGGCGGTTCAAGGCTCAATTATGATGCATGTGCTGCCAAACGTTATCTTGTCTGGGGTAGTGGCAACAATTGTTTGCTTTATTGCGTATTATTTGAAGCAAAACCATAGTTTTCAAATTGGATTTAACGTTTCGCTTTACGAAGTTGTAGGGGGCGCACTTGGTTTGCTCCTCGTTCTGCGTACAAACGCCGGTTACGATAGGTGGTGGGAAGGACGCAAATTGTGGGGCGGAATCGTCAACCAGAGCCGCAACTTGTGCATTAACGCTTTGTCTTATGGACCAAACGAGCCTGAATGGCGTTCTAAGTTTGTGCGCTGGGTGGCAGTTTTCGGACATGTATCGCGAATGCGTCTTCGTAGCGAATCAGAATCGCCAGAAGTAACAAACTTAATTGGTGAGCAATCGGCTCAAGAATTATTTAAAACTGAACATATGCCAAGCGCCGTGTCGATGATGCTTGGTGGGATGCTCAAAGACGCTTGCGACAGAGGTCTTATGACCGAGCCTGCTTTTCTTCAAGCCGAGCAAGAAAGGGCCAAGTTAATCGACCATCTAGGAGCATGTGAGCGTATTTTGCGTACACCACTGGCGATGGCATACTCGGTGAAAATTAGACAGTTTATCGCCTTGTTTATTCTCACTCTTCCTTTCGCTCTGGTAAACAGTCTTGGTGCTTACTGGCAGGTTCCACTGCTTACAATGATGGTGGCATATCCGCTTTTGTCGCTCGATCAATTAGGGGTGGAATTGCAAAATCCATTTTCGACGAAGAATTTGAGTCACTTGCCGCTGGCTGAGATAAGCAAAGCAATTGAAAAAAACGTTTTGAGTTTGCTTCGCGCCAAATCTGTAAAGTCAGGCGATCTCGATTTCAAAGTGCGCGAGCAAAAACGCACTGAAGAACTGATTTCGTTCCTGAACAAAAACTAGGTTTGGAGCTTATTTATAAGCTAGCGCGGTATCCAGTATGGCGAGACGATTGTGCCGCGATTTGATTCTTCTTCGGCTTTGTTTTTAATTGCCAGAGCGTCTTGATACTTGCTTCGACAATCATTGGCTAATTCTTGATAGGGTTCAAGCAAAACCTGGCTGCCCTTTTGTACGCGTGCGCGTCGACGTTTGAAATCGTCTGGAGTTTCGCCATAGTTTGGAAAAACTGGCAAGGCGACATCAATTTGTTTTTTTGCCTCTTCAAGTTGTGCTTGCGATATACGCATGTTCGATTCAGCCTCGGCTAAGACCTGGCGCGCTCCACCAAAAAGATAACTGCCTTGCGCGAAGCTTGACCATCCCATGAAATTGCTCAAGCTGGGTCCGTTTTGAGTGTAGCTGTTAATCTTGGGAAGTCGACGTTTGATACTTTCAAGCTCTTCTGGCTTCACCGATTCGTCTTCAACTGGGGCTGAGATGTTTTGCGATTGGCTCTGTGCAGGAGCTGGAAGGTCGCTTGGGTTTGCTTTGTAATTATTTTTGTGCAGAAGTGCTTTGATTTGTCCCGCGTAGCTACTTGCCGGGTCCAGGTGAAAACTCTGAGAGAACTGAGCCAGTGCATCGTTTTTTTTGCCTAGTTGCATAAGGGCTAGTCCATAGAGATAGTGCGATTTGGCGTTGTTTGGATTTTGGTCCACTAATTTTTTGAAATAGCCTGCAGCCGAGGTGTAGTCTTTGGCTTGGTAATAACGCAGTCCGTAACTTTCAAAGACAGAAGTTGCGCCATATGCGCTGGATTGGGCTGTGGCTGCTAAGACACACACAAGCGCTATTTTGCCAGAATTTTTGTAGATATCGGTTCTCATCGCTATAGTTTAGGCCCAAACAGCGAAAAACTAAACATTACACTTTTTTGTTTCATGTTCTATGCTAGTGAAGTGTCTACAAACTCTTGAGGGGCAAGGTTTAGGTAGTTTGAATATAAGCAAATATCTTAGATTGGAAGATATTAGCGATCACGGACTCCAAATACCGGAGTCGGCACTATATAGTGTTTTGCTGGTGTCCACTAAAGTGAAAGATTGCTCGACATTGCTCAAGCAATTGATTTCGTGGGGACAAAATCAGCTTGTGTTCTCGGCTTTGACCGAAGCTGAAAATGCTGTCTTGCGTATTGAAGACGAGAATTTTGATGCGGTCATAATTACAATTGACCCTCAAGTTGGCAAAGAACTAGCCTTACTGACCACAATTAAAAAGCTGGCGCCAGAATTACCTGTGATTGTTTTGTCCGACCACAAGCACCGCGAACTTGCAAGCCTGGCTATAAAAAAAGGTGCTCAAGACTTTATGGTGGTCGATTCGTCTTTGCCGCTTGAACTGCTTAAGATGCGCTTGATTGCTGAAATAGAAAAGAACAAGGCTGATGCTGATAAGCTAGGTTATGCAAGGCTTGAAAAGTTTGTGACGCGAAGTGTGGTAGAGCACTCGCCTTTGCTGTTTGTGCGTTTTGATCATTCATTTCGCATTATCGACTGCAATAAATATTTCGAAGAGAAGACTGGCTCTACCAGGCAAGAATTGCGTGGTCGCTCTATGTTTGAAGTATTGCAGCAAGTCGAGTTGATTGAGTTTCAGTCGCTTGCAAAAGGACAGCCGGTGCTGGCAAAGCGTCTCACGCTCAGAGGCGAAGACAATCTCTATAACGACATGTTTGTCAATTTCTTTAGTTGGTCCTTTGCGCGGGCAAACGGGCAAGAAAGCGAGATTATATTGCTTGGGGTTGATATCACAGGAGCTGTAAGAGCCAAATATTTACAGGAAGAATTTGTGGCTGCAATTGCGCATGATTTACGCAATCCTATTTTAGGGCACGAGCAAGTTTTTTCCGCCATTTTAGACAAAAACTTGAATCCCTATGGTGATTTGACTGCGTCATTGCAAGCCGTGCGATCAAGCAATCTCAAGGTTTTGCAGTTGCTAGATACAATGCTTGATGTGTATAAAATGGACAGCTCAGAAGTGGTGCCAAAGGTTGAAGGCGCTTGTTTCAATGAAGCGGTACACTCACAAATTGGCGAAATGCAATTGGTAGCTAATATCAGTCAGCAAAAAATCAAACTTAACTTGGAGCAAGGCTTGCCTAAAGCCGGAATTGATCAGGTTTCCGCTTTTAGAATCGTGTCTAACTTGCTTTTTAACGCAGTCAAAAACTCGCCCAAGAAAGCGGATATTACCGTGACCACGCGCTTTAGTGATGAATTCGTTATTTTGGAAATCTCAAACACCCCTCTGTATCCGCAGTCTCTTGAGCTGGCCAATCTGTTTGAGCGATTTGCGTTTGCTGACAAATCAGAAGGTAACAAAAGATCAACGTCTGGGCTTGGTTTGTATTTTTGTAAGAAAACACTCGATAGGTATAATGGCAATATCACCTGCATTCAAGAGACTGACCCAGTCACAGTTACGTTTATTGTGAGCGTTCCTCTTTTGAAATAACAAATTTAGTGGTACCTTGCGGCTCAATTATGTTGAAGTCTGAAAATCTAAATTGGGGACGGCCAAAGATTTTTGCTTCTTCTAAGATGCCCAAATAGTCTGTATTGTCGCCAATTAAGAATAAATGCCCGGGAGGTACTAAGTAGGCTTGGGTAATTTGTGGACCCGTTGAATTTGAGTTATTTTGACGATAGGTGATTTTCACACAAGCTCCTCCTTTCTCATGAGAAGAGGGAGATCTGACTGCAACGTTATTTGGTAGAACTATTTTGGCCCCTGGGCATTGAACCAAAACAGAATCACCGGGCAATCCAGCTATGCGTCTGAAGTGAGCTGCCTCACCGGTTTCTCCTTTGATGCGAGCAATAGCTAATTGCATTTTTTGCCAACTATTTTTCTCTTTGGCCTTCAAAAAATCAGGATAGAATAAAACAATTTCGCCCCTTTTAAACGAATGGTTTAAGTAAGGACTGAATTTTTCAACGAACACAAGATCGTTTGGTTTGAGGGTAGGAAGCATTGCCAAAGATGTTATTTGACGTACTTCGCATGGCAATGACCACAGAATCGAAAAAATAAATGTGGCAATGAAATTTAGAGTAAGCATGCCCAAAATAGCTAGAAGTGCTTTCATGATTGCACCACACTTTGTTTTTCATTTATTTGCAAATAGAGCACCACAAGCGCGATTGTTACTATCAGTTCTACAATAAATTGTATTTGTAGTCCTGAACATATTAATGTTGCGCCAATTAAAAATAAAGGTGCTATCAAGCGTGAATATCCAAGTGTAAGTTTGTAGCTTGATTTAATTGAATTGGTCAAGGACTCGCTCTTGTCTATAAGTATTAGACCTGCAATTGAGAATCTTATGCAAACAAACATACCTGGTATAACCAGAGCAATGATACCAATTACGGTGGCTAAGATATAAGATAAAATCAGGATGAAAAAAACGGGAGTTTGATTCAATCCCGAAAACAATTGACCGAAATGCACTGTTTGACTGCGACTGGCAGCAAGACACATTTTCAAAAAACCAGACTCAAGCGCCGACCAAACCAACAAATACGTTAGTGTAGCTGCAACAAGATTCCAGTATGGAAAATTTATTAAAAGAGCAAATACAAGCATATTAGCCAGTGTCGCAAGAAAAGTGCGCAAAATAGACGCGCTCAAAAGTTTGAACCAGTTGTTTTTCAGAACTGTAGAAACGTCTTGAACTAAGCGTCTAATCTCAAACTTCATTTAAAATTCTGCATTCGAATTTAAACTGGTATGGTCATGCACAACGCTCCAGGTTGATTTTTCATCGCTGCGACTCAAAACGAGACTGAATACTCCACCCATTTCTTTCTGGTCTTTGCCGACTAAGTGCCATCGCCCAACGCACAATGCATTGTTTTTTCCAAGCTCAACTGTTTGCAAAATGGTGAAATCAAGTTTGCCCATGGTGTCGGAGCTATTGCCGTAACGCTTCTGATAATGCGCTTGCAGAGCATCATAGCCTGAGATTATTTTGCAGCCAGAAGTATAAGAAGTCTCTTTTGAGCGTTTGTATCCGGACATAAAAGTTTTGAGGTCGCCTTTGTTCCAGGCGCCTGCTTGCATGTCGAGTAAGGCTTGAACACCTTCCTTGAGTGTGGTTTTTGAAGAGTTTGTTTTTGCTTTGACCAAACAGGTGGACGAAGTTAAAACCATTGCCGTTAGTGCCAGCAGCAGGAGCAATTTTTTGTTCAAAGCAAACCTCGAATAAAAGCCAGGGGCGCGGTCTAACATATCATAGTCGACTACGTAGAATCACCCATGACATTGGTTCTTTTTATATATAGAGTAAGAATATCCCCCTGTTTTTAAGCGTTCTACTACCACAATCACTATGACCGCTCCTCAAACTAATTTTGAGCAGAATAATCAGCCAGATTTGTATCTGGTGCAAAATGACGCAGATGTCACTCGAACGGCATTGTCTCAAGAATATTCTCTAATCCCACCAACAACGCCTGAGATGTCGCCTGAGGTCCGCGCAGTAGAGCGCCCAAAAATGGAGCGTCTGGCAGACGACGTTTATAACACGATGTTTAGTTACGGACCGACGCACGATTATGTGAATAGCGTTGAGAACATGTTTCCGCTCAGAGGAACGACTAAAAATAAACTCTGGGACTTGCTTTCAAACACAAGTGCCGGGGAGTTGCGCGCAATGGCAGATATCTTCCAGCAAAAATATGGACGTGCTCTAGATAATTCTGGTCCGCCCAAAAGTCTGCATGAAATGTTGAGAGCCAGACTATCTCAAGACGACATGAAAAATTTTAGTCACCTGCTCACCCGCGAATCTGAGGTGCCAGTTACTGAGCGCGTTGACGGAGCCACTTTGCGAACAGAGCTTGGCAAAGATCTCAAAGTTGGCGAAGTTAATCGTGGTATTCAATTGCCTGATGGTCGCACAATGGATCTTTTTATTCCACGCAATGCTCGAAGCAATATGCCTTTAATGGTCGTTCTTAACGGTGCTCGTCTTGCAGGTGATCCCGATCCCGGCGCAGATGGTAAGAATCCAGGCGTAATGGAGCGCGAAACGGGACTGAATATGGTGGCAAGCGATAAAGGTTTTGCTGTCGCTTACGTTTATGCCAAATCGCCAAATAACACCGGTAACACCTCTTGGAACATGATTGGAGATGCCAATAATCCTTTTAAAAACGGCTCTCCAACTGACAATTCTTATGACGATGTGAACTATTTAGATAATGCTATCGCCAAGGCAAAATCACTTTTAAGAATTGATAATAATCGGGTCGGTTTGACTGGATTTTCTGATGGTGCCCGAGCCTTGCAACAATACGCGGCTATTCGCGCTGATCAGGTATCTTCTGTAATGATTGGCGAAGGATATTCTTTTTCAAACGATAGAAAGTTCAACACTTCAAATGGACCTCAGGCTCTGCCTGAGAATACCAATATAGCGGCAATGATAGTGCACGGAACCAGCGATATGATGGTGCCATATAATCAGGGTCGCGAAATAAACGGCAAAATGCAAGGACAGGGTCTCTATATTTGGGCTGCAAGAAATATCCAAGGACTCGATATGCCAGGGGCGGATTATGTTACTCCATGGGCTCAGGTTAATAACTGGAGAAATTCCAACAAATTGAGCTCACTACACTCTGTCACAAGCACAGAACATGAGCTAACTCAGCGTTATGCTGACCCTAGTAAACGAAGACCGCCTGTCGAAGAGCATGTGATAGCAAGCGGAAATCATGCCTGGAATTCATGGCAGAATCAGACAGGTGGATTGTGGTTCTTGCCATACACTTCGCCCAATAGATCTTTTGACTTCAGTAATAAGTTTGCTCAATTCTTAATTGAAAATCCTAAAAGGAAGTAAGGCTAAACTGGCTCATTCCAACCTTCTTCCATGAATTTTTTGACGTCGAGGAAAAAGCGAGCAGCTTGTGCTCCGTCCATCACTCTGTGATCGAAATTTAGTGAGACAGTCATCATTGGCTTCACTACTTGTTCTTCGCCATCTGTCACCATTCGATTTTCAATTGTGCCTATGCCAAAAACTGATGTGCTTACAGGAGGTGCAGATACCACCGTGGTTCCAAGCGAGCCAAGCGATGTCAGTCCAAAAGTGGAGCGCACATATCTCAATCTAAATGACGGAAGCACTGTTCCCAGCCACATTATGGTGCGCCGAACAAAAAATGGAAGGCGAGCGAAGTCGTATTGTTGTTTTAAATATGGAATAGAGTCTATTTCTGCATCGTGATACTCTTTCAGCTCTCTGGTTATTTCTACAACCGAGCGCTCATGCGGTTTGGCAATCTCGCCAAATAAAACAATGGGATCGTTGTTCACAAATTTTTCAACTGTAAAACCTGCTGTAATATTTTCAAAAGTGAATAGCCGCTCTCCCGGTATGAGTACAGAGCGACTGATGGGATGCTCAATTTGAGCCATTGAAATAGCTTTGATCAAAAGTGCTGTTGGTGTTACTCGAATATCTTTTGTTGCGAAACTTTCGGTCAGTTTATTGGCCCATGTCATATCGATATCATAGAAAAGACGGGCTGTCACAGCCGGTTCGCCATACATGGCAAGCAAATCAAGCACTACTCTTCGACCAATTGGAAGTGGTCTTATATTTGGTGCAGCTACAAGACTTTGATAGTTGAGTTGCAGCATTTAAAAATCTCGCCTTTGGTGCGTTGAAGTTATCAACATAACTTCTAGCGCAGGTCTGTCTTTTAAAAGCTTCAGTTATTTAGCGTACTGATATTGGTGAACGGTCAAGCGCTCGCCAGCTCTGTAAAGTCCGCAAAGTCTGGTTACGATGTGGTCTTCGCCGACTGAGTAGCAGATTAAAGCATCGCCTTCGTCGTTGAAACCGGCAACCATGGCAACACGGTCGGTTTGTTGTTTTTCGCGATCGAAGATGGAGATTACATCGCCAACTTGGAGGCAGGAAGCATCTTGGAACAAAGCGTCCGACTGCATTGCTTTCAATTTCCATCCAAGTAGTTTGGCTTCGAAACTATTGAGTGCTGCAGGAACATTTTTCTCTTCACGAAATTCGGTACCGCGGAAATCCATGAAGTACATGGCGCGGATGTAGCTATCGTTGAAGGCGTTCAAAAGTGGTCCGTGGAAGTGTGGCAATTGGTTGTACTCTTCATCGCTTTCCACTTGGACGGTGGGCTCGATTACTGCTTTGAGTGAACCATCGTTATCCAAGACAAATTTGGTGCTAGAAAAAGCGTGCAAATCAATTAGTCCGCCAAAATCGATAGTGAGTTGAGGCACCACCGAGAGAGTCGGTTGAGATTGAGTGTCGAGTTGTCTTGCAGTATTTGTCATTTTTTGGGACCGGGTAAGAGGGGGGCTTACGTGCTCTTATAATGACAAAGCTCAATAGTAGAAAACAGTGTAAAACCACGTAGCCCAAGACCAAATCGTGGGGGGAATACGTATAAAGTCCGAAAGTTTTTTCTAGCCTTTCTTGATTTGCCAGAAATCTTCACCCAGGGCATCCCAAGGAAGTCTGTGCTCGTCAGGGTTTTCGGCATCAAAGCATTGATTGACGAAATAAATCATCGAGGCTGGCGCTTGCCACAAGTTGGCAAGACCATGCGCTACGCCGCGCGGTATATAGAGTAACTGGGCGCGACCGGCACCAAGAATCAGGCGCATAGTGTTGTTGTAAGTAGGTGAGCCTTCGCGGGCATCGAACAGTCCAACCAGAACGCGGTCGGTCGGCATGATGAACCAGCAGTCTTCCTGGTTGTAATGCAAATGGAAAGCTTTGATTACTCCAGGCAGCATTTGCGAAAATGTAGACTGTTTCACTTGAAAGTCAGGTATGTTTTGCAGGCAGCCATTGTCGTCTAGGCGGACAATTTCAGTCAGGCAGCCGCCATCTTCTACAAACAAAGTAAGGTTGATTAGCTGGACGCCTTCAATGGTGGGCTTTTTAGAATAATCCTGAATGGACAGGTCTTTAGCGTATTCTTGTCCGATTGCTTTGTCTGTAAGCGGTTTTGAAGTTTTTGTAGAAACCATGAAATATGCACCTGTCAATGAACGGCACTAGAATACCAGATCTTGAAACCTTTCGAGGCTGGTCTAAACCCGAGTTTCAGATTTTTTCAAGGAAATGTAATTAGCAAGCGATTCTTGCCAGCTAGGCAGTTCGCGACCGATAGTGCTTATCAGTGTCGTTTTGTCCATAACAGAATATTTGGGGCGGGTCGCCGGTCTTGGCATGTCCTTGGTTTCGATTGCAATCACTTCGCTTTGAAGTTCTTTGGTTATTTCGCGCGCAAACTCGCACCAGTTGGTCACACCATCATCTGTGGCATGGTAAACCCCGTAACGCTCGGTTTCAATCAGGTCGGCAATTACTTCAGATAAGCTCAGGGTGCATGTGGGAGAGCCGAACTGGTCGGCAACCACTCTAAGTGGCTTGCCTTCGTTTGCCAGGCGCAAAATAGTTTCGACAAAGTTCTGACCGTTTGGACCATACAACCAGCTTGTACGGACAATATAGAAGCGCTTGAGGTGTCTTTGTACTGCAAGTTCACCTGCAAGTTTGGTCTTTCCATAAACAGACAATGGGCTTGTTTGGTCCCAAGTTGTATAAGGGCGGTTTTGATTGCCGTCGAACACATAATCCGAACTTATATAGAGCATCGGAATGTCTAGCTGATTACAAACTACCGCCAGGTTTTCAGTTCCATATCCATTTATAAGGAAAGCCAGAGCCGGCTCCGACTCCGCCTGGTCCACTTTGGTGTAAGCGGCACAGTGCAGCACCAAAGTGGGTTTTTGCTCTTTGAGCACAGTTTGGACCTGCTCATAATGGGTTACATCGAGCTTTTCCTTGGGCATGGCAATCACTTTATGATCGCGCGACTCAAGGCAAGCCACAAGGGCTTTGCCCAACATTCCACCGGCTCCGGTAACTAAGAGTTTGCGCTCAGCCATAATTTTACTTTGAAGCGCCGGCTACTGCCGGAGCATTTGCTACGGCTGGAACGACGTTTGATTTACTCATCACTAAATTGAGCCAGTCAGTATTGGAGGTATACCATTCGATTGTTTGCTTGATGCCTGTTTCGAAGGTATGTTTAGGGGTCCAACCAAGCTCGCGCTGGATTTTGCTTGAATCTATGGCGTAACGGCGGTCATGTCCAAGACGATCAGCCACATATTTGATGAGCGCTTCTGTCTTGCCAAGCTCTTTGATCAAGAGTTTGGTGATGTACATGTTTGTTTTTTCGTTGTTGCCGCCAACGTTGTAAACCTGACCAGACACGCCTTTGTGGAATACTACGTCAATTGCGCGGCAATGATCTTCAACATGTAACCAGTCGCGAATATTGGCTCCATCGCCGTATACAGGCACTTGTTTGTCGTTCATCAAATTGTTGATGAATAAAGGAATTAGTTTTTCAGGATGCTGATAGGGACCGTAGTTGTTGGAACAACGAGTGATCACTACAGGCAAATTATAGGTGTGGTGATAAGCCTGGCAGATCATGTCTGAGCTTGCTTTGCTAGCCGAGTAGGGGCTTGATGGTTGAATTGGCGTTTCTTCGGTGAAGAAGCCTGTAGGACCAAGCGATCCGTATACTTCGTCTGTTGAAATTTGCATGTATTTGATGCTGTATTTGGCCTCAGGACCGGGTTTGCTTCCTGGTTCCAATCCGTATTTGAATGCTGCTTCAACTAAAGCTTGTGTGCCCATCACGTTTGATCTGACGAAAATGGCGCCATCTTCTATTGAGCGGTCGACGTGGCTTTCTGCAGCCAGATTCATGATGCCGTCTATTTTGCCAAACATTCGACCTGAAACTATTTCATTTACTAGCTTGGTATCTTCGATGCGACCTTTGACGAATTTGTACTTAGGATTTGATGCGACATCAGCCAGATTTTCGGGGTGACCGGCATAAGTCTGGGCGTCCAAGTTGATGATTTCATAGCTGGGATAAGTGGCCAGCATGTGTCTGACCAGGTTGCTACCTATAAAACCCAAACCACCGGTGATTAAAAGTCGCATAGTCTACTCCCTAAAGGTACAGGTAGATTTTGGCTTGACATGCCACTTTTGATCAACGTTGTCTAAATAATCTAGACGCAATACGTCGTGAAAATTATTTAACGGCGGGTGATGTCAATATGTCGGGCGGTAAATATGATATCATAATGATATTAACGATATCATCGGGAGGTTTCAATGGGAGCTATAACTGTCAGAAATATCCCGCACGATGTTCACCAGGCCTTAAAAGTCCAGGCTGCTCAAAATGGCAGAAGTACTGAAGCTGAAATTAGAGTGATATTGGAAAACGCTGTTCGTCCAAAACCGCGAATCAAAATCGGAACCGAACTTAGAAAGATAGGACTTAAATACCATTTGCAGGATTTCGAACTTCCAGCACGAACAGAACAACACGATATTGAAGAACTGTTTTGATTATCTTAGATACCAACGTTGTTTCTGAAACAGTAAAACCAAATTGCAATGAGGCAGTATTGGATTGGCTGGACTTGCAAAATCCTGAGAATCTCTATTTCACATCGATTGGCCTAGCTGAAATCTATGTGGGATTGGAACTGCTGGCGGATGGTAAACACAAATACAATCTGGCTCAAGAATTAGTCGAGGTAATCGAAGAACTTTTTGAATACAGGATTATGTCTTTTGACGCAGATAGTGCCATCGTTTACGCAAAGATGATGGTTGAATTGAAAAAAGCTGGAAAGCAGATTTCAATTTTCGATGCTCAAATGGCTGCTATAGCTAGATGCAATAGATTTGCCATAGCGACAAGAGACACCAGTCCGTTTATTGATTGTGGTCTTGATGTAATAAATCCATGGACGAAAGCCATTTCATAACCAGTTCGGGCCAATCTGTAATTGAATTTTTTGTGTGTCGCAAACCAAATGCATGTCCCCCAGTTGGGTACAAGTGCATCTCGACTGGCACTTTGGCATTGCGCAGCGCCTGATAGAAAATGAGCGAATTCTCGACTCTATCAACAGGGTCGTCTTGTGCCTGAATAATCATTACAGGAGGCGTTTTGTTCGTTACCTGAATGTCTGGATTGAGCTTGAAAGAATTGTCTTTTTGCTTTTGAGCAAGTCGCCCGGGATAAATGGGCACGGCAAAATCTGGTCTGCAACTCACGTCGTCAGTGGCGTCGATTTTCTTATATATAGGTATGTGATGTGTGCTCATTGCCGCAGACAAATGTCCGCCAGCAGAAAAGCCAAGTACGCCTATTTTCTTTGGATTGATATTCCATTCTTTGGCGTGTTGTCTGACAAAACTCACTGCTCTTTGCGCGTCCTCTAAGGCTATTGGCGATTTTGGGTAGTGACCCGCTGCTGGTAGGACGCCTTCACCAGGAACTCGGTATTTGAGCAAAACACAGTTGACACCACGGGCGGTGAACCAGTCACAAATTTCTGTGCCTTCTAAATCCATGGCAAGAATTTGATAACCGCCACCAGGAAAAACTATGATGCATGCGCCAGTGTTCTTGCCCTTGGCGGGATAAAGTGTGACAGTTGGTTTGGACACGTGGTGCGTGTAGAGCCAGGGCTTGCCTGCCACAGGCATATCGGTGCATTTTAAATCTTCTTCTTTGCCTTTAACTGCAAATTTGCCGGTTTTGTGCGGCATCGAATTTTCTGGCCAGATTGGAATTTGTTTCAGTCCGGCAGCGGGTTGCCACGCGAAAGCGGAAGAATTTTGAATGAGAAAGCTAAAAATGGTCAGGCTTAATAAATAAGGTGTTCTGCACACAGACCTTATATGCAACAAAGCGCGAAAAAGGGTATGCACCAAGTCAGAAATTCGCAATTTAAACGACTTCAACTTTTGAATCGTCGCCCAGCATCAATCTATACGCAATCGGTTTGTTATGGCTGCGTGTCAATTCAACATTCAAGCCAATCAAGCTGTCTTCGATACGTCCGTGGAAATCTAGAATCTGACAGTTTTCACGCAAGATGCAATATTCGATTTCGGCAAAACTAACTTTGGCACCATCACCAATCGAAGTGAAAGGTCCAATATAAGTGCCTTCCAGTTTGCAGTCCTGTCCGATTACAACTGGTCCGCGAATAGTGCAGTTCTTAAGATCGCTTCCTTTGCCGATTGAAACACGACCAGATACTTTGGTTGCATCGTCGACATTGCCTTCGATACTGGCATCTGACATTTCGTCTAATACAACGCGATTGGCTTCAAGCATGTCGTCTTTCTTTCCGGTATCAAGCCACCAGCTTTGTAGAATGTGACTATCTACACGGTGTCCCATTTCAATTAGTTTTTGAATGGCATCGGTGATTTCAAGTTCGCCACGTGCACTTGGTTTGATTGCATCAATGGCGGCGTGAATTTTATTGTGGAAAAGATAGACTCCAACTAGAGCCAGATTGGATTTGGGTTGTTTAGGTTTTTCTTCTAATTTTAAAATGCGACCTTCAGAATCGAGAAGTGCAACACCAAAAGAACTTGGATTTGGAACTTCTTTAAGCAAGAGAAAAGCGTCGGCTCCTCCTTCCTGAAAGCGCTTAACAAGCGGTCCTACACCATCTTTGATTAGGTTATCGCCAAGATACATAACAAAAGTATCGTCGCCTAAAAATGGTCTGGCGGTTTTAACTGCATGAGCAAGACCAAGCGGTTCATCTTGCAGAATGTATGTAATTTTTATATTCCAGCGACTGCCGTCGCCGACGCATTCTTTGATATCGTTGCCGGTTTCGGGGCTGATGATGATACCAATATCTTTGATACCAGCAGAGATTAGTGCTTCGATTCCGTAGAACAATATCGGTTTATTCGCCACCGGCAAGAGCTGTTTGGCTGCGGTATGTGTGATTGGACGCATACGTGTACCTTTGCCACCACTGAGAATAAGACCTTTCATTTTTGTTTGCGAACCTCTTTAGTAATTTTGTTTGAGTGTTTGTTTAGTAAGCGCCACGCTTGTTGAGAACGGCGCTAAAAGTGGAAAAGATAATCTGCCAGTCGAGTTTGTTGCTCCAGTTGTCGCAATACCATTTGTCGAATTCGACTTTTACTTCATCTGCGAGTTCGTCGCGGCCATTGATTTGGGCCCAGCCGGTGATACCAGGCAAAAATTTGAGCACGCCTTCTTTTTGACGCAGCTCTGTGAGCGAATCTTGATTGTATAAAGCTGGTCTTGGTCCAACCAAGCTCATTTGACCCATTAAGACATTGAAAAGTTGGGGCAACTCGTCCAGACTTGTTTTACGCAGGATATTTCCAATTGGTGTAATGGGCGAAGGAAGTTTGAGCATTTCTTCGGTTGAAACGTTAGGAGCGCCAACGCGCATAGTGCGAAACTTATAAATTTCAAACAATTGCCCGTTTTTGCCAACACGCTTTTGTTTGAAGATGATTGGACCGGGCGAATCTGATTTTATGAGTGCACAAATTATGGCTAGAACGGGCGAAAGTGTCAGCAGTGCGCCTAGAGAAAGAATTATGTCAGTTAATCGCTTGATTAGCATGTAATGATTTTATGGCTTTATGCTGTGTATGTCCTTAATCTAAGTTGAGCTATACTGACGAAATGTCAGTCCAGCCCACATCTTTATCTGTTGTTACAGTTAGCTGGAATACTCGCGCACTGCTCAAAGAGTGCTTGGAATCCCTTAAGGTTGAACTTGCTACTTTGCCACAGGTGAAAAGCGAGGTCTTTTTAATTGATAACAATTCGCACGACGGCTCGGCTGAAATGGTGGCTTCTGACCATCCATGGGTGGAGTTAATCGCTAATAAAGAAAATCTGGGCTTTGCCAAAGCCAACAATCAGGCATTCAAGTTGGCACATAGCGAATTTGTCTTGCTTTTGAATCCGGATACTAAAGTGTTGCCAGGTGCACTTGGAACCCTGATTGAGTTTTTGCAGGCAAAACCGCAAGCAGGAATTGTGGCACCGATGCTTTTGAACAGCGATTTGAGCGTGCAGCGCTCGTGTCGCAAGTTTCCAACATTTGCCAATATGCTTTATGAACTTATTGGGCTGAGCAAGATGTTTAAGCCCGGCACCGCTGCTGGTGCCAAGTTTCGTGAATACAAAATGCTTGATTGGCAGCACGATGACGAGCGCGAAGTGGACCAGCCCGAGGGCGCCTGTTTGCTTCTGCGTCAAAGTGTTATTGATCAAGTCGGCACTTTAGACGAAGGCTTTTTTATGCTTTTTGAAGAAGTGGACTGGTGTTATCGCATCAAGCAGGCTGGCTGGCAGATTTGGTTTACACCGCGGGCACAAATCATTCACCATTACGGACAATCTATAAAACAAGTGAAAGCGAAAATGATTTGGTCTTCGCATAAGGGGCTTTTCCGGTTCTGGCACAAGCATTACAGGGGGAATCGCTGGTATTTAGACGGTTTTGCCTACTTTGGACTGATGGCGCTTGCCTTTGTGCGTATTGTCGCTCACATGCTCAAGAATAAGCTTGCGGCCTGACAAATGTTCGATGTTATCAGGATGTATATAAATTGTTTAGCCTTTGCTAATGTTTTCGCTATTTTATTAGTTTTGATTTAGACTGGACGAAGTATTGCGCAGCCCAAGCTTATTGGTCTGTTTTTTTTGTAGCTGACAAGAATTTCTTCCCGAAGTTCCGGGGGCCAAAGAAGGAGGCCGATGTTAAATGCACACAAACAACTCGAACAAACATAGTCAGAGTTTGGCGACACTCGAATATGAATTCGGCGGCAGACATCTGTTTGCAAGCTATTTGAATTGTTCGCCCGAAGTGCTCTCTGATGTGAAGGCTATCGATACGGCAATGAGAGAGGCAATCAAAGCGTCCGGTGCCACTGTGCTTAGCGCAAATGAGCACATTTTCGAAGGCGGAGGCATGACTGCACTTTATTTGTTGTCCGAGAGTCACGCAAGCATTCACACTTATCCTGAACATAAGTCATGTTTTGTAGACATTTTTACTTGCGGCTATGTGTGCGAACCCAAAGAATTCGACCGCGTTTTGCGCGAACATTTTAAACCGCAAGATGCATCCATGCGCTACATGGACCGCGGCTCGACCACTAAAGAGATGGAAAGCACAAACGAGTCTTTGACTCTGGAAAGCAATAACATTGCAGCATGGAACAAAGATGGTGAACAGCGTAAAGTCTTCTTCCAGCCTGGCGAAATGGAAGGCTTTGTTGTAGACGAAGTTCTGCTCGAGACTAAAACCAAGTATCAATCGGTAATGGTTGCCGACACAAAAAAATTCGGACGCATACTCGTTCTTGATGGCGATTTGCAGAGTGCGCAAAAAGACGAAGAACTTTATCATGAGTTTCTCGTTCATCCAGCCATGATGTTTCACAAAGATCCCAAATCTGTATTGGTTGTCGGGACTGGTGAAGGCGCTACTCTTCGTGAAGCTTTCAAATACAAAAATAATCCGGCTGTCACTGCTGTCGATATCGATCAGGAAGTGGTCGAAATTTGTCGCAAATATTTGCCCACATGGCACAGAGGTGCTCTGGAAGCCGATTCTAAAGCGACATTGTTGTACGAAGATGGACTGGAATATTTGCGTCGCGAAAAACAACTTTTCGATGTCATTATTATGGATGTGGTTTCAGACCACGAAGAAGGTCCCGCTGAGGCGCTTTACACAGATGCTTTTTACAACCTGGTCAAAACCAAATTGGCTCCAGGTGGTATCGTCGGCATTCAAGGCATGTACGCTAACTTCTATCCCGAGTCGCGCATGCATTGCAAATTGCGTGGTGCCGTAGAGTCTGCCTTTTCGCAGGTTCATACTTATTCGACATTCATTCAGTCATTCTGGTCAGAGTGGGCATTCTTGCTTGCCTCAGATTGGTGCGACCCCAGTGCCGAAGGTATGCTTGAGACGCTCAAGTCGCGCTTTGCCGAGCGTGTTTTGCCTGATGCAATGGTGCATTTGACACCGGAGCTTCTGGTTGCAAGTTTTGCTCAAGGCAAAAGCAATAAGAAAGCAATGGGCTTGAAATAGGCTAAGTCACTGACTTAAACAGGTGCTGTCCAGCCAAAAGTATCGAGTGTTTCGTCTACTGTCATGTTATTTTCAAGGCAGTAAGACATCACAATAGTGGCTTGCTCAAGCTTGAGTAAATCATGGTCGAGATAAGTCTTTAGCTCGGTTGCGTTATTCATAACTTGTTCGTCAATTAGTTTGGCATCGAACAAAGTCTTTATCAGTGGCACGCGATTAGCCAGTGCTAGAGCCGTTGCTATCTGCAAATCTTTGTCAGAGATAAGACCAGCTTTTTTCAAAATATCAGTTATTTCAATTTGCTCACGCTCTTCTAAAATTTCTTCTGGGTTGGAATCAAGCTTGGCAAGCACGTCTTGCAACTCTTTGTTAGATGATGCGTATTGAATTCTTTTGATGATGCGCGCGGCCTGGTCTTCAAAAAGCATTCCTTGACCAACCATCGATAAAATATATTTGGCCGCTTTGGCGCACGGAGCAGAGGCATAACCAAGTGAAACAAAGACTTCCTCAATAGGAATTTCTTCTGTCACTTCAATTTCTTTGGCTGTCATAAGTTGACTTTCTGAGACTACTCCAGCCATCAAGAATAATTCACCTGTTCCAAAAGCCTCGCCCATTGCTCCTTGAAACTCGACATTTTCGCGAAGCGACTGCTCTAAAGGAATTGCTCTAAGCCGTGCAAGCTTGAGTGCGTAGATTGCTTTGTCTCGGTCTATTGCTCCATCGCGAACAAGTTTTTGAGCGGCAAGCGCAGAGTTGAGTGCGGCACGTTGAACTTTGCCATTATTCATTAGCACCATTCCTAGTGGCAATCCGGTTTCAGAGCTTGCTTGCATCGCTTGGTCTACATGTGGTCTACTCGCGATGCCTGATGCTACAAGTAACTCGCCGAGTCTATTTTCTGTCATCACTTTTTGCGGCGCAGCAGGAGCAATTCTAGTAAGAGCAGCATCAAGTGCAACACCATGCTTAATAACTTGCATAAATGCTTGGATGGCATGATCAAAAGGTATCAGTCCATCACGCATACGTGCCTGCAATTCAAGAGCGGTACGCAAGTGATCCTCACTTACGTGACCATGCATAGTGAGTACTCGCCCAATAGGCAATCGCATTTTGAAAGACAGTTTATAAGCGGCTTCAAACTGTTCTGGTTGAATGAGTCCGGTGCGGATGAGCAATTCGCCCAGTTGTACGTCTGTGCCTTCCTGGGTCATCAGTCTCTCTTAAGGCTGCGTGACAAAACTATCGGAAACGTGCCTTGAAGCGCCTCGTTCTTGGCGGAGCGCGCGGCTCCAATTAAGGCGGGAATGTCTTCACCGTCTGAAGGTAGACCGGCAACGCCGATTGCAACAAGTAAATTGCGCTTGTTAATGTCTTTGGCTAGAGGGGTGTTGCTTACTGAATCCAAAATTCTGTTGGCAATGAAGGCTGCTTGCGAAGGTCTTGTATTTGGCAGGAGCAATGCAAACTCAGTACTTTCAAAATGTCCAAAAATATCGAGCGGTCGTTTTACCAGGTCGATGCGCATGGCTGCCTGAGCAATAATTTCTGGTGGCAACGCTTCGGCTTGCATACTGCCTTCGCCGCGCCGCTTAGATAATTCCATGATAATTAGCGACAGAGGTAGGTTGTACGCTTCAAAACGATAGAATTCATACTCCAGAAAATACAAAATGCCTTCAAGCGAGTAAATGCCTGTATCTGGGCGGATGAAATTATATTTGAGAGCTTGAATTACCTGTTTGCCATCGCCCAGAAAATCGAGCGCACCACCTCTAGAACCCGATGGTGCTTTGACTTCCATGATTCCACAATAAAGGAAATTAAAGAGCAAAGGCGCCCATTGCGATGATTCCATTGGTTGATCGCGCAATAAATCTGTAAAAGTGCGTTTGCGTTTGAGCAATTCGTAAATGCTTTTCTGCCACTCGAAGTCTAGTGGCTGGCCTTTAGAGAGCATTAGTTTTAGTTCGGTATCGCTTAGATTCTTTTGTTTTAAAACCAAGTACGATTCGTACACAAGACCCACTTCTTCCAGGGCTTTCATTTGATTGAGAAGAGCGGTTCCCTCTGTAATGGAAGCCTGTAAGCTCTTGTCGCAAGAATTCATGTCTGTCAGTTTGTTTGGCTTAAAAGAATACGTGCCGTTTCTCCAGGTCACAAGTTCTTTAATTGCTGCGTCACCGCGGGCGGTACCAGCCTGAGCGTGCTTGGGAACACCGTCTACAAAAAAGACCTGTCCAATTGCGTTGTCACCCAACACTTCGAGCATGCCTGTAAGCCTGCTCATTCCATATGTACTCAATATGTCAGACACTTTTGCTCGGTCAAGACTTCCTTCTAAAGAGGCATTTTGTGCTGGTCCAGAACTTGCTCCAGGCAAAGCCGAACTATTGGAAAAGAAATCGGCAGGCAGGCTGCCTTCGGGCAAATTGCTATTAGACTGTTGTTTGTTATTGGATAAGGGCGTCCCAGCATAGTTTTGATTGCTGCCCATTGCCGGAAGTGAAACCGAAGAAGCTCTTGGAGAGGGACCAGGCATTGGGGGCAATGTCGCTCCACCCATCACCGACTGACTTGGCTGAGGTTGCGCGTAGCCCTGGGGGCCTTGTGTCATTTGTTGCCCTTGGAGCCCAGCCTGTCCTGGAAAAACCCCTGAATTAGTCGGAAATCCGCCAGTAGGACGTCCTTGTTGCACTCCAGATTGAGTCGAGCTGTAAGAGCCGCTACCTGTACCTGCTCCCATTGCCGGATTCGTCATCGCTTGAAAAGTGCCAGTTGACCGTGGCTGGTGATGACTTTGAGTCTCAAGCATCATGACTACATCCAAAATTAAGTTTAAGTCGGCGGTTTCAAACCGGCTGACCAGTTTAGACTGGCGACCGTCGTCCTCCCAAACTTGCCATTGCGGAGTGGATGTGACTTTATCGAATTTGACAAAGATGCTGTAAGACTTGAGCGATCCCGGAATCGCCCAGTTAAGTTCGATTTCCTGACCACGATTAACCTGAGCCTGCTCGTAAACGCCACGAAGCACGTTGAAATCAGGAAAAGTATTCTGTTTGGGAAGTCTTATTTTCCCTGGCTGTTGCTGGCCTCTCCCAAACATTTAAGTTCCCTTGACAATTCGCCCTTTATAATATGCACTGATCTTACTAAATAACTTCGAAAGCTTCACCTTTATCGGTTACGATTCGAAAACCTGTATAGTTTGTGCATGAGTTTTTATTGTTCAAATTCATCGCAAAGCGGCTTCGCGACAATAGGCTATCAATTTGTAATAGCTCTTTTGTTTGGGGCACTGTTCCTTTTAGTCCCCCTAACTATCAGTCAGTTGCAAACAGTGGGCATGGATGCACAAATGCTTGCTTGCGTACCAGCCAGTTTCAACCAGTATCTTATCTGGCTTGTAACAGCATTTTTGCTCTGTGCTGGTTTTACCTATTTTAATCTGAGTTGTGGTCGAAGCGTCCCAAAGCCGGTTGCCTACTATGCAACGTTCAGTTTTTTCCTTTTTTATTTGGTTTTAACCCGCGCCCTCCATTTTCCGATGTGTGTGGACGACGCTTATATCGATTTTCGGTACGTCATAAATTGGGTCAATAACGTTGGTTTCGATTACAACCCTACAGAGCGTGTGATGGGTTTTACATCGCATTTGCACATCGCGCTTCTGACCGTGCTTCTGGCGATTTTTAAATCTGTGGATCTGGGCATAATTTCACAGAATTTGAATACCGGACTTAGTATTCTTTGTTATTTTCTCATCTTTGTTTTTGTTCGAGGCATCGCAGGTAGTGGCGTAACAGCGCTAATGTCTGCGGCTGTTTTCGCTCTTCTGCCGTATGCCTTTCAAGAGTCTATGTCCGGCAAGGAAGCCGTTCTTTTGATGGCATTGATGCTTGCTTGTTTGTTGTCTATTCAGAAAAATAAACCGCATCAGATTGCTTTTTATTCGGCCCTAATACTTTTAACTCGACCCGAAGGTGCAGTCTGGTGTGTGTTAGCTTTTATGTGGATGCTGCGTGAGTATGGCAAAGCCGCTGTTAAAGCGTGGATTGGACCAGCACTTATTTTAGGGGTTGTGGGTATCTTGCTCTTTACTGCTTATGGAACAGTGGTGCCTCATAGTCTACTTGGTAAATCTTTGATGTTCTACAAGCCTTTCATGTTAATGGATTTGGTGCTTGTGCTGCGCCGTCTGGCTGATGGAACACTTATTCCTGAGTTGAATTATTTTATTGCCAAACCCTGGAGCGACATTTACGATTTCGCTCGATTGTACGCTGGAGTAATAGTCTTACTTTTGACGTATAAACTTTTAGACACAGGCGCACTGCGTTTTTACGGACTAACTGTTTTAGCATTTTTTCTTGTTTTTTCCATTCTTAATCCATATTTGTTTCCTTGGTATTTTGGTTGGTTCGCTTTAGTGCCGGTTTTTTTGGTACCAATAATGGTGTCAAAACTTTGGGGCGCTATTAAACAAAAATATGTTCCAAGTAGAGGCGCTGGTCTACAAAAAACAATGGCTATACTTGCTTTAATTGTTTTATGCTCTGTTCAAGTAAGTGAACAACCTTTTCGAGCTGTGCCAGGACTTCCGGCCATAACCTTCTGGTGGAACGGCGCATTTCAAAGATTGCTCATTTACAAGAAAGCAGCGCTTGCAATCAAAGAAGACGACCCATCCGTCATTTCAGATATTGCATCGCCTGAAGTTGGGGTCATCGGACATTATTATCCCGGTCCAATCTTAGACCTAGGCGGACTAGTCTGCGACAACGTTCTAAAATATGGTCCGCCACCTAAAGAATTGCAAGTAGGCACAGGACTGTTTTCAATTATTCCTAGAATCATCGAAGAGATGAAGCCTCGCTACATCATTACCGATGCCTCTTTCGCCGCGACAGGCTTAATTAAGGAGCCATGGTTTTTCGAGAAATATAAACAGTTCAAGTTTTATCCGCTTCAATTGTGGAGCGATGGTTTCTATGTCTACAAGCTCAAGGAGCCAGGTTCAGACAAATGAAACTGAAGCACACCCTTGCAATTTTGTTAATAGTATTGCTTGAGTTAACCGCGTTCTTGCCTTCTTTGCGCGATGTTGGATTTTATTTTGACGATTGGAAAATAATGCGCTTGTTGCATTTTTCAGGCAAAGATTACGCCAGTCTTTTCAATGCTTATTTGTTTGAGCCATGCGCTCTTCCAAGACCAGTAGAGCAGTTTCATTTTCCGACCATTTTTTATTTTTTTGGCGTAAGACCGCTGCCTTACCATTTAGTCAATGGTGTTTTTGAAATTGGCACTGGCATATTCTTTTATTTATGTATGTTTCAATTCAGCCGCTCGTGGTTATTTTCAATGTGCGCAGGCGCACTGTTCATCCTATATCCAACCCATGATGCAACTCACTATTGGGTGCTTGCAAGCTCTGCCACTCTCAGTATGTTTGTTTATTTTGCCAGTTTATTTTGTTGGAACCAGTTTGTATTAACCAATCGCAAAGGCTTTATGTTTGCCTCTTGGTTTATGTTTGCGTACTCAATTTATAACTATGAATGTTGTGTGCCATTTATTGCACTGCACCTGGCAGGTTCTGTCTGGCTGCGCGAAGGACGTTGGAGCAACGCTGCCAATTGGAAAAAGGGTTTGCTTGAGATGATCCCTTTTATACTCATTGTGTTGTCACTATTTTTGTACCAGAAATATTTCATTCATTATTTCGGTCGTAGCCTCACACCTGTTACTCAATTTTCTTTCGAACACTTAGCCGATGTTTTAACAGGTGGATTCAATGTCAGCCTGGGTCCAATGGGGATAAGCTTCTTGTACGATCGTGTGCGCGATGGAATGCAGTGCTTTTCTTTGTTGTGGGCAAAAATATTGCTTGCACTTACACTTTTGTTTTGTGGCGGATTAGCTGTTTATGCGTTTAAGCAGACACCAGCAGAGGAGCAGCCTTTCACCAAAACAGAGTATCAATTTCTTACTGTTCTTGGCCTAGGGACAATTCTTGCCGCTTATTCAATTTATGGTTTTGCAGCCAATCACAGTCCATATTTATTCAGTATGTATAATCGAATAAACTATGGCAGCTCGGCTGGAGCAGCCATGCTTCTAGCTTTGCTCTTTTATTATTTGGGTCAACTTTTTTTCAAACTTAAAGCCAAGCAAAGAGTGCTTTGTACCTTTTTAATCAATTCGTCTATGTGTCTGATTTTGGTTCTGACAAACTGGGGAATCTCGAATGTCTGGAAACTATCCTGGTTGGTGCAAAAACGCGCCTGGGATGTGCTTCTTGCTAATAAAGAAAAATTGGGCAAAGACCCCACTGTTATTGTCGGAAACATTCCTACTTATGCCATGTGGGCACCAGTGTTTGATGGTATCTGGGACTTTCAAAATATGATGCAAATTGTACTCAATGACAAAAATGCCAAAGGTGGCACACTCTCTGAACGCCTTGTGGTAAGCAAAGAGAGTATGAAAGACATGACTTTCAATTATGTTGTAGCAGAATACAAATTCGATAATTTATATTTATTTATGCCACCACATGGCGTATTTATCAAAGCCGATACTGCAAAAGAGTTTGTGGAGGCCGTGGACAAAAATTGCAATACTTTTAGACCAACCAAAAAGACCATGCAAAAATGGAAACAGGCCGTAGAGGAGCCGATTCAAAATGAAAAGCCAGTTGATAAAAACTAGTCTGTCACTTGTCATTTGCACTTCGTTTATGACGAGTCTTGCATATGCCGCGTCTCCTCAGAATGTTGAACATCTGCCTTCTGTTACTTTGCAAAGAGTGACTATGACTGCATTTGCAGACCCTAAATCTGGTATCACTTTTTCTTATCCAAGCGAGTGGAGAGAGTCTAAAACACGCGATGCAGACGATATTGTAAAAATCGAAGGGCAACTCGAAGGTAAAGAGACCGGCGAGATAAAACTAGTTCATTTTAAATCTGATGATACGAAAATTACTCTGCAATTTGCAAAAAGCGCATTGCAACAGTTTCTGTTTTCTAGGCTAAGCGAGTTTAAATCGCTGCAAGAAAAGCGAGTGGCAATAGGCACTTCAAGGCGAATAACAGGAGAACTTCAGGATATTGAGTTTAATTTTTCTGGAATAAAAGCTCGTCAAAGATATGTTGTCTTTGCTACCGCATCTGGTGTTTATTATTTTGTATTTACCTCTCCCGCTTCTCACTTTGATGCGATGGTGCCACTCTATAACAATGTGCTGATGAGTCTGCAACTGGCAGCAACTGGAACTTCCAAAGCAAAGTCCACTTCAGCATCAGCGAGCTACAAGCCGCCTGTGGTTGAGCAGAAGCGCTTGGACATGGCAAAGCTACCTTTTAGTTTCAACTATCCCGGAACCTGGAAAGTAGCGCCGACAGGTGGCAGTCGTGATGAAGTAGCAAAAATAGAGGGAAGTGGACCTAAAGGTGAATTTGCTTCGATTATTGTGCACCAAGGAGACGTACACCCGGATTGGACTCTTGACCAAATTGCCGAAGAGTTGGAAAAAGAATTTTTCGAACCTCAAGCAAAATTTCGTCGTTTGAGTAAGCAGAATCAGGACTTTGGTAGCAATTCTAAAATCAAAGGAGTTTTAGAAGAACATACCTACGAATTGAATGGCACACCAGTAAAACAAATGGTTGCTATCTTCACACACACAGACAAAGCCTACGCTGTCTCACTTGTTACGGTCGGTTGGAAAGATGGCGATACGCGCCAACTGTTTGCTAAGACCTTGGCTGGAATAAAGATTAGAGACTAATTTATGACAAAAATATTTAAATTCTGGTCAATCCAACTTCTAGTACTGGTTGCTGTATTCGCTGTGTTCGCGGTCTCTTCGATTGCCGCGCCTGAAGACTCAAAAGCTAAAGGCGAATACCCTTTGCTTAGACCAGGTCTCAACAATGCCTTTACAGGATGGCTGCAGATATTCGAAGAGAAGCCTTTAAGTCAAATAAAATGCGATGTGCTTATTTTTAGAAGAATTACGCTACCAGCCTTCAAGGATTCAGTCTGCATGCGCTTAGAATTTGGAAAGGAAAAAACAAAAGTTACTGTAAAAATTAAAGAGAAACCAATGGTAGGAGAGAAGCCCGCCGATATTGAGGTTTCAAAATTTGAATTGAGCAAACAAGAAGCTGAGTCAATAAGAAGTTGTATCGATAAAGTCAGGTCACAATTCGATAAACCTTCAGAAAATAATATGGGCGAAGATGGCGAATGTATTTTGTATGAGATTTTTGAAAATGGCGAGCATAAATATGCTGAGCGGTGGAGTCCCGAGGACACTGCTCTCAAGGAACTGAATTTAGAATTGAATTCATTTACTCACAGGAAGAAATAAGGCATGACTTATTTCTACACGCTCTAGAGTGCTAATTAAGGAAAAATCAAATGAGCGAAGAAACAATTGAATTGCGACAACTCGATGATTTGATTGAGAAAAATGACCCAGCCTGGCCCGATCTTGAGAAGTGGATCGCAGAAGCGAAAAATCCCGTTGAGGTTTTACCGGCAAATCAAGCGGACAAAGAATCCAATTTATACGATTTACAAGTCACGACTAAAAGTATTCTAGGCGCCATTATTTATGAAACAGGTGGCTTATTAATTGATTCTGGCTGGATAAGAATTCTGGGCTCAGGCTCTGATCAAAAGCAGCCTAGAAGCATTACTAGTTGGAATCGTGAGGTGCACAATACAAGCATCTATGAGATGCCTTTCCACCTTGTTGCCGATGACATAACAGGTGGATTCTTCGCTTGCGATGCAGGAGCACTGGGAAACAAAGGCGGCATTTTTTATTTTGCACCAGATACTTTGCAGTGGGAAGATCTTGAAGTGCGCTATCCTGATTTTATTTTATGGTGCATGAATAGCGATCTCAACACATTTTACGAGGGGTTGCGATGGGAAGGTTGGCAGGACGAAGTGAAAGCACTGCCTGGAGATAGAGGCATGCTGTATCTTCCTTTTCCTTTTGCCAAGCCAGTCTCCAAGGAGCAAGCCGAGCGACCGACTGAGCACAAGCCTGTTCCAATGATCGAACTTTATGATATGTACGTGAATGATTTTTCTAAGCAATTAGCCAAAATGGTAGACGGACAAGTTTTTGAGATTCGAACGGAATAGATCTCAAAGTGTGCCTAATCCCCCACAGGCAAGCACTTGCAAACTCGGCGCTGCTTGAACAATATGACGCTACATTTCCTTCTGAGACTGAAAAATTATGGGGGAGTTCAAATGAAATCGTTTTTTTTATTTTTAGTTGCTATGGCAATTACCACAATGGGCATGTTCCAGCCCGCGATGAGCCAGACAACGTCTGAGATTGCAAAAGGAAACACCAAGCACTGTGCCGATGTTTGTCAAAAAACACTCGACTATTGCGTTAAAAAGGGCGGCAAGCACTCTGAAGCCAGCGTGACCAATTCGCTTAAAGATTGTATTCAAGCTTGCAAATCTGCCTTTGATTTCTTGAATCGTGGTTCTGCCGGTCTGCAAGGAAAATCTTGTGCTCTTGCGGTTCAAGCATGTAATGAATGCGCCAAAACCATGGATGCTTTTTCGGGCGATAACACAATGCTTGCTTGCGCTAACGAATGCAGAAAGACTGTAGGTAACTGCGAAAAGCTAGTTAAATAGCCAGTCTTTGTGAAAATTAAATTCCCAGTTTTGCCCTCAGCCATTTTTTGGTTCGAGGGAAAAACCGGTTTAAATCAGAGTCACTCTCACCTGGTGCGCCAAACATTCCAGCAGAAAGTTCGGAGCACGTCTCGCGGATTCCCCAATCACCCTCTTTGGTAAATGTTGCCATTTTTTCTTCGTAAGTCTCGGGCACGCTATCTGCCTCGGCTCTGTAGATAACCATGAGCTTAGGGTCTTTGCAAATTTTGTATTTTTCGTCTAAAACTTGGAAGCATTCGTTGAGCGCTGTATGCTTCATTTCATGCGGGCTGCGTGCTGATTTAAGAGCCGTGGAACCTCGAGACTTGGCGCGCTCGTAAATGTAGCAGTCGCTACCATAGAGTCGTCCGGGAAGTTCAGCCAAATTAAGTGCTTCAGCTTCCTCATTCAAATCGTCGGCAGATTCTGGCCATTTATCGATCATGTTTGGCGATATGTTGAATGTAGCGTTAGCCTCAATAAGCTGGTTGCGAATATGTACAGGCAAGCTATTCAAGCCATCTTTCACTGCTTTGATTGACGCGGCACTAACTGCTGGATGTCCCATTTTGGGAGCAACAATAGTTACTCGATCTGACAGACTGGGGCCGTCATCTTTTTCAGTGGCAGTCTTGGTGCCTTTTGCCGCGGCCGGTTTGGTTTCGTCCGGCGGTGCGGGTGTGCCACCACCTGCAATTTTTGCGTTGACTGATTCTAGCCCCGTTGCTGCGATGTCAGCTTCGGGAGATTTTTTGAACATGGTGGTGACCATTTCATAGGTCTGTTTTGCTTGAGCGTATTGTCCTAGTGCAAAAAAAGTATGCGCGGCATAGAGCCAGGCTGAGGGCGCTTTGTTGCCTTGTTCGATTGATTTGCGAAAATGTAATTCAGCTCCTTTGTAATTTTTCTTGCCATAAGCTTCGATACCTGCTCTATATTCGTCCATGCCTTTTGGTTTTGCTGCCGCTTCTTCAGCGGCGGTCTTGGCGGGAGAAGCAACGAAAGAAGAAAAGGATAGCGCAATACTTAGAGCAAAAAATGAATTTGAAATCGAACCTTTTTTGTTAGTCATCTCAATCGCCTTTTTTGAGCTGTCACCATATGTGGTGATGGTGCTACCACTGACCAGATTCGTAATTGATGCCGGTGCTATCAGGTCGGGCATCGCCCATAAAGCCAAACTTGGTGTTACTGACACTGTACCCACCCGAAGCAGTTTTGGCCACGGTTGTTACAGTCTGGTCTGGTCTGTAAATTGTAATTGTACCGGTGTTGTCCTTAACCATGCGTCCGCGGGCGCCATTGGGGTATTTGACCAAATAATCGTCCTTGTCGCGTCTTGGAATAAGCACAGTGCCGTTGGCAAAGCCGTCTTCAATAGCGTAGCTACCGTCGGGAAAGCGGCGCAGATAAGCGTTTGTACCATCTACCATGGTGAATTTTAGGATAATCGCTGGGCGTTTGGTGGGGATGCCTTTCTGCTCGTAAGGGTCTATGTCCTGGACCGAGAAAACCAAAACCATGTCTTTGGCGAAATCTTCGGCGCTGGTGCCTAGTTCTTTGGCGGTGCCTTTAGCAACGGCTTTGATGAAATTGCGCACCGAACCTTTATGTTTTTTCTTCTCGTCCTCACCGTCCTCGGGTGTCAACCAGGGGGAATTTTTAGATTTGACCCATTCTTCTGCCTGCCAGACCTTCCCTTCAACTGAGTCCACTGAGCTTGGTCCGGGAGGGGCGTTATCTGCAGCAAACACTGATAGGGGAGACAATAGAGCGCTCAACGACATTAACAAAGTTGAGGCAAGTAAAAGGCGACGCATAAATTTCTCCTAAATTGAATATGCAAAAGTTACCATTAATCGGTTTCAAAGATTTCGGGTATTCTTCTCTTATGAAAATTATTGATCAAAGTTGGCAGCTTAGATTTTTAGTTGTAGCAAGCATTTTTTGCTTGCAGATGCTAACCCTGCCAGCATTTGCTGAAGTCGACCCGACTGTCATTTTAAAATTGATTGAAAATTCAAATGGAGCAATAGAAATTGACGTGCAGCCTCCACGCCTGTTGGAAGCTACTGTCACTGTTAAAGGCACTTTTGAGAATATGAAAGGTACAAGTTTTTTGCCATTCACTATGGATTTGACTTATGGAAAGCAAGACTTCAGGCGTCCATTTCCTGTTTTTAAGGCTGTCTCAAAAGATCCTAGCAAGGAATATTCTTGGGATTGGGAGTATCGCTGGCAAGTAGGAAATCGAGGCGGGCGTCACAACGATAATGTTGCGTACTTTTTGCCATATCGACAAGGTGAAGTACATGCAATTAATCAGACTTATGGCGGCTCATTTAGTCACTCGCGCGGATCTGATGATGAATTTTCTGTCGACTTTGATATGCCTACAGGCAACATAGTCTGTGCGGCAAGAGGCGGAACAGTGGTGGCTGTGCGAATTGATTCTAATCGCGGTGGTGAGACGGAAGACTTTGCAGAATACGCTAACTACGTTGTAATTAAGCATGATGACGGGACTTACGGACGTTATTTGCATTTGCGCCAGAATGGATCTCTAGTCAAACTTGGACAAGTGGTGCAAGCAAGACAGGCTATTGGATTGTCTGGAGGTACGGGTTGGGCGCAATCACCCCATTTGCACTTTGAAGTATTTGTTCCTATAAGTGGCGAACGAAAAAGAAGTATCCCGGTGAAGTTCATCACGCGAATCGGTATTGTGCCTATGTTGATGGAAGGAATGAGTTACTAGCGTTTGTTTATCGCGATGCGAAGGGCGACTTATTTTTTCAAGTCCAATTCTCTAAGTTTAGTTTCCATTATCTTGTTGCAATTGGGAAAGTGCGCCTTCACTTGAGTTGCGATGTCACCGCGGGCACGATCTGTGTATCCACCAAATTTAGCGTTAAACAATTCGGCGAATGTTTCGGACGGACCGCCATCCCCCGACTGTAAATAGTAATCAAATTTTTTGTGCAACTCAGATGGAACGCGAGCCGCTTCCAATCTGTAAGTGTGCTTAAACTCTTCAGAGTCGGAAATGTCGAGGCAGTGATCGAATGCATGACCAAGTTCGTGTCTTATCACGCCCACCGCATCTGATGCATCTTCTATTTCACCGGTGGTTCTATCTGTGACATATTGTGAAACCACAACTTCGGTGCCGCGACAAAAAGCGGGACTGTTAGCCCAACTTGTACCTTCGTCCCACCCGCGAGGTCTTGTGTTCTGTATGCGGAAGTCATCTTCTATCACTGAGGGATAAATACTTATTTTGGCGCGATTTTCACAAAGTGCGCGCAAGACTGACACAGGAAGTGCCGCAAGCAGTTGTTTTATTTCAGATATATAAGATGCAGAAACGGCGGGTAATTTGCCGCGTGGTTTGTTTACCACTACTAATTTATTGATGAAATAGTCGGGCGAGTCATTCTTGGCGCCTTCGGATTTTACAGTCTTGATACCAGAGGTAGAGCTTGATGTGGAGCTGAAATTCGATGAGTAATTGCGGCCATTCTGTTTGAGAAAAACGCTCGCTAGTATTGCTTCTTTGCTATTTGGAAAAGTGTCTACTAACAGCTTAAAAGTTTTGAAAGCGTCTTCTTTTCTGCCGTCTAGGTATAAGCAGTATCCGGCATAATAAAATGCTTTGGGGTTTTTGGGCTCGGAAGCGATTGCATTGAGAAAGAAAAGAGAGGCTTCTTTATATTTTTTTGTTTGAAAATTGGCCATACCTAGCTTGTATTCGTTTGAAGTCTGAGCCAGAGCTGGTGCCGAAATCAGAGACAGAATCCAGCATAAAGCAATGATACTTTTCATTAGATGATTAATCCAGGGTCGACTTGTTTGCTTGCAGTTTCCATTTTGAGCCAGGTCTCAAATTTATTGAGCGGATCTATTTTGTGTCCAGTGGCGGTGCCAATTGCACCGGTGAATTTTAGTGCGGTTTTAGCTAAAAATAAGCGCGGACGATAGCGCATAATTCTGTACCAGTGTCTGGCGCGAAAACGCCATGAATACTGATACAACGTATCGTAAATCATAGTGTCAAACGCAGAAAGCATAAAGACGGTGTCTTGCAGAACTTTGGCTGGTGGCTTTATATATAACTGTGAGCGCGAGCGCTCAGCATGTCTTTGTTGAGCTAACTTATAAAGCTGACAAGTTTGATCTGCCACCACTTTGCGATCAAAATTAGCAAGCACATGTTTGCGTGCATTGCGTCCAAGTTGCAGTCTGTAGTCAGTATCTTGAATTAAGTGAGTGATGGCACTGGCAAGAGCGGACTCGTCCTTTGGTGCGATAGCTATGCCTGATTCGCCATTAACAAAATATTCGGCCGTGCCACCGCCGGTGGTTGCAACTACTGGTCGCCCGCAAGACATTGCTTCTAGGCATGTATAAGGTGAATTGTCGTAAACAGATGGAATGACGCAGATATCGGCAGATCTGTAATACCCCGGAAGATCTGTTAGCGGCACACGCGGTATGAATTTAACGTATTGTTTGATTTCGTGTTTGGCAATAATTGCTTTTAATTCGTCTAAGACAGATTTCTGCCCGCTTGCGTTTTTTGTATCGTCGCCAATGATGACGAACTCCACGTTTTTGTGACGCATAACAATTTCTGGAATTGCTTTCACCAGATAATGAATGCCTTTGCGCTCCTCGAGTCGCCCAACAAAAAGCACGCGTATCTTGCCTTCATTGGCAAGATGTGTCACGCCTTCGTCTGAAAATTCTGAAGCGCTTATTGGATTTCGCACTATGTGAATATCTTTGACATCGTAATTTAAGTCGTTTGCCACAAACTCCGCCAGGTCTCGGGATGGCGAACTTAAAACTCCTGCACCAAGCATGGCAATGCGCTCTACGCCTGCAACAAATTCGTGATCGAAAGAAGGGGTGACGTTGTGCAGGCGCTCGGCAATAAACTTAGAGTGAGGTGTATAGAGCCTTATGAGCAACGGCAGTGCTTTGGTAATCGAAGGAAAGAAACCTTCGGCTAAAAGTTCGGGAGTGTCAACAACGTCGAAGGGTTGCTCGCTGTGTAGAAGAAAGAATTTACGCCACAATGCGGTGCTGGTCATAAGCACGTAGCGACTATATGGCATGCAAAGTGAAATGGTACCAAGGCGCTTACCGAGCCATTCTTGCTTGACTCTGTGAACGGGAATTCCTTCGTCGTCAACTAATTTGTCTTCGTCTTTGGAGAGAGAGACTACGACCACGTCGTGCCCGATTTCTTTCAATCCATGCGCCAGGTGACGAGTGAAGGTGGCAATGCCTCCCCAGCCGGTTTCGGGCGGATATTCTCTAGAAATTAGACAGATGCGCATGGTTCAAACTCTTCTTGGGGCTTGATCATAAAACCTGGTTATGATTTTCGTCTTAAATATGTTTATAGACTTTTTTATAGACTGCTTCTAAATCGTCCACCATTACCGATATCGACCTTTGTGGACCAATATTGGCGCGGAATTTGCTTAATAAATCGGGCTGGTCAATAAGCAGTTGTAATTTCTCTGCCAGATCTTTGTCGTCTCTCACTTTGAAAACGAAGCCGTCTTTGCCGTGGTTGATAAGTTCGGACATACCGCCTAAATCTGAGGCGATTAGTGGAGTTTTTGTGGTTAGTGCCGATTGCATTACAAGTGGTGTATTTTCGTACCAGATTGAGGGAACTACAAGCACATCTAAGCCTGCTAGGACCTCGCCAAAGAGATCGTTGTGGAATGCGCCCATGAAATGCACGCGCGAGCTGCTTTGCTGGTCAGAGCTTGCAAGGTCTTTGAGATATTTTGAATATTCAACGAATTGTTGGGTAGAACCATAGATTTTGAGTTGTGGCGATTTGTCTGGTGACAGTCTTTGAAACGCTTTTATGAGTATGTCTACGCCTTTGTGGTCAAAGAGCGTGCCAACATAGCCTATGCGAAGCGCTTCGCTTGGCGTTTTTTCTTGATGATTTATTAGTTTGGATTGGTCTATACCAAATTGAATATGGTTTATCAGTTCTTCGTTAATACCATTTTTGGTGAATAATCTTTTCATCAATAGAGTGGGAACTGTGATGGCGTCAGCCGAATTGGCGATATCTTTTAAGTAAGCTGGACGGTCTACTGTGGCTTTTACTGCCGCTGGAAACTTGTAAACACTATAGGCAGTTTGAAGTGCAGTCTTGCCCAGGGCTGACTTGCTAAGAGCACCATTCAGAGCCGGAACTCGACGCGATATTGCTTCTGAAATTTGATCCGCTGGTGGTATCAATTGTGGTGTATAACAAGTTAAGCAGTTTGTGGCACCAGGTCCTGGTCCTTCGCAGACACTGTTGTCTGGACGCTTAAGTTGCACTATAGGGCAAATGAACCAGAAGTCGGTAGGCGATAAAACTACAGGCAATTTCTTTTTTTTGCTCACCGAAATAATAGTACCTGAGAGATTTTGTGCATGCATCACATGCACCATATCTGGTTTGAAATTTTCTATAATTTTGGCGAAGTGTTTTCCCATCTCGGGGTGATCGTATTCATGTCTAAATGTGTAGCCGCGCAGACGAAGCGCTTCTCCAATAGAATGAACTTTTACGCCTTCGTATTCATATTCTACAAAATCGGGACCGGCAGCATGACGTGCATCAATGTCGGGAGGCGATGCAGTTACTACTAAGATTTCGTGCCCACGCGAGATTAGCTCCTTTGCAATTTTCAAAGTGAGCACTTCTGTTCCCGCTTTGTGATCGGGAAAGAACTTATGAACAGTCATTAGAATGCGCGACACGACTATAGCTTAACACATTGAGATGAGTGGGCTATTTTGTCTCTACCACTCGCTGCCGAATGTAGAACCGGGATCGAAAGCTTTGATGCCCGCCGATGTGCAACGCAAACAGCCAGCGCCTTCGTACTCTTGTTTGCAAACTTCGCATACACTTTTTGCGAATTTAGAATAATCTTTGCGCCTTGCAGCAGCGGCTTTGGCCGCCGAGTCGGGTACCGGGTCGCCTAACGGTGCTTGTTGTACAGGCGCTTGGGAAGCACTGATTGGAGCTTGCTGTGCTTGCTGATTTTGTGGCGGAATAGAAATCTGCCTAAAATGTCCCTGACTTGCCGCTTGAGGTTGAGCCTGCGACTGTGCCTGGGGCTGTTGCTGTTGCTGTTGCATGTTTTGTTGTTGGGTGGCGTACGCACCAGACTGCGTCTGGGGTTGTGGTGCCCATTGGTTTTGAGCGCCTGAAGCTTGTTGCTGCTGTTGCTGTGCTTGTTGTTGCTGTTGTGGAACGGGGTAAGCACCAGATTGTGCCTGCGCTTGCTGATATTGCTGTTGCTGATGTTGCTGAGCTTGAGGCTGTTGTTGCATTTGCTGCTGCGGAACAGGATATGCGCCAGACTGCGCTTGTGCCTGCATCGCTGCAACCGGCGAAGGTGCCGGTGGTGCTGGTGGGTCAAGATAAAGACGCTTTATTTGCTCTGCTTCTGGAATGCGATTCATCCACTTGAGCAGTTCGTACAAATTCTTACCCAGAGTCGCTATCTCTGGATTTTCACGCGGCAGATGCAGGGCGAAAATGCGCAAGCATTCACGCGCCATGTCTACAACCTTCTCGTACTGTTTCAGTTGATAGGTTGAAGCAATAATATTTTTAATGGTCTTGGCTACTTCGATGTTGTTGGAGCCCAGAAGCTGTACTTTTGCTTGGGCGCAATAATAATAAATCTCGCTGGCTTGCTGGTGTTTGGCCTGCATAAAACACAGCCAACCGAGCAAATCAAGTGACGTGCAGATCTTTTCGAGGTTATTCTCAGCTTTTACCTGATTGTAGGCGCCGTATATTACTTGTTCGGCTTCGGCATAGTTTCTGGTGGCAACCAGAGCCGAGGCCTGACGGCAAGCTTCATCCCAATCCATACCGATTCCGGCTTTCTCCCCTTCTATCCCAACGACAGAATCTGCTATCTAAATTTAATAGTCGCGTCTAACAAATATCTACCATCATTATTTGCATTTCAAGCAAGTCAGAAATTATCGACTGTTCCCGCCTGGTTGAGGGTTCTCAAGCGTCCGGTTGGGGTTTTTGGGCGTCGTAACCTTAAGGATAGTCAAGGTCGGGGCGTTCGACTTGGTAAATACTTCAATTATTGTGGCGGTAAAAGCAAAACTCGAATGGTTCCTATTTGCAGGGCTTATCGCCTTAGTGGTAAGGCTCTGGTTTTGTTTTATTGATGGACACATTCCAAGTGTTTACTCGTGTGACGCTTCGGAGTATTTGCGTGACGCTCAGTACCTGGAAAAGGTCAGCCACTTCTCTTTTGATTTCTGGAGCGATGCACTTAAGGTGCTCGTAGGCGTGGCATGCCCTGAAGAGGTAGCCCAGATCAAAGAGAAGATGTCCATTCTCATGCCTCTGGTCAAACAGTCTGGATTCGTTTTTCCGTTTTTCATTTATTTAAGTCATGTTGTGTTTGCAGCACCTATAGATTACGGTAGCTGGTGGGCGCCAATTCTTATTCAAACAGTGATGAGTGCTTTTACTTGCACACTTATAGGATTGTGTGCGAAATACGCCTTTGGTTATAGAGCTGGTCTTTGGGCAGCTTTTCTAAGTGCCTTCTACCCGGGATTTATTGTAAACACAGTCAGGCTTTATTCTGAGATGTTTGCCTGTTTCTTCATGTGTATTTCTTTCTATTGTCTGACTCGCATTTCGAAGCAAGCTAGTTGGAAAAACTTTCTTTTGCTGGGCTTTTGTCTTGCTGTGATGCAGGTAGCGCGCTCGCCTCTTGTGATGATTGCCATTTTGAGTTTGCTTTACGTTTTATGGATTAAAAGACGTGAACTGAAACCAGGACCTGTTTTCTGGAAGCAATTAGGCGGACTTTTACTTGGTGCATCGCTCGTGTTTTCGCTTTCGCTTAGCGTACAAAAATTGACCACAGGCAAAGCTTCACTCGTTACGGACAGGGTGGGAAGTTACAACTTGTCTACTGGACTGAACTTAAATGATAAAGGCTGGCTTGCCTATCCATATCCCGATTTGACAGGGATTGAATCGATCAAATTTTCGCAAATAATTTCTGATCGACTGAAAAATCCCAAGCAGTTCTTTCAATTGATGATGGACAAACCACCTCGACTTTTGAAATTTCACTGGAATGACTTTAGAGTAAAAATCGGACCGATAGACAATCAGATTCAAGTGATCGTGCATCAAGCTTTGATGCTACTGGCCTGCCTTGGAATATGTCTTGGGCTATTTGCTAAACCAAATATTGAAGAGCGAGCACTCGATTTTAGGCTGTTTTTGCTCGTTTGTGCGCTGTCTCATTCTATCTTTGCGTTGTTTATAACAGTCCCTCGTTACGCACTGACTGCGATACCAGAACTTCTTGTCTTTGCCGGATTTGGCGCTGCATTTTTGAGTGAGCGAATATTTCAAATGGGTAGACGTAGAAGTGCTCTGATTATGTGTTTTGCTCTAGTTTTGATTTTAGTGTTAAGTCAATTGAATTTGAGCTTGTCACTTGGCTCGTTGGCTCAGTCTCTATTGAAGGCGGCTCTGGGAGCGGGATTATTTATTTGGCTTTGTGTGTGGCTCAAGCAGCAAACTTTTGTCGAAACAAAAATGGCTTGTCTAACTACATTTTTGATGGGCGTACTTTTCACGTTTTGTTGGGCATGGCCAGCGTATGCGCATGGTCGCGCGAATGAATTTGTAGAGACTTCGACCAGCCCCAACCTTTATACATGGCTGCCGTCTAAAGCCTCGAAACAAAACGGTTATTACTTGTTGCTTGATTGTAAAAGCTGGAATGAAGTTTCTCAAGGCGTCAAACTAAAAATCGGTGATAAAAATATCGATGGTCCGCTAATTCCACTTCTGCCATTCTTGCAAAACTTTGATGACTACAAGCAGAATTCGGACAAATCACTGTATTTAGAATTTGAGTATATTTTTACCGCACTTGCTAGAGCATCTAATATTTCACTCTTGGATTTGAGGCAATGGTTTGTTTTTCCTCTTCCAAGCGAATTGATGGAAAGCAGAGATGAAGCGAATAAGGTGAAAATTTTAATTGAACCAAAGAATAGAGATCGGTTCACTACCTATGGTGCTTTGACCGTAGCTGACAAGCCTAAAATCATTCCCAGTCTATTCAGATCGTCATGGGAGAAAGCCTTTTACGGTGTCGAAAATGTGAATGGATTCAGCGATTCGCGATACGAAGAAAAGATTTTAGTCGAGCAATCACAGCAGAACAAAAATCTACATGTATTGGAGATTCCCAACCAGAGTATTCAGCCCCTGACACCGATTAAGCGTGCCAGCTCAAATACATCCGACTGTATAATGAAAGATTTGCCCTCGTATGATAAATCGTCGAATTGGATAATTATATGGCGTGGTGAAATAGAATATGGTGGAAAACAAGCCAAAGTGCGACCAGTGGAATTGACAGCTTCAGTAATTGCCAGAGATGATAAAGGCAATGAATTTAACTATGTTTCCCCGTGGATTCCATCGCAACTGACTTTGGACCCTGGAGTGAATAAATACGAGTTTGCTTTTCCTCTCAAGCCATCGAGCATACCAGTTAAGATAGATCGAATTGAAATAAAAGATTCCAAATTGAAGTTTGGTAGCGATGCATTGAAAAATACCGCAATTGAAATCGTCGATTCAATACCTTTTCCTGATAAATCAAATTATCGGGTGTTTTAAATGAAAGCATCTGAGAAGTTTGTGAAAGTGTTGGCGAACAAATGGTTGCATCTGGCAATCCTGTTCATCGTCATTTTTGTCTGCTATGGTCGCACTTTAGGATCGTATTTTATTGCCGATGACTTTGGCGAAATTAGATACGTAGCCAAAATCGCTGAGGGCGATTGGGGCCGTTTCTGGAGTAATTTCACTGGCAACTTTATGCAGATACACACTATGGCGGTGTATCGACCCTGGCTTTTGATCACGCTTGTGGTCGATTATTTTATTTGGGGCACAAACGCATTTGGATACTATTTAACGAACTATGCCCACTATTTAATTTGTGTGGGACTTATATATTGGCTAGTGATGCGCCTGACAGACTATTGGGGTGCAACCAGGTCTAAACTCTGTGCATTTTTTTCTGCTCTGATTTTTGCACTCAGTCCGCTGCACCCAGAGAGCGTTTCCTGGGTTGTTGGTCGAGTCGATATAGTTTGCCTGGCTTATTTTCTTGCCAGTCTTTTGAGCTTGCATTTTTGGTTGAAAGCCTCAGGGGATAAAAAGCTTTCAACTATCACTTTTACAATTAGCTGTGTTTGTTTTTGGATTGCAATTTTTACCAAAGAAATGGCGATTGGTTTGCCTGTTCTTGCTGTAGCTATGACCTTCTTGTGGGGCGACAAAAATCAACTCAAGAAAGTATTGGTTACATTTGGCGGATTTACAGTTTTGTATTTTATTATTCGTTATCTAGCTTTGGGCACCATTGGTGGTGGTTATACCGGAAGTATAGGTTCTAACCAATTAGCAGATTTGATTTCAAAATGGACAGACACAGGCACTTTGTCTCGTATTTTTTTTCCTATCAAAACCAGTTATGGAAATTCGCTTGAAGGCATTCGAGCTATTTTAAACTCGACTTATATTTTGATTGCCTTTGTATGTGGCTTGCGATTGTTTTTGCTTAATTGGCCACGAAAATGGATGGTCTTTATCGCTCTGTGGCTTGGTGTCGCGCTTGTTCCCATCTATCAGCTCTATGGATTAGGTTTTGATTTAGAGGGCGCACGTTTTTTGTTTTTCGCAACTGTGCCACTTTCTATTTTTATGCCGATTTTGATTTTTGCTCCCATCAAAGAACAAAATGCAAAACAGGAATTGCTAGCGCTTAATAAGAGAGTGGCAGTAGCTGGGCTTCTTGCAATGACCACGCTATCAATTTATTATGGTCAATTGACTTACAAAAATAATAGAAGTTGGATAAATGCAGGTGCTCAAACAAGAGCTGTGGGTGTTGAGACTAAGGCTCTGGCAGAGAAGGTAGAGCCCGGCAAGCGCGTTTGTGTGATGGGTACTCCTAATGAGCGCGAAGGCGCGCATATGATTTTGAATGCGATAAGTTTGCTTTTCTATCTGGAACCGCCTTTCTCAAAAGATCTGGAAGGGCGTGTTTGTTCGTTTGGTTCTAAATATTACGGCGATGACAATAAACTGGATCTTGGATTCTTCAGATATGCATCCAGCTCAGGCTATCCTTTCTATAAGTGGGATTGGAACAAAAAGAAATGGCAACCAATTCAAGTTGCCGCACCAGTTGAAACTGCTTCGATTCGCAATTTGAACGCAACGCTTGGACTATCTGCTGATAATGATGTGGAGCTTACTTTGAGCGCACTGAATCTGGTGCCTTTCAGTTATGACTTTTTGGATATAGCGTTATCTCCAACTCAAATCCAGGAGATCGCAGCTCCAGGAAATGGTGCTGTGGAGCTTGCCTTCAAAGGCAAAAACGCCCAAGAGCGAGTTAAGGTAAAAGTCTTAGACTTTGTTTGCTTGAAAAATAAGTTACGTATTCCTCTTTCTGCATACTGGCAGTGGCAAGCATGCGGCAATATCGAACAGATTTTCATACATTTGCCACTACATCGTGTAGATGCAACCAAAGTCGATTTGCTTTCGTATGGGCAAGCGGCTCCATTAATTGAACTAAGAGAATTACAAACAGACAAGCCCCTTGCCTGGTCGGATTATGGTTCGCATTTTGTGAATAAAAATACCAAGTACCAAGTTCTTGTCGATGTTCAAACAATGTTGATTGAAAAAGCTCAACCGTTAACGGTTGAGGTTCAAATTACCAAGCCCAATTATTTTTTCGAAAATTCAAGCGGAGCTCAAAGCGCAGAATCCATGGTCGATGTAAGAATCAAAGCTGCGATAAAAGACGGCAAAGCATCAGTTGAACTCCCCCAATCGCTATTCGACATTGCAGGTTACAGACAAGCAAGAGCCCGCATCTTAGGTAATGATGGACAACCAATAGAGGCTTATAGTTTTCCATTAACACTTGAAATCGTTGGCGGTGTTAGCAAAGTCGCCAGGTGAGTCTCTCTCAGAATGAGCTTCAATCCTGTAAAATACATGAGTCGAGCAAAGCAAAAGTAAATAGGATACCTAGATTATGAAAGCCGTGGTAATCGGCGGCAACGGATTTATCGGAACGAGTCTGGTTGAACACCTTGTGGAAAAGGGCTACCAGACTAGAGTTTTTGACAAATATCCAAGTAGATTCATGGAGCCTATTGATGGCGTCGAATACATGGTTGGCGGCGATTTAGGCAATCATGGAGATGTGCAAAAGGCAGTAGCTGGAATGGATATCGTCTTCCATCTTGCGTACACAACCTTGCCTGAAACATCGAACAACGATCCCATTTACGACGTGCGCTCAAATCTTGTGGACACGCTGCAATTAGTGCAAGAGAGCCTAGCTGCCAACGTGAAAAAGTTTGTTTTCATATCGTCTGGCGGTACTGTTTACGGCGTGCCCAAGTCGGTGCCAATTAAAGAAGAGCATCCAAACGACCCCATTTGTTCGTATGGGATCACTAAGCTTGCTATAGAAAAATACTTAAGTCTTTATCATCAATTGCACAATCTAGATTATGTTGTCGCTCGCATCGCCAATCCATATGGTGAAAGACAAAATCCAGACTCTAAGCAAGGCGCCATTGGCGTTTTCCTGGGCAGAATTAAAGCTGACAAACCAATTACGATATTTGGTGACGGAGAAGTTGTTCGCGACTTTATCTATATAAGTGATGCAGCTAAAGCGATTATTGCTTGTGGTGAATTCGATGCCAAAAAGGGTGAACCAAGAGTGTTCAACATAGGTTCTGGCAAGGGGTATTCGTTAAGTAATATTGTCGAGACCATAAAGCAAGTAGTCGATGTGCCTGTGAAGGTCGAAAGAACGCCTGCCCGCTCACTCGACGTTCCTTCTAATGTGCTCGATATTGATGCAGCTCGCAAATATTTGAAATGGGAGCCGCAAATTGACCTCAAAGAAGGAATCGAGAAAGCCTGGAACTGGGCGAAGTCTTTGAGCGTGGTCTGATACTTTCGTCAAACTTGAAAGATTGCAGAATTATAATCTTAGAATTGCCAAGTTGACCGAATCTTGAAGTCTAGGAGAGAATCACGAGGTTGTTGACGACTGGAATTTATTTCAGGAGCTGATTATCAGTTGAGCATCTCGAGCCGCCCGGAAACTATAGATATCTCTGTCATTGTGGCTGTATACAATGAAGAGCCCCGCAATTTGACGCTTCTTTTAGAGCGTCTTAGCAAGGCTATTAACCCGCTGAAAATGTCTTATGAAGTGCTCTTCGTGAATGACGGGAGCAAAGATCAGACTTCTAGCGCTTTGCGTCACATTTCTGTCGAATATCCACATATAAAACTGATTGAGCTTTCACGCAATTTTGGTCAGCAGGCGGCAATAACAGCCGGAATGGACTATGCAAGCGGCGATATAGTCGTAAATATGGATTCTGATTTGCAAGACCCTCCAGAGCTGATACCGTCAATGGTTCAGAAGTGGAGAGAAGGTTTTGATGTAGTCTACGCTACCAGAGCCAAAAGACGCGACAGAGCAATGAAGCGCTTAACTGCTTATCTCTTTTATAGATTGCTTGGTTCTGTTTCTAGTATCAATATTCCGCTTGATTCGGGCGATTTTCGTCTGCTCGATCGCAAAGTGGTTGAAGCACTTAGACACATGCCTGAGAAGACCAGATTCATTCGTGGTCTTATTCCATGGCTTGGTTTCAAACAATGCGGCATTATGCTCGAGCGCGATGCTCGCGAATTAGGCGAGACGGCTTATACACCCAAAAAACTTTTGATGCTTGCACTTGATGGATTATTGAGTTTTAGCATTTTGCCTTTGTATGCAATTCCTGTAATCGGATTTGCTGTCTGTGCAATTGGTGTTCTGGCTTGTCTTATCCACTGGGTCTTTAGCGGCTTGGCGCTGGATAATTTTGCACTTGTTTGTGCCATGGCTGTATTCACTGGCATTCAAGCAATGGTTCTAGGCGTGGTGGCAGTGTATCTGGCCAAAGTGCTGGATGAAGTAAGATCGCGCCCCACGTATGTGGTTGGAAACAAGCTTGGCACTGGCTTCTGCGATGAATTCACTCCGCTTTCACGCGAAGAGGCTGTGCGGCATTCGCTTGAAATGGAAAGAATTCGCAACCGTTGATATAACGGCAGTAGAAAGTGTCTTTTTTCAATGCTTCCATCAACTATTAAATGTGGGTGGATTTTCTTATGAATCCGTTAGGCATTGTGTTCGCTTTTAATACCAGCAGAATTAGAACAAAAAAGACCCGCGCTAAATGCGTAAGATCGTAAAATCCAAACCAAGTGAAAAGCCACTTCTTTTATGAAAAAGTGGCTTTAAATTTGAATTTCTATTTACTAACTGAGCAAATATTTTTATTGAGCTGGCTTTGTTTCGGTTGTTGTGGCTGCGGTTGGGGCTTCTTTTAAAACAGCAGGTTTGTCTACTGTCACAGCAAACACCTTTTTATCGGTCGAGTTGGTGTAGGTGATAGTGCCGTAATAATCATCACCAAAGCTATACTCGACTACGGGCATTTTGATTTTAGAATCAGAGAGCTGTTTATCATCAACACGCGATTGTGGTGGTGCATCTTTTGGAAGCATTGTTTTCATAGCTGCTTCGCCTTCTTCGGCACTGATGGGCGTTTCTCTGTAAAGACGTTGCAATTGGAAGCACTGACCATTTTTGCACTGTGCAAGGACAACGGCGCCGTCTTTGAGTCTGTTGCGTGCCATGTACTGATTTTTGCCGCCAGTGTGGGCAATTGGGGTATCGTCAAGAGCAAAGGAGAAAACCGCTTTTTGCAGTGATGGTTCAGCAATTCCAACGGTCATGGTTTCGACGTCGATGGTGCCCTGTTTGGTGACAGTATTTGTTTTGTCGGCTATGTCGGCGTTTGAGCATCCGACTAAGTTCATGGTGGCACACAAGGTTATTGTGGCTAATAACAGTTGCGTTTTATTGTTTGCAAACATTCCTGTTCTCCAAAGTGATTCACTAAATTATCTCAGACGAATCAAGTTCATTCATGATTTCTTTGGCTCTGCTTAACAGTCTTTCCTTGTCATCGCAGCATGTTTCACTTAAATAAAGTTCAAGTGCGGCAAGAGGCGAAGTGGCTGATTGCTCGGTCAGTTGCGGCAATCGAGCTTTAGATTTGTCTGGTATCAATTCTGGTTGCAAACGAACAGAAAGTGCATCTTGTGCAAGCTGTAAAATTTTGCGCTCATTTACTTCACCCACTTTGTCTTGCTTTATGCGATAGCGTATACGCAGCACACAACCAGGTATCACTGCTTTCGACACTTTTTTGCCCAGTATTTCAGTTGCGTCGTCTTCTGGATTTAGATCGCTTAAATCGGCATCTACTGTAATAAAAGGTCTTGGGTTAATAGAATGGAAAGTGTAATTGGTATTGTTACGCTCCAAGTTGACATGGATGAAACCTTTGTCTTCATTGGCTTCTCCAAAGTCGACACGCTCTAAGCTGCCAGAATAAACAATGGCTGGATTTTTAGGGCGAATTATTTGATATTTATGAATATGGCCCATTGCTACATAATCGACTCGCTCGTCGATAAAAATATCTGCTGGAAAAGTGAGCGTATAGCCCACCAGTAGCTCTTCTTCAATTCCTGCAAGAGCCCTGTCAAGACTCATGTGTGCAGAGACAACAGTGGCAATGGTGGGATCAAGTTTTGCGTAAAAACCATGAAACAGGTCAGTTACATGACGGACCAATACGTCATCTAATTGAGCACTTGTAAAGCCTGCGTATTTTTCAAGTGCAGTTAAATTATTGCGCGTTACATGCGGCAGTCCCAAAAATTGAAAATCGCCGTTTTTCGTTTTGATTGTTTCAAATGTGGGTTGGTCGACTGTCAATACTCCTGGCACTGCCAGGCTCTGAAAAACTGATAGTGAGTGACTTTGAGTCGAACGTAAAATTTGATCGTGATTTCCAACTACCAATATGGTTGAAATTCCGGCTTCAGATAGCCTCTTGAGTTCTCTTGCGAACATTTTTTGGTAAATCGGCTCAGGAGAAGCATTTCTGTATGCGTCGCCCGAAAATAGAAAAACGTCGACTTGATTGTCGATGGCATAGTCGACTACTCTTTTCAATGCACTGACGAAGTCTTCAAATCGGATGTTCAACCCGGTTAATGGATTGATCTTTCCGTGACCTTCGCCGGAGCCAAAATGAATATCGGAGACGTGTACAAGTTGAATTGGCATAATCTAAAAAAGGGACAAACACTGGACTTGACCATCGAGTCCATAGCGCCTGGCGGTGAGGGTGTTGCTAAGTTCAACAACTGTACCATATTCGTCGAGCGCTCAGCGCCGGGCGACATAGCAACAGTGCGCCTTTATGATGTTAGAAAAGATTTTGCTAAAGGCAAAATTGAATCTCTCATAGAGCCTTCAAAACAGAGACAGGAAGCGCCTTGCTCTTATTTCGATTGGTGTGGTGGCTGCCAGTGGCAGCATCTTACTTACCAGGCGCAGCTTGACGCCAAACAAGACATAGTGCGCCAGGCGATGGTGCGAGTGGGCAAGCTTGATTTGCAAGATGTAGTGCTTGAGCGCACTCTAGGAGCTGATCCAAATTTCAGGTATAGAAATAAGTCTCAGTTTCCAGTACAGAAAGGTCAGAAAATCAAAGAAACTGGCAAGAGGCGATTGAAGGTCGGATATTACGAGAGAAATTCGCACGAAATCGTCGACATTACCGAATGTCTGGTTCAGCCGGAAGAGCTCGATTTACTTATGATCTCGGCTAAAAGACTGTTGGAAGACGCAGGAATTCCGGCATATGACGAGCATGCCGAAAAGGGGTTGTTGCGCCATATTTTAATCAGGCAAGCGCAAACTACCGGACAGATTTTGATAACATTCGTGTTATTCGCACCAGGTCTTCATGCGCTCTCCGAGGGATTTCAGAATCATTTCGGTAGGATTTCTGAGCGTTTGAAAAAAGACTATCCTTCAATTCAAGGCGTCAATCTAAATTTCAATTCTAAGGCTGGAAACCGCATCATGGGCGGTAGCACGGTTACTATTGAAGGACTGGGAAGAATGGAGGAAAGGCTTAGCGGTAAGTATAATCAAGATATCGTTTTTTCACTTTCTGCTTCGAGTTTCTTTCAAATAAATACAAGACAGACTCAAGTTATTCTTGATCGTATTTACGATGAGATTTTCGACGATACTGCAAATGGTGCTAATGCCAAATCGCAAATTATTTTGGACGCGTATGCAGGTGTAGGCACCATCGCTTTATGGTTGGCTTCTGGTGCGCAAAAAGTGGTCGCTATCGAAGAGCACCCCCAAGCTGTCCTTGATGGTCGTATAAATGTTGAGTTGAATAAAATGTCGAACGTCGAGTTTGAAGAGGGTGATGTAGAGAATGTTTTGCCCAAACTAATCGAGGCTCAATTCAAGCCCGACTGTATTGTGCTCGACCCGCCGCGCAAAGGTGTTTCGCCTTTGGTGCTTGAATCTGTCTTAAAATTGGCGCCAGAAAAAATTGTTTATATGAGTTGCAATCCCGTCACTCTGGCAAGAGACTTGTCAAAACTAGTCGAGAGGGCGGAAAATAGAGAAATAGGAGAGAATATTGGGTATAAAGTCGAAAGAATTTTGCCCTTTGACATGTTTCCCCAGACTTATCACGTAGAGTGTCTTGCCATTTTAAAGAGGAACGCCTGAAAATGGTCCTGTCCAGTATCTTCAAAAAATTCGATGACAAAAACGGTCCACTGCTAAATGAAGTGCAGGTCAGCCGCGACAAGAGCGTTAATCCAGAAGACGTGCAAGATATTTGTCAATCAGTCGGATGGAGCTGGAGAGAGCCCGAGCTAATTCGCAAAGCGCTCAAAAATAGTGTGGCTGTAATATCGGTCTGGCACAACGGCTCCATGGTGGGCTTTGCAAGAGCTACTGGCGACCAGGTTTTTAATGCCACTATTTGGGACATGGCGGTACGACCAAGCTATCAAGGGCAAGGAATTGGCCGACTTGTAATGTTCGAAATCTTACGCCACTTAGAAGATGACGGTATTCCTCTTGTAACACTTTACGCAGATCCCGGCACCGACGGCTTTTATAGAAAATTCGGCTTTCTTTCGGACCCCTCTGGCGTGCGTGGCATGTTCCGCGAGAGCCTTGGCAAAGATTGATTGGTTGTCTCAAACAAAAGTCCACTTAGCTTAATAACTCCTTGAGTATGGGCATTGAACATGGTATTTTCTATGCTTCGTATATTTTTCGTGCTGGCACAGGAGTTGTCATGAAAGTCATTCTTCAGGAAACGGTTCAAAAGCTTGGTAAAGCAGGAGAGGTGGTTGAAGCCAAACGTGGCTATTTCCGCAATTTTCTTGAACCCAGACATCTAGCTGTCTTGGCCACCAAAGGCACGATGAAAAAGAGAGATGAGGATATGGAAGCTCTGCGCAAAAAAGCGCAAAAAGCTCATGACGAAGCTGTCAAACTGGCAGAATCTATCACCAATCTTCCTATTTTGAAAATGACTGCTAAAGCCGGTGACGGTGGAAAACTTTATGGCAAAATCACAAGCAAAGAAGTTGCTGAACTGATTGAAAAGTCAGTTGGTGCCCCAATTAACAAAAGAGATTTGAAAATCTCTGGTGATATCAATGTTATTGGTTCGTATAGCGTGCTTGTCAAACTGACTAGTGAAGTGCAAGCTAAATGTGAATTGGAAGTCGAGCCCGAAGGCGGACGTCCTGTCGCTCAAGAGTCTAGCGAAGCTAAAGCTTAGTTTTTAAGCCTCTTCAATTTTAATTCTAAGTTGATTGGTTGAATCGGCTGTGTCTGTTTGCATGCCGATTTCAAGCGATTCTTTTTGCTTGGAACGCGCTGCTTTTTTTGTCGTTGCGCCAGCTTTTACTTTTGACTTTGATGAGTATTTTGTATCGTCATCATCATCGTCTTCGTCGTCATCTTCGTCTTCTTCGTCGTCGTCGTCGTCATCGTCGTCATCTTCGTCGTCTTCTTCGTCATCGTCTTCGTCATCATCGACATCGTAATTAGATATGACTGAGGAGATTGTTTCAGTCTTACCATCCTCAAATTTTTGAGCGACTATAGAGCCATCAGCCAGTCTTTTTAGAATTTCTACTTTCTGTTCGGCACCCTTGAGAAATTCTTCGCAACGCTTGGAGAGCAGCACGCCATGCTCGAATAGCTCAAGCGCTTTTTCGAGTTTGACTTCGCCGTCTAGTTGAGATACGACTCCTTCAAGCTCTTCGAGTGTTTTTTCAAAATCGTGCGCTTTGCCTGCTTGAGTCATTTTTCTTCTCCTTCCTGCGACCAGTTATTATCGGTTTCTTTTACTTCTAAATAAAGTTTTCCGTCAAGCAATAGTCCCTCTAAAGTATCGCCTTGCTTGACCTGCGCAAAACTTCGAATCACTTGCCCGTTTTCTAATTTGCGCAGAATGGAAAAGCCTCGACTCATCACATTCTTGGGCCCAAGCGTGTTTAACTTTTCGTTTGCGGCAATATGTCTGTGTTTGCTTTTAGTCAATAATTTTTCAACGCTTGATAAAGCGTCTTTGCGCTTGTGGGCAAGAGCAGCAATTTTGTGTTTGATTCTGTCTTCAAAGCGCAGAAGTTTAGGAATAACACTAAGTCTATCAAGTCGTCTTCGAGCTAGACCCAGTCTTTGATCTAGCGAAGTGGAAAGATGCTTTTTGAGCGATTTAAAGCGCTCTTGCAATTCGGTATAACCCTTTGCTACTAACTCGGCAGCGGCTGTGGGTGTGGGTGCGCGCAGGTCTGCCACTAGATCGCATATTGTGATATCGGTCTCGTGACCGACGCCAGAGATTACTGGCACACTAGATGAAATGACGGCCCGTGCCACTATTTCTGTGTTGAATGACCACAAATCTTCAATTGAACCACCACCCCGCGCCACGATAATTACATCGAGATCATCGATTGCTTGCAGAAGCAGAATGGCACTGGCAACGCTTTCGGCGCTACCTTCTCCTTGTACTTTGGCTGGAGAAATTATCACTTCCACTGATTTATTGCGTCTGTTTAGTGTATTTAAAATATCGTGTAAAGCCGCACCGGCAGGACTTGTTACTACTCCTACTTTCTGTGGGAGCATTGGTATAGGGCGTTTACGCTCTGCGGCTAAAAGTCCTTCGCTCTCTAACTTCTGGCGTAATTGCTCGAATGCTAATTGCCATTCGCCAACTCCTACAGGCTCAATGCCAGTCACGACTAGCTGATAACCGCCGCGGGGAGGATAAACGCTCAGTTTGCCTTTGGCAATGATTTGAAGGCCGTCTTCTAACTTGAATTTGATGTATTGATTGGCTTGTTTGAAGCAAACACAAGACAGTGTTGCATCCTGGTCTTTCATTGAAAAGTACCAGTGTCCAGACGGATAAACTTTGGCGTTACTTACTTCGCCCACGACAAGAACAGAGTCGAAAGCAGTTTCAATTACATCCTTTATAGAGTCCGTCAGCTCGGATACGCTGAGGACCGGTTTTAATTTATTGGACTTCTTGCGACTGAACATAGATTAATTCTCGAAACTTTCCAAAACTGCTTTTAATCCATATATAAATGATGTCGATCTGGTATCGGGCGAGCCGTTAAAAAGTGGTGCAAACTATGTCGGGTGGGCGCTTTTGCGCTTCTCTTGACATGTTTTGAGCCCTTGCTTGTCGCGGGTATCACTAGAGTAGCAAATTGTTCTTATTGAATTTCATTTGACGCTAAACCGAAATATACCATATATTAATATGGCATACAAAGGTTAGTGATACTTCTGGCTGGAGACTAACGAAAATGGACAAGACCTTGTTTTTACCTTCAATGATTGAGGCTTTTAGCCTGTGCCGCAGAAGCTACATCGCAAGTATGAAGAGTTTTCAAAATCGCACAGAACGTCAAAGCAATACAAATTCGCAAGGAATTTCTCTGCTCAAGCAATTTGTCAAAAAAGGCATTGCCGAAATAAACAAAGGACGTGTGACAACAAGCCACCATGTTCAAGCGTTTTCAGGCGAGTACTGGCCGCTTGAACAAATGGAAAATCAAAACTTCAATCAAGATCAAACGACCAGGCTCTTTCTCTATTCATATAAGTTGCTTATGTCCTACGTGCGCAAGCCTTACAAGCCACAGGGTGCACAAGTTGCAATGGTTGGTCAAAAGCTGAGAGCAAAAGTGCCTGGTGCCACAGTTTATTTGGAAGACACTTTCGATTTGGTTTTGTGGTATCCCGAGACTCGCACCATCGAAATTGTTGACTTTCGTTTGAGACCTTCATCTATTGCCAATCTCAAATCAGCAAGTGCTTATATTTTGGCAAGGCAATTTCTTGCCGATAAGCTTAGGTCTAGAATGCATTTTCAGAGTCTTGTCATGACAACGTGTTTGATGGGACAAAATACAATGCAAGTAGAGTCTATTAAAGTCGAAGATAGCAATTTGCATAATGAAAGCAATTGGCAATCAATTGTAGATAGTTTGATTGAAATGAAATCTCCCAACTTTTCTGAAAGTAGCGATATGCAAGGTATTCCTCCATGCAATCGCTCGGGATGTATCCATTGTTCAGAGATTAAAAGCCAAGACGATGATAATGACTCACGCGGACTTTGTTTGAGCGCATAGGCTAAAATTTCTGCATGAATATGCATGAGCCTGATCTTGTAATCGAAAACATTGGAGAATTGGTAAGTCCTCCGTTTATACATGGACCACATCGTGGAGACGATATGGGTCGATTGACGCGCATCAAGGATGGTGTCATCGCTTGTGTCAATGGAAAGATAGTGGCATGCGGCGAACGTAAAGAAGTAAGTGCGCAAATAACAAAAAGTCAGAAAACGAAAACGGTTTCTGCCGAAGGTAAGCTCGTCACACCCGGTCTTATCGATCCGCATACACATCTTATTTTTGCTGGTAACAGAGCGGCCGAATTTCTTATGCGCTGTCAGGGAAAGACTTACGCTGAAATTGCCAAAGCCGGTGGTGGTATAGTGGCCTCTACATCTGCCACAAGAGCTGCAAGTGCAAATGAATTAGAAGAACTTGGACTACAAAGACTTTTGATGATGCTTCATCACGGGACTACAAGTGCTGAGGCTAAAACCGGTTATGGTTTGAGCCACGAGTCAGAGCTTATGATGCTTGAGACTATTTTAAAATTGCACAAAGACCAACCACTTGAACTTACTCCCACGTTCATGCCAGCGCACGCGGTACCAAAAGAAATGAACAAGTCTGAATATGTAGAGGTGGTTATAAAAGATATGCTGCCCGCCGCGGCTTCGATTTTGCGTCAGCATGGGTGGCTTGGCGAGCGTAAAGCGTACTCAGATGTTTTTTGCGACGAAGGATATTTCACCCTGGATGATACCAGACGAATTTTTGAGCGCTCGGCCGAGTTGGGTATGAGTTTGCGGGTTCACGCCGATGAGTTCCAAAGTCTGGGTGCGGTCCGTCTTGCTTGTGATTTAGGCGCAGATAGTGTCGATCATTTGCTTGCGATAAAACAAGAAGATATACGTTGTCTCTCCGAATCAAATACGGTGGCAGTGCTTTTGCCTGGAACTTCTTTTTTTCTCAACCTGGATAAGCATGCTCCAGCTCGTACGCTCATTGATGAAGGTGCATGCGTTGCTTTAGGTTCTGATTTCAATCCTGGCTCGTGTCATATTTTTTCTTTGCCCATGATTTTTGGTCTTGCTTGCATGAAGTTGAAAATGACAGCCGAAGAAGCCTTGACCGCATTGACGTCGAACGCGGCTTATGCCATTGGTAGAGGGGAGGATATAGGAAGACTGTATTCGGGGTATCAGGCTGATATCATCATTTGGGATCTTGGTGCACTTGAAGAGATTCCGTATAAAATGGTGTGGAATCCCATTCTTCGTGTATTTAAAAAAGGCATCGAAGTTTGATCAAAAAAAAATTGATGCACCACTTGTTTTATTATCCGCATTAGTTATAATTTTATGGACGCCACCACTATTGGGGCGTGGAGATTCAGAGATATATATTCTTCACCGGCGCACTGAATTTGGTGCACCATAACTCATATGAGGTAATGGACTTAATGGCTCAACCAAACCGCTTACCGGTTCCCAATTCCGAACCCGGAGACGATTATGTAGACGGCTTCGATGTATTCTTTGACGAAGCAAGCGATCAAGAATCTCAATCTGCTGGCATGACTGCCAACCAGGCCAAAGTACTTTTAGACAAACTCACCGAATTAGTTACTATCAGCGTAGATCAAAAAGTGGAAACAAGTAAAATCGCTTCGCAAATTATGGACAATCAAAGACAGTTGATTGCCACTCAGCAAATTTTGATTTCACTCATGGATAAGTCGCTTGAATTGACTCGTCACGTAACTGCTATTGAAGAGCGTCTGCCAAGTATTTACGAATTGCCCCGTCTGGTTGAGAGCCTTCGTCAAAGAGTGGCTCAGCTTGAAGGTATCGAAATCAGCTAAAGAAGCCAAGTTGACTAAAACTTAATGCGTATATTCTAAGCAAATATAAATGTAGAAACTTAGATACTTTCGTAGTTTTACTATTTACAACCATCTAGATCAATATAGAATCGAAAACAGATACGGTTCAGGTCGAGCTGTACCCGAGAAAAAGGGACGATGCAATGACCGATTTAGTGGCAGAAGGTTCTATAGATCAATTGGCAGCGCATGTCGAACAAGACGTGCGATTGAATACTGCTCGCCCAGAGCACAACAAGCGTAAGGGGGATGCTGCCAAAAAAATCGCACAGCGATTTCATGGAATCAAGCTCTCTGAGCTGACCAAAGGTATCAAAATCACCCCCAACTTTTTATTAGCAATGGCATTTCTGGCTTTTACCGCCTGGTTATTTGTCGTTTATTGGATCAGACGTCACGAGCCACTTGCCAATCAGGTGCTTGGCACTCCACGAGCTGTCGCACCAACAGCAAGACAAGATCTAATGATGATGGGGAACTCGCGCAACGCGCTTCCTATTAAGACAGCCCCTGGACATAACGGCTTCTATGCACCAAATCTTGGAATATTTGATCAAAACCAGCAAATGCCAGCTTTGAGCAATGCACAATCGTTCGCTCAAGAATCACTCGCCACCCAACGCGGCGAGCTATCTCCTACCGGCTCATGGAATCCAGCCGCAACTGGAGCGCACTCTTTGGTGATAAGAGGTGGTCGCGAACAAATTCAAGTTACAAACCCAGAACCGATAATCACTTCACAACCGACATTAACGCCTTTTCACGCTCCATCGCAAAACCTTGTAGGTCCTCAAAGTTTGATAGGACAGTCATTGAATCCTATTCATCCGATGCATCCAAGTCATGCAGCACACACAATACAGCCCCAAATGGTGCAGCCAATGGCGCTTAGTCAGCAAGGATACAACGCGGCTTCAACACCCCAGGGCGGTGTCTATCAGATGCATGAAAATTCCCGCCTGAAAACTGTCGTAAATCGATGATATAAAGTGCTTCACGAAACGCAGACTTTGAAGCAAATTAAAGGCTCAATATAATACAATACCGGACTATATCTAGGGCTCGCTTCAGCTTTAGAGACGCATTCCGGAGACCATCATAAACAAATGGAAGTATTCGATTTAATAATTATTGGCGGCGGACCCACTGGTCTATTCGGCGCTTTCTACGCCGGTTTGAGAGGACTCAAGACCAAGGTCATTGATGTGTTGACCGACTTGGGTGGTCAACTGACTGCTCTATATCCGGAAAAATATGTGTACGACGTAGCTGGACATCCTAAGATTCTGGCTAAAGATCTAGCTAAAAATCTAGCCACTCAATCGCAACTTTTTAAGCCTGCTTTTGCCCTTGGCGAAAAGGTCGAGTTCATGGAGCAAATCCAAGAAGGCGGCGAAAATATTTGGAAGATCACCACAGACAAAAATACATCGCACTACAGTAAAACAGTTTTGTTGGCTCTGGGAGCCGGTGCATGTATGCCGAAGCGTCTTGACCTTGCCTATCCTGAAGTATGGGAAGATGATTCTCTTTTCTACGCAGTCAAAAGCAAAGAAAAATTCCGCAACAAAAATGTGCTCATTGTTGGTGGCGGAGATTCGGCCGTAGACTGGGCTAACGAATTTTCAATCTTGGCTAATAAAGTGACTTTGATTCACAGGCGCGACCAATTCCGTGCGGTGCAAAGTTCGGTGGAAGAGATGCGTCACAACAAGGTTGACGTCAAAACATTCTATGAATTAAAAGAATTGTCTGGTGATGGACAGCTTAAGAAAGCCGTCATTTTCGATAACCGCACAGGAAACGAAGAAACTCTCGACGTTGACGCGATGGTGATAAGCATAGGATTTGTTATTAACCTGGACTTTTTGAGAGCCTGGGGGCTTTCGATGGATAAGAACTGTATTACAGTAAACGAGAAAATGGAAACAAATCTTCCAGGCGTTTACGCTGCAGGAGACATTGCAGCTCACACAGCCAAACTCAAGCTAATTGCAACTGGAGCGGCTGAAGCTGCTACTGCAGTGAACTTTGCCGTCGTGCATATCAATCCAACTGCGAAAGTTTATCCGGGTCACAGCTCAAACTTGAACCTGACTATTTAGTTCTAACACTTTCGAAATTATCTATATATGTAGGTGTTTAGCCGCTGAGTTTTGGGCGTGGTGATATTCGTCCTCCATATGTTGTGTATCTAGGTTTGGGCTACGCTATATATGGGGCATACAAATGTAGTATAATATTATAGGTACCGGACAGAGAGGTGTGTTTTGTTTACTGAAAATGCCCTACGTGTGTTGGAAAAGCGCTATTTGATGCGTGACAAGAAAGGCAAAGTTACTGAAACGCCTGCCGAGCTCTTCAAAAGAGTGGCTCGGTCCGTAGCTTTGGCCGAGAAAACTTTTGGCGCCTCTAAGAGCGAGGTCGAAAACTATACAGACCAGTTCTATCAAATGATGATTGAACGTAAATTTATTCCCAATACACCCACTTTGATGAATGCCGGAAAAGCCAAGGGTCAATTGTCGGCATGTTTTGTATTGCCAGTGCCAGACAACTTAGAAGGTATTTTTGAGACTTGCAAACATGCTGCTTTGATTCATAAAACAGGCGGAGGCACAGGTTTCTCGTTCAGTAGATTGCGTCCGGCTAACGATTTTGTATCAAGCAATGCTGGGGTGGCTTCTGGTCCTGTTAGTTTTATGAATGTGTATGATGCTGCTACTCATGCCATCAGGCAGGGTGGCACCAGGCGTGGTGCTAATATGGCTATTTTGCGCGTTGATCATCCTGATATAGAAGAATTTATTACCTGCAAAAAAGATCGTACCAAGCTCAACAACTTTAATATATCAGTGGCCATCACAGATAAGTTCATGCAAGCATTTAAATCAGATGGCAATTATGATCTTATTCACCCAGGCTCAGGGGAAGTTGTAAAACAATTAAGTGCCAGAGCTATCTTCAACATGATTAGCGAAAACGCTCATGAATCGGGCGAACCCGGAATAGTGTTCATAGATAGAATAAACGAATCGGATCCAATTTATGCCACCAAAGGTAGTGACGGTGAATTTATTCCGGGAACAGAAGATATTGAAGCAACTAATCCATGTGGCGAACAGCCGCTTGGGCCTGGCGATGCCTGTAATTTGGGATCGATAAATTTATCTTTGTTTGTTGACGAACAGACAAATGATTTTAATTGGCAGGAGTTATCCAATTGCATTTCGCTATCAGTGCGCTTTTTGGATAATGTGATAGAAGAGAACAGTTATCCTTTTCAGTTCATAGCTGATGCCACCAAAAATAATAGACGCATTGGATTAGGCGTGATGGGTTTTGCTGAAGCCTTGATCTTAATGAACATAGCATACAACTCTCAAGAAGCCCTGGAAAAGGCTGAATCGGTTATGCGATTCATTCAGGAAAAAGGGCATCAAGCATCGTCCGAGTTAGCCACTACCCGTGGTGTATTTCCCAATTGGAAATATTCCAGGTGGGCCGAGCAAGGAAAACAAATGCGCAATGCAACTGTGACCACTATCGCGCCAACCGGCACTATATCTGTGATTGCTGGAACAAGCTCCGGTATCGAACCGCTTTTTGCGGTTAGTTACATTAGGCGCGTATTGGGTGGTGAAGAACTAATCGAGTTTAATACCATCTTTGAGAGAGTTGCTGCTGAGGCTGGAATCAATACACCCAGTGTCATGAATCAGATTTCGGAGTCTGGCATGCTTGGTGAGATTGATGGTATCCCCGATGATATCAAACGGATTTTTATTTGTTCGCATGAAATCTCTTACGATTGGCATGTGAAGATGCAAGCGGTGTTCCAAAAATTTACAGATAACGCTGTTTCTAAGACAATCAATTTTCCCGCAGACGCCAAAATTGAGCATGTTGAGTCAGCGTATAAATTGGCTTGGGATCTTAATCTTAAAGGTATCACAGTTTATCGTGATACCAGCCGTAGTTCGCAAGTTTTGAATGTTAAGAAAACCGACCCGAAAAGTTCGCTACCTGCACCAGTAAAATCGCCTGCTGCATGTCTTGACCTTACACTCGTCGAGTGTGACCACTGTGCGCCAGTATCTTCTAATAGTGCACTTTCTAATTTAGATCTCTCTTATTTAGATAGTATATCAATGCTCAGAAAGTGTCCTGAATGTGGAGATCAGAGCACTTCCTTCATGAAAATGGAGGCTTGTGAGCTATACACCTGCTGTGGTTATACTAAGTGTTGAACTGCCCGCCAACTGCCGTATATCCAGGAGCTATATCTATGTCCATTTTGGTAGATCATGAAATAAGAGCTGAAATAGCTAGTGGAAGCTTGGTAATCGAACCCTACGAAGAGAAGTTGATTCAACCAAACTCCTACGATGTCAGATTGGCTGACGCCTTTTCCTGGCATGACACCAATGGCTCAGTTATAGACCCTTATGATTCTTCTACCGTACTTGAAGGACTTACGCACGTAAAAGGGGCGAGTCTCGTTTTAAACCCAAAAGAGTTTGTGCTGGGTGCAACGCTTGAAAAATTCAGCTTACCCGACGACATTGTAGGACAGTTGACCGGAAAGTCGAGCTTGGCGCGCCTTGGAGTCATGGTTCACGTCACAGCCGGTTTTATCGATGCTGGCTTCAGTCATCCGCCAGCTCAAATTACGCTTGAAATTGTGAACGTTGGCAATCGACCCGTTCGCCTTCATGCCGGGATGCCCATAGGTCAAATGGTCTTCACTCGCACCGCTCGTTGTGAGTTGCCCTACAACTTGCGACCAACGGCCAAATACAACGGTCAGCCAGCAGCCGCACACAGCCGTTATTACATGAACCCAAGCGCGACTATCTAAAATTTTTTATTCGCTTTCATGGGAATATTCCCATGGGTGATGGGGGTTTTACGAGTTCACTTCCCCATGGCTAGCATCTAGTATCTAAATACGCAGCGACCAATCCCCAAGGTCAAAAGCGCATTGAGAGGCTAGAATCCGTGAGTCCCGAAGGCGATATCAACCAAGCGAAAGCCGAGCCGGTGGAAGAAACCACCAGTGCACTCCAAAACGAGTACACTTCGGTCAACCTGGCTCGTGCCGATTTCGGTGTCACTCCCGACCAGCCAATAACCAAACCTGCTGCCGACCCGTATTACGTCAACAACGGCGATCAGCCCTGGAAAGCAAACCCCAACAACAGTTTCGTTCCACCGGCAGACAACAAAACCAGCGACCCTTATTTCAATCCCAACGCAAGCAGACCTTGGCGCGCCAAACCATTTGAAGACGGTGGCACGCAATTTCGTCGTCCTGGCGATCCTGTCATAAATCCTCCAGTCGATCAAACCGACCCTAGATTCAGACCGCAAGTTCTTCCCAATCAGAGCTATGTTCCAGATCAGCAGTATTTGCCCCAAGACCAACAATTTGTGCCTGGTTTTGTGTCACCTAACACTCAATTTAATCCCCAATACAGTCCTGAATTCAATCCACAGTTCATTTCGAACAATGGTGTGCCAGCTTACAGCGGCATGGGCTTCAACTTCACCAATAACTTTTACAATGTGGGCGAACGTCCGCCACTCACTTTTAGTGGCAACATGACTGTTGTTCCTAGTGGAGTCGACAATATTCCAGTAGTGAAAATAAATACTGCATTTCCGGGACAACAATCTTTCTTTGGAGTTCCACTCAATAAAGCAAACGATGGAGTAGTAGTTAGCCCGACCGTTATTACTGTTCCGCAAGGTGATAAGACCCTACCGGTCAAAGTTGTGCCAGTCAAGACCGTGCCAGTTGTACCAGATAAGTTCGAGCCTGGTGTTGTTCCATCTTTGGATAGCAAAGGAAAAATTCCTTTAGTCAGCAATGAAGTAATCACAAATCCAATTGTAAGTCCCGATCTTACCGGTGTCGTTGTTGCTGAGCAAACCGAGCGCGTAGTTGTAAATCCAGTTGTTAACACCATTTCAAGCGACCTGGCTGATCCGACTAAAGTTGCTTCAACTGAAAATGTCGTTCTTCCCGTAGCTCAAACTACAAATGGTGTTGAAGTTCGTCCTGTAACAACCAACGGTGACCCAACTCTTATTGCACAGATTCCATCTAGTACAGATATTCCGCAAGTCTCTAATGCGCTTGTCCCTATTGATCAAAAGACCCAAGATCGAGCCACTGATGTCTGGTCAAATATCAAAAATGAAACTTATCGCGGTACCACTACTACTGTGGCTGGTCTCACCTGGGCGTTCTCAAATAAATTGCCTCGCGATAACACTTTCATGGCTAATTGGGCTGCCAAAAACAACTGGACTGTGAAGCCTGATCCAAACATCAACTGGAGCGCTAAGCTACGTGATCCAGCCGGTGCGATCGTTGGAGTTAATGCTTATCAGTGGACCGCCGGTGCCTGGAATTGGGCTACAGGCAACCAAGAATGGAATAGTAATTCCAGAGTAGCAAACGTAACCATTCCAGCAGGTATTCTTGCTTATAGAGCTCTTTCTCCAAACGCCAAGAGCCCTGGAATTGCAGCATTAGTTACAGCCGGCACTTTTGGAGCAACTTATGTTGGTGATTCACTAGTGCCAGCTATGAAAAACACCGCTATTGGCACCCACACTGGTTTCGATGATATCTCTATGGTTACCGGAATGTACGCGGCAACTAAAATTCCTACCCCTGGTGCGTTGACCAGAATCATGCCTGCAGCTTTAGGAAAAACGGCGCCGGGATTGTTGTGGAAAGCTGGCATTTTAACTGGTTCTTTCCTTGGCGGTAACGTAATTGAATCTGGCTGGAACTGGATGTTCGGCAAAGAATCTTTGAAAAATGATGCTACGTCTGCCATGACCGATGACGGAACAACCCGCACTGCTGACTCACTGACAAGAGCAAGGCAAAAATTTTCTAACTTGAGTGATTCTCAGTGGAGCGCTGCTCAAGCCGAGTATGTCAAAGTAAAAGCTGAAACTGACGCAATGAAACCTGGCCAAGATAGTCCAGAAAAAATGTCAATTGCAGATCGCAAGTTATTGATTCTTGCCGGTGCAGTAGGCGAAAACTATTTGAATAATGGCACCCAGGTAACCGGACAGGGTAACACTTTCCTTGGTAAAGGCACTGATATCGATTTGAACTCGAAAGCTCTGGTTCGTTTGGTCGAAGCTAGAAATGCAGCCTATCGTCTCATACGCAGATACAACGAAAATGTCATGCCTGCAACTATTAATGGCACACCAGTAAACAAAGCAACTGAAGTAGCCGCTCTTACTCAAGAAGCTCAACGCTTGACTGGTCTGATTGGCAGAATTTATGCACCGCATGATTATGAAAAAGCCTTGCCAGAATTTTTGAAGGCAGCTAATGAAAAACCCGCTGATTTCTTCACTAATTATGTAAAGTACAATTCGGATCGTGCTGCCGCTGATGAGCAAAGTTTGAGAAGTCGCGGAGTTTGGGACGATCCAAATTACAGAGAAGATCGAAGACTTATCGCCAAAACTCATAGCGACAAAGCCTTTGCAATAATGGTGTTGGCTCAGCGTGCTCTGGATGTTAACGCTGGCAGAGAAGCGGTTGAACTATTGCGCGGATTGCCTGGTAGCAATGATCCAGCTATGAATGCCAGAACCGCTCTCAATGCTGCAATAACTAATTTCAATCAGCTCCCAGATACCAATCCCGCAGATATTGAGAACATGAACAGATTGAGAGCTATGTTCATCAGACTGAATGCTCAAATCAAGGCTAAGTTCCCAACCATTTATCCAAATACTCCATAAATATTTGAGAACTCAAACTGGCAAGGGCCAATTGAACTATTCTCCACTTTCCTTCGTCTTATTAAGTGAAGGCTCCTGGAGGAAGATTTATGACTGGCAAATTAAGGCCGGTGCATTTGACTGCTCTGGGCTGTCTATTTTGGGCTTTCGGTTTACTAATTGCTATTTATTGTGTTTGCGATTATTGGAGTAAACAAGGTCCTTCATTATATCCGCAGTACCATATATGGTACCAGACAAATTTTGCTTGGTTCCAGATCCTAATTGCTTTCATTTGTGCAGCAATTGGCATGTTAACCAGAAAAAACTTGTTGGGTGTGTTCTTATATTTAATGGCAAGTCATGGATTATCATTTGGACTCGCGCAAGCGCCAGCTCCAGATAAGTCGGATATTTGCTTCAAGCTCAATCAAACTGTATTAGTGCAAGCGCATATCGAAGAAGGGCTTGGACTCAAGACATCACTTGTAGACGAAATCAAAATAGATCGTCTTGTACTGAATTGTAAAAGCAGTATTTATCCAAGCAAAATAGGTGAAGGTAAGCATATTTTGGCCAAAGCAAAAGTAGAATCTTTGCAATCTATGTCAGTGAACAGCATCGGTCGTTATTTGAAAAATCGTGTGTTTAGTCGCTTACACATTCTTGAGACGGATGATGCTGGGTTATGTTCTTTGAGAGTTCCTCTATTTGTGCAAATGCGAAAGTGTATGGTCGAGCGCCATGAGGAAATACTGGGAAAAGTAAACGGTGCATTGCTTGCATCGATTGTTTTAGGCGATAAAGTAGTCGACTTGCCATCGAGCGTCAAGAGCGATTTTAGGCGCTCTGGCGTATCGCATTTACTTGCTGCTTCTGGATTTAACCTGTCTATTTTTGTCACTGCTATGTGTTTGTGTTTGCGTCTTGTTACTCGTTACAGCACAATCATTTCTGTAGCTGGAATTTTGTCAGTAATTAGTTTTGTATTGCTTGCAGGGCCCTCTCCATCTGTTGTGAGAGCCGCTATCTGGGCAGTGCTTTTGTTATTACTTAAACTCACAGATAGGCGAATAAATTTATTTGCCTTGCTTGCCTTCTCGATGTTTTTGCATCTGGTTATTGATCCATTTTCAATTCTAGATATAGGTTGGCAGCTTTCTTATGCAGCTACTGCAAGCATTATCTGCGGAGTGGAAAATATAATGGATAATGAAAAAGAGCAAAAGTTTTCCATTTTAAAATCCATTTTTAAATGGCTTCGCACAGCAAGCGTAGTTGTATTAATGGCTCAGGCAGCCGTTTTGCCGTTGGCATGTTTGTATTTTAAACAAATCAACGCCATGTTTTTAGTAGTGAATTTGATGCTCGATCCGCTTGTGGCACCACTGACGATACTGGGGTTTGTTTCGTCTTGGTTCAGTCTTGTGGGACGCGATGCGGCATGGGTACTCGATATTCTTGCCTATTATCCGCTTCAATATATGTTGTGGGTGACAAATTTTTTTGCTCGCGTAGAATTTACGCAAATAAATATCAAGCCGCCGCCGACCTGGATTGTATTCGAATATTCTATTGCCTTCATTTACTTTGTTTATGCAAAGCAAGGCTCAAAGCGCGACTTCAAATTCGCGTCTCTTGTATTTTTTTTGTCTTTGTTGCTTTTGCTGTTGAGTTCTATTTGCCCATAGCGGCAAAGTAAACTGCGCAAGCGTGGTCTAGGTACTCGCGTGATAGACGTGGGTCGGTCTGCAAGAATGTGCAGAGGTTGATTACCTGATCCACAACGTCACGCGGGTGACAGCATCGCATTGAGCGTTTGCCAGAACGATATTGCGAGTCGATTAAGTAATTGACCGCTTCTTCGTTGTAAGGAACGCCTGTGCGCTGACAGTATTGCAAGAAGATCCATTTGAATTCGTCTTCTGTTGGACTTGCGATATTAATCTTGTACGGAATACGTCTCAAGAAGGCTTCGTCTACTAGATCCGAAGGGTTCAAGTTAGTTGAGAAAACAAGTAACTGTTCAAACGGTACTTCTAGTTTTTTACCGGTGTGCAGTGTCAAATAGTCCACTCGTTTTTCCAGAGGAACAATCCATCTGTTCAAGAGTGACTTGTGGTCAATTCTTTGACGACCGAAGTCATCGATGAGCAATAAGCCGCAGTTCGACTTGAGCTGGATGGGCGCTTCGTAAAGTTTGGTACCGTAGTCGAATTGCAATTCGAGCATGTCGATGGTCAACTCACCGCCAACCACTACGCAAGGACGTTGAATTCGTACCCAGCGGTGGTCATAATCGCGCGGATAATTCGCTGCAGAAACCGATTCGTGGTTGTGACTGTCGAATACGCGGATAATCTGTCCATCGCACTCTACGGCGTAAGGAATGAAGATGTGACCTTTGAATGAGCGAACAATGCGCTCAGCAATTGAGGTCTTACCGTTTCCTGGCTCACCAAACAAGAACATCCCGCGTCCAGAGTTGATTGCTGGACCGACTGAGTTGATCGTGCGTCTGTTCACCATGATGTCAGAGAACGCAACTTCAAGGTCGCGAGGGGTGACTGATTCGCGGCGGATAGTCTGATACTTGAGTGAGTCGATATAACGGTTCCATGGAACAGGACACGGTCCCACATAAGCGTTGTGGTCAAAGTAGGCTCTGGCGCGGTCGCGTCCCTTTTCTGTTGGTGTGTATTCATAGTCGGCTAGACCGCCTGAAGTTTTGACTTCAACAAGCAATTGCTTCTTGAGAACTTCGAGGATTTCTTCCACTAGTTTGAATGGCAACATGGTGCGCGATGCAATTTCGCGACCCAGGGCGAAGTTGACCATATAAATGTCTTTGAGAACCAACTCTTCAAGGAAGCCTTCCTTCAACCCGGTTTCAGCAATCGAGTTTGGATATGGCGGAACGAATTCCTGTTGTTGTTGAAAACCAGTTGTTGTTTTGACCTGTGGAGGCATAAATGCTTACCGATCCTTGTAGAAATGAACTAGGCTGAGACGATATTGTACGGCAAATATTGCTAAATACATATAACTAATCTACCACTTTTAGCGATTCACTTTACCTGGTGAAGGCACAGGAGGCAAGAGAGTACGGATTTTCTTGGACATTCCCTCTAGCTCAACGGCGCGATCTGAGGCGCCGAATCGGTCTAGACAATAAATATTGGTAAATTCGACCAGTAGTTCTTTTAGCTCAAGAGTGGCTGGAGAACCCATTTTTTCTAGTTCGGCAAATGCCTGCTCGGCTTTAGTGAGCATGTTCAATGGCGTGTCACAAGGCATTCTTTGCACATTGTAAGGCTTTAGCCATTCCATAACGCGCAAATAAATTTCGGAGCTTTGTTTGTTAACTTCGGTTGTTGCAAAGGGATTGCGCGGACGCCATTTTTTTATCAGGAAAATGAAAAGAGCAAGGGTAGCAACGAAAACGAGAGCGACCCCAATTCCTGCCCAAGAAATGAGGGCTAGAATTTCGGTCAATTGATTGAGCCAACTCCAGTCGCTTTTGGCATTGAGAAAAGCAAAGGGATTTTCCGATTTTTCTTTTGCTTTCTTTTGGGCTGTATTGTTTTGGGGTATCTTATCCAGCTTGCTGCCTTTGATTCCGGCCCCAAGTCCAGCGCCGTTTTTGTTTGCTTGTTTTTGTTTATTTATTGAGCGAACCAAATCACTGTTTGCCAGGGCAGAAATCCAGTTGGTGGCGGCACTTGCCTGTTTATCTGTTTCAGGGTAGCTTGCGTTGGGGCTGGGAGTGGGATCAAACGGTATCCAGCTCCAGTTGGGCAGGTAAATCTCACCCCATGCATGTCCGTCGCGCAAGCGCACTTCATAAAAGCCGGTATTTTTGTTCAGTGTACCTGGTAAATAACCGCCTGCCATGCGAGCTGGAATGCCGATACTTCTGCACATGGTGACAAAGGCAGATGAAAAGTCGACACAGTTACCTTCTCTTGTTCGAAACAAGAAGTTGTAAACAAAATCGCCTTTGCTCATGCGCTTCAAATCAGAATTTTGATACTTACAATTTTTGTGCAGATATTCACTTATACGCTCTGCCTGTACAAACCAGTTTTCGTCCTTGCCTGCCACTTTGCGAGCCAAGGCTCGCACTTCATCAGGAAAGTCTGGTGGAAGTGCAGTGTATTTATTGACCAATTCTTTTTCTAACTTTTCCAGTTCTTCGGCATTAGGTCCTTCAAAATAAGAACTGGAGCGTCTTACTAAATGCTCCATTACGTCAGTTTTATACACAGGCAAATGTGAAATGACAGTGTAGGTGATGCCATCTTTTAAGGGCTGATCCGACTTGATAGAGCCATCAGCTTGTGCAGTCAGTTGATTGAAATTACCGTTGATGGCTTCAGGGATCCAATAAGTGGGAAGCATATCGCCAAGCATTTGCGAACTGACAGTAATTTCTTGTTTAACCTCAACTGTCTGACAATCAGGAGGAAGTAAGAGTGAATTTGCATTGCCCACGTCAAACCAGCCGGACTTTTCTGACTTAAATGTGATACCTGGAACCGGACCGCTGCGCGTCCAACCGACACCGTCGTAACTATCATAAGTAATGCGTCTTGTATAGCCGGGTCGAGAAGCAGCAACTTTGAATACGACAGTTTCTAGCTCTGCTCGACTGGGGGCGGCGCTAGAGGGATTGTACGACTGTACTTGTTGGTCCTGAGTGGCGCTTATATTTTTTGCTTCTTCAATAGAGCGAACTTGATTGGTGCTTTGTTTTCCATCACCGCCCTTGCCTGTGCCAGAGCCACTTCCAGAGCCAGAGCCAGAGCCAGAACTAGATCCGCTGCCAGAACCAGAGCCTGCCTGGGAGTTGCTTCCTGAGCCTGAAATGGTGCCCCCGCCTTGTGCGCCGGTACCAGATGTGGTGACACTGGCAGATGAGCTATTTGAGTTGGCGGTAGCGGTGGCAATTGAGTTTGTTCCGGTGTTACCGTTAATAACTTTTTTTGCGCCGCTACCACTTGCTGAATTACGATCGCCATGACTGAATTGACTTGTGTTCCCACCTAGACCGGGAACAGTTGCCACATATGGAGCAATGAAATTCTTGGTGATTACACTTAAGAGTGAATCGCTTCTAGGAAAATAAAAGAAAACCAGAATAGATAAAACTGGTAAAAGTAAAATGGGTGTTAGCACCACTAGTGATACCGCTTTGCGATACTCGGTACTATGATCCTGCGCCAGCGAGCCGGGTCTTGCCGATTGTAAATTGGCAAGGGAAGTCGGTCCTAGAGTTTTGGTTTGCGAAACGCTCACAAAATAAAGTAAAAACGATAGTAGAAGCATGTAGCTTATAAGCCAAAATACAAACACTGCACTTGTAGTAAGACAGGCAGAGCAAGTCAGAAGTCCTATGCCAATTAGAGTAGAGACAGCAAATTCTTGCCTTGTTTTCAAGTCAAAACAGTGCAATGCTTGAAGCCCAGCTAAAACTTGTACAAGTGGCGAGAGCAGGTTTAAATGACCGTTCATGAACATCATGACGCATTGAAAAACAAATGCTCCAACTACAAAAATAGCTCCTGCAAAGGGAATTATTGGTAGCCAAAATGGTCGCTTATCGCTGTATAAATAGGACGTGTAACTGCCAATGAAAGCAAGCCACAAGTATAAAAGAGTGATGCCTGGATGCAACTGTATATAGGAGCACGAGCAAGTAATAATTAAGCAAGCCATAAAGGCAGTGCAAACCCGCACTGTAACTGATTTTTCAAGTGACGTTTGGGCGATGGTGCTCATAGGGCAGATATCTCATCGTAATTTTGCAAAGTGGCAATTACACGTCCTATAGATGCCGAGGTTGCTCCTCGGCGATCGGCCGAGCCAAGTCCTGTGTGCAGTGGAATATTTTTATTCACTCCTTCTAAATCTTGCCACGCTTTTTCTTTGGCCGCTTCTTTAGCCAGTTGTTTAAATCTGCGAGACAATACCCAGAGTTCGACCCCGTTTAAGCCATCGCCTTCAGGATCGTTTTTAACAGGTAAAACAGCTAAGAGCGCCAATTTGCTATCAACACCAAAATGCGGTACTGGTGCTTCAAAGTCGTCCTTGCTTGTAAGGGGTTGAACTCGTGCCAGCATCTGAGACCACCGTGCCATCCCGGCTGTGAGGAGCGGCATATCGAGCAAGAATTCTGGCTGCACCGCTGTTGGTTCTTCTGGGTCTGGAATAACATAGAAGTAAGGCGAGCCGCCCATTCGAAAACCTAGATTTAAAAGCGATGTCGCTACCGAAACAGCTAATTCGAACTGTTCCTGATTTCGCCATGGCGCCATTAAATCAAGTAAAACGTCGTAGCTTGGAAGACCTTCATGCTCAAATTCACGCACAAGTAATTTTCCTGCTTTGGCAGATGACGCCCAGTGAATTAAACGTATTCCGTCGCCAGTTTGAAATTCGCGCAAAGATTTTACTGAGGTAGAAGGTGCTGTGGCAGTCGATCTTGAAGCCGATGACATTAAGGCGGTATTGCCTGATGCGCGCAGTCGGTACAAGAAACTTCCCGGTATTCCTGTCGAGCTTGGAAAAACAACTAATTTTTTGTTGTCTAAAACAGTCGTTGAATTTATATCAAAACTGCGTGACCACCAGGCTAGACTGAATGGAAAACAACAAAATGTCTGAATCGATTGCACTTCATAAACGCCACGTTCAATAGAAGGATTTTGAGCCATGATCCATTCTTCGTTAATTATGGTGTCAATTGACACTGGCTCCAGGATGCTGAATTTTTGTCGTGAGTCAATATTTTTTAAATCAACGCGCACCACAAGCCATTTGACCGGAAAAATATGAGCGAACTTCATCGAGCCGAGCATTCGGTCTAGCTTTATACGAACGTTTAATTGGTCGCCAACTACAAGGTCGTGCGGGAGTGAGACACTGACTGATACATCGAAAACCTGGAAAAAAGGCAAAATCACAGACATCGCAATAGTGGTAAAACCGCCTGCAGTCAATAAGTAAAGCCAGTCGTTGCCTGTTTCTGCAGCAAATAAATATAAGAGCAAAATAGCTATTAGGAAGTAATAAAAATTTTTCTGCACCACAAGCGAAAAGGATCCAGTAAGCGCAGGAAGACGAAAACGCAGGCCTTCTAGCGAAAATTTCTCACCTTGTGGTTTGAGTGGAAATCTATACTGGTACGGGGATTTCTTCGAGTATTCTTTCAATAAGTTCAGCATGGCTTACTCGACTTTCCCTTACTTTTGGAATGATTCTGTGTCCCAGCACAAATGGAGCCAAAAATTTCACGTCGTCTGGCTGGACGAAATCTCTACCGTCAATGAAAGCATTGGCTTGCGCAGCCCGCATCAAAAGCTGACTTCCGCGTGGACTGACGCCAAGCACCACAGCTGGATGACTGCGAGTGGCAGCTACAATTGAAACAATATAATTTTTAATTGACGGTTCAACAAAAACTTCTTTGACAGCCTGTCTTGCTTCAAGCACCTGCTTTTCGGTAAGCACCGCTTTTGCTTCGAAAGAACCATCTTTTAATGTTTTGTCCAGAATTTCAATTTCTTGATGGAGCTTGGGATAACCAAGCGACAGAGCAATCATAAAGCGATCAAGTTGCGCTTCTGGCAGAGGGAAAGTGCCGTGATACTCAATTGGGTTTTCTGTGGCAATGACAAAAAACAAATCGGGCAGTTTGCGAGTGGTACCATCTGTGGTGACCTGCATTTCCTCCATAGCTTCAAGCAACGCCGACTGCGTTCTTGGTGTAGCTCGGTTAATCTCGTCTGCAAGCAGGATATTAGTAAAAATAGGACCTGGTCTAAATGTGAACGTGCTTTCTTTGGAGTCGAAAATGCTTACACCTGAAACATCAGACGGCAACAAGTCGGGCGTACACTGGATACGAGTAAACTTGGAATCTATTGATGTAGCAAGCGATTTAGCCAGGAGCGTCTTGCCTACGCCCGGAACATCTTCCACCAGAACGTGACCACCTGCAAGCAAACATAAAACAGTCAATCGCGCGGCTTGAGTTTGTCCAACCAGCACACCGTTTATGTTGTTGAGCAGTGCTTGAGCGCGCTGGCTCTGGTAAGCCGGACTCATAATGGTTTTTTGTGACATCATGGTCGAGCCATGTCCGTCTAAATTTGTTTGTGACGTCTGTCCTTGTGCAATTTTGAGCGTATCGCCCTGGTCGCCGTTTTCTTCTGGCACGCTTAGTTCTCCTAACCTGCTAGAAATTTACCCTTGAAGGAGTATGTTAAACTGACAATTTATTATTGGATATAAGGTTGTCAAAATGGCGCGCGACCCACTAACGTTCCAACAGACTATTCATGCCCTCAACGATTTTTGGGACAAGCAAGGCTGCTTGATTTTGCAGGCATACGACCTGGAAAAGGGCGCCTCCACTATGAATCCCGGTACATTCTTGCGTGTATTAGGTCCTGAACCCTGGAAAATGGCAGTGACCGACCCTTGTAGACGTCCTACCGATGGTCGCTATGGCGACAATCCAAACAGATTACAGCATTACTTTCAGTATCAGGTGATTCTTAAGCCCTCGCCAGATGATGTTCAAGAGGTCTATCTGGAGAGCCTGCGCGTACTGGGCATTAATCCAGAAGAGCACGATGTTCGCTTTGTCGAAGACAACTGGGAATCTCCCACTCTGGGCGCCTGGGGTGTTGGTTGGGAGGTCTGGCTTGATGGGCTGGAAATCACTCAGTTCACTTATTTTCAACAAGCCGGTGGGCTTGATGTGAAGCCAGTCGCAGCCGAAATTACTTATGGTTTAGAGCGATTGTCGATGTATTTACAGAATGTGGACAGTGTATACAACCTAAAATGGAACGAGAACGTCCTTTATGGCGAGCTCTTCCATAATAATGAAGTGGAGCAGTCCAAATACAATTTCGAATATAGCAACGCCGAGGTTCTACCTGGTTTATTCGAAACGCACGAAGGCGAAGCGGATAGATTACTTGGCGAAAAACTGGTGATGCCAGCTTACGAGCAAATTTTGAAATGCTCGCATACATTCAATCTTATGGATGCGCGAGGTATTCTTGGTCGCGATGAGCGCATGGCGACTATTTTGAGAATTAGACGTTTGGCTGAGAAAGCGGCTCGTGCCTATTTAGAGCAAAGAATCGAAATGGGTTTTCCGCTTATTAAAGATGAAAGTGCCCGCAAAGCTCTTGAAAAAGAGTACAAAGACAAGTTTTTGACCGCCAAGGCATAGCGATCGCATATATACCTGCTAATTTCTAGCGAATTAAGCTTCCAGTGCTGACTTTGTTCGTTTATTATCACTGTTTTTGGGTATAGTGGTGGTAAGTCTTGTTTGGTAACTATTTAGTATTTTGATGGCCGTTAAAAATAGCATTTCAAAAAAACTTATATATTCTCTTTTGGCACTTAGTTTCTTTGCCGCAAGCTCTACTGTGGGTTCAGTTTTAGAGGCTTCAGCAATGTCAGGCTCTATTGGTGGATCGCTTCGACATCAGTTGTTTAAAGCCAAGAAGAAATCTGCCGGACAAAAGCAGACCAGAAATTCAAAGCATAATATTGCGCAAGTTGGTCACGCTAAGAAAAAGGCAAAAGGTAAAGAGAAAGCGCTTCTGGCAAAAGGTTCTAAAAAAGGCAAGCGTGGCAAGAAAGAAAAAGCCGCTCCAGTTGTGGTTGCACACGCACCAGCGCTTGAGTCTCTTTCTGATTCGCTCAGCACAGCTACTTTGAAATCTGGTCTGGTACACAAAATGTATCGGGGCAAATTACATGTAAATGTAGTCGAAGTCGATTTGAAAAATAAAGATCTCGCTGTTCGTCCATATCTTGCCTCAGACTATTTCAATAAATTGAAAACCACAGAAGAGCACGCTAAAGAAAGCGGCGCTCTGGTTGCTGTAAATGCAAACTACTTCAAAAAAGACGGCACGCCACTTGGCACACTTCTTATGGATGGTGAATGGATCGCAGGGTCTATTTTTAATCGTGTGGCCATGGGCATTACAGAGTCTCGCGATGTCAAATTCGATCGAGTAGATGTGCATGGAATTCTGAATACTTCCAATCCGGATGTCCCATCGCTGTGGGTAAACACTGTTAATCAACCGCGTAGATCTGGTGCTCATCTTATTTTATATACTCAAAGATGGGGCAGTCATGTAAAAATTCCATACGATGGTTGTCTGGTTGCAGTCAGTAATACTGGCGAAATAATAGGAACAGACGCTCGTAACTTGTACATTCCATCTGGCGGCTTTGTTCTTTGTGATAAAAAAGATAGCAAACTAGCCAAGCTAAAACGCTCTGACCATGTGTTTTTGAGCTGGAAAACAAATCCTTCTAACTGGTCTGATGTGATTCAGTCTGTAAGTGGCGGACCGACTCTTATTCGTGACGGAAAAGTTCTTGTGGATGTGCAAGATGAAAAATTCGGCAAGAGTTTTTCATCTGCTAAAATTTCGCGTCGCACCGCCTGTGGTGTGACTGCTGACAAGAAAATGATAATTATCACGGTCGAAGGACAGCATAATATCTATAGTCTGGCTAAGCTTATGCTTAAACTCGGTTGTGTTGACGCCATGAATTTAGATGGTGGTGGCAGTACTTCCATGGTAGTGATGGGTAAAACTGTAACCCAAAATAGAAGCTCGCAAAGACGTGTAGCAGCAAGTCTTGTGGTTATGAACTCAGATGCTGCGCAAGCGTTGGTGAAAACCCCTACTCGCAATTACGTACCAAAACAAGAAATCGTAGACTTCCAGGGTGAAGAGCCGGTATTGTCGATGGAGCCATTCAAGGCGCGTTCTGTTTTTCTAACCGAAAATGATGTCACGCGCGACCTTACTTGCGCATCTGAAAATTTCAGCCAAGACGTTGTATCAATGGAAATGGGTCTAAAAACAAATACGCCTGAAACCGAACTCTTGGCGGGACTTTCGCAGAATCTAATCACTATAAACAATGATCAAGAGCAAAAAAATGCTAATCTTTTACGGTTAAAGCTGAAGCCATCGAAGCATTCGAAGAAAATGCTGAAATTGCATCAAAAGGTTGAAAGTAAGTTTCTTTTACCTTTTAGATTCGGCAGACCTAAGAGTTAGTCGGAGATTTCTCAATGACCAAAAAATATGCAGTCGGAGTCGACTTTGGCGGCACCAAGGTACTTTCGGCTGTAGTTAATATTGAAACTGGTGAAATCCTTGCCTCTGAAAAGAAAAAAAGAAAACAAGCCAAAGAGCAAGACGAAGTTGTAAGTAAGATTTGCAATACCATAGACGAAGCTTTGCAAGAAGCCAATGTGCCTATTAGCGAAATTCTGGGCATAGGCATTGGTGCTGCTGGTATGACAGATAGAGAAAATGGTGTACTGCTTAAAGCGGCAAACATTGGCTCTGTTAATGTCAAATTAGCCGAGCCATTAAGTCAAAAATATGGCGTACCGGTCCAATTGGGTAATGACGTCGAAGTTGCGACCCTGGCGGAAAAAAGTTTTGGCGCTGGAGCTAATTGCGATAATTTCTTGTGCGTATTCGTTGGCACTGGAGTCGGCTCGGGCGTGGTAGTCAACGGCTCAATACTGCGCGGACATACTGGTGTAGCGGGAGAGATTGGGCATACAACTTTGTTTCCCGATGGCAGATTGTGCGGATGCGGTGGACATGGTTGTCTTGAAGCTTATGCTTCGCGCACTGCAATTGCTAAGGCAATCGTGGCAAGAATTCAACGCGGTGAAGAATCAGTGCTTGCCAGTCAAATAGACGAATCTAAAGGCATAATACGCTCCAAGGCTATTTTTCAGGCCCTTGCGGCAGGAGATAAATTGGCAGAAGACGCGGTGAAACAAGGGGCTGAGTATCTGGGCATTGGACTTACTTCGTCCTTGACTTTGCTCAACCCGGAAAAACTTATTTTGGGTGGTGGCTTAATTGAGTCTGTACCTCATTATTTTGAAACCGCTCGCAATGAGATTTTCAAGCGCATTTTGCCTATAACCGGCTCGAAGCTGATTATAGAAAAGTCGGTATTAGGTGATTATGCTGGTGTTGTTGGTAGTGCACTTTTGATCGTGGAACAATACGCACTTCATCCTGAAAAATTTGCATCGCACGAAATCGAGGCTGTAAGTACGCTTTAGCTGCGATGGGCTGTTAATCGCAATGAAAAGTAATTATTTCAAATTTAAACTTTTATTGATCCTGGCAGCAGTAGCATTACTGGCGGTGCCGGGGATGCTTATCGTCAATATGATAAGTATGCCTGGCAAATCATATAATGGCAAATTCGAAGAACTCAAAGGGCACGAAGTCGAGATAGAGAGCCAGTTGAAAGAACACGTTGAAAAGCTGGGTGGTAAATTCGGTATTCGCAATAATCCAATATCATTGCAAATGAGCTTGAATTACATCACAGACAGGCTCAAGTCTTATGGATATGTTGTAAAAGAACAGAAATACAATGTTGATACTATGCAGTTGCGAAATATCGAAGCTGAAAAAAGAGGCACAAAAAAGCCTGATGAAATCATCATTCTTGGTGCTCATTATGACTCGATTTATTCAAGTCCAGGCTCGGATGATAATGGTTCTGGTGTAGCAAGTGTTCTGGAAATGGCAAGATTATTTTCAGAGCAAAGCTGTAAACGAACAATTAGATTTGTTTTCTTTGCAAGTGAAGAACCGCCCTATTTTAGAAGCCATTCGATGGGCAGTTATCACTATGCAACTAGATGCAAGCAACGCAAGGAAAATTTGAACGCGGTGCTCATTTTTGAAACTCTTGGCTATTATACAGATGATCAAAATTCGCAGCGCTATCCTTTGGCATATTTGCCAGGTTATCCGGACAAAGGCAATTTTATTGGATTCGTTTCGAACCTAAATTCACAAAAGCTCTTGAAAAAATGCGTAAGCGCCTTTCGCAGTAGCACCGATTTTCCCTCGCAAGGTATTTCCGCACCTGAGTGGATAACCGGGATTGACTGGTCAGATCAAATGTATTTTTGGAAGAATAATTTTCAGGCTATTATGATTACCGATACAGCTTTATATAGAAATCCTTACTATCATACAGGTGCTGACACACCAGAGAAGTTGAATTATCCATGTTTTGCGCGTGTTGTAGGCGGTATGGAAACAGTGGTAGCCGCACTGGCTAATTATGACTGATTCCCCTTTCTTTGAACATTATGTCCCAATCGGCGATTCGATGACAATCGATTTCTATGCCGCTAGTGATGCGCACTCTAAAGGGCATACACACTTAAATCAAGTGGGCTCGGCATCATTGTTTTTTGCCAACAATAAAGAAGTCTTTCCGGAATTCAACGGTAAAGACCTGGTTTCGCTATATCCAGGAATCAAATTTGCAGATTTGTCTTTTGATGGTGCCACTATTAAAAGTTTGCTAGACCATGAATTTCAATCCAAACTGGCTCACTATGAGCACAGTAAGAATTTAATTACTCTTACAGTTGGTGGCAATGACATGCTTGAAGCATTGCATGCATTTGAAACCAAGCGCATAAAAGCGCTTGAAGAGAGTCTTTTGAAAATTGAAAAGAATTTCGAAAAGCTACTTTCGTCTTTCAAGAAAATTTGTCCACAAAGCAAAATTATTGTAACTACGCTCTACGACCCGACTGACGACACTGGCATTATGCCTTGTGCAAGAGAGTTGTATGCAGAGTTCGATTGCAAATTCTTGACCAGATTCAATCAATTTGTGCGCGATTCGGCTATCGATCACGATTTTATTGTGGCTGATGTGTACAGTCACTTTATGGGTCATGGTTCAATGTGCGGAAATGAAGATAATTTCTGGTATTGGAAAACACATCCAATCGAGCCTGGACTAACCGGGGCTAGCGAAATCAGAAGAGTCTGGCTTGATGTTCTTCGGACTCTTTGATGATTTTAAGTAGTTGGAGTCTTTAGCAGTTTTGGCAATGGAGTCTAAATCGCGCTTTATTTTTTCAGCCAGGTCCGCACGTCCATGCATGGCGTAAAACTGAGCCAACCACTCTAGTTCTTTAATAGATTGAATATGAGTCGATTCGTTTCCAGACATTGTTTAAGCCCTCTGCACTTTTTTCGTAGCACGGCTTGCATCATCTCAAGTCGATTAAATTGCTTGAATGGCCGAATTTGTGGGATTTTATACTTGATGTCAAAATATTGATTTGTGGCCTAAATGTCCCATAGGCAAAATAAAATTGCTCCCTGCCTTAGTTCCAATTACTGTGCATCCCAAAAGATAAAGGGGAAAGCCTTTTTGCGAATTAACCTCTTTTATTTTTGGGATAGTTGAATAAAGTAGACCGGTCGGTCTATTATTGAGGAGTAAAGGCAAGCGCTGCGGAAAAATTCTTATAGAAGGAAGATAACAATGAAAGTTTTAGAAGAACAATCACAACAAGTATCAAACAAAAGATTAGCTGGAAAAGTAGCATTGGTCACAGGCGGCTCGCGTGGTATTGGCACTGCAATCGCTAAACGTCTAGCTGAAGAAGGAGCGACCGTCGCTTTCACTTATTCCAAAAACAAAAATTCAGCCGAAAAAGTTTTAAAAGAGATCAATCAAGATGAATCAAAGGCATATGCATACAAAGCCGATGTAGCCTCGGACAAAGAAGTCAATCTACTTATAGATCAAATTAAAAGAGATCACGGCAAATTAGACATTTTAGTTAACAACGCCGGTGTCTGGGAAGGCGGCCCCCTACAAGAAGTGGACGTAGAGCAGTTCGACCGCATCTTTGACGTAAACGTAAGAGGAGTTATTGCCACCACTAAAGCAGCACTAAGCGTATTGCAAGACGGCGGACGAATCATCAATATTTCGTCTGTAGCAGCGACTTTCGCCACGCCTGGCATGAGCATTTATTCGGCAAGTAAAGCCGCTCTTGATTCGCTCACAAAAATCTGGGCGCAAGAATTGGGTGCAAGACAAATTACAGTCAATGGTGTCGCTCCTGGCACCACTGCTACAGATATGTATAACCAGGCTTTATCTGAAGAAGCAAAAGCTGCATTCAATGAAAAGACAGCTCTAAAGCGCGTTGGCGAACCAGAAGACATCGCTTCGGTGGTTGCTTTTCTAGCCTCCAAAGATGGTGGCTGGATTACAGGCAAGACAATTGCTGCAGATGGCGGAATCAATATCTAAGTAACAAAAATAATTTTTTTTCTGACCTAACCACAGGAGGGGCGACTCAACCGTCCCTCTTTTTGTATTACTGCACTAATCGAAATTGGAGATTACTTCATTCAGAAAGGATCTGAAAAACTTTTTGTCGTCCTCGGATATCGATCTAAAAGTATCGTCCAGACACGATTGTGCCAGTTGAGGCAAAACTTCTATTAGCTCAAGACCGCCTTTAGTAAGATAGTTTCGCGAGCATCTTTTATCCGTCTCGTCTTGTTTGCGCGTTATAAAACCGCGCTCTTCCATGCGCTCTAACACACCTGTGAGCGAGCCTCCGATTTGTTCCAGAAATTCACCGACTTCGCTTGTAAGAAGTCCGTCGTTTTGCCAGAGTCGGCACAAAACTATCCAGTGACTGGTCGTGACGTTATAAGGCTCAAATTTAATTGTACAATCGCGCGTCATGAGCAACGAAAGCAATTTCATTCTGTACCCAAGCGAATATGGTGGCAAAATGTGAGCGTACTTTTCTGGAATCAAAGATGAGCGCTCTGGCAATTCGCCTTTATGTTCGGGACGCAGATTGAAAATGGCGCGAGTTACCAGAGTGGAGAAGCGCTCCTGGTCTTGTTTGTTTACACCAGTGAACGCTTTTTGCCAGATGCTCTCGACCTTCTCTGGCAGAATATCTAGAAAATGCACACCTTCGTCGGTGAGCCATACGCGCCAGATTCGCCGGTCATTTTTGTCACGCTTGCGTTTGATTAATTTGCGCTTTTCCATGCGGTCTAAAACGCCTGTTAATGTTCCGCCGACTTGTTGGACCTGTTTGGCAATATACGTGACGGGCAGTCCATCTTGTCGCCAGAGACAACTTAAAATTACCCAGTGATTGCGTGTTAGTCCAAGGGGCAAAAGAATTTCATTCAAATTTGTCGTAAGCAAAGCGGTGGCGCGCTTATTTAAATAGCCTTGCGATTGGCGTGTGAAAAAATGCGGATAGGTTTTGATGATTTCGCGTTTGCGCTCGTCACTAATTTGGGTTTTTGACATGATCACGATTCTATCACAAGCTCTCTCGTCAAGTGGCCAGAAAAAGTCTGCAAATGCTTGTTCTACTTAGCTTTATAAAATGCGGCTAGTCAGAATATTTCGTATAACCTATAATATTGTTTATAACCATGTGGATCGTTGAACTAGCGCTGCGCAGACCATACACCTTTGTGGTGATGTCTATATTGATCGCCTTTCTGGGCGTCTTCAGTTTTTTTCGCATGCCTACAGACATTTTTCCAAACATAAATGTCCCAGTCGTGACCGTCGTCTGGTCTTATAACGGCTTGCCTGCCGAAGACATGGAGAACAGACTCACCACCATTTGTGAGCGTGCTATTACAACTACAACGGGTGATATCGAGCATATCGAGTCAAATTCGATAGACGGAATTTCGGTAATCAAAATATTCTTGCATCAAGGCGCTGACGTCGGCAAAGCTGTTTCGACCATTTCTGCTATTTGCAATACTATGCTCAAAATTGCTCCTCCTGGAATCACTCCGCCACTCATAACTGCGTTTAGTGCATCTGATGTACCAGTTTTGCAGCTAGGTGTGGGTGGTAAAAAATTCTCCGAATCTGAGTTATTCGATTTTGGTCTAAACTTCATTAGAACGGGACTGTCGGGTACGCCTGGGGCGCAAATCCCACTGCCCTTTGGTGGCAAAATGCGCCAAGTCATAGTCGATCTCGATCCACAGCAATTGCAGGCAAAGGGCTTGTCGCCTGCCGATGTTGCTAATGCAGTCACTTCGCAAAATGTCATTATTCCAAGTGGTTCAGCCAAAATTGGTGGCATGGAATATGCTGTTCAGTTAAATTCCAGCCCCAAATCAATTGAAGCTTTTAATGATTTGCCTGTAAAGCAATCGGGCAGTTCGACTGTTTATCTAAAAGACGTGGCGCATGTGCACGATGGATTCGCCGTTCAAACTAACATAGTGCATCAAAATGGTGTGCGCTCTACACTTATAAATATTTTGAAAACTGGTGGCGCCTCAACCATAGACGTCGTTAAGAAAGTGCGCGAAGCACTGCCGCGTGTGTTGTCCACTCTTCCGCCTGAGCTTGAAGTTACTTTGATGTCTGACCAGAGTGTATTTGTCAAATCGGCAGTGGATGGCGTTATAAAAGAAGCGGCTGTGGCTGCTGGTCTTACTGCTCTCTTGATTTTACTTTTACTTGCAAGCTGGCGCAGTACAATCATTGTCGCTATTTCCATTCCACTTTCTATTTTGGCTTCAATATCCTGTCTTGGCGCTCTTGGCGAGACTTTGAATACTATGACTTTGGGTGGATTGGCACTAGCAGTAGGTATGCTTGTGGACGATGCCACTGTAGAAGTGGAAAATATTCACCGCAATTTGGATATGGGCAAGCCGCTTACCACGGCAATTTTGGATGGCGCACAACAAATTGCAGCACCGGCATTTGTGTCGACACTTTCTATATGTATAGTCTTTGTACCAGTATTATTCTTAACCGAGCCTGCGCGTTCGCTCTTTGTGCCACTGGCTATGGCTGTAGTTTTTGCCATGATGTTCTCTTATTTGCTTTCGCGCACGCTCGTTCCAGTCATGTCTAAAGCGCTTCTTGGCGCTCAAGTGAAAAATCATGCTAATCCTAAACGCTCATGGATAACGCCTATATATGAAGGCGTCGATTATGAATTCGAGCGCTTGCGCATGCAATTTAAAAGCATTTTGCGCTTTATGCTCACGCATACAAAAACAACAGTGTGTTGTTTTCTGCTTTTATTCAGTGGATTGTTTTGTCTCTTTCCCTTCATCGGACAGGACTTCTTTCCAGGCGTTGATGCTGGAGCCATTCGAATCCACGTTCGTACACCTACAGGCACAAGAATCGAGCAGACCGAACTTGTTTTTCAGCGAATCGCTGACGAAATAAAACAAGTAATTAAGCCACAAGACTTAGAATCAATAATCGACAATATTGGACTTCCCACTACTGGGATTAACCTGGCATACGGCGACAATATAACTATTTCGAATTTTGACGGTGAGATTTTGATCTCGCTTAAAAAAGAGCATGAAGGCTCGACTTTCGATTATCAAAAGAAAATTCGTCGCATGCTTGCAGATAAATTTCCTGAATGCACAATCTTTTTCCAACCTGCGGATATCGTCAGCCAAATACTCAATGCAAGCCTTCCTGCTCCAATTGATGTGCAGGTTACTGGTCGCGACAAAGCTAAAAATTATCAATTAGCACTTGAATTAAAAGAGCGAATCAAACATGTTCGCGGTGCTGTAGATGTCACTTTGCACCAGGTTATGGACGCGCCTCAAATCAAGTTTGACATTGATCGAACTAAGGCAAATCAATTCGGTTTGACTCAACGCGATATTGCTCAATCTGTTCTTATAAGCTTGAGTTCGAGCTTTCAGACCGCTCCTTCGTACTGGGTCAATCCCAAAAATGGTGTCAACTATCTTGTTGCTATTTCGACCCCTACGCATAAGATGACCAACATAGACGACATCATGAGTACCACTATTAATTCGCCCACAGGCAAGCCGCAAATGCTTTTCAATATGGCGTCAGTCTCGCGCGGAACCACTGCCGCTGTGATTTCGCACCAACGTATTCAGCCTGTGTTTGATGTGTTTGTAAATGTTCAGGATCGCGACCTTGGTGGTGTCATGGCTGATATCAACAAAATATTGGAGGAAATGAAACCACAATTACCGCGCGGTTCGTTTTTCAATATAAAAGGTCAAGCTCAAAGCATGAACGCTGCCTTTCTTGGGCTGGCTAGTGGACTTTTGTTTGCTGTGTTTTTGGTTTATTTATTGCTAGTCGTCAATTTTCATTCCTGGTTGGACCCGTTCATTATTTTGACCGCAATTCCAGGAGCTTTTGCTGGAATTATTCTGGCGCTGTTTTGCACCCAGACTACCTTTAGCGTGCCTGCTTTGATGGGCGCCATAATGAGTGTTGGCGTAGCTTCGGCAAACAGTATCTTGTTAATTTCATTTGCAAACGAAGCTTTGCACGATGGTGCCACTCCCACTCAAGCGGCATTGGATGCTGCATTTACTCGTTTCAGACCAGTGCTTATGACAGCATCTGCCATGATCATCGGTATGCTTCCAATGGCTCTGGGACTGGGCGAAGGCGGGTCGCAGAACGCACCGCTTGGACGAGCTGTAATAGGTGGTCTGATGATGGCGACTTTTGCTACGCTATTATTTGTGCCGTGCGCATTTGCTTTGATACACAATACTCTTCAAAAAATTCACGAACGCAAGACAAGAGAGGTAACTTACACACATGCCTGAGGTACAAAAGGTACAAATGGATAAGTTATCCCCGGATAAAGAATCAACTGGCAATTTGAAAAAGCCACCAATGGCGTTTTATATCATGCTAGTAATTCTGGCTGCAGGAGCCACGTTGCTTTTGTCGTTGGGTATTTTGCCTCGCATTTCGAATAATAAAATGCTCGATGCAGAGGCAAAGCGTATTGCTCAAACTGTTCCTAAATTACCTGCTGTAAAAGTGACTAAAGCACCACCTGTGCAAGAACTCACTCTTCCAGCCAATATCGAGCCTATTCAAGAAATACCGATTTATGCTCGCACAGACGGATTTCTCAAAAAAAGATATGTCAATATTGGCGACAAAGTAAAAGCAAATCAGATTTTGCTCGAAGTGGAAACGCCCGAAGTGATGCAGCAATTGAAAGAAGCTCAAGCAGAGCAGAAGCAAGCTTTCTCTCAACTTAAATCTGCACAGGCAGAGTTGGCTCAATCTAAAGCGACTCTTGCTACGCAAAAAGCAAATGTCAAAAAAGCGCAAGCAGACTTGGCATTAGCTGAAAGTCAAGTCAAACGATATGATGACCTTGCCAAGGAAGGCGCCATAAGCCTCGAACAACGAGACATGAAACAGCGTGACGTCGATGCGTGCAAAGCATTAATCGAACAAGCAAACGCCAATGTAAGCGCCGCAAGAGCACAGATGGAAGCTTACGACGAGCGCATAACTGCAGCTCGTGCCTCGGTGGAATCGGCCAAAGCAAAAGAAGAACGTTTCAAGTCACTTGCATCCTTTCAGATTATAAAAGCTCCGTGCGAAGGTGTTATCACCGCATGTAATGTCGACGACGGGGCTCTTGTGACCTCGGGCAGCAGTACTAATGCCAACGTGCTTATTCAAATGGCTCGCATAAGCACTCTTCGCGTTTACACTTATGTCCCGCAAAGTTTTTATCGTTACATTCACTCAGGTATGCCCACGCAAATCACGGTATCCGAGTTGCCTGGGCAAATTTTCTCAGGCACTGTCACCCACGTATCTGGTGGGCTAAATCAAGAAACTCGTACATTGACCGCCGAGGTTATCATTCCAAATAAAGATGGCAAACTGATGTCAGGCATGTACGCCCAAGTCAAATTCTCTATCCATAGAGACAATTCGCCCATTATCATTCCAAGTAGCGCACTTGTGGTCCGTGGGGATGACGTCACGGTTGTCGTAGTAGATGGTGATAAAGCCAGATTCAGCAAAATTACTTTGGGTCGCGACTATGGCAAAGAGGTCGAAGTCCAAACCGGACTTAATGAGGGTGAAATCATCTTGAAAGACCCACCTGTGGATGTTGGCGAGGGTGACCAGGTCATAGCCAATGTTGTAACTGAAAAGATTTCAGATAAGAAACAGTAGTCATGCGATTAGCCCTATTCCTTGGACGGTAAAATGTCTGTGGAGGCATTAATTATGGGCACTCATATTGCAGTTGGTTTGGATGGTTCGGACAGCTCCTGGAAGGCTTTCAGGCAATCGATGGAGCTTGCCTCAGCAAAGAAAGTCATGTTGCATGTAGTCTCTGTGCAGGAAGATGTACTCACTTCTCCTAGCGCGTCGGAGATGATTGTGGCGCACGAGACTTCCAAGGAGAAGTTGCAGAAGATTCAAAAGCAGGCTGAAGAGCTTGCGAAGAACGAAGGCGTGAAAGTGCAAAACTCGGTTGTTAAAGGCAATCCAGTGGAAGCCATGGTCAAATATGTAAAACAAAATGACATCGGCGTGCTTGTGATGGGCTTCACCGGACACTCAAGTATTCTTGGCGCATTGCTTGGCACTCAGGCTGAAAAGCTTGTTCGTCATGCGCCTTGCACAGTAATGATTGTGCGCTAGTGTAAAAATGAACGCCAATTCGCGCTTGTCAGAGGCTTTGAATGCGCATCCAGACGTGCTCGAATATATTATTGGCTTGAATCCGCATGATTTTAATAGGCTGCGTAATCCGCTCTTGCGAAAAGTGATGCCACCGCGGATAACACTAGGTCGTATTGCCAAAATGGTTGGAATGCCTGCCAAAGAGTTGGTGACTAAGATTCACAAAATTGCTGGCATCAAAGGCAAAGTCGAAGACATTGTTGAAGAAATAGATTTGCCGCAGTCTAGTGTCGAACCGCCGGAATGGCTATGGAAAGCCAACTCCGATGACATTAAGTGGGTCGATGTTTTACCGATAGATGAAATTGGCGGCGATCCAATGCCACCAATAAATATCGCAGTAAATGGCGCGCGACAAGGCGAAATCGTTGGCATCAAACATAAATGGGAACCACAACCATTGTTTGATATTTGGACCTCGCGCGGATTTGAATTCTGGACGCATCAAGAAGGTCCCGATGAATGGCACATTTTCGTGTATCGACCTGTGATTTTTAATTGAAACTAGTTGACTGAATTGGTAGGTGTTTAATTGATGGGGGCCAACCATAAGCAAAACATCCCATAATGCTTATGCTCAGCCCTTCACTTTCCAATCAACCAATTGAACAAATTTCCTTTTGGCAAACAATAGCATCCAAGCTGTTCTTCGGTGAGTTCTTTCACGCGAGGATCGAGAAAGTGTGCAAGAAATTTTGGATCTGTTTCGCATGTAATAAAGCACTGTTTGGCAATTTCATCTTCAGCTGATTTGCCAGTTAATCCAGAGTTTTTTACTTTTACACCGATCGCGCGTCCAAGCGAGTTGTTGTACAAGTCTTTTTTGCGATCGAGCAAATCGTCTGCTTGAACCGTGTTCCAATCGAATGTGAACTCGGCGAATTCGTTTGCGCAAAACAATTTGTTTGCAAGCCAATCGCCCAATTCGTATGCTGCAAGTGCCGAGCCATACATATGCTGAAAGCCGTTCACTTTCTGTCGCCAGACGACAATTCCGCTTGGTGTTAATGTGAATGTAGGACTGCCAAACGAGATGGGCACTGGCGCGTCTTTATATTTGGGATAAGAGATCGAAAAGGGAATTAAGTCGCTGCGCCCGTAATATTGGTGCATTGCGAGGCTAACGCGCCAGACGACACAGAAAACGTAGATGCCAATAATCATGGGCGTCACAAAGATAGCGCCGACGATGGCTATTGTTAACTGGCGTTTCTTGGAGCGAGGCATGAGCCAAGTATACAGCCCGGTTTAATTAGGCAGAAGTCTGCGGGATCTCTATAATGGAAATATGCATAGCTTGAGTCACCTGAAGGATTCGGTAGATTTTGCCAAGATTAATTGGTTGAATTTGTTCAAGTCTTTTTTGGTTGTGGCTGCATTTTTCACCTTTTCATGGGTGCGTGGCTCGATTTGTTTTTCGGATATGCGTATGTATCAGGCTCAAATATTGATGGACTGCCTGACGCCTCTTCTAGCAATAGGTTTTCTATTTCTGGGCAAACGTGTGCCTTATTCCATCGGGCTCATTATTTCGGCGCCGTTCTGGCTTTTTTCATTTTTCACGCCAATCTGCGTTGCAGGTGCCGCGCTATTTTCGTTCAATAAGCTTACGCGAGCTGTGGGAATCGGATTCTTTGCGTTACTTGCGTTGGTCGGTGGAGTTTTTGTTTATAGTCATTTCAATTACGGTCCAATTATTGAGTTGACTCAGCAAGAGAAGGTTGGCCCAAATACAGTTTCGATGTACAAATGCAATTTTATGAGCAAAGAGTATGTAACTCACGATATTGCTCTTGAAACGCCCATCATTCCTGGGTTAATGTTCTCGAACGGTGTGGACGATTTTGAAGAAATCGATTCGACTCCATTTGAAGTCATCGATGCGAACCATATACGGTATCACTCAGAAGGTCAGGCTAAGACGATTGAGTTGGAGTCGAATAAGTAATTTAACGATTCTTCAATTTTTTCTTTGCAGTCTTCAAAGTTTCGATTGCTTCTTCTATAAGTTGCTCTGCATCAAGCTCTTCTGAAACCTTGCCGGTTAGACCGCTAGGAGAGTCATAGGACTTTAATTGCTTAGATTTTTTTGCATTCTCTTTTGTGAATAAGGCTGGTTGGTTTTCCAAATAAGACCAAATAACATTTCTACAGAAAACGCCTATCGGCACGTGATTTATTTCAGAGGAGTTAAGTAAAGCTTCAATGAGTTTCTCGTCTGCGCGAAATTGTATCAGTCCTCGCTTAATAATTTTTTTGCGTGCTTCAATAGCTTCTTTTTGCATGATTTCTTTGGCTCGGGCAGACATTCCTCGCTGCACGGGAGCTATCTGGTCCGCGTAATCACTATCTCTTTTTTTTGCCATCTTTCATGTCCTCGAAATAGCTTTTGTATGGATTGCGAGCTTTATCTGCGTGAAATATGATCATTTCATTTTCTTCAAAGTTGAACTCTACTCCTATTTCAATGAGAGAAACCATTTCAGGTGTAAAGCCGACAAGCATGTATTTTTCATAATTAAAGCCACCCAACAAATCGAATTCCAAATAATCGTCACGTTGGATAAAATCAGTTATCACTTTTCTAGAAATCCCGTGCTTCAAAGCAGAGGGTAATATTTTCATGGATATACCCTCGGTAGTACGTTGTACTACTAATATAGTCGCAATAAATCAAAAAGTAAACAGTCGTTTTTTACTTCTTGTCGCGAGGGAAAGCCTTCTCGTAGGCTGTTCCGAAGCCCACTAGACTGATTTTGGTTTTGACGTTGCCTAAGCGTTTATATTTTTTCTTCTCGGACCAATTAGTTACGTAGTCCCAAAGGTTTTGCCAGTCACTATAATTATTCGGAGCGTAATAATCATCTTCTGTAAGTTCGATATAGCCAAGCAAAAAAACTTTCTTCAGGTAAGGAAGAAATTCCTGGGCCGAATACCAGGCGTGTGGATGGTTTTCAGTGTTTTTGCTTTCTTTTCCAATGAAGTCTTTTTTCTCAAAAACTACTTGAGTTGGCAATTCAGCTTTTTTGTATTTCAGAGGAATAATTAGATTCAGCATCTGATCGTCATCTCGACCAAGTACTAAAGCCGCTCCCCAGGTTTTATCCGGAAACTTGAGTGCGACGCAGTCTCCACAATCGAATATAGCTTCTTCAACAATTGGTTGTCTTTTGCGAGGGCGCGTTTTTGGTTTGCATAGTTTGTTCAGCACTTTGACGAACTCTTTTCGCAAGTCATCTTCTAGCTCTGCTTTTGGTAATAGTTTTCGGATTTCTGCTTCGACCTTGGATGTGTCTAGGCATAATTCTCTCAAGCCTTCCATCAATCCAAGTCGTGCAAAGACGCCATTGTCCAGATCGTCTAATTCGCTTTTCCATTCTTTGCGAACTAATTTTTCGATTTTACTTGGCTCCATGCCTTCATCGTGCAGTTTGAAAAATCTACCTGCAATGTCGGCTGCGATATCATCGTCGTAAACTGATTTGAAAGGATCGAAGGTTCCCATAGCTATTTCGTAAGCGCGGCTTCTTTCGCGCCTTGAAATTTGCTGCCCTGCCGAGTTCCGCGTGCGTGCATCACTTCATCGATTCGCTTAGTCACGCGTTCTTTTTCAAATGACCAGGTAGGAGCAATAATTTCTTCTTCCATGCCTTCTGCAACTAAGCGCATAATCACCATATCTGGTGGCAGTATTTCTAAAGCGTCGGCGACCATTTCGACATAAAGATCTTCGTCCAGCACAGGAAGTGTGCCGTCGCGATAATCTTTTTCCATTGGTGTGCCGCGATAAATACAAAGCTGGTGAATCTTGACTGCATCGAGTTCAAGCGTTGGATCAGAAATTGATCTAACTGTCTCCATCATGTCTTCGCGAGTTTCTTCGGGCAAGCCGAAAATCAAGTGAGTGGCAACACGCAGACCGCGTGCCTTAGCGCGACGCACAGCATCGAAAAATTCTTCAGACGAATGTCCGCGATTAATAAGATCAAGCGTTTTGTTCTTGGATGACTGCAATCCAATTTCTAGCCAGACAAAAGTCTTTTCGTTATATTCGGCAAGTAAGTCTATAACGTCGTCATCAAGACAATCTGGACGCGTGCCTATGCAAAGACCTTCGACCTCGGGAAACTCGAAAGCAACATCGTAGAGACTGCGCAACACGCCTACTGGAGCGTAAGTGTTAGAGAATGCTTGGAAGTAAGCCATAAACTTCTTGGCTTTGAAACGGCGACCGACTCGTTTGATGCCGGATGCCAATTGTTCGCGCACGCTCAACTCTATATTGATGGTTGGAGCACCAGATCCACGGTCATCGCAGAAAGTGCAACCGCCAAAGGCGCGCACGCCGTCACGGTTTGGGCAGGTGAAGCCAGCGTCTATTGGCACGCGATAAACGCGCTCGCCGAAGTGATTCTTCAGGTAAGAATTGAATGTCTTATATGGTGGGGGCAATTTATCCATAGAACCAATGAGGTCTTGTCAGCCTTCTTTTGCCGATTATGAACTGCGAATTCCCAAAGATATCCACTAATAGGGCGGTTGTCAATGCGGCTGGGCGCTAGCGAGTTGACACGCCTTCAGGCTTATTGGTATTCTGCAATTTAGTTAGTTCTTTAGGCCCCCATCGTCTAGAGGCCTAGGACACCTCCCTTTCACGGAGGCGACGGGGATTCGAATTCCCCTGGGGGTAAATTTTTTTGCAAAGCGTGTCTTAGGACATGCTTTTTTATTGTTTGCAAGCCCATTTGTATAGAAAAGTAAATCAATAACTATTTGAGATATATTGTAAGCTTTTACAATTTATATCTTGTGCGACTTTATAAATCCCGCGTCACTTACATAAGGTGGAGAAAATGGCAGAAGCTACGACAATTTCAAAGACTACAGTTGAAAAGCTGGCTCAGCAGTTGCGAGTAGACAGTATTAGATCCACCACCGAAGCGGGCTCGGGTCACCCGACATCTTGCATGTCTGCTGCAGACCTCATGGCTGTGCTCATGACGCAGTTCTTGAAATTCGATTTCAAAGATCCTCACTTCGAAAACAATGACCGCCTCATCTTCTCCAAAGGTCACGCCGCACCGCTTCTTTACTCCATGTACAAAGCCGCTGGCGCAGTCACTGACGAGGAGCTTATGTCGCTTCGTAAAATCGGCTCGCGTTTGGAAGGTCACCCCGTTCCAGAAATTCTTCCTTTTGTAGATGTTGCTACAGGCTCGCTTGGGCAGGGGCTTTCGATGGGTGTCGGCATGGCGATGTCGGCTAAATATCTAGACAAACTTAATTACAAAGTCTGGGTTTTGCTTGGCGATAGTGAAATGGCAGAAGGCTCAGTGTGGGAAGCAATGCAATTAGCTTCGCACTACAAGCTAGATAACATGGTTGCCATCCTCGATATGAATCGACTTGGTCAGCGCGGCGAAACCGCTCTTGGCTGGAACTCAGGCGTGTATGCGCAGCGTGCTCGTGCATTTGGCTGGAACACGATTGAAATTAACGGTCACAACTTTGACGAAATCACCAAGGCGTACGAAGCAGCTATCGCAACTTTGACTAAGCCTACAATGATTATTGCTAAGACCGACAAAGGGCATGGTTTGGCACTTACTGAAAACAAAGACGGTTGGCATGGTAAGCCATTGAGCAAAGAAGAATGTGCCGAGGCTGTTAAGGAGCTTGGTGTAAACGATATTCGTATTGATGTTGCCAAGCCACAATCGAACGGTAAATCGGACAAAGTGAAACCGGCAGTGACAAACAAATTTGTCTGTCCTGATTTCAAAGGCGAAGTTGCTACTCGCGAAGCTTACGGCGAGGCGCTCAAAGCACTTGGTGACGCTTTTGAAGACGTTGTTGTGCTTGACGCTGAAACGTCTAACTCGACATTTGCAGACAAATTTGGCAAAGCGCATATGGATAGATTTTTTGAAATCTATATAGCTGAGCAAGCTATGGTTGGCGTGGCATGCGGTTTTTCGACTAGAGGCAAAGCCGCTTATGCTTCAAGCTTCGCAGCGTTTTTAGCAAGAGCTTATGACTTTATTCGTATGGGTGCAGTATCACGCTCTAATATCAAATTGTGCGGATCGCACGCAGGATGCTCCATTGGACAAGACGGACCATCGCAAATGGCACTTGAAGATCTGGCTTCCATCCGCGCTGTGATTAACAGTACAGTTCTTTATCCAAGTGATGCTTACGCAACGGCTCATTTGATTAATTCAATGCGTGCACTCAAAGGCGTCTCTTACATCCGCACCACAAGAGCCAAAACACCACTTTTGTATTCTGCTAAAGAAGAGTTTCCAATTGGCGGATCGAAAGTCTTGAAGAAATCGAAAGAAGATCAAGTAACATTGATTGGTGCTGGTATCACGCTGCATGAATGTCTGAAAGCTTATGAAGAGCTCAAGTCGGCTGGTATCAATGCAAGAGTTATTGACCTTTATTCGATTAAACCGGTAGATGTTGAAACTCTGCGCAAAGCAGCTCAAGAAACAGGCAAGTTCGTGACCGTTGAAGATCACGCTCAAGAAGGCGGTATCGGCGACGCTGTACTTGGAGCCTTTGCATCGACTGAGAAAGAAAGAGCACCGCAGGCGCCACTATTGTTGAAATTGGCTGTACGCGAAGTGCCTGGCTCTGGAACTCCAGAAGAGTTGATGGACCTTGCCGGTATTACCGCCAAGCACATTGTGGCTGCTGCTAAGAGCTTAATTTAGGGACGAGCTGACTATTTAGTCGTAGCCTTCTTCGCGACCTTTCTTAAGCACTTTCAAGACGCTAAGTAGATTTTCGTTTTCGGGATATTCAGATTTCCCGTAATGAAAATTGGCGAACTGCCATTTGCCTTTTATTTGTTTGACTTCGGGTGTGACTGTGGCTTTGGTCAAAGTTTTGCCTTTAGCTACGCCGTGAACTTCGACTAAAAAAGCGTCGCCTTTTTGTGTTACTTTGGTGGCCAAATATTTGGCATAAGGTTCGCTATTTGTACTTAAAAATGGGTCGAAATCAAGCCCAATCAATTCGTCTGGAGATTTTTTCTGTGCTGCTATATCGTCATTCAATCTTTTATTTAATTCAGGGGTAAAGTCTGCCGCCTTTTTTTTCATTACTGTTTCCAGTTCCATTGTTTTTTTGAAATTCTGTTGAGTGGCGGCGTACCAGTCATAGAAAGTTTGCACAAATGTTTTGGCGCCATTAGCACCTGGGGCAGCAGTGGTAGGAGTCGGTGGCGCTGCAAAGGCTTGTGTGCTGCTTAAGATGCACACAAATCCAGACAAGGCCAGAGTGCTTAAAGTACTCAAAGTACGCGTTTTCATTTAGGACTCCTTCTTTATTAAAAAGTCTGGTGGGGAGCGACACTGTAAAGTGCGCGTAGAGTTTCTTTGTCGTTTTCCGAGATATGATAAGAAGCGCCTTCCGACCAGTGCTGCCAATTAGTCATAAGATCCGAGCCAAATGGGCTGTGGCATTGAATTCCAATTGCGTGTCCAAATTCGTGAGCAGCAGCATTTCGAATAGATTGACTGGCGACTTGGCTTGAATAGGGGGAAAAGTCTGTTCGAAGTTCGATTATAATCGGACGTGTTTCGGTGTTGCGGACCATGTATAAGGTCTGTCCCGCCTGACTTGGTTGTGGAAAACTAGGCGACCAGAAAATCAGAATGTTTGCACCGACTGGGCTGTTGACGAATTGAAAAGTGACAATTCGCTCTTGCATCGCCCAGTTCCAGTCGCCAAGTCCAGAGCGAACTTGACTAGCAAAACCGCTTTGATATCCAGGGCACTGTTTAAGTGATTGAACGGCACCGGGTTTTCTGAGCCAATCTTGCAGTTCGCTCAATTGTGGTACGTTTAAATTTTTACCGCGGTATGCTTCAGGAAGTGCTAGTCCGTTGCTTACATAAATTTTGAGGGGCATCTGCTTGCGCGACCAAACGGTATGCATTCCATTTTTCAAAGCATAGTAAGCATGAGCGTTTACACCATATCTCTTTTGTAATTCCAGGGCTGGATTCATATAAGGCGAATGACTTGTTTGGGTGAGAAAGAGCCTGGAGAGTGCAGCTCTGCCCGTTTTGGTATCGCCTGCTTGAAAGGCAGAGAGCGATGCATAATACTGATAGCTCGCGTCTCTTGGGTTTAGAAGAGCTGCTTTAGCGAAATATTGATTTGCTTCTTTATATTTTTTTGCTTGTAGGGCTTTCAGTCCTTGTTGTGCTACCACTCCTGCGTTTTCGGCAGCCATTGTGGCTGAATTGCTACAGGATAGAGATAAAACGACCGCCAAAATAAGTTGTCTGATCTGCATAAAGTCTCTGCTCGCTAGTCTCTTGCGAATTATACTTCTGAATGGTCAAAGAGAATACCGTGAAAAACCGGCAAAAACTTCTAGCGAATTCCTGGGTTGTAATGCGCTCCGTAAATAATTCGTGGTTCGTTTAGATCTTTGTCTATAAAAGTATTTGGATTGTGAATGATATATTTTCGCGGAATATTTACTTGTTTTTTATTGCTGCCATCTGGGTTCATAAGCCAGATTCCAGAGTTTTTTAAATCGGCTCTATTGATGTAAAAGCAGACAAGTTGTTTGCCATCGGGCGTCCAGTCTGGTGTAGCCCATGCAAATGTGTTTGTGATTTGGACTTCTTTAGCGTCTGGATTTGTTAAATCTAAAACGAAAATCCTCCAGTCCTCTTTTCCGAAATAACGCATGAACACTACTTTTTTGCCGTCTGGCGAAATTCTAGGATCGTAGTCTCCTAGATTAAATGATTCGGGTTTATAGCTTGCAAAGATTGGGTGAGTGAGCTGCTTGGCTAAGCTTGTGTCTATTTTGCTATACCAGATTGTATTTGGATGTTTCTTTTCAGGATCCACAGTGCCAAAAACAAAATCATTTCCGCGCACATGTGGATCTGACGGCATCAAATTTTGGGGAGTTGGCAGCTCACGCTCGTTTCCAGTCTCGATATCGAGTAGGCGAATCGCTGTTTTCTGGGGTGGTTTGAAATGAATGTAGATAATGTGTTTATCGTCAACAAAGGAGCTATTTGCTGCCATAACGCCATTTTGATGCGGGACTACTGCCCGCAGGTTACTGCCGTCGATATTCGCCACTAAAATTTCAGTGTTGAAATAGCCACTCTCCTCCAGGCAGAGCCCATCCAAATTTTTATGATAGTACTTGGTAAGAGTTAGAAGTTTTCCATTGGGAGATACGCGTGGATGAGTGAGATTGTGAGTCGAATCCTTCAAAATTATTTTAAAATCTGAGCCATCAAATTTGGTACTAGCGATAACAAATCGCAGAGGATTGCTTTCTGCTGCGCAAGATGCAAGGACTAAACTTAGAATGGTTAAGGTAGTTAGGTAAAAATTTCTGATGGCAGTTGGGGTCGTCAAGGAGAGCCGTCCAATTCGGTATGATACCATTTTAAACTGTCGCTCTGGAACATTTATTGCTTGTGGAGGTCAAACCAAATGGGATATGAACAAGACCATGACGCATTCTTAGTCGAGGTGAACACTCTTTGGAATGAAATGCAGGCTATGAATACCGATGGACTGTCACCAGAACAGCTCAGTTCGATTAAACACTTTGTGCGTGAAAATGAACAAACACGCGATGCACTTACAAACGGAAGAGCACCAGCCCTAGAGGCTTACAACGCATCTGACCCAACCATGAAGGCTCGCATGGAAGCCGAACTACAGAGGCAGCGCCAAGCATTTTTGCAAGCACAAAATTTCTTGAGACAGGTTCTGGCAACTAAAGCCTGATCAAAATATTTCAAATCCATCAGCAATTGGATTTGCTCGCATCTCACTTATAGTGAGGGTGCATTCCTTCCAAGAAAGAGATGGCAAATACGATTCGAAATAATTTTTGACTCCAAAATATTGTCTGCTTTTGGCGCGACCGCCTTCGCTGAGCTCTAAACTAATTGAAGTGACTGGTAGCCCAAGTGCTGACGGACTGGTCAAAAATGAGAAGTGGACTGGGTTATCGCCCTGGTCAACTTCAATGCTGGATGGAACGAAATGCTGAAGCGCTGATTTTTTCGATGAATTAATTGATGCTGTGCATTTGATTGGAACAGAAAAAGATTTTTTTTCTTCGCTTACCAGATTTCCTTTGAATGTCAAAACCCAGGTGGAATGCGGCTCGTACTGGGCAGTTCGAAGTAGTTCTATTTTTTGATTTATTTTCGGGCTAGATTGTTTGAGGCTGGTTTGAACTGTTCTAAATAATTCGACAGCAGGTTCTTTCTTGGGTGCGACAAGCAATCTGATATTGTAAGAACCTGACTGAAAGCCAGTATGACCGGATAGATCAGACTTGCCTTCACTCAATTCTGAAAGTAAAAACTTTTCATCGAACCGAGGATCTGAAAATTCGTCTGTTCGCTCAACACCGCAAAAAGTTTTGTCCCAGGAATAATAATGTAAGCCTGGAACAATTACCTGATTACGCTTGGGGACATATGAGCCAAAGAATTGACTCTTGCGCGATCTATTTTGATTTTTGGCACTTACAATTTCGATTTCAAGCTCGGGTTTTAGTTTTGAGCTTGATGAGTTGGCGATATTTGCAAGAATGGTTGGTGAAAGCGCAATTGCGTACCATTGACGCAAATCGTGCAGAGTTCCGCCGCCTCCAATTAAAAGAGACGAAAATAAAGCTTCCATTTCTTGATCTTTGGAAAGATTTTGAACGAGCGGCATCAATGGAAAAACAGGACTATTTAGCTTTTGACCGTTAACCAGTACCTCGGCATTTTGTCCTAGCGCATGCCAGTTTTGACAGTCTATTAATACGTAGCAGTCACGCGATAAGAGGTCGGTTATCTTGTCTTTGGGAATTAAAATACTTTGTTTTATTGATTTGCCAGATGAAACAAGTTCGGTTTTCCATTCGTGCGCACGCCCGTGGACAGCTAGATGTGTGACTGTAAATGGCATAAACAAAATTGCAATAGCAGTGACCGACCAACCTGAGCGTTTAGAAAAATTGTGACAAGTGCGTGCCAGATGAAATAGCAAAGCTGTAAACAATATGTATGCAATGGCTTTGATAGCTAATTCTAAATAAAATGCAGTGTTGAAATGGGTTACACCAGGTACCGCGCGTAGTACCGCAATAATATTTAGTCTAAGTAATATCAAAAGTGCAAGACCGGTTCCTGCCACTAATAATCCGTCTTTGCGTGTGGCTTTGTTCTTCAATAGTTCAGCCACTGCGTATAAACCAAATGCAGCAAACATCAAAATTTGGGGCATGGCAGTGATGCCATAACGGGGTAATGTTGAAAATAGAACATAAACTGCATGAACTGCCACGATTCCAGTCAGAAAACAGCGAGAACGAAATTTATTTCGCCCTTCTGTTAAATCATCGCTTTTAACGAAAAAGCCAAATCCAATGCCGATGCAAGCTAAAAATAAAAGCAATTGGTGAATGAAAATCTGGTCGGACATTGCCACTGGACCAATAGGAGTTCTAAAATCGTTCCAGTGGAATTTGAATAATCGGGCTGGTTTATCCAGAAGTAATGACCAGAATTCAGAAGGGTTTCGACGCATCTGTTCTTTGATTATTTGCGGAGCAGACTTGTTTTCGAGTGCGGCAAAGCTCATGAACGGATAAGTTATCCATCCTCTGCCAACTGGATCTAGACCCACGCACAAATTGTAATTCTGTTTGCGGTCAGGCATAAAACTGATGCTACCAGTACTTAAATTTTGCAGAAAGAAAACTGGGGCCAGTACAAGCATGAAGCCAAATACTGCAGAAATAGCTGTTTTTAAAAAAGTTTTGCTACGAATTTGCATCAAAAGAACGATCGCTACAGGCACTATAAAAAGCACCAGGGCCGAGCGTGTTTGTTGCAATAGTGCAAGAGTAATTCCAAGACCCAGAGCCCATCTAACGTTGTTCTTGTCATTGGTTTCTTGAATGAGAGACACTGTTAAATAGCTGACTGCGGTGACAAAAAAAACAGCTAGATTTTCGCTCAGCACACGATCAGTATTAACGATAAAACCGGGATAGAAAATTGCCAGAGCAGCAGATACAAAGCCGACTGGAGGGCTCCAACATCGCTTTGCCGTCATAGCAATTAGGACGCAACTCAGAGCCGATATCAAACACTGTCCAAGAAGGGGACCGATAACCGAATAACCGTCTGGAATATGTCCACTGACAAAATATCCAAATATCAAAAACAGAGGAAAGACGCATCCTGCTTGTTTCATCATTAAAGCAAGAGAATCTGGTTGTGCTTGGTTAGTTAGTACTTTGTAGAATTCATGCGCGTCTTTGAGATATTCAGACGAATCACCAATGGCTGCAATTGCAAGATGTCCATCTGCAAAAACGAAGCAAAGTCTGACTGAAAGAGCAATTGCAAAAATTATTGAGTATATGAAGTAGTTGGTCTTCATCTTCTTATGGAAATAAGTAAAATATGGTTAAACCCCAGATATCGAGAACTGCGTGGAAAATAATTACAGTCCAGAGTGATTTGGTGCGCAGATTCAGTCACCAAATTCGATACTGGCGGGTAATTGTTTGCTCGCGGGTAATGTCGGATTGAGAAATTTAGCCTGTTCGAAGCTGCGAGCGGCTGAAACCGGATCATTCATCTTGTGGAAAACATATGCCAGTGCCAAGTATATTTGTGCACAATTTGGATCTACTCTTTGTGCGTGGGCTAAATCGTTGTGAGCATAAATCCATTGTTTTAGCTGTATATAGGCACAAGCGCGCTTGTAGAACATCATGGCGTCACGTGGATTCTCGCGAATTGTTTTGTTGTATGACTGCAATAACTCTTTGGCGCTGCCCTCTTCTTGAAAATAGCTGGTGGTCAAAACGAGCTTGTTTTGGGATTCTCTGGCGGTTTGCTCAGATGATTCATCGTCTTTTATTGTAAGTTTTGCGGCAAAGTCGTTGACACTGTCGGCTTCAAGCGATTCTTTGATATGCGGTAATAGTTTTTGCGGATTGGCTGCGGCTGCTGCAAGCAAAAGTGCGCGACCATCCCATTTGCTATTCAGCACGGGACTTTGTTTGGCTTGTCTGTCTTCCAGTACTTCAGCTTGAACCTGTGATTTCATTTCGTCAAACGCTTCGCTAAGCTCTCGTGGCGATTTACTGCGACTCATTGAATCGATGAGATGGCGCGTGAATACACCGTTTTTGTAGCGTCGCGACTCCCACGATTGCTCATCTGTTTGACTGGAGCAAATAACTAATTGTCCAGCACCTTGTGCCAGGACACTTGAATCAAAATTGCCGACTTCACGACTTAGACCTTTGGAGCCTGGTTTGAGCGAGCCGCTATGACATGCGTCAAGCACTATTACTACTCTGTCTGTCAGAACGCGGGAGTTGGTAGCGTCGAGAACTCGCTTCATTTCGATGCCTGTGGCAAACAGATCTTCTGGATCTGAATCATACGCCACCAGATAATTGTCGCCACGCAAATCCATTTGTGCGGGGCTTCCGTGAGTAGAAAAGAATAAGACCACAAGGTCATCCGGCTTTGCGACTTGAGCAAGAAATTTTTGTCCCAGTTCTGACATCACTCGTCTTTGAGTTGCTTTTTCATCAAGTAGGATGCGCACATGATCTGGCTCGAAGCCTGCATCTTTGACTAGAAATTTGTAGAAATCAATTGCGTCCTTAACTGAGTATTTTAGCTTGGGAACATCGCTATCGTTGAATTTGCTGATGCCGACAATTAATGCCCATTTATCGCGAATAGGGCGATTTGTGCTGGGGTTGGATGGTTGTGCTATGGCTTGGCTGCCAAGCAAAAATAGAGTGCAGAAAGTCGATGTAGTTCGAATAAGAGTTTTTAGCAAGTCGAGCACCCACGAGATGAACGCACTCATTATAATAGTTAAGCTTATTGAAGTGCTCAAAGGCATGATCGCTAAGATCAAAATTTAGAATGGATCGTTATAAGTGGGTGTCAAGTGAGGCATAGAACCTTATAGGCATTTCTAATCTAGGCGTGGAAAAATGGGCGAAACTCAAGTCGGCACAATAAAGATTGGTCAGCTTCTGCTTGGCGCGGGGCTTTTGTCGGGGGCGGATCTGGCAGAGGCGCTGGAAATCGCCATTGAAAGTGGGCAGCTCATCGGTAGAGTGCTAGTTATGTCTGGCTTTGTTAGCGATGAGCAGTTGAAGGTAGGTCTTGAGTTGCAAGAGAAGTTGCGACTCAATCAAATTTCAATCGACCAGGCAATCAAAGAGCTTTCAAAATACAAATAACGTTCGAGGCTTAATCGGCTTCTATACTAAAAATCCATTGCTCCGCGCGCAGCAGCTCAACAGTGATTTCGCGAATTCTATCAGCAAACAAAAACTGTTGACTTTGCAATTCGTTTAGTGATTCGAATACTAATTTGCCTTCAAGATCGCGCTCTGGATAAATTAAGGGCGAATTCCAGAATGGCAGAGGTCCGCAACCTGGGCGGTCATTGAAGTTATCTTTGGGACTAAATGGTATCTCGCTGTATTTGCGATACCAGTCAGCCATTATTTTGCCAACACGTTCAAGAGCTTCTTCTACATATTGGCTGCCTTCAGATGAGACTGCGCAGTTTTCTAGTGAATACAATTCGGGGTGGCGTTTGTGGGCGCGAGCAATAGCGCTTTCAATTTCTTCGTAACCACATACGGTGCCAAAACTTTTTCTTGGTCCTGAAGCCATTGAATTAAATAATTCGGTCATCACCATGGTTACGCGTTGAACCGCTTTGGTGGTGCGTCTAAGACCTTTTACCGACATGCCGCGCACTTCAGGTCTAATCACTGAGAAAGAATCGTTGAAACTTGCTACCGCAGAATCGAGCGAATGATGGATGGTTGGATCCTCGAAGATAGACTCAGTATCGGGACCTCGAAGCAGAGCAATTTTAGCAAAACCTTCTGGATGATTGTAGTTGATGCTGTGGTCGCCTGCTATAACGGCGCTTGCAATCTTGGATTTGGGGTTACTTGGATGGGGAACGTACCATTCGTTGATACCAAGTTTGCTCAATAATTCCCGTTCGGCAGGGGTGAACATAATCAAGCTCAAATCGTCATTGAGATGAGTTTCGTCAAAAGGAGCCGAGATTTTGTTATAGATACTCTGCACTGTGGCGCGCGTCTTGGCTTGAGCTTTGCTTGTTGCTTCCGCCGGGATGACGGGGTCGAATTTGCCCAGTTTCAATTTGTTGTGCAGCATAATTGAAACGATGGTAGCCATGAATTTAGGTGGCGCAATTTGGTGCTCTTTGCAGGCGCGAGATACACGCTCCATGCTTTTTTTGTTTTGCTCCTTGCTTGGATCCAGGAAGTAAGACATGGCGAGAGCCGCAGCTTCAGCTCCATGCACGTTGTGAATAATAAAATTGCCACGCGACTTAATTGCGTCAGAAAAAATAGACGCTAGAAGCGCATCGCGCTTTTCGAGGGCATTGAGCTTGAGAATATTGGCAGCATCGTAAACTTGGTCGAGTTCGGCGCGTGTATGTTTCCAGTTCATATTCCACTGGTAGCCGGTGTTAAGCTGATCGGCTTGCTCAAGACGCCAGTACATATCGCGCACGATTGCTAGGCAGTTCCAGATTAGTTCTTTGTCTTCACGCGAAAGGGTTTTGTCGCGGTCTATTTTTTCGTAAACGTTGCGAACTTCGCCGGAGTCGCACATAACCGGGACGCTGGCAAGGTCCTCACTTAAACTTTTCCTCAGACCGGGTAAGTCTGTGGGTTTTGGAAGATAGGACTGCCACTTGAAATTGTCCGTCAGTCGGGTCAAAAACGAGGTGGGTTGCCGTTTGGTTGTTGATGCTAAGTCTGGCATTATTGAAAGAGTGTCAGAAAAACTCTGGACGATAATGGTACTATTGTACCCTTCAAAACAGGCGCCATGATTATTTTCGGGAGATGTAAAGCGAATGCGATTGATTTTGTGGGGAACCCTGACGGCATTTTCTCTTTGTCTAACATATTGTGTAAATACTGCAGTCTGTGGCGAGCAGAAGGTTTCGAAGCCTCAAACAAATCAGGCTAAGACTGGCGTGCAAAAACCGACAAAAGAAAAATCAGAACTGCAAAAACTTGCTGACAAACAAAAGAATCCAGCTCATTTCGACAATGCGTTCATGTTGCAGAGTCAGAATATGACGAGCATGGCTATTCCAGAGTATCGAGATGCGCTCGCGGCTGACCCCAAGTTTGTTTCTACTTATAATAACCTGGCTCAGTGTCTCTGGGACCGCAATGCAAATGATGGCAAAGATCGTGAAGAAGCAAGAGAATTACTCAAAAAAGCTCTTGAGCTCGAGCCAAAAAATGTAGGTACGATGCATGTGATGGCCTTGGTCAAAGACGCCGATAAAGATCCCAAAGGGGCTGAAGAACTGTATCGCAAGATTCTTCGCGTACAACCAATTAACTTTAGAGCCGTGCAAAATTTGTCTGAAATGATGTTTAGACAAGGGCGCAAAGAAGATGCCAAAAAGGTGATAAACACTGCTTTGGCAAGCAGCCCGCCTGATACTGATGTGGCTGTTTATAAGCAAGCTTTAGCCAATTTAGAAAAAGCCAAACCTTCAGCTTCACCTGCAAAAGTTGAAGACACCAAGAAAAAATCGAACGATGGCTAAGCGCTAAATTCTTGTTTGATAAACGAAGTGACTCTATTCTGGATTGATGGAGAAAAGAAATCTCTGTACTTATCCAGTAATTCTGGTTTGTTATTGATTTCAGGATAGTTAATACTGCCCACCCAGAGTTTGCTTACATAAGGCTTGAGCATTTTGACCATTTCTTCTGGTTGGCAGGGAAGTAGTGGCGCGATGGAAGCTGTGACATTAATACCTGCTTTGTGCAAAGCTTTTATCAACTGTAAGCGCCGTTGCACGCTTGGGGCCTTAGGCTCGAACTCCTTTCTTACGGTATCGTCATTGGTGGTAAAACTAACTCCTACCGAAAGGACGTTTCGGTCGAACTTTTTTAGAAGCTCAATGTCTTGAAGAATTAAATGGCTGCGAGTGTGTAAAGTCAACTTGGCTGGATGATAGTTCAAGATTTCGCTCAAGCACTGCCTGGTCAACCTGTATTTAAGTTCTGCATACTGATAGGGATCTGTGGCAGAGCTGAAGAAAATTGAGCTTGCAAAAATTTTGACTCGGTCTTTTCTAATTAACTGCGGCGCGTTTGTTTTGACTTCTAACCAGCCTCCCCATTCTTTGGGTAGGCGATCTTTTTTATTGGGAAACTTAGGCACATAGCAATAACTACAGGCAAAGGCACAACCCGCATAAGGATTGAGCGAGTAGTCATAATGGTCGGACAGAGAGCCTGCGTGCTGGGGCGTAAGTATTGATTTTGCTTCGACTTCAATAATTTCCATTCGCTCAATATACATACAAATGTATGTATATGCAAGAGGTGTCGAATAAATATCTACTTTTTGAGCATTTTGCTCATACCGGTTTCCAGATAGAGCTTAATCACAACAATTGCGATGAGCGTAATCAATACAAGTGCACCAAAAACCCAAGCACCAAATTTATTGCCCTGAGCATAGGCTTCTTGGGCAGACATGGCGACTGGATGAGCTTTGGACGCAATATCGGGTTTGACCTCAAACGAGTTTAAAAAATTGTCGGACATCACTGCGCCTTGACGGCCGGTAAAATCCAAAGTGTATCCAACATCACCATTGGTGCTAACAGCTTTTACAATAGTGCTATTGGTATCGCCTATGGTTGAATCAATTCGCTCGCCGGTCCAGCCTTTGCCAGATACTTTCACTGGTTTATTGATTTTGAATGAAAGTACTTTCTTTTCTGCGGTGCGCTCTAGTCCTTTTGATATGCGCGAATAAGTGTCTGCTTTTTTTTCTTCTTCTGTCAGGTGAATGCCCTGGCTTATCTTGTAGTGCTCGTTATCTTCGTCGCTGTAATATTCAAGAAAGCGAATGTTCTTGTCGTTAAACGTAGTCGCTTCGCTCACTCCTTTGGGCATCATAATGCTAAATTCGGCGGTGGGCGGCGAGAACTTCGTCCAGTCTTCACTATCATTGTCTTGTGCCAATGATGCAGTAGACGAGAGCCCGAAAATAGCGATGAAAGCAGCTAATTGAAAGATTCTTTTGCTTTGGCTGGTCATTTAAATATCCGTTTGTTTGGATGCTAGTGCGGCACTGGAAAAGTACTGTAAGTCTGATTGGACTGGAAATTTCCAGCGATGAATTACAAAACCGTAGCGTAGCATTTCTAAAAATGCCACAGGTGGAGTCCATTTATCAGAAAACAAACGCCACATGCTTACATAAAATCCGGTGCGGTCGCAGCCGGCGTGGCAATGTACAAAAACGGCACCATCACCAGTTTTTTCTCTTCGTTCTTTGGTCTCTTGTACGGCACTCAAAAATGCTTTGATTTTCTTTTCGCTGGGAGGTGCATTTCCAGTCGGTATATTGATGTATCTCATATTCAGAGTGCGAGCCACATGAGCTTCCAGAGCGACTCCCAAAGGGTCGTTGCGAAAATCTACTATGGTATCGACGCCAATTGTGTTTAGAGCTTTGATACCATCGGGACTGGGCATTGCGCCTCTGTACAGGTAGGGCTTCACTTTGTGAAAGTTAGGCAGATCTGTGTACTTAGGCGTTTGCGCTAAAGCAGGCGAAATCTGAGCCATTGAAATAAGGCTTATGAGAGCTATTAAAGAGATTCTTTGACCCTGTTTCATTCTATTCTTTTTGAATTGTATGCTCTGCCGGCTGATGCTGGAACTGTTAGCGGACCTACTGGTGATCCCTTTGTAATCAAATCGTTGAACACTACGGGGTCCTTGAACACATCTTCAAGGGTTGGCACACAAGTTACCATGTATCCAGGGGTCTTGTAAAGATGCCATTTGCCCGAATCCATGACCGTTTCGAGCTTTAGACCCGGTATCTCTGCCAGGCGCTTGAGGTCTTTATCCTTAACGATAAGTAACTGAGTTTGAGCATCAGGTGAAGAATCCACCGGTTTGATTTGATCAAGATTGAAAAAGCAGTTGACCGGTTTTCTTGCATAAAATATGGCAGAAGGCATAAACTCGCCAAAGAGCGAGATTCTATCTGTTATCGAGGTTGCTTTGAGGGCTACATTTTTTAAGTCGAGTTGCATTTTGTTGCCGAAAATATAAAAAGACACTGGACAGAGAACGGCTAGGTATAGGACTTGAGCTAGAAAATAGGTCTTGATAAATTTTTCTAGATTTATAGAACGATTCAAAAAATACCAAAGAGTCAGTGCGAACGTACCACCACTGGCGATACTAGCTAAAACAACAATCCATTTCCATAAATCAGGAACGGCTACTTTTGGAATTGCATAATAGACCCCTGTGAAACAAGCTATGCTTGCAAATCCAAGCGCTAGCAATATTACTGCGACATTTTTGCCATAGTCTTGCGGTTTAACTAAAAAGCGATCTAAATATACTCCGACGATTATTGCAAGCATTGGTATCACAGGCAAAATATAAGTAATGAGTTTGGTCCCAGACAAACTGAAAATGACAAAGGTGGTAGTGATGAAAGACAAGAAAAGCTGCATAGGCACCTCTTTCTTGCGGAAATAATCAACAAAACAAAAAGGCGTGCAAACAACCCAAGGCAGAAATCCTGCCAGCACCACTGGGATATAAAACCACCAAGACATTTTGCCCATATTAGTGTGTCCAGAAAAGCGAGCAAAATTTTCGTATAAGAAAAATACTTTCAGAAATAAACCATTGCTAGCCTGATGAACAGCCCAATGCCACGGTATTCCAATGGCTAGAAACAATAAAATTCCTGGTATCACATTTAGTTTCTTAAGCCACTCTTCACTTTGATACAAGCTTGGTCTGCGCCAGATTAGAAATAGCACTATAGCAGCACCATAAAGTATAAGCGTGGCAGGACCTTTTGTAAGTAAACCTAGAGCTAGAGCGGCCCAAATCACATACGACCAAAGTTTTCCTTTTGACTCAAGCGTCATTGCAGTTGCCAAAATTGATAGTTCAAGGCAAAAACCAAAAGCTATATCGACTGGCGAGATGCGTGACACAAGCAAAAATAGAGGTGTTGTGGCAAGACAAAGGGCAGAAAATAGACCTGCTCTTTTAGTGAATAATTTTCCTATGCAATGATAAATGGCAAACACCATGCCGGTCGACAGAATGGCAAAAGGTAGACGAGATGCCAGTTCTGTTACGCCAAGTATTTTGTATGACGCAGCTATAAGCCAGAAAGTAACAATTGGTTTGGAGAAGTAAACCTGATAATTCAGATATGGAACTATCCAGTCGTTAAGCTCGACCATTTCGCGAGCTGCTTCGACATAATATGCTTCTGCTGGGTCAATGGATGGGAATGAACCCAGACCAATGAAATACAGCAGAAAACAAGATATCAAAAGACACAGAAAGCTTTTATTTTGCATTTAGTAGAATTCTATCTACTTGTTATTTGCTGAGCCTGATTATAACTTCATCGGCGCCAGCCAAATTCAGGCGTTCTCGTGCCAGGCGCTCAAGTCCGGTTGAAGAGCGATAATTAGTCAAACCGTCGCGTAGTTCTTTGTTCACATCTTCGGCTTGCTTTTGTGCCGTTTTTAAATGCTGAGATTGTTTTTGTAAGAAGAGCTGTCTGTGAACGCTGGTCTGAATTGAGCGCCCAACCTGCCAAATGGCAAAGATTGTAACAACAAGAATTAGCACCTGCTTAAGATCAACAGCACGCGCGACTTTGCTTGCCTTAGCCTGAAGATTCGATTGGAAGTTAGGTATATTCAAGCTTGAACCCTTTTAGTGGGTGGCGCCTATGACAGCATCTTTAGATCTCGTAGAACTATTGGACACTGATTTCTCGATTTTGGCAATGATTTCTTGAACTTGAGCGTTGAAGTCTGCAGCGATTTTTTCGAGCATTTCCTTGGATGGACCTTCAAAATAAAGCCGAATTAATGGTTCGGTGCCTGAAGGTCTTATAAGCAGCCAGGTGTTTTCGTCGATATAAAGCTTCAGTCCGTCTTTACGTCCAGCTTTTGTGATTGTTTGTCCGCCCAGTTTCTTGATGTTCTCACCGCTTGTAAGAGCGTCCATAAGACCTTTCTGGGTGTGATTGTTGAGACGCAAGTCGGCACGCATATAAGTGAATTCAAAGCCCACTTCTTTTTGCAAATCGAGCCAGATTTGAGAAAGCGGTTTCTTTTCAAAAGCAATCATTTCGACCAAAAGTAAGTTAGCCATGATGCCATCTTTTTCTGGAATATGCCCGATGAAGGAAAGTCCGCCTGACTCTTCTCCGCCGATAAGAACATCGCCTTTGCGCATCTCTTCACCAATGAATTTGAATCCAACTGGTGTCTCCACTACTTCCAGACCGTATTTGTCTGCCAGTCTGTCAAGCAGGTGAGTGGTGGCAACGGTGCGAATGATTTTGCCTTTCTTGCCACGGTTCTTGGTCAGGTGCATTGTAAGCAGGCACAAGAGCTGATTTGGCGACAAATAATTGCCTTGTTCATCAATAACGGCAAAGCGGTCGGCATCACCATCGGTGGCAAGACCAACGTCTAATTTTTCGTTCTTGACCATAGTGGAAAGGTCTCGAAGATATTCTCTTTTAGGCTCGGGCATACCGCCACCAAAGAGTGGGTCGCGCCAGTCGTGCAAAACTCGGACCGAAACTCCCCATTGTTTGAGAGTGTGATCTAAATAGCCGCGACTAGTGCTGTAAAGCGCGTCATAACCAACTTTTAGTCCGGCATTGCCGATGCGCTTCAAGTCTATTAGCTGCGAGACTGCTGCCAAATATGGTGGCTGAGGATCAAAGTGTTTGATTTCGTCTTTGCTCAGTGGAATTTGGTCGGGGACGTTCTCCAGTTGAGTGACGATTGATGCTGTAATGTCGTCTGTGGCAGGACCTGCATATTCAGGTATATATTTAATTCCACAATATTCTGGTGGGTTGTGGCTGGCTGTGATTTGTAGCGCGCCATGTGTTTTTTCGTGTTGGGTTGCCCAAGCTATGCAGGGAGTAGGAACGTCGCGGCTTGCCACCTTAACCGGGATGCCCATGGCCATCAAGACTAGAGCGCAGCGCTCTGCGAACTTGTCGGCTAAGAATCTGGTGTCATAACCAATAAGCATTGGAGTGCTTTTATCTAGTGAGGTTTTGTGTTTATCTTTGAGATAAAGTCCTACTGCGTAAGCCACTTTTTCCACATTGGCGAAAGTGAAGTCTTCGGCGATGATGGCGCGCCATCCGTCGGTACCGAATACGATGTTGTGGTGGGTCGCTTTGCTCATTAATACGGGTTCTCCACGAACTAAATTTTAGAATTTATGCCTGAGGTAAATAGAGGAAAATATTCGTAAACCGCATCCCAAGCGGTTCTTGCTTTCTTGCCTTCGCAATACAAGAATTGTTCATGTATGTCACGCGATCCTGCAGGATATGTGTTATCTGGCTTTCTAGCAAGGAGCGCGTCTTCGCTGTCGAATTGAACTACTGATCCATCACGACCATAAAAACGAAACTTGGTAGTGTCGTTTGTGTGCAAAGCCTGGAATTTGCTAGACAACCGAAATCCATCATCCGCCATAAGTGCAGTGACGAAATTCCAATTCACATCGCTGCGCTCAATTGCTCGTCGCTCGACTGCCAGTTCGCGAATAATATCAATGCTCCAGTACTGCCCATCTAAGCGACGCACTGTGAGTGTGCCATCGGGTGCAACGGAGGCTGAGTGTCCTTGAGAAATGATTCTTCCCATGCCATCGCGGACGGTGACAATGCGATCTTTATTTTCAATCAAGTTATCGTACACGCATTCGCCAATAGAATGCACATGACCTGCGCCGTCGGTCTTCATCCAATAGACCAGACGACCGGCGTGATCATAAGTGTAACTAAGAGCTACATCACGCGGCGATTTAACGTAAAGCACGCGACCAAGAGCATCTTTGATTATGCGAGCACCTTGCGAGGTGTCTTCATATCTGAAGTCAGAGCGAGGTGGGGCACAATTGAGCGTGTCTTCGGATAGTCTTTTGGGGCGACGCGTAGTCAGTGGCGGTGGCGAAAAGTTATAAACTGAATTGGGCCCTGTTTGATTAATTTCGTCAGTCAAAATTTCTTTGAGCGCACTGCTCAAAAGTTGGTCGTTAGCGGTAACCGGGTGCGCTGTTGATTGAGCGGGAGTATTAGCAGTTTTTTGATAACCGCTTAGACCTTGTGAATTATCTTGATAAAGGGTGCTCTGCTTTTGGGCTGTATTCCTAGCTAAATAATCAAGAAATCGTTCTTGCTCAAGTTCTTTGGATGTTTTCAAACGCGAATTGCAGGCGCTTGAAACGGCTGTCTTTTGTTCATTGGAAAAGCGCGCGAGTTTATGTCTCGGCAAATGCCCCAGTTCCAAGTACATATGAACCTGCTGTGAAATTACTGTAAGTACCAGAAGTACGCGAACAAGTGAAGAATTCTACCACTTTTACAGAATTTATTATGCGTCTCGATATCTTGAAACTTCGGTCGAGAGCCAACCTCTGACTTGCAAAGATTCTGCCATTCGTATGCCTCTTGTACGTTCATCATACATAGCTACGCAGAACTGACCAATGTTGATTTTGCCCTGGCTGAGCAGGTCTTCAGCCAATTGAAGGGACTGGACCTCAGCATCGTTTACGTAACCAGCTTGCGAGATTAAATCTATAACCGAGATATTGGGATAGAGTGCCATCTGGTTGCGAAGAGCATGCACCTCAGCAACGCCAATGATTTGAGCCGCTTTCATCAATTCGATGATTTTGGGCATGACATCAGTCATCGGTTGAGTGGTGACCATCTGTGCTGCTGGTCGATCTGCAGAGCCTTCAGGGGCTGCTCCCACCATATCAAGAGTTCCATCGGGAGGAATAGATCCTTCCTTAATCAGTTGACCGCGTGCAGCAATAAGGTCGTGGCTCAAGCGCAGACGTGGTTTTCGCAGAATGAATCCAGCATTGAGTATTTTGTAATAGTTGCGCAGGTCTTGCTTTGCATCGGGGTGGACGCGTAAAAAACGTTTGACCGCTTTAAAATAAGCAGCCAAAACCATGCTTGGATTGACGTCGCATTCAATTTGCAAAAGGTCGTAATAATTGTCCGGCTGCATTTGCTCTTCCGCTTTAGGCGGGGGCAAAAGGTCCGGAAAAAGTTGATAGAGTTCCTGGCACGATTTAATCATGCCTTCGGTATCTGTTGCAGCCCAACTAGCACGAAGGGCAGCACAGAGAATCTGGCTCTCCAGTTCGATACGGTTGGCTCCGCCCGTATTCGCCACTGTTGCTTATGCCTCCCTAGTTCTTCCCGACTTCAAAACTTAATTCGGTGTGTCCAACGCGAATCTTGTCTCCCGATGAAAGAATCTGGCGCTTCACAACAGGGTGTCCATTTAACAGGGTGCCGTTTGTTGATCCCAGATCTTCTATCCAGAACATACCCTCTTCAAAAGTAATCCAGGCATGATGTCTTGAAGCAAATGTATCATCTGCAACAACAACTTGGTTGGAAGGATCCCGACCGATTTTGACTTTGGAGTTTTTCAGGGGGATTTTTTGACCCGTTTTCTGTACGAAAACATTTACCGAGCCAGGCAAATTAGTGCCGTCGGTTTTGTCCGACTCCGATTTTAGGTAGTCGGTTTGAAGACTTTTCATGTCCAGGTCGGTAACCGTGGCGCAATAGACGCAACGTTGTCCTTCTGGCTTTGGACGTCCGCAACTGGGGCAAGGTTCGCTATTTGAGCTTTCAGACATTGCTGAGATTGAGATTCCCTGAATAAAAACCGAGACTAATTATACGTAAACACGATGGATAAATTGACTTAGTTTACTTTTGCTACAGAAAGCTTTCAAAATATTAGCCGTTGGCAGCTTCTTTATCCGAATTGTCAGGGCTTGCCAATGGCGCCTCGTTGGAGCAGGCTTCATTGGCCTGGATTTCTATTTTTTTGGTTCTGAAGCAATAACTGCAATAAACCGGTCTGTATCCTTTAGGTTGAAAAGGAACGCGTGTCGGCGTCCCGCATTCGGCGCACATAACTTCTGCGGTTTTTTCGGGATTTTCGCCGCTACGCTTAACCCTAACTAAAATTCTGCAATTGGGGCATCGGCGCGGTCGGTTGTAAAGCTCTTTTTGTGCAAAAAACTCTTGTTCACCAGCAGAAAAAACAAAAGTATTCCCACAGTCGCGACAAGCCAAATCGATGTCTTCAAAAGTCATACTGCTATGGAATTTCCTTTCGTTCTAATAAATGCAATGCCCGCAAAAAAATCCCGGATAACGCAATATGCAAGGATTTTTCCTTATCATAATATCATGCGACGGTAGCCTACAGGCGTCCTAGTATCAGAGAAGTAACCATCATTTTTTTCGCTTTTGTCGCGAATAAACGCTTACGTCCATTTGTGCGTTAACGTTCATAAAATGAGCGCAGGCAGCCACCATTACGGCATTATCTGTGCAGTATCTGAGTGGTGGCATAAAGACTTTGACTTCGCTCAATTCAGAAAATCTTTTTCTCAAATCACTATTGGCGGCAACTCCTCCCGCCAATACCACAGTTGAAAGACCAAGTTGCTTTGCTGCTTGAAGCGTCTTTTTGACCAATATCTGATTTGCTGCTTTTTGAAAAGATGCAGCCAGATCAGCCACAGGAAGATTTTCCTGGTCACTGTTTTTTTCAAGCTTTTCGATAGTGCGCAGTACGGCTGTTTTTAAGCCGCTATAACTAAAATCAAATTCGTCCACATTTCCTTCTGGCAGTGCAAAAGTCTCTGGATTGCCGCTTCGGGCTAACTTATCGATTGCTGGTCCGCCTGGATAACCAAGACCAAGCATCCGAGCCACTTTGTCATACGCCTCACCCACTGCATCGTCTAGAGTTTGTCCTAAAATCGTGGCCGTTTGATAATCTGAGAAGTGCACTAACTGAGTGTGTCCGCCACTAACTAACAAACAAAGGAAGGGTGGCTCCAAATCGGTATCGATGTAATTGGCGCACACGTGAGCAAAGAGATGATCAACTGCAATCAATGGCTTAGACCACGACCAGGAAATTGCTTTTGCAGCAGAGAGTCCGACTAGAAGCGCACCCACAAAGCCGGGACCGTTTGTGCAGGCTATAGCGGTGAGGTCGTTTTTGTCGATTTTCGATTCTTGCAAAACATCGTCTATGACTTCGTTTATGGCTTCAAGATGATGTCGGGCCGCCACTTCCGGGATGACACCGCCAAAAGTTTGATGAATCATTGCTTGAGTTTTGACACTTTGAGCCACAATCTTTCTGCCGTCCTGCACGATGGCGCAAGCGGTTTCGTCGCAACTAGTTTCGAGTCCAAGAATTAGTGTCATAATCGATATATGAACGATAACATGCAGGCGAAACTTAAACCGATAACGGTAGCGCTTTTTTACGCAATTGCTTTTGCATTTGTACAAGCTGCACTTGCTGATGAAACCAAGGTGGAGTCAACTATTACGACGACGACCCAAGTTAACAATTTGTCCACTAATAGCGTGGATGCAGAAGCGCTTCCATCTGGAAGTAGTAGCCTTGGTTTTGATCCAAATCCAGACAGTTCCAATCAAGACCCAAATTTGCCCACAGTCAGCACCTCGTCTGACGACGGCAATACAGTCGACCCATAAATTTGGCTTGACAAGTGGATTTATTTCCTTTAATATTTCTCTAAGTTATATATTGTCCGCGGCAGACAAACTGCCTTTTCAATCCACTTACTACAAAATTCATAGATTAGACGCCAAGCGGGTGCGAGCTTTTGTTTGCTGCCCGTGCCAGGAAAAAGGGTATAAGGTGTTATGAAGAAGAATACAAAACTGAGTCTTATAGCGCTTGCAGCTATTACTGCATTCTCCTTGTCTAGCAAAGCGGCGTTTGCCGACGGAATAGACATGGGAGCCAATGGTGCCACCGCCAACCTAGGTGGTGACACAGGTTCGCACAGCACGAGCGTACTTAATGATGGCAGCGGCGGTACGCAAAATGAAGGCAGCAGTTTTGGTTTTGACGAAGGAAGTCCAGCCACTGCTTCGCAAGGCAAAGAAGGCGATGTCGGTCGCACCACAGACTTTACTCGCGGCAAGTATTACGGCAACACGCAAACCACATCTCCTCAGTATCAAAGTACAAAAGGCGATGCTGTAGTAAAAGAATATAACGACATAAACTTGCTCTCCAACTACAGTTTCGACAACTCGGCTGTACCTTCGGGAAGTTTCAGCTTTGGCTTCAACGGCTCTGGTGCTCCAAGTCAGATGGGAGCTAAATATGTTGGCAACGGTTGGTATCTGCCTAAAACATCAACTGGCTCGGTTGATTTGAATATCGTTAGTCCCTGAGGTTTGATCGATGAGATTTGCTTTTGCATCATCAATTCTTTGTGTGGCACTCTGCTCTTTCTCTTTTGCAGCTCAAGCCCAGCCGACTGTGAATTACGACCTGACTACTTTTAAAGAAAAACCAAAGACTCAGTCGGCAATGGATTTTTCACTGAAGGCAGATGATTTTTCAAAGCATAGTTATAAACGCGCATTGCTCAAAAGTAAATTCGGAACCTCGAGCATTGGGCTTGGAGTTAACGGTCAAAGCCCAGCATTCAATCCTAATGCGTTTGATTATTTGCATCCAGAAACTCTAAAAGACAATCTTGAAAATGTTTCGGACGACGATGCTTATTTTGATGAAGCTTACAACAAGCCAGAAGTGCAAAAAAGCTATTCGTCTAGTTATGAAACCAATAAGCGCTTCGATGACAAATTCTCAAAGATTGACAGCAAATTTCAAAACAAAAAGGACGATGATTTGTTTGGCTCCCCTACTCGTTCTCCAAAGCCAAGTTCGCACCAAGGCAACTCAGATTCTTCAAAAAAATTCCAATTGAACCATGATTCCAATCCTGATGACTCCATGTTCTAGAGAGGCAAAACTTACTATGAAACTTTATTCTGTGCTAGCTTCCTTACTAATTGTCTCTTTGACATCGCCTGCTTTTGCAAATCCCCAGGCGTCGGCGGGAAATCCAGGCACAACTGGACGCAAGTCTTTTCAAACAGCCAACCTGACGCGAGGCAATGCACTACAAACCGCCTCGCAAAGAATTCGTTTGCGCCAGGCTGGATTTGGTAATTTGACCCCACAGGCACCAGGCGGTGGTGGTCGAAACGGGCTTCCAAACACACGTCTTGATAGTTTTGTTTTAAATGCTGGCGGATTGTCCGAAGCTATTTATGGTGATGAAGGATCTTCAGGACCGCCTCCTTATTTTGGGTTTGACCAGGTTCATCGTATTGGAACTGGTATTTATAGTCGTGGACTTTCTACTGGGCACGCAAGTGTGATGCCCTCTGCCTGGGGACACGATGGTGAGTTTAGTCATTCAGGTGGATTCAATGGTGGAACTGGAGCCAACTTCGCACCCAACTTGTATCTAGACGGAACCATGCGTGGAGATATGGAAGGCGACCCAGGCAAACTGGGTGGCGAAGAAAAAGCGCATGAAGGTTTCCAGAATAATACGCCCGAAAATGGCGACTACGACAACGAGCGTGGAGAAATAGATAACACACCTGGTTCGGGCGGCTATCAAGGTCTTTAAGTCTCTACATCTTGCCTGTAGACTGTTTGAATTTACAAACGATTCCAAACAGAACAAGTGAGAGTGAAATGGCGCCCGAAATTATTTTTACACAAGATGCACCCAAAGCAATTGGTCCTTATAGTCAGGCTGTGAAAGCTAATGGCGTGGTTTATATTTCGGGTCAAATTCCAATCGATCCCAAAACTAGCGAGCTTGTAAAAAGCGGTATTGAAGATGAAGTACGCCAGGTTATGAAAAATCTCAAAGCCATCATCGAGAAATCTGGATCGAGCATTGATAAGGTTCTTAAATGCAATATCTACTTGAAAGACATGAATGATTTCGACGTGGTAAACAATGTATATGGTGAATATTTTACTAAGCACAAACCAGCTAGAGCCTGTGTTCAAGTAGCGAGACTCCCCAAAGATGTGAGTGTGGAGATAGACGCAGTCTGCATATGTTAGGACTTGATTTTAATCAAATTGCGATACTACTGATAGTGACAGTAGCTGCCGTCATCGACTTTAAAACAAAAAAAATATTGAATGTAATCACTTTTCCTGCTGCTGTTGTTGGCATTATTTCAAATACCATTACCGGCGGACTGTCTGGTTGCTTATGGTCTATTTTCGCCTGGTTTTTAGGCGCGATCATTATGGTCTATCCTCATCCAAAAAATAAACTGGGTTTTGGTGATGCAAAAATGATGGCAGCAATTGGTGCATTTCTTGGTCCAGTTGGACTGCTTGTGACTCTTTTGTATTTTTCTATTTTCTATGGAATGGTCGCGATCTGGCGCGTTGCTAGCGTAATTCCATGGAAACAATTTTTCAACGTATTTTTCAAATTTGGTGGCAATGTTGCAGTTATTGCAAACGACATAGACACAGAGAAGATTTTGACTATGATGAAATCCAAAATTGCCCTTGGTCCGCTTATTGCGCTTGGCACTTATTGCTGCGTTTTCTTTCAGAAACAAACAATTTCATTTTTGGGCTTCCACTAAAAACTTATCACCCACTTGAGTTTTGCAATCTTCGATGGTGCCTGCTTTTAGTTCAAGCACAGAAGTTGCACCTTTGAATTGGACCAAAAGTTTGCCCGGTGGAATATTTGATTCTGTCCCAACCACGCTTAATTGATCGTCAAAAAAGATGGCGTCTATAGGGTAACTCATACCAATCATATGAATAGCGCCGCAAGGTTTGATGTACAAACCCTCATCGCGAGCCAATTGGCGAGTACCGAGTAAACCTTTCAAGCGTGTTAAAAAAGTGGTGGCAGGTCTAACCTGTCCTGCTACCAGAACATTTTTTGTTTGGTTAAATGCGCGCAAACAAATTTATTTAATACCTTGCATGATAGGACCAATCGCTGTGACGATGGTGACAACGGCAGGACCAAGCATTGGAGCCAAGATCAAAGGCATGATGAAGATCATGATTACAGGAACCATTTTAACTGGAACCTTACCAGCTTCTTCTTCTTTCTTTCTCTTCAAGCGGTCACGAAGAGCTTCTGCTTGTTGTTGCAAAGGATAGCTTATGTCAGAACCCTTTTGTTCAGCAGCAATTAGAGCAGATGCCATGTTGATTAATTCGTCAACGCCGCATCGCTCTCCCATCTCGCGCAAAGCGTAAGGAACTGATTTAGCAAACACCTTAACGTCGTTGATTAACTGTCTCAACTCAACTGCAAGAAGCGGGCATGACTCTTCAGTTTCTTTTGATACTTTGTCGATAGACATGAGCAAACCAAGACCGGCTTGAGCACATACAAGCATCAAGTCGATAACTACCGGCAGCTCTCTCAAAATATCTGCTTGACGTTTTTTTGCGCGACCAGCAAGGAAAAAGTTTGGAATTAACCAGGCAAGAACTGCGGCTGGAAGTGACAGTACAAGGTTGATTGGGTTAGTAGTGCCAGCAAGAAAACCAAGTCCCAGAACGCATGCGCAAAGCATAGACCTGATACCCATATATATGGCTAAGTGGTCGGGAGTTCGATAATTGGCTTGAATAAGAAGTTCGACTGTACGTTTGTCTGCCACTGCAGGCATAACGCTCAATACAAGTTCGCCTACCGTTTTACAAATTCCAAGTAAAGCAGAATCTTTTGGTTTTTCTGCGGCTGTTTCGTCAGATTCTTTTTTCGGTTTGACGCGTACAGCGTAAGAGTCGACGTAGATGCCGAGCACTGGTCTCAAGATTAAGAGCCCAGCTCCCAAGCAAACAGCAAACGTCAAAATAGCAATTACCGTGTTACTCATTTTGCGTCTATACCTCGAACGTCGTCATTTTCATTAGGATCCAGAACCCTAGCGCTTCCCAGAGGATAAGCATAATCAGAACAATTCTAGCGACGGGATTGTTCAAGAACGGAATAATGTACCCAGGGGTGGCGCAGTAGGTGATAAGTGTGATGCCGTAAGGCAAGCAGCCAATGAACATAGCGGTAGCCTTACCTTGTGAGGTTAACGCCGCCAAAAAGTCTCTTAATTTGAATCGTTCACGAATAGCAGCCGCAATAACTGATACTACATCTGCCAAGTTGCCCCCTACGTCTTGACTGATGAATACAGCCTGGGTCAACAGTTTGAAGTCGGGAGCCTTAATTCTGGTGCTCATCTCTTTCAATGTGTCACGAAACGGTTTTCCAAGCTGGAGCGAGACTAGACCGCGCTTGAACTCACTGCGAATCGGATCTGGAGATACTTCAGAAATAACTTTAAAACACTCCAGTACCGGAGAACCGGCTCGTAGTGCTGATACCATCGTTTCTAATACTTGCGGCAATTGCTCAGTCATCTTAGCCTGACGCATTTTAGCTACTTGGTTCAGATAGAAGATAAATCCTGCCGCACCTGCTGGGATACCGAGAATGAATCCGACCGGCACCAGTTCTGGTACCATGAAAAACATCCCAACACCGCCTACAACGCCACCGCCGATGGAGACCATAATCCAGTTCTGTTTCATCTGGTCGTATTTGGCTTCCATACCCGCCATGCCGAGGATGCGAGCAAGATAACCTTCGCGTTTGGTTACGAAGATATCTTCGCTGCCAGCGGTTTTTTCAAGAAACTTTTCTTGCATTCTCTTGCGATGCTTATCCAGGCGAGTGAGCTCATCGGCGTGTCCGCCTTTGAGCGCTGCCATCCCCAGTAGACCAATTACGGTCACTGTGGCGAAAATAATTACTGAGACATCCATCTAACTGCCCCTCTTAAGAACGTTCAAAGCCCTAACTCTCAAGACTATTATCTCAACCAATCGAGTTTGAATGGTACTGCTTCTTGCTCTAATTTCTCAAGGAACTTAGGTGGCAAGCCGGATCCAACGTGCTTACATTTGAAGAAGCCTCTAGGGTCACGACCTTCACGCTCTAAGTTGAAGAGTGTGGAGATAGCGATAGTTTCACCTTCCATTCCGTTGATTTCAGCAATCTCGGTAACTCTTCTGGTACCGTCTTCCAGACGTCGAATCTGAATGATGACCTGAATAGCGGAGGCGATTAGTTCGCGAGCGGCTTTCTGAGGCATTTCTGTACCGGACATCAAGATCATGTTCTCAAGACGCTTGGTACAGTCTCTTGGATTGTTGGCGTGAATGGTGGTCATTGATCCATCGTGACCTGTGTTCATCGCCTGCAACATGTCGAATGCTTCTTCACCACGACACTCTCCAAGGATGATTCGGTCGGGTCGCATACGAAGTGTGTTGATAACAAGCATGCGCTGTGTGATTTGTCCTCGACCTTCCGTGTTGGGCGGTCTCGTTTCCATTCGCACCCAGTGCTCGTGTTGTAAGCGCAACTCGGCGGCGTCCTCGATGGTGATGATGCGTTCGCGCGGGTTGATGTGTGCGGACAAAGCGTTTAGAAGTGTCGTTTTACCAGAACCTGTACCACCAGAGATGATGCAATTGATTCTGCCTTTAACGCAAGCCTTCATAACTTCAGCCATCTGAATAGACATAGAGCCTTTTTCAGCTAACTGACCTAGTGACAAGATTGATGTACCGAAACATCGGATTGTTACTGTGGGTCCGTCGATTGTGACTGGTGGAATGGTGGCATTTACACGTGAACCGTTTGGAAGACGGGCATCCACCATGGGTGAGTTATCGTCAAGTCTTCTTCCTAGTGGTTGAATAATCTTGTCGATTGTCTGTCTTAAGTGTCTGTCGTTTTCAAAAGCAACGTTTGTTTTTTCAAGACGACCGTGACGTTCTACATATACCGATGCAACACCGTTGACGCATATGTCACCGACGGATGGGTCACGAAGAAGTGGACCCAGAGGACCAAACCCGAATACTTCATCGAGAACGTTCTGAAGCAAAATACCCTTTTCCATCATGGTTAGAGGAGCAGGGTCGGAGTTTACGATTTCTCTGATACGAGCACGGACTTGTGCTTGTGTGTCTTCTGAAATATTGGTTAGGCGAGAAGTATCAAGTTCTCGTCTGAGCTGATCGATGATGAATTTTTCGCGTTCGCGAATCAGTTGCTGGTTGGCTGAAAATTTGCCGCTGTCGCCGCTAGAGTCCTCGCCACCGCCCTCTCCGCCATGGTAACCGCCGTATTCATCTTTAGAATCGACTCGTTCAAAATCTGAACGTGACGGTCCTTCTTGTGCTGGCATGGTTCCGCCTGGACCACGTTGTCCACCGACACCTGTCTGTGGAGCACCGCCACCTGGACGTGCAACGCCTGATTGACCGGGAGCTGGACCGCCGCCGGGTCTTGCGCCACCAACGCCTGTTTGTTGCTGGGGAGCAGCTACGCCAGCCTGTTTTGGCTGGGCAGGAACTACTTCCGCCGCTTGTCTTTGTCTGACCAATTGCCCCATGAGGGACGAACTTGGACGAGCTGGTAGATTATCTTTTTTATCGTCGGACATTTAAGGCTCAACTCCTTTGATATGTCGCTAGATTCACTGTAAAGCGCTAGCCTTTCTTGCCACCAAACATTGCAGGAAGATTGAACATGCCCTTCTTGTCTTTGGTTTCAGTAAGGAGGAGCTGTTCGCCGCCTGCCAGTCTTCGAGCGAGGGAATCTAACGACTTACCAAAAGCTGTATGGCCGGGGGCGATTTGACCCTGGTTGTTCACCCATTTAGCTGTCTTGGTATCGTTTGGAATTTCGTGGAATACTGGGTAATTCAGGTTGGCGCGACATTCTGAAAGAACGTCTTGCGGCAACCATTCAGATTTATTTACGGTAAGTAAAAGTTTTTCCTGGTTGTAGTGAGCTTTGAAAGTATCCAGGCACTTTCTAGCGTTCAAGATTGCTGCCCAGTTGTACTCTGTGATGACAAGCACATGATCGGCTAAGTCGAGAGTAGCAATGGCGCGCTCGTCAAGCAAGTTTTTCGGTAGGTCAACCACCGTATAACGGAATTCTTGCTTAGCTGTATAAAGGATTTCTTGAACCTGCGCAGCATAAATGTCGCCGATATCTTCAAGCTCGGGCGGTGCTGCAAGGATGCTCAGTTTATCGTCGTAACGTGTCATCAAGTTACGCAGATAAGTGGCGTCGAAGTTTGTGTGTGAAAAGTCGATCGTACTTAAACTGAAAGATGGTTCCAGGTTGAGATAGTGCGAAACCATACCGAACTGGAGATCCAAGTCGATGATACAAGTTTCGCCGTACTTACCTAGATAGCCTCCGAGGTTGGTCACCAATGTGGTGGCGCCGATACCGCCGGTGGGGCTAAATATGCCGATAACTTTACCGGCTGCTGTTGATACTGACTCCGACTGGTGCTTGAGTTGAATACTCTGCACTGCGGCTGGAAGGTCAGTTCTCCAGCGTTCTGCATCGAGGAAGTCCGATGCCCCGAGTCGATACGCAGTACGTATCAACTCAGGGTCCGGAACTTCGTAGCTTACAAAGAAGTAGATTTGAGGGAATGTTTCCCTCAATTCTGCTAGCAGCGACAATCCGCGAACTGGAGCTGGACTAAGTTCAATCCAGACCAACTTGGGATGCAAGCTTCCTATCTGTTCTCTGGCCATAGAGCCAGATACAGTGCTGACCAGCGCTAACGATGGTTGACTGTGAATTAAGTCTTCAATTGTTTGACGCTTGTCTAAACCGGCATCACAAACTAGAAGTGTAGTTAGTTTCATAACCTATTGCTATCTCTCCCTTTCGCCGACAGCCTAATATGGTTGTACCCACATTAGAGATACGTTCTCTTAGTTTTTTGGAACTGAAAGAACATCCTTTTTACTACCAGACCAGATTTCTATTTCATGTAACGGAGGCGGTGGTGATTCTGCTGAACCCATTTCGCCAGGTGCGCCACCACCACCCGGTAGAGGCGGTAAATCGCCATCCGGAGCGCCAGGAACTGGCGGTGGGGGTAGTGCGGACGGTGGAGGCAATGAAGCCAAATCGTCGGCATTCTTGTCTGGCGGTTTCGCAAACAAAGAAATGACGTCAACTGTAGCCACCGGTGTATGGTCTTTCTCGTTACGCAATGTCAAATAAAGTTTGGAAGCGGAAATCGCTTTCATCAATTTGGCTGCGTCTTCGGGAGACACCAATACTGTGACCGAGTTAGCCGGAGTGGAGGCGGTACCGCCTGGTTGCTTCTGGTACATTTGACCAACTGCAATCACTTCTACGTCGGATAGAACTGGTGCGACTTTAGTTTCAGCACCGGAACCAACCATAGCGTAGATGTCTACTCGACTTTCAGGGGTTACGAATCCAGAGACACCAGAGTTGGTATCGATTGCAAATGTGATGGCGCGCATGCCTTCACGCAATCTGGATTCAAAACCGAGGGAAATGCCTTGAGGAGCTAAGTCGTGTTGTGACACGATTTGTCCTTGAGCGATCCCGTATTTTGCAACACGACCGGCAGCCAGTGAAGCTGAAGTAAGAGCGTCCATTGGTATCTTGGATTGCTCAACTTCTTTTTCTTCTAGGGCGTCGGAAGGTATCGTTTGGCCTTCAGAAATGTCTTTTACTGCGTAAACGACTTTTCCTTTAGCTTGTAATTTGGCTTCTAAGTCTTTCTTCTTTTCAGCCAATTCTTGTTCTTGCGAAGTCATCTTGCCAGTCACCATCATGGTAACGAGCACCGCCAGACCAATGATGATCAAGAGCATCAATGCTGGAGGCATTCGTGACAGTTGTAAGAACAATGCTCGTAATGGATTCATTACGCTTCCCCCTTCTTTCTAAGTGAGAAAGATTAACCATTTACTATTAACGCACATCGGCGATACAAGGACAACAGCATCGCCTCTTCACGCCCAGAGTGTTTGTACCCCAGAACGCGAATTCCCACACGCTTGCAAGATTCTACAGGGTTAAATGGGGCTTGATATCTAGGAGCGGGCGCTTGATTACGTGGTGCAAAACGGCATGGTTTATACCTTTATAGGCTGTCGAAAGGGGCACCGCTTGAACATGTCATGACTAGTTTTTGCGTCGTGTATGCGCTTGAAACCCGCTTGCGTACTGGGTTTTAGTCGATGGTTCCCGACCTTCTTATATTTTTTTGCAGAGACCGATATTGCATTTCTTGGCAAGCTCGCAAACCTAGACAAATGAATGGTCTGGAGATAAATAAAATTCAGCTAATCTCGTCAAGCTACCTTCTCTTTTCTTTACCTTGCTCGTTTATGCATAGTGGCTGCGAATAATATCCGCAAAAGCAAGAAGACAAGGATTCCTCCTTGCCTTCTCAGATTTTTTTCTGAATTGAACGATTTATCTGAAATTAAGATCCAGATGCTAGTGCGGCTGCGCCGGACAAGTTGTTCAACTGTGTAACTACTGACGAAAATGCTTTCGAAATAGCTCCAGCCAGTGCGCCTTGTGTGATAGCAAATACAACGGCTACCAAGATGGCAACGAAGGCGAGGATGGCACCATATTCTGTAATACCTTGTCCTGATTCGTCCTGGATAAATCTGTTAAGAGTGTCCCTCATACGTTCCTCCTTCAATTCCTTTTTAACGCCTGTCTGAGGCCTGTTATTAAGGATAACAATACAAGCCTATTAATTACAGAAAACGCGTCAAATATGTGGAATGAAATGTGTAAAGTTTAGTAACAAAAATAAAATGCGTACAGCGTGCGATCAAAAAATATCTGCTCTCTGAGCGGCTTCACCTCCTGTCGTCATATACTTAACTTGCCCCTTTAGAACCTAATTCTTTCACTTAAACAAAAGTCGTAAAGAATCTTTTGGATTTTAATATTGGTCCTTCAGGAATGCGTTCAAAAACCAGTTAGTAATCAAGTGCTTCTAGTTCCATTCTATATTGCAGCTTGTCAATCGCCTAGTCCTTTTTTGATTGTTTTGTACATCTTTCTTGATAACCCTGGGTTGCTCAAATATTAGGAAGGTCAAGCAAAATATTTGAGGGAATAAAAAAAGGGTGGAAAACAAACAAATATCAGAGGCGAGGAATTCTTTAGAGAATTACTTGCAGGAAAACTTTCACAAAGACGGTGAGAAAGGTTACTGGCCGTACAAAGCAAACGGTCAATCATCTACGGAAGCCACTGCTTGGTGTGGTCTGGCTTTGCGCAAAAACAAAGATATAGCAAGGTCCACTGCTCAATTTATTGCATCCACTCAGCTTAAAGATGGTGGGTGGTCAACTTCAACTGACACAGGCTCGTCTGATTGGGCGATCGGTCCGGCCCTGCTATGTTTCAGAATTTTGCTAAAAGAGCATCCCGAATTTTTAGAGGAAAAAGTATTCAGCGATTGCTTGTATCGTGCCCTGCACAAAGTGGCTGACAGTCGAGTTAGTTTCTATCCTGTGGTGGCACGTTTGATCCGTTTTTTGATAGAAGGTCCAACGGGATTGCAGTACTCGCGCGGCTGGCCATGGGATCCTGGATGCTACCACTGGGTTGAGCCTACTGCTTATTGTCTTTTATCTTTGAAAGTTCCGGGTATGCCGACTCAAGATCTATATAAGGAAGTGTCAAAATACGCAGACAATTTTTTGCTCGAGCACGCATGCAAAGATGGTGGATGGAATCATGGCAATCATTTGAGTCTGGGAACTTATTTGCCGCCCTATAGACTTACTACTGCAGAGACCCTGCTTGCTTTGCAAGACTACAAAGAGCACAAAGCAATCGGGCAGGGACTTGCCTTTTTAGAGTCGCAAGCCAATTGCGATTCCTCTACGTTATCCCTTGCCTGGTCTGTACTTGCACTAAATGCATTCCAGAAACCTTGCCAAAAAGAATTGCATTTTCTTTTACTGCGTCAATCAAAAGCAATGGGCAAGGGGCATGGTCCTAATCTAATGACTACAGCAATTGCTCACCTGGCATATTCGGCCATTCTGGGCGACAATTTATTGCAAATGCAATCTACATATAAAGGATAGGGATTTGAAGCGTCGTGAATTTTTAAAATTAGCTGCCACCACCGCTGCCGCTGGTGCTGCTGGATGCAAATCAACTGAGCTGCTTGAAACCAAAGTGCCTGAAGTTTCAGCCATTCAAGCCGCCAAAAAAAGACAGGGACGCTCAAGTGTTGCCTTGATTCCATGCGATTCTTACGACCTCGATATGGTTTCGATTCTAAAAGATTATGCCGCCAAATTGAATTTGCCTGACGTGAAAGGCAAAAGGGTAGTTATTAAACCCAACATGGTCGAATTCAGAGAAGATAGACCAATTCATACCAATCCGCGTGTACTGACCTGGGCTATTCAACTCCTGAAAGAAATGGGCGCAGGCGAGATTATTGTGGCAGAAGGTCCAGGTCACATGCGAGATACAGAATTCTTGCTTGAATCAATGGGGATAGGCGAAGTTTGTCACAAGGAGAATGTTCGCTTCGTCGATCTTAATTTGGATGACTTGGTGAAAGTCGACAATAAAGATTGCTTCAATGGTTTGAAAAAAATGTATTTACCTAAAACGATTATGGATGCCGGCAGTGTAATTAGTCTGCCCAAGCTAAAAATGCACCACTGGGTTGGTGTTACTTGCTCGATGAAAAATTTGTTTGGGTGTGTACCTGGTCGTAAATACGGTTGGCCAAAAAATTTGATTCATATAAAAGGAATCCCCACCACCATCATTGATTTACAACACATGATCAAACCGGCGTTTGCCATTGTTGACGCAGTTGTATCAATGGAAGGCGACGGACCGATAAATGGAACTGCAATAAAAACTGGATTTTTAGCTATGTCTTCTGATCTCACTGCACTTGATGCTACATGCGCCCGCATTACTTCAATGCCTGTAGAAGAGCTTTCATACATGATCCTTGCTGGTAAAACTGTGGGAAATATTGATCCTGCAATGATTGATCTTATCGGCGGAAAAATCGAAGATTACAAAAAGCCCTTTAAGCAGCCAATAACTTTTGAAAGCAAAGAACTCCTAAGCCGTGCTGGACAGGAAGGAAGCTAGACTCAATAATAGGATAGTTATGCTGCCAGTCCGCCTTAAGGAATTAGCCGAACAACGATACAGTCAGGAGTTTTTTCTTCGGACCTTATTTGAATTGGCTTTGGAAGAGCAATGGATTGATGTAACTCACATGATTCAGCACGACATGGCAAAAGCAATTCTTGCTGATTACTCACTAGAGCAGGGACTGGGATATTTAAACCAGAAAGTCTATATGGAATTCTGGGAAGACGTCATAGAAATAGGCTGGATGCGCTTCTGCGAGCACACAGGTCTGTCGCGCGATAAAGTAGATTTGCGACTGAAAGAGTTTCGCGAAGCTATCTAACTTTTGTTTCTATTTGCCAGCGTAGCGCACGACCATTGCATAACCTGCAGGTGCTTGTCCGTCTCCTTTTGATTGGCTCGAAAGTAAAGATCCAAAAGACCAGACGCCCGGATTGTCTGCTATGAAATCAGCATCCACTCGGTCAGCCGGTTGAAGACTGATTGTGTCTCTAAATACGTGAGGTTCTAGCGGATCGCCACCATTAATTGAAACTATTTCGAAGTGGTGCCCGCTTAAATGGAGGGGAATGGCTTCCTTGCTCGCGTTCAACAAACGAAGGCGAACACGCTCGCCTTTGCGCAATTCGATTGGTGGAATATCTGGTGCTGTTTTACCATTGACTAAGTAAGTGTTAGATGCACTTGCAGAGCCACTTGAACTTTTGGCTATCGTTTGTGAAAACACAAGAGCGATATCTTGTTGTGGTGCTCGCGTTGATGGGTGTTGCGGATCCACAATGAGCATGCCATAAAGTCCATTGTCTTTTTGTTTGGAGTGAATAATTTGTGGATAATACCAGAACGTTCCTGCTTTTTCGGGCACAAATTGATAAGCAAAAGCAGCATTAGGAGCCACTATGCCTTGATCTTTGCGTGGCAATCCGCTAACTGAATGAGGTAATTTTAGACCGTGTAAATAAAGACTGGTAGCAGTTTTACTGCCATTATGCAATATGATGCGAATTGGCTCTCCCTGCGTCACTCGAATTGTAGGACCGGGAACACGTTCGTTGTAAGTAAGAGAGTGAGCCGTTTTACCTCCACCTACATCTAGTTCTTTTTCTTTAACCAATAAATGAAACTCACGACAATTCAGTTCGCTGCTACTTGCTTTACGCTGAATCTCACCCATTTTTTTCATGGCATCATCAATTTCTGAATTGATATCTTTCATCTCGTTGCGCATTTTGTGCAACTCTTCTTTCTCCGCCGCCTGCTCTTCTGCCAGGTCGCCGTCGATAAGCTGAGCCAAAGCCGCATTCGGCTGGACTTGAAGTAAAAGTAGAGCTGATAAGACCAAAAAACTTTTCAAGTTAAGTACCATTTGTTTTCACTTTTCCCCTGACAACGCAACTCTGATGCGATGATGCAGTAAGATCCTAGCCTAAATCTGTTAATTAATGAGCCGCACGGAGGCATTCTTTGTGATCCCGCGATATACAAGACCGCAAATGGGAGACATTTGGACCGAAGAGTCCAAGTACCAAACTTGGCTAGAAGTAGAGCTTGCTGTGTGCGAAGCCCAACGCCAAGCGGGCGAAGTGCCTGATGAAGTTATGGCTGAAATTAAGTCTAAGGCCAAGTTTGACATCAATCGGATATACGAAATTGAAGCCGTAGTTAAGCATGATGTCATTGCTTTTCTGACAAGCGTTAATGAGTTTGTTGGTGATTCTGGTCGTTTTATCCACAGAGGTCTTACGAGCTCTGATGTAGTAGATACTGCCTTGGCGCTCAATATGCGCAAAGCAGGTAAACTTATAGAAATAGAATTGCAAAATTTACACGATGCCATTTTAGAAAAAGTGCGCTTGCACAAAGACACTGTCACCATCGGCAGATCCCATGGAATACATGCGGAACCTACCACTTTTGGTTTTAAACTTTCAATCTGGTTGGAAGAAGTACGTCGTCATCAAGTTCGTCTCAAAGACGCAATCGATATGATTTCGGTTGGGAAAATGAGTGGTGCAGTTGGCACTTTTTCTAACATATCGCCTTCGATAGAAGATAAAGCTTGTCAGATTTTAGAGCTCACTCCTGCTCCTATTTCCACTCAAGTGGTGCAGCGAGACCGGCATGCTCAGTTCATCTGGACCCTTGCTGTCATAGGATCCAGTCTGGAAAAATTTGCCACTGAAATTAGACATTTGCAAAGAACAGACGTTTTGGAAGCAGAGGAACCTTTCACTCAAGGACAGAAAGGAAGCTCAGCCATGCCGCATAAGCGCAATCCAGTCGGCAGCGAAAATATTACTGGATTAGCACGTATTCTCAGAGCAAACTCACTTGCCGCACTTGAAAATATTCCACTCTGGCATGAGCGAGATATTTCGCACAGCTCCGTAGAGCGTGTTATAGTGCCAGATTCGACTATTCTTTTAGACTATATGCTTAATCGTTTTACAGGCATAGTCAGAGGCTTGGTTGTCTATCCTGAGAATATGAAACGTAATATGGATGTTTTTGGTGGCATCATTTTTTCTCAGGCTGTATTGCTTAAATTGGTCGAGAAGGGCATGTCCAGAGAAGACGCATACGCCCTGGTTCAGTCACATGCTATGAGCGTATTCAATCAAGAAGGAAAAAGTTTCAAAGACGCTTTATTGAACGACAAAAAAGTGAGCGACAAGTTGTCTAAGCATGAAGTAGAAGAATGTCTCAGTCCTAAGAACTATTTGCAGAATTTAGAGCAAGTCTTCGAGCGTTTAGGTGTATAAAATGAGTATTGATCCAGAGAAAAAACTAGCCGGCATCCTGCTTCCTGTTTTTGCCATAAGACGCAAAAACGACCTGGGTATTGGAGATACAAAAGCAGTAAAAGATGCAATAGATTTTTGCAGCAATAATAAACTTACTGTTTTACAGACTCTGCCTATCAATGAAACCGGCGGAGACAATAGCCCTTACAACGCGATAAGTGCGATGGCTCTAGATCCAGTATATGCAGAAATGTCACCAGATGTAGTGCCCGGACTGACTGCGGCTGATTATGGCAAATTTAAGAATTCGATTGATCAAACCGCACTGCAAGCTGAAGATGTCGACTATCAAGTAGTAAAGAAACTAAAGCTCGATTTGTTCAGGGCTGCTTTCAAAAATTTCAAATCGACCAAAGAATTTGAAACTTTCAAAAAAGAGGATGGCTGGTGGCTGACACCATATGCGGTTTTTCGTACTTTGCTCGATACTCGTTCAGGTGATACTAATTGGACTCGTTGGCCTGAGGAATTGCAGACTTTTGAATCGGCAAAAAAATATCTCGAGACAAATGGACAAGCAAAAGAAATCGAGTTCTGGTCTTATGTCCAGTGGGTAGCCAACGAGCAATGGCTTGATGTGCGCAAATATGCAGATAAGCGTGGCGTTCGAATAATGGGTGATATCCCATTTGGTGTCAGTCGTTATAGTGTAGATGTCTGGCAGAACAAGAAACTTTTCGATCTCGAAATGTCTGGAGGAGCACCTCCTGAGCCTCTTTTTTTCAATGATTTATTCACCAAAAACTGGGGACAGAATTGGGGAATTCCACTTTATGATTGGGCTGAGCATAAGAAAGAAAACTTTACTTGGTGGAAAAATAGAATTAAGCGTCTAACCGCTCACTTCCACGATTTTAGAATTGATCATATTCTTGGATTTTTCCGTATTTATGCCTTTCCCTGGATTCCAGAGCGCAATCATGAATTTGTTGAATTGACACAAGATCAAGCCAAAGAATTGACCGGTGGAAAATTGCCTGGATTTCTTCCTCGCCCAGATGAGCCGGAAGAGAATGCCGAGCTAAATCATGTTGAAGGCAAAGAAATTTTAAAAGTAATTGCAGATGCCGCCTCCAAATCTGGTGCTTTTATTGTGGCTGAGGATCTAGGACTTGTTGTTCCAGACTATGTAAGAGAAACAATTCATGAGCTTGGAATGGCTGGATTTGCAATTCCGATTTTCGAGCATATCAAAGACACACAAGACTTCAAACCTGTTTCAACGCTCCATCCGTTGTCGCTTGCGACTTATGCCACTCACGATCATCAGACTATCGCACAGTACTATCGCGAGTTAGTTGAGCGTTGGCACGGACCAAACGGTCATGAAAGTTGGCTTGAGATGCGACGATTGATGGGTCTTATAAATTTGGACCCTGACAACCCGCCGGTTGAATACACAGATGAAGTGCAATTTGCATTTGAGAAAACCCTTGCAGATAGCCCATGCTGGCTAATCGTGATGATGATTTCTGATTTGCTCGGCTCAGAAGAGCGTTTTAACCAACCGGGTCTGAGCGGAAAGGGCTGTTGGTCAAAAAGATTGCAAGCCCCTCTTTGCGACTTGGAAAAAGATTCAGCTTTTAAAGATAAAATTTCTGATTTTTCCAAATTGATCGAGAAAAGTGGTCGTTTTCAATTGGTTGGCTCTAAATAGTAGTGGTGAAAAACGCTTTGCTTTAGTAAAGTGAGTAATCATGATTCCAGCTTTTTTAATCCGAGCCGCTATTGATTATGTCCGTCATTCGAAGGCGCTGAGCGACTCCAATCCATATTCGCGTTGTGAAGAGGCTGTTCAAGCTGCAACTGGATTGGCTAAAGACAAGCTTGGCGACTTTGACGAGAGTTTGCTTGAAATTGCAGTAGCGACCAATTACTGGGAAGAATTTTTCCACGCAGAGGACCCGCTTGCCGACGAAAAGGACTGGCGCGAAGGTCTTGTTAAACGCTCGAGCAATTATGACAATTTTGACGCCTGGCAAACCTGGTTCAAAGACTCATACAAACAGGTTTATCGCGAAAACAATATCTGGACAAGTGTGCTCATGACCGCCTGGGCGCACACTCACCAGTATCAACTGAACTATAGTGACAATAAATGGAGCTTTGTGCCTTCGCGCTCATATTTGCCTACGAGCCAAATATGGAAACTGGAGCCGCATCTAGAAACCATTCAGGAAGTAATTCTTGATTGCTGGTACAAAGAATTGCGCGCTTATTTTGAGCTTGGTTTTCGAATCGAAACTCGCTCAATCCCTTATTTCGGCAAAGTAGAGTGTCTTAATTTCGACACCACTGAAAATATTGTGCACTGGCCTGCGCGTGCACATAAAATGCACAACGAGAAAATTGACCTTGGCAAACTCGTGGCCGACATCGTTTTTCCAGTATCAGATAGTTGGTACAGACATCTGGACAATATGATTTTTGCCCATGAGCATCTAGACGTTTCGGCTTTGATAAACCGCACAAGCTACGTTTTTGAGAGTAAGCGCCATTTGCTTGAATTGTCGGTCGAAAATGAACCAGCAAAAGCAAGACGCAAAGCCAGTGCTGAAGGTTGGCTGGTAGAAGAGGTCGAGGAAGAAACTGCCGACGTGGCTTCCTGACTTATTTTTTGCCTTTGATTTTAGACCAGACCCTTGGAAATGTAGGAGGGGTCTGTTTTATTTTGGTTATGAAAACAAGACAATGATTTTTTTCATCATTTCCAAGGGTGGGGATGTGAATTGTCGCTTTGCCGCCGCCTAGTTGTCCTATTAGGGCTTGAGCCGATTCAATTTCTTCTTTCAGTCCATTTTTACTTTTGTACGAAACCAGGCAACCGTTTTTTTCAAGAAGTGGCAAACCAAGTTCGCTCACTGTTGGCATAGCGCTCACGGCACGGCTTGTTACGATGTCAAACGTCTCGCGAAAGTCGCGCTCGTGTGCGATTTCTTCTATGCGACCAAGCTCCACTTGTACCCGATTGGCAAGACCAAGAGTTTTTACGACTGATTTTAGAAATTCGGTCTTTTTGCCGACAGAGTCGATCAGTACCACTTCCAGCTCAGGACGGGCAATGGCCAAGCAAAGACCAGGAAAACCGCCGCCAGATCCAAGATCCGCCAGGCTTTTAGGTTCGCTTTGCGGAAGCTCGTCGAAAAACTCTAACAGGCTGAGTGAATCGAGAATATGGCGGTTCAAAAGGTCTTCTTCTGTTTTGATCTCACGCGAAATCAAGTTGGTATGAGCGTTATAACTTAGAAGCTCACTTGCGTAGGTGGCGAATTGCGCCAACTGTTCGGGTGAAAGCGAAAAGTTTATCTTCAACAATTGAGTGTTTAATAAATTAAAAGTGTTAGTGTTCATGTAATTATGTCTATAAAGTTGTTGTACTTAGTATTTTCCTTTCCCGCAGGTGAAATGTCGAATCCATGAGTCCGCGCGCATTCCAAACTGTGCTCGTAGCTCCAATGGCGCCAAAAGAGAGAAAAGATCTTGAAAGCCGGGTCTTAGCTGCGGCATTCAAGCAAAGTTTTCAGCGCGGGGATACCGAGGGCGCCAATTTGGCGCATAAGCAAATTTATCTGCTTCTCAAGGCGGGCGAGAATGATAGCGCAGCCGAGGCGAACGCGGAAGCGGAAGCGCCCGATAATGGAGCATCTCAAGAGGCACCGGTAGAAGACAGAGCCGGCACGAGAGAAATAAATCTTGGCGGCGTCGAATATGCCAAGCTTGAAGTTGACGCAATGGAAAAGCTTTCCGCCAAAGCAAAAGCCAAGCTTACAAAAGAAAATGTAGCAATTGCTGCAGGGGCAAGTGCTACAGCGTCAAAACTTCCAGCTCAGCCCACGGTTGGGCAAGCAAGCGAACGTGCCACTACTCAAGACCAGGAACTGCCCAAAACTAACTCGTATGTGCTGTTGAATGTGGAAGCTGGAGCCAGTTTTCGCGAAATTCATATCTCTTTTTTGCGATTAGTGCGCAGACTTTTGTTTGATTTCAATCAAGCACCCAAAAAGAAAAAACGCGGCATGATTAAAGAGCTGCAACAAATTTGGATTGCACACGATATTTTAAGCGATCCACTTACTCGCACAGATTATGACATTCGCTTTTTGGGATTGAAAGCACCGGTTTCGGGCACCACTGAAGGTGTCACTGAAAGTGGTGGCGTCCTTTTCAAAGTTGGCGAACTGCTTGAATCGGCAGGTTTGCTTGAGCCAACCGAACTTGAAATCGCAGCCGACATGCACAAGGCTATGCCAGAAATGTTGTTTGGAACATTTCTTGTTAAGCAAGGATTCATCACGGAAGGCGATTTAGATCAGGCAGTACTTGGCCAAGAACTGGTAAAAGACAATCTTATAAAGCTTGATGTCTTTAAACAGGCAATGAGCGGATGGCTTACCTCGCAAACACCAATCAAAGATTATTTGGTGAACGAAAACATCATTTCTAAAGACGATATTGAGCGTATTATCGCTAAGAATTTGCAAGAAATTCAAGTACAAAAAGTGGAACAGTCTCAACCGCCAGCACGAACAGGCATGGCAAGCCGAATTCAATTAATATCTTCTGGACCTATGATTAATACAGAAGAAGCGGCGAAGCGAATGATAAGCAAAGGACATGCTATTCCCGGATGGAAGGATCAGCTCGACTGGAGTCAACCTGAAGAGGAAGAAATAGCCAAATTCGAACATGCGGTCAGGCAAGAAAAAGAATACGCCAAACCAGATATTGAGGATATTGGCTCGGGTGGAGTATCACAGAAGAGTGGCAAGAAGTCGTTGCGTTCTTTGATGGATGGAATTCACGCGCCCGAACTTTCCGAAGCTCCTAAAACAAAAACGCGCAAGACTATTGCCGATTTGATGGGACCACTTGTTGATGAAGATTTGAGCAAACCAACAAATGTAGATGATATATCTAACTTGTCTCAGTTGCTCAAGCCTGAAGAATTGCAAGTGATGGAAGCGCTAGAATCAATCGATACCGCTATTGCAAATGACGTGGTACGAATTAAAGATGCAATGAGCGACACATCTGAGTCGCTCAAGCGACCAATGCCACCACAAGCAGAGAAGTACTCGGATATTACCGCCGACAAGCCTCTTCCTGAGATGGCTAACCCGCCGGTAGCGATTCGCACTTGGATGGATGAAGAATCAGGCCTTGAGTTTGGATTTGATGAAGGTAGCTACGACGAAGAAGAAGATATCGAGTTTGGGTTTGATTTTGACCGAAACAACGAAGAAGAAGAACCGGTGGCGCCTGTGCGACCAAACGATGATTCGCCAACCAGCGAAGACATTGATAATCCTTTTGATCATATAGAAGATCTCGATGCCGCTTACGGTCTCACTCCCTCACCAGATGTGGTGGCGCCGCAGGAAACGGAATTTCCTCAAGAGCAAGACGAAATTTGGGAGTATGTAGAAGAGCCCAGTCATCAGTCCCAAAACACTCCAGGAGCTGAGCAAGCAGAAGACCACTTGCTTGAAATCGTCGAGGAAGACGCCGAAGTCGAAGAAATGGTGGAAGTGGAAGTTGTAGTTGAATCAGAAACAGAAGACGATAGGGATCCGACTGGTGCAAAAACCAGAGAATTTGAAATCGAATTGGCAGATGAAGCATTGCTTGCTCAGATAGGCACCATGAGCGGTTGGGCCATAGAGCCGTTTAAAGGTCCAGTCGTTACACCTAAAGAGGACCTTGAAACAACCAAAGAGCGCAGTGTGAACATGGAAGAAACCGGAGCAATCTCGGCTGATTTAGCAAGACGCGCTGTGGCTGAAGTTGAGATGAAAGCTAGACAAGAAGCTGAGTTGAACTTCAAATCTGAACCTGCTCCCGAGCTTGAATCAGAATTCAGCGTGCATTTTGTACAGGCAGATGAAGACAGTACTGTAGAAGATTTGGAGCCAATAGTTATCACAAAGGAAAACGACAAGCCCGAGATAGTAAAAGAACCAGTTGAAATGCACGCTTCTACAAAGCCATCAGGTAACGAAGACACCTCTGAGTGGCAGCTAGTTTATAAAATATCTGGCTCTCTTGCCGACGCGCTTATGTCTGCTGATGAGGATGACGAGGCTGATATGGGCAACTTGGCACCAAAGCTTGACGATGTGAATGTATTCGTTACGCCAAGCCAGTTTTCAACCCTTCCAATAACCAATGAATGGGATCGAGTGGAAGAATCAGGCGAAGATAAAGACGACAAGGAATACGATTAAGGCGATAGAATTTGATCGATACAAAGATCTTCTTTGCCGCTCGAAATTGTCTTGTTTAGTCCGTCGAGCCATGCTTTTTCTTTTATTGTTTTAAGTTTTCGATTGCTCAATTTGGCAATATTTTGTTTGGCTAGGTCGAATTGTCCGTCGCGAATCAAAGCTGCACAAACAAAGAAGTGTGGACGATTACTAACTGGATAAATCTGGCTTGCAGTCTTCATTCTCCACAGTGCATTTTGAGTGTCACCAAGATTGAGATGACAGTGTGCAGCATAATAATTGGCGATGTACTGAAGTGGGTTTATTTCAAGCGATTTTTCAAATTGAGTAAGACAATCAGTCACTGCTTGTCCGTTACGAAAATCGTTAAAAGCTTTGTATGTGATCGATGCTGGCGAATCTGAGGAGCCAAAGAGATTGGTGTTTAAAGATTGTGGATAAACTTCGCTCAAAGTTTCTGGCTCAGTTTTAGAAAGTAAATAGTAATCAGATGCACAGGTGTAAAGTGGCATGGTGTGAGCGACACGCGCGTATTTCAATTGATCTTCAAGTTCGCGCAAAGGTTGAGATAAAAGTGAGCGAAGTGCGCTTTCTAATTCTTTTATTTGTTTTTCGTTTGCTGGTTTGTTTCGAGCAGAATTCATCTCGACTTTTAAATTATCGTCTGTGTTAGGAAAAGCAAATTTTTTGGCTTTTGTTTCGCCTACCAAATCAGCTAGAAGGTCTGAGGGAGTATTGATACCGATTGAATACAATTTGTTTTTGAAATCAGCAGAGTGAAAGATATTTTTTAATCTCGTCACTAAGAGTTCTGGATTTTGGCGGGAAATCAGAATAATCTCGCCTGCTCCCCTTGGTTGAAATGCAACGCATCGTTCAGGTCCATTATCTTCAAATGCTATTGAGAAGGCATCTATAAGACTACGTAAATCCCCTTCATTCAATCCGTAAAGCTGAACCCACTGAACAAAAGTTCCATTGTGTTTAAGTTTACTTTTTGTCAATTTGAAAAATTCAGACGTATATAAATTGGCCGAGCCGGAGTTAGATGGTTCTCCTGGCTGAGATATGATCCAGTCGTATTTTTCGTCGCTGTTACTTAAAAATTGTCTGGCGTCGGCGATTTTGATTTTACATTTTGGAGAATCCCATGGCGTGTGGTTATACGCTGCGAACTCTTTGGCTGCTTCAAGAACTGTTTTCTCGATTTCGACCACAGTACATTCTTTGACGTTGTTCAGTCCAATTGCAGTACCGCATGTCATGCCTGTTCCCATGCCAATTACTAGACCAGAGCTGTGCTTGGTTGCGTTAAGCGCTTGGGGCAACAGACCTAGCAATACTTGAGTAGGCATGTCTGACATCAATGGTTGAATGTCAGATGGAACTGGATCGGGAAGTGAGCCCTCGGTCTTTCCATTTGTTTTGAGCGCAAATAAGCCATTCACATTTTCGACGCTCACTACAGCATTCTGTCCTTCTTTGAAAAAGCGAAGGCTGTTTGGAGAACTGCTGGTTAATGCTTCTTTCGACCACTGAGGTCTCAGTAAAATTACTGGCGCTGAGAGCACTGCAAGTGTCAGGCAGATGCTGCTTATTAATGTGATTTTCTCTCTGCTGATATGATGGATTAGTATAAGAGCACATAAGTACAAGATGGCGAGAATGATAAGAAAACACATCTCGGTTGTAGTGATTCCAATTTTTAAATTGTAGATTTCGAATAAGACCCGCAGCGAAAAATATCCAAAAACGCATCCGGCAGTGTTGTATGCAAGTAATTTTGCTGTTTGTTTTGACAATGAAAGTACCAGTGGAAATATGGTGCCGCATATGGTGCAGGGCGTGAGTACTAGTAAATTCATGCAGATAGCTAATAGCACCATTTTGACAAGAAAATAATTGGCTTGTCCAAAGGACGCAAGAGACTGTTCAAGCAATCTTGGAAAATAATCTGGAAGTACGGACAATCCAAAAATGCTTGCCATCAAGCAAAGTGCAGCAATGGTAAAAACTACAGCTAAAGCTTGCAAGAAGTTGGTTGACTGTATTTGTCTGCGCGAGTTGACTGCAGAAGTTATCCAGGCGCCCATGCTTAAACCGCCAAGACAAAAGGCGACAACTAAACCAAATGTGTAAGTATTGGTTCCGGCGATTAAACTGAAATATCGAGTCCAGCAGACTTCTAGCATCATTATTATCCAGCCGGAAATAAAAGCAATAGAAGGTAAAAGCCGATGGGAAGATTCTGATTCTAAATCTGTCTGTGTATTGGATTGGATTTTGTTTCTGGACCAAAATAGTGCCGCGCCAATGAACAAATTTATTGCTGCTGCAAAGAACAGAGTTGTCGAGATTCCAAAGTTAGGAAGAAACAGAAAGCTCGTGCAAATCACACCGCCAAGAGCTCCTGTAGTATTCAGCGCATAGCTTGCCAAAACAGCCTTTGTGTTGCCGTTTCTACTAAGCAGCTCAATGGCAACGGGCAAAGAAGCGCCCATACAAATGGTCGGAATTAATAATAAGAATATTGAAATGGCCGCAGTGAGAGTCGGGTCCGCAATAGGTGAAGCAATGAGCCAGGAAAGAGCCATCGACGTGATCCCGCATGCGCCAAGAACTCCTTCAAGTAGCGCCCAGACCTTGCCTGGATTCTTGATTTTGTTCTTACTTTGAGCAATTGAGACGAGCATGGCACCTATTGCCATTCCGCCAAGAAAAACGCATACAATCAATGATACAGACGAGAAATTTCCGCCAAGAAACCGCACTAGAATGCGCTGCCAGACAATTTCGTAAATTAGCGCAGCAAATCCAGAGAAAAATAAAGCGCTTAAAAGAAAAGGCTTATGTAATAGGCTGGACTGATCTAACATATTAGGCATTAGGCTATATCTTAATGCGCCTGGCATAATTTGTCTTACTGACAAGGGAGACGCCTCTTGATTCTGAGGACGCTTACTCTCCACAACTTTATGAGCTATGCTCACACCAAGCTGGACCTCGATTCAGTTGCTGTCGCTTGTCTTTCTGGAGCTAATGGGTCGGGTAAATCTGCCCTTTTGGATGCTGTGACCTGGGCTATCTGGGAAGCTGCGCGCTCGGGCTCGGATGAGCTAATTCGCATAGGCGAGAGCGAAATGTGGGTGGAAGTAATTTTTGATTATGAAGGTCGAACTTTCAAAATCATTCGCTCAAGACAAAGACGTATGTCTAGAAGCGGTGGCGCTGGCACTTCTAAAGGCAATCTTGAATTCCAAGTGCTTGAATCGAGTACAAGTGCTGTACCTGCACTGGTTGGAGCGGGAGGTGTTGGTGAAGCCGAATTAGAAGTCGAAAAAGAAGTAAATGTTCTGGATGCAGGACAGAAGCGAACCTGGCGAAGTTTGACCGGGGCTAGCATGCGACACACGCAACAGGCTATTAGTCAGCTACTGCGCATGGACTTTGATACTTTTGTAAATAGCGCTTATCTAAAGCAAGGACGGGGCGACGAGTTCACAACCCGACAACCAGCAGAGCGTAAGCAAGTTCTGTCTGAAATTTTAGGGTTGTCTTATTTTGACCGGATGCAGGAAGCGTCGCGTCAAAAGGCTAAAGAACTCAAGATGCGCCTTGAGTTTATGGAAGGTGAACTTTTAAAAATAGACGAGCTTGAAGAGCGTCTCAAAGAAATAGAAGAGCAGAAAGTGGTGGCACATGAGGAGCTTGAAACCACTCTGAAAAATTGGCAACAATTCGATCAGGCGAGAAGCGACATCAAAAGTAAGATGGAGCAGCAACGATTCAAAGCTGAGCGCTCGCGCTTGTTGGCTCAACAATTTGAAGAAATCGAAATTGATGTTCTGGATCTCAAAATGCAAGTTGAGAAAAATCGAAAAGAAGAAAGTCACTGGCAGGAGACTTTGAGTCAGTCTAACTTTATTGAAGAACAGGCACGTTTGTTTATCGAGACCAGAAAGTCGGTCGAAGAGCTTGACCAGAAATCGATTTTGTATCAAGGTCTCAAAGAAGAGAAGATTGAGTTACAATCCAAGTTAGTGAGCTTGCGCAATAATCTTGAGTACGAACTCAAGCATATCCAGCAGGAAATAAGTGAGTTTAACGCCAAACAGTCGCTTCTGAAGCAAGACACTGCGGGCAAAGAAAAGACTCAAGCTGCATATAACGAGTATAAACTGTTGCTTGAACAAGAGCTTGCCCTGGCAATCAAGCAAGATGAATATATGCAATTGTCAGGTCGCGAAAAAGAATTGCAGTCTGTTCTTCTTGAAGCCAAGCTGAAACTGCAGGCTGAAATCGAGCAGAAGAAAAATGCTCTTGAAGAGCTCAAAAAAGTAGTCGAGTCTGCCCAGACATTCGATCAAGAAAGACTATCACTTGAAGAAGAAGCCCAAGCACTGGATAAGCTAGAAGCGGAATTCGAGCTAGTTGAGCAGGAGGGAATTTCGCTTAAATCGCAAATCGAGACCATTGAGCTGCAATCGGCTGAGTTCGCTCGCCACCAATCAGAATGTCAGCGAAAAATAGACGAGCTTGAAAAAAACATCGAAACTAGCATCTGTCCTTTGTGTTCGGGTCCAATTGTGGACAAAGTGAAAGTAATAGACAAATACAAGAATGACATCAAAAATATGCATTCACAACGCGACTTGCTTGTGATTCGCCAGCAAGAGTTGGTCGACCAGCGCGACAACATGCGAAACAAATACAAAGATTTAAAAGCAAGTCTTGCTGGGCGCAAAGAATTTGATACTAGAATTGGTGCGTTCAATCAAAAAGAAAAAGCTATTGGCGAGTCCAGACAATCGCTCAGTAAGCTTGAAGCAGATATAGTCATTCTTGAAAAAAAATTCGAGTCTGGTAATTTTGCACAAGTTGAGCGCTCCAGTCTTGCCGGCATACAAGTGCAATTGCAAGAGCTTGATTTTGATCCGTTTGTATTTACTAATTTGCAATCAGAGTTAAGACAAAGACGACACATAGAGGCTAAGCATCAGAAATTAGAAAAAGACCTTGCTGCGCTCAAAGCAAATGAAGAAAAATTTCCGCAATTGCAGGAGCGCGAGTCGGCCATCAAAGAAGAATTAGAAGTAGAGTCATATGGTCAAGAGTGGCGCCAAAAGCTGATTGAAAATACTAAGAAAATAGAAGATCTAAATTATGATAGAGAAAATCACTTAAAACTGAAAACCAATCTTGCCGAACTTATGATTTATGAGCAGAAAGCGCAAGAGTTATCTAGAGCCAATCTTGAGCTTCCAAAAATAAGACAGGTGATGCAAGAAAATGAAACGAGACTGGCCACAAAACAAAATAGACTAGACGAAATAAAAAGCGAGCTTGAAGACTTATCCAAAATAGACCAGGCGGACGAGCGCACTCAGACGCTTGAATTAGTTGAATTGGAGCGCCAGATCAAGGAGCTTGAATTGCTCAAAGACGAAAAATCTAATGCTTGTGCTGTGTTTGAAAACTCGGCCATTGAGATTGGCAAAGACCTTAAAGAGCTGAACAAGAAAAAAGACGCACAAAAAGAGCTTTTACATGAGCGCGAAGATTATTTATTATTGTCTGAGGCGTTCGGCAAGAAAGGCATTCAAGCGCTCATAATCGAGACTGCCATTCCGGAAATTGAGGCAGAAGCCAATCGCGTACTTGCAAGACTTAGCGATAACAAAATGCATGTGGGGCTTATTACTCAAGCTAAAACGAAGTCTGGCAATAATCTAGAGACGCTTGAAATTTTGATTGGTGACGAAGTTGGTACGCGTAATTATGAGTTATATAGCGGTGGAGAAGCTTTCAAAGTCAATTTTGCACTGCGAATTGCTCTATCTAGGCTGCTTGCAAGGCGTGCTGGAGCGCGGCTTGAGACTTTGATTATAGATGAAGGTTTTGGTTCGCAGGACGAGAATTCACGTGACAAACTGGTCAAATCGATAAAAGCAATTCAGACTGATTTTGCCAAAATTCTTGTTATTACCCACATACAAGACGTGCGCGAAATGTTCCCCGTGCAAATCCAGGTTACTAAAGAATTAGGCGTTTCCAGTCTGCAAATAGTTTAAACAGTTGAGGCAGGCTCAGCAGGAGGTTCTATCTGATTGGGTCCCTTTGATTTTTTGATTTTCTCTAAAATCAGAACGCCAGTATAAATTAAAATTGCCACCGCACCCAGTGCTCTCAGTCCAATGAGCATTGATAGATATTCGACACAAACTCCCACCAGGCCTCCAAGTATATTAAATGCAAGGCTTGTACTTGCAGATTTTGTTTCTTTGAAAAGTATGGCAAACATGATTGAGGCAAAAACCATGGGAAGCAAGAATATCGCTGTTCCGGCAATCTGGGCTGGAATTTCGCCAAGCGAGGTAAGTGCGCTAACTTCGGTGAATGTGGTGCCAAGTAAAGCTAAAACCAGTCCAGCTCCCACGAAATACAAGTTGTTGAGCTTGAGCTTTGCTACTGAATAGTTTGCTATCAGAATTACCAGCATCACCCCTGCTATAACGGTGCCGTTCACAAGCCAGGTAGAGCCGTATAACAAAGATAGAACCGACATCGCTCTTACTTCAAGCAGCATAAATCCCATACCAGTCAAGAACATTTGCCAGTTCATGGACTGGTTTAAACCCTGTTTGAATTCGCGCGCTACAAGCCCAAATCCAAGCAGTAGAACCGAAATAATCGGCAGCATGTAAACAGCCGGAACTTCTTTCTTGGGTAAGAATAAAAATGGCCAATCGTCGGTGGATACTGGTGTGCTCGAATTCAAATTAACTGGACGCTCTTTCATTTCGGTTATGAGGGTGCCCTTGCGACCAACTGCGCCAGGACCACTTACCAGAAATCCAACATTGACTCGCTCATTATTTACGCAATACCCTAGCGGCTCCATTTTGGTGGCACTGCCAAGTGCTTTGCTATGTCTGTCGTAGAGCCAATCTGTGAAAGATAGAAATCCTATTACTATCATGCCGTCTTTCTTTAGGTGGCGCGCAGCATCATTCAACGATTCTTGAGTGAACAAATAGTTGTCCATACGCAAGCTAGACAAGGACGAGAATGCGGCGTGACTATCGACGTATGCAAATAGAATCACGTCGTATTTTTTGTCTGTTGTTTTTAAGAAAGTGCGAGCGTCCATATTAAGTAAATTCACTTTACTGTTTGCGTAGGGTTGCTCAGGATGTTTGCGTTTTCCAAGTTCGATAATTCCGGGATCGATTTCAATGGCATCGATGTGCGAAGCACCAGTTCTAATTGCGGCAGCTACGTCTGAGCCGTTTCCGGCGCCCAAAATGAGCACGTCTTCTGGAGTTTTAGTTGGAAATTGAAATGGTCTTTCAAAAGCGAAACGCATTTCCTTTTGAATTTTTTCTGGAAATTTAGCCAGATTTTCAGGCGAGCAGTCTACGATTTGCTGGAAGTTATCGTAGTTTACATAAATCGCATAGCCCCAGAATTTGTTTTCTTTAGGGTCTGTATTTGGCACACGCTCTTTCACTAAGTCGATTCGATAATATGGCGACCAGACGGTTTCAACATAGTCTGGGCCGTAAAAACTGCGCGCCATGAATGGTGCTAAGGCAAATGTATAAACTAGAGCAAGCACAATGATCAAAACGTGAATGAGTCGCTTTTTCCAGATAAACAGACCGACACCCACCACCGCCATCCAGATTCCAGGCGAGCAATTGAACCAGCATAAAGCAGAAAACAAAATGGTGCCTGCTAGCGCCCCAAACACATTGAGTGAGTAAGCTTTGAGTGGTGACATTTCTTCGAAAAGCTGTCCAATGCGCTGACCGTAACCAACGAAAGTCAAAACGCCAAGTGTGAATGCGCCAAGCATCACCGCAAGCGACAAAAATGTAGTAAGTAATTGTGAGCCAGGAGCCGCGCCGTTTACGCCGGCTGAACCCACACCAAAGAGCATGAACTTAAACGGGTCGACAAAAGTCAAGAATGTTAGATGCAGTCCCAGAGCGCATATAAGTAGTCCACACAGATATAGAAAAACATATGCGGATAGTTTCATATAATCTTTCTTGCGATTGGCCCAGACGAAACCTAGTCCCAAGCCCAGGAACGCTGCCATTAGTGGAAGATTTTTGAAATAAGCAAAGATGCGCATTTCTGTCGCCAACCAGCGAATAATCATCAATTCGCAAAAGAGGCTAAGTAAACTTATTAGTATTAGTTCACGCTCCAGCTTGCCCAGAAAGCCCGTGGAAGCTGGTGTTTCCTTCAATTCGGAAGTCATAAAGTCCTCATATCCGCGACAAAATAGATCTATTTTAAGCTCTTTACTTCATTCATAACTAGTTATTATTCATTTGCAAAAGCTCAATCTAATAAGGTGCTTCTTACGGTAAAATGCACTGAAATAATCTTCTGGGGGCAAAAGTCATGCACTTCAAAAAGCTAGTAATAATGACAGCTTTGACAACACTCTCGCTTGCCGGTCCGGCGTTTGCGCAAAATGGCAACTCTGATATTTCAGCTGTGACTTTGCAGGTGGTACCTGGTCAAGGTGGCGCGCAATCAGTTGTGACTCCCAGAGGAATGGTTGTTCCATTGCCAGGTCCTGGGGTCAATGCCAATTCGGTTCAGATTTTTATGGGTTCGCAAGGCGGTTATTGGTATGTGGACCGCAACGGTCAAAACGTAGACCTTACCGCGGCAGTCGAGCGTTTCAGACAAATGACTGGACAGGGCAATATGCCTAATCAAATGAATCAAGCACAAGTGCCGCAGTATGCCGCTGCTCCTCCAGTTAATGTTTATAACGAACAGGCGCCATCTAATTCATCATCAGGTAGTGGAGTCGGCTCAACTCTTGTCACTGCAACAGCAGCGGGACTTGGTGCTATGGCAGGCTCGGCTATGACTAATTCGTATTACAACAATGGTTATTATCATGGCGTGCCATACGGCACTCCGCTTTATTATCCTCACGGTGGCAATCCGTATTACCGTGGAGCTGGCGGCAGTACAGTAAATGTAGACCGTACTTATAACGGTGGAAACAATACTGCCAATATCAATAATGGTGATATCAACAGTGTTCACGCAAATGACTTTAAGAAACAACAAGACTGGTATGCCAATCAGCAAAAACAAAATCCTTCCCAGTTTCAGAACTGGCAGAAGAGTGCTTCAGGCGAAAACCCATTTGTAAACAGAGGTGACTCACAGGGCGGTGGTTTTGCCGACCGTCGAAACGCTGCTCAGGGTAACGCGGGTGAACAGGGTGGCCGACACGGATTGTTCAATCGTGGTGGCGGCGAAGCCAATCCCGGAGCTGCAACCAATGGTGGTGGCAGATTCAATAGAGGTGGATCTGTTCAGCCGGAGGCTCAAGGCGGACGATTTGGAAATGCTGGTGGTGGTGGACGATTTGGTGGTAGGCGCGGACGTTGAAATCGAAGTCAAATATTGTCTTAATTTGTATTCTGGTACTCTTGCTCAGCCTAGTGGCACTGCCAATTACTGGCTGGCTCATAGCCCAAAGAGCGCTGCCTGACCAGGAAGGCATTATCGCTATTTCCACTTTGCAAAAAGAAGTCTCGCTCGTTCAAGACGATCGCGGCATTCCTGCCATTCAAGCATCTAGCGATGTTGACGTATACGCTGCCCAAGGCTGGTGGGTCGCCTCGGAGCGCTTCTTCCAGATGGACATGTTGCGTCGTGCCGCTAAAGGTACTCTTTCTGAAGTCTTTGGCTCGGGCACGCTTGCGCAAGATAAACTGATGCGCCAGATTGGCATTACTCGCGCAGCAAAAGCGCAATTGAAGATTGCCTCTCCTGAAGTTAAAGCGGCATTGCAAGCTTATAGCGATGGCGTCAATTCTTATATGCGCCTCAGTCGCAGCAAGAGACAATTAGAGTTTTGGGTAATGATGGATGACCCTGCTCCGTGGACTGCTGAAGACAGTCTTGCTGTGATGAAATATCTGGAATATCTTCAAGGCGAATCCTGGAGTCTCGATGACTTGCGCCAACGTGCAGTGAATACTGCGGGTGCAAAAGCTGCGTCAGAAATTTTTGAACAGCCTTTATTTGGGGGCAAAGAGGAAGTCAAAGAAGTTAAAGATACCAAAGCGCAGTTGCCTATTTTTGATTTTAATGCAGTACCAAATACGGTGCGCCATCTTGTGGCAGGGCTTCCAGGTATCGGCAGCAACGCTTGGGTGGTATCGGGTAAAATGACGGACACTAAAGGCTGTTTGTTGGCACTCGATAGACACAACGTTTTTACCGATCCAAATCTCTGGTATGTAGCAACACTTATAACGCCGTCGGGCAAAGTATCGGGTATGAGCATTCCTGGAGTGCCAGGCATCTTATTTGGTCGCAACGATTATATTAGCTGGGGCGCAACGGCACTCAAGGCTGATACCCAAGACCTTTTTATAGAGTCGTTCTCGCAGAATATTGCCAATAAGTATAAGACTCCGACTGGCTGGGCTCCCGTCCAAGAGATAGTGGAAGAAGTGGGATGTCGTGGTCCTGTGGGCAATAAAATGTTCCAGCAGAAAGTTTTACTCACAAGACATGGCCCTGTGCTCACGCAGTCGGGTGATTCTGCTGTGGTGCTTGCCTGGAGTGGACACGACAATGTAGTTCCGTCTCTGGATTCATACTTGAAAATAAACAAGGCTAAGAATTGGTCAGAGTTCCAAACTGCTCTTCAAAGTTATAAAGGCGAGCCTCAGAATTTTCTTTTCGCCGACAAGAACGGCAATATTGCGATGCAAGTGGCAGGCAATATTCCGGTGCGAAGTCCATCTGCCTATTCGCACAAACTCAATGCTGGTCAAATTCTTCCTGGCTGGACGGGTAACTGTGATTGGATTGCGCGTCTTAATTTTAATGAACTGCCAAGTGTGTTGAACCCGCCCAATGGTTATCTAATCGGCAAGACAGATAACTTAATTGGCACTACCCTTGATGTCACACCATATCCTCAGCAAAGAGTTCAAGCATTGCTTGATGCAAGTATCGCCTCTACTCGCCGTCCTGGTTTGCCAGAGATGGCCGCCTTCCAGGCAGACGACTATGGTGCGCTGTCTAAACTAGTCAAAGACATGCTTAAAGAGTCTGTCACTAAGCTTGAAAATATTGACAAGACTCAACTCGTGTTACTGGACAAGTTTGAAGAATGGGATGGAATGCTTTCTTCAGATAGTGTTCCCGCCACTGCCTATGAAGCGTTTATGCGCATGGCAGCAAGACGAATTCTGATTCCCAAGATTGGTGAAGTACTGACAAACGAATACATCAATAAATATCCGCGTTGGACTCATTTCCTTGAGGGGGTATTACGGCGCAAAGATACTGCCTGGTTGCCGCCAGAAGAGCGCACTTTCGACACGTTTATGGTCAGTACTTTTTCACAAGCATTAAAAGAGATCAGAGTAGTAACTGAAAATGAAAATCCAGAGGCCTGGGGCTGGAAAAATTTGCATCAAATTCATTTTCAGAGTGTTGTCTTAAATGGACTTCCTGAATGGCAAAATCAATTGGGCAAACTAATTAATATCGCACCAGTCGGTGTGCCGGGTGATGGCGATGCGCTCAATGCCTGCAATGTGACTTATAGTGCCAAAGGCGAATATAACTGCACTGTTGGTCCGGTGCAGCGCTTACTAATCGATATGTCCGACTTGGATAAGTATTATGAAACTCAGCCTCTGGGACAGTCGGGGCATTTACTTTCTAGCAATAGGCTCGACCAACTTAAAGCCTGGCTAACGCAAAAGCCTTTGCCGGTGTCATTTTCCGAGCAACAAATAGATAAGTATAAGCATAAACTGATTTTTGCACGGGAGATCTAAAATGGCATCCTTGAAAAAAGTACTGGTCGCTGACGAGATTAGCGACGAAGGTATAAATGTTTTATCCAAGGATTTGGATGTTACATACGATCCCAAAATTACTCAAGAAGAGATTTTAAAAATAATTGGCGACTTCGACGCCATACTAGTTAGAAGCCGTACTCAAGTCACTCCCGATGTGATTACTGCTGGCAAGAAACTAAAAGTAATTGGACGGGCAGGGGTCGGTGTCGACAACATTGATTTAAAAGTAGCCACCGAATCTGGTGTACTAGTAGTAAATTCACCCGAGGGTAATACCGCCTCAGCGGCTGAACATACACTGGCATTGATGTTTGCTCTTGCACGCATGGTTCCTCAGGCTGACTCATCGATGAAAGAGGGAAAATGGCAACGTAATAAATTTATTGGAGTTGAATTATTCAATAAAGTATTAGGAATCATCGGGCTGGGCAAGATTGGATCGCGAGTTGCTCAGGTGGCAAAAGCAATCGGCATGAAAGTACTTGTGTACGATCCATTTATAAGCAAACAAAGAGCCGAAGAGCTGGATCTAAGAACAGTTGGTCTAGAAGAAATCTGGCGTCAGGCTGACTTCATTACTTTGCACATACCAAAAACAAACGAGACCACAAATCTTATAAGCGGCACCGTTCTTTCTCGTATCAAGCCAGGAGTGCGCATCATTAACGCCTCACGCGGTGGAGTTATAGACGAAGCGGCGCTTGCTCGCGCTATTGCCGATGGGCGAGTTGCAGGTGCTGCACTAGACGTATTCGATTCTGAACCACCTAAAGACTCACCCCTGCTTGCAGTGAAAGACAAAATTATAATGACGCCGCATCTTGGTGCATCTACCGTAGAGGCGCAATACAACGTCGCTATCGACCTTGCTGAGCAAATTCGCGACTATCTGATAGACGGCGTTTGCAGAAGTCCGGTTAACCTTCCATTCATGCGTCCAGATATTTTGAAAAATCTAGGCAAATATTTTGGTCTGGCAGAAGCTATGGGTGCAATCGCTGGAGGACTGATCACGGGCTCCGTTCGCGGGGTTGAGATTTTGAACTATGGCGCTCTAGCGGTAAAAGACACCACACCACTTACGGTGGCAGCATTAACAGGTCTCTTTCGTAGCCGAATTGAAAGTGTAACTTATGTTAACGCTCAGATTATTGCTAAATCTCATGGCATAAGCGTGCGTGAAAGCCGTCTTGAGGACAGTGGTGCAGGCAATTATCGCGAAGAGTTGGGACTTATTATTTCGTCTGATGAAGGCATTGTGTCAATGACCGGCACCGTGCTTGCTCATAACGAAGCGATAATAACCAAGATTAACGACCACCCAATTAACCTGACACCATCCAAGTTTATGCTCTTCACCATGCATCAGGACAGACCCGGCATGGTGGCAAAAGTTGCCACTATTCTTGGCGACAAAGACATTAACATAAGCACAATGAGTGTCGGACGCGTCGATATCCGTCAGCACGCCATCATGGTTCTTACTTTAGATGACCCAATTGAGAATGCAGTAGTGGAAGCGTTGCAACAACAAGATGGTATTCACCTAGCCAGATTTATTTCGCTAAGCGTAGGTAGCGCTGCTTTAGTGCACTAAGAGGGGTTATGTCCTATTTTCGACCGACTCTTTGCAAAGCGTTATCGTTTCTGATCTTAGCCACAACAACAGGCGCTGCCTATGCGCAATTTGGTGGAATGAACTCGGATGCAGATTTGAGTCCTATATCTGTCAAGCAGTTGAATCTTGCCAAAGAAAAGAAGAATGAAGGGGCTGCAACGCCACTTAGCTTTAGTTCGTTTTTCAAGGCCAAGGATCTTGAAGCCCAAGCACTCACACCAGTGAATATGTCCTCAATGCAAATTCCTGGTTTGAGTGCAAAAGGTGCAGAGAAATTGGGCTTCAACCATTTTGTGGTGGTCAATGACACTGGTTTTAGAAACATGACCACTTTATTTAAAGAAAACAGAACTCTGGGCAAACCATCGGTAGTGACAGTTGATTCGATGATGCATCCCTATTTTGCGTATCGCAATGGATTGATCGCGGACATTATTGAATCAAGACTTTCCGAAGAGTTGAAAGTTATGCTGGAAGCCACTCTCAAGCAGTCTATTCTTGACTATAAAGCTACAGATGACGAAGAAGTTCAAGACGATATTCAGCGCAATATGGCATTTATATTGGTGGCACTCAGTTATTTTGACGCCAAATACTTGACTATAGACCTGGGTGGTGCAAGCGACTTAGCCAGAGAAGAAATAAAGCGCATCAATTTTGCAAAGAATGCTCGCACTGCAATAGGAAACAATATTCTTGATTTTGGTTTGTGCCAGCCGTATGGTTGGATGCTCAAATCGCCAAAGCTGGAGCAGTTTTGCAAAGCCTATCTTTGGCTTTCGTGCATGTATTTTCCGCTCAGTAACGTCAGTGAAGGCGCCGCTGAAGGTGGCGGCAATAGTTTTAGACGTTCAGTACTTTTATATAGGGCACTTGCTCTTGGAAAAGTGACCACACCAGATGGTGCAGTGTCTGCAATGGAAATCTGGAGCCGCATTTGCAAAGTAATGTCGCTCAAGGATATAAACGGTCCAGAGGCAAAAAACACCATTTTACCTGTTGATTTGTCTGTCGTTTTTGAATCTTCAGAAATTGATCTGGGCAAACTATTGAAAGACATATCTAGACCTTTGTCACAAACGAAAATGCTTTTGATGGTCAAAAACAAATACGCTTCATCGCTTCGTGCGGAGTCCTTCAAAGATATTGGTTCTGGCAAGACTCAAAAAAATCTTCATGTACTGCGCTTCTTTCCTCGCATAGACCCACCTGAATTCACTTGGCTCAAGGCGGCTGGACTCTTCTTCAAAGAAGGCGCCAAGACCGAAGAGGGCGACGATAAATTGGTCCCGCTTGGACTGCTCATTTTGCACGCACATGGCTTTCAGTCTGCTACAAATTATTTGAGCGAACATCAAGACTCTCTTGATCCTGAGCTACTCAAGGGGCTTTCGACCCTTTATGAATTGAGCGAATCAAACGAGTCGTCAACGTGGAAAATCATTTCTCCGCTATTGGACCCGCAAGACCCCGCTGCCCAAGGAGTAATGAGAACTGGTACCTGGAGAAATCGTCAAATGGAAACGGCGCTTGGTGCCTGGCTGGACAGTCATGTTGCCTGCGCTGATTTGAAGGCGCTAGAACCGCCAGAACCACACAAAGCGCCTACGCCACCATCAACGCCTGGGACATCCAGTGTGAATTCTGCAAATTCCGCATCTCCTCGAAAAATAGTGCCACCCTCATTTCATTATTTGGAGCCGCGCGCAAGCGTATATAAAAGAATGGCGGACGACTGCGCAAATCTTGCCAATGAATTGAACAAAATCGGATATTTCACCCAGAGTTATAAAAAAAGAAGTGAAGACTTCATCAAACTCTTTGGTCGCTTGTCCACCGTGGCAACGCAAGAGAACAAAGGTCAGCCAGTTACTAAAAACGACTTTTCGATTTTGGCAAACATAGATCAGGTTCTGTCGCAAATAGACAATCCCTTGCCGGGATGTGTTTATTTAGGTACCCAAAACGATAAAGACAGCAAAGGGCGCGGCGTGACCATCGGGCTTGGTGATGCAGGTCGTTTGTTTATGATCGCCAACACCACTCAAGGTGCCACTTTGTGTCGCGGGGGCGTCTACACTTATTACGAGCAATTTGGCGGTGTGGTCAAACCGGCTCACTGGACACGCAAGCTCGAATACAATCTATTGCGCCCGCCTGCATGGGCAAACCAATTCGACATTGTTCAAGACCTAAAATAGATCTGCCAATAAATTGTTGAGCCAACTTCATTGAGCTTCTTTGCTTAAAATGTGTCTCATGAAAACTGCACTAAAAAGCTGACGGTGAAAGTCCCTACAGTTTGAAGAATGGCTTGTAATAAGCTTTTTCGTACACGCCCATAGCTTAGCTCCGTGTAATCTATAAGCGATGTGATCAGGAATTGCCAAGTTGTCACAGTGCTACAGAATTATGGGATTTATTTCAATATCCTCGCGTCGACGCTTGATATAGGATTGAAACAGAAAAGGGCGCACAGGTCAGGATATGTCGCAGTCTAATACAAATAGAGTGACACCACATATAGAGCAACAAGCAATCACTGAATGGGATACCCCATTCAACCGTCCAGCCTATGAAGATTCCGAAGCGCTAGGATATTCAAGACAAGCCTCGCAGTATTACCAGCAAGGTCGCACCAGAGAAGCAGAAGCTCTCTACAAACAAGCTTTGCAAATCGCTGAGCAATCGGGTGGCAAAGATACTCCTGCACTCATTACCTGCCTTGAGGACTTGAGCGGATTTTATGTATCGTGCCGTCAATTAGAAGATGCCGAGCCGCTTGTTTCTAGACTCGTTTCAATTAGAGCCCGCATATCACAAGCCGATGATTCTTTATTGATGGCTTCTGTAGACAAGCTTGCAGAAATCTATAAAGCAACGAATCGTGTTGGCGATGCAGTAACTCTCTACAAATTTATGCTCTCAAGACAATCTGACAAGCTGGGCTCAGGCTCCGTATCTTTGATAGGAACTATGTCGCGTTTGTCTTATTGCTATCGCGATCAAGGTAACTGGGAAGCGGCTGAAACTATGCTTCTTAAGTGCCGCGAAATAGAAGAGACAAATTATGGACGCTTCTCACTAGAAGTAACAACCACGCTTGAAGACCTTGCTGAAGTCTATTTGAAGCAAGAAAAATTCGACAAGACGGCAGAAGCGTTAGAGAGAAAGATTCATATCTACGAAGGTATTTACGGCGCCGATTCTTTAGAAGTCGCTACCTGTGTTTTGAAATTAGCTGAATTATTGTCGAAGGTGAATATGGTAATGCAAGCAGAGCCCCTGTACAGAAGAGTTGTTGAAATCTATAAGACCGCGCGTTCCAAAGAAGAATTCATGGGACTTGCTCGTACTAAAACCGGCGAATTTCCTGCTAATGCTCCTACTGTTACTCCAATCTCAAAGAAGAGTGCCGACAAACCAGTCGAGCAAGAACAATGCCGCAAGTGGGCTGCCATTACGCCTCCTGCTGCCACTCGTCCAGTTGATACCACTCCTGACGTGCAGATTCCGGCTATTCAAGCCGCTGGCGCCAGATAGAATTTTGCTTCGTAGCGTCTAAGATCGTAACCCACTTTTTTGTCGTGCTTTTTTAGTTGCTTTAGGCAACTAATTTTAATATTGCGATGTGCCACAGAGTAAGCGTTTTGGGGCGGAAAAAATACTTGATTAAGTCAACCAATTATAGGTGAGTTAAAAAGGCCTTCGTCGCGCAAGTTGCAGGACAACAAATTGAATGGAATTTGATTTGCCTATAACGCCAAAAAAATCGCGTCTGGAAACGCTGACTGGGCTAGCGTCCGTTTTGCAGCTTGTGAGAAAAACCATGC
>JACCDG011801451.1_pt1 | contig 160175 bp, 140 predicted proteins | sample 7442471 | NCBI WGS metagenome assembly JACCDG01 (sample SAMN15323444, study PRJNA562643) | freshwater metagenome | isolation source: river surface water | place: USA:Blue River Watershed | collected 2017-08-17 | reverse complement strand
CTGTCCATATCGGTACATTTGATGTTGGCGTTGCATACAATTTGAAAACAACCGAATATACGCCATTTAATGGCGCTTTCTCGGCGTCCAGCAACTTTCCCTGATACGAGATGCGTTGGGGGATGGCCTCGGTTGCAACGGCACAAACCATGCAAAAAGCAAAAGCGATTAGGCTCATTATTCGGATTTTTTTCACGAGAACGTTCATGGCTGTACCTTTCTTTGAGACGATAGCAACCCCTTTTCTTTAACAAATAGTACCCATTCTGACATCATTCAAAACCTTTCGAGCTTAAATTCGCGTTAATATCACACACATCATTCATAAAAAATTTTGGGCACATTCAAAAAGCTTCCAAAAAATATCATAAGTAGTCTAAAATAGACTTGAATTACAATGAAAAACTCACCTTCTCAATCTCAACTTGCAAATATCATTACAATCAGCCGGATTATCGGTGTAGGGCTTTTGTTTTGGCTAACCCCATTTGAAACCAATTACCTCCAACTTTGGGTCATTATCATTTACACGATCATTTGTTTAACAGATTTCCTGGACGGCTACATCGCTAGAAAACTGAATATTGTATCAGATTTTGGGAAAATTCTAGACCCCCTTGCTGACAAGATTTTAGTGTTGATGTTTCTGCCACTTCTTCAAATGGGCGTCATTTCCGCATTCCCTGTTTTTTTAATTTTAGCCCGTGAATTTATCGTGATGGGTATGCGCGTTTTCTCTGCAAAATATGGTCAGATTGTAGGCGCCGGACTTTCTGGAAAAATCAAAACAGCACTCACTCTTCCTATATGTGGCCTTTTATTTACCCGTGTTCCTGTCACAGAAGTTCAGCTTCCAACCGTGTTTTATCCACTACAACTTCTTGTATCCTGGATTTCAACCTGGCCTCAGCTTGTGATTGACGGATTAATCTGGTCGATGGTTCTGGTCACTATCTGGTCGCTTCTGGATTATTTAAAGGATTTTATCTGGTTTTACTTCCTGAACAATGCCAACGGAGACGTAAAAAAAGCCAAAAAAGACCTCAGATTGCTTATTCCAAATTCTATAACCCTGTTAAATTTATGTTGTGGATTGATGGCCAGTATTTATGCCTGGTTCGGTGTTTTTCACTCGGCTGTTTTACTTGTCATTGTAGGCACCATTTTAGATAGTCTGGATGGTAAGCTGGCCAGAAAACTGGACGCCTTCTCAAAATTTGGAGCAAAACTGGATTCACAGGCTGATTTCACCAATTTCGGGATCGCCCCGGCCGTCGTTATTTATAAATTATTAAGTATGAGTGCCCTGCCTTATCCAACAACAATAGGTGTTTTATTGGGATTTTTATACTATGCATCCGTTCATTTTAGATTAAGACGTTTTGATAAAGGCGGACACAGCGATTATTTTGACGGATTACCCTCGCCTGTAGGAGCCGGGCTTATCGTGCTGGCGGCCATTTCCAGCATTTTGTCCCAATGGTTCATTTTTATCCCGATCTGCTTCATCATCGGTGGATTGATGGTGTCCAAAATCCCTTACCCTCACATGGATATTTTATCCTCAAGACGCTTAATCCGGGCCTTAAAAATCCCCATGCTGATTTTTCTGCCGTTAACTATCCTGCACCTCTTGCAAATTCATATTGCCAACAAAATTTTTGCCTATGAAATTTTATTTGCTATTGTATCGGTATACTTGTTTTTACCTTTGACAGCCGCCAATAAAAAACGGGATCAGGCCCAAGAAACGCCTCAATAAAAGGATCGTCATGCATAAACTTTACCCCAATGTCCGCCTCGGAAAAAATGTGGTTATCGAAGACTTTGTGATCATTGGAAAACCTCCGGCAGGTGCTGTGGAAGGTGAGTTTGAAACGGTTATAGGGGATAACGCTGTTATTCGATCCCACACGGTTATTTATGCCGGGAATAGTATTGGAGATCACTTTCAAACCGGGCATCATGTGTCTATCCGCGAACATAATCGTATTGGAGATAATGTGTCGGTAGGAACCTCCTCTGTCATTGAGCATCGCACGACAATCGCCAACGGAGTGCGTATTCATACCCAGGTTTTTGTCTGTGAATTTTCTACCCTTGAAGAAGACGCCTGGCTAGGGCCAAATGTCGTTCTAACCAATGCCAAATATCCCAGATATGAAGGTGTAAAAGACAATTTGTCAGGAGTTGTGATTGGTAAACAGGCCAAAATCGGTGCCAATGCCACTATTTTACCGGGCATCCACATCGCAGAAAACAGCCTCATCGGAGCCGGTTCCGTTGTCAGCAAAAACGTTCCGAAAAACGAAGTGTGGGTCGGAAACCCCTCTAAAAAAATCAAAAACGCCACTGAAATCGGCTACAACCAGTAAATCTCCCCATTTTGGAATTGAACTCAATCCGGCCCTGTGCTAAAATCGCAAATGGAGAGCTGGCAGAGTGGTCGATCGCGGCGGTCTTGAAAACCGTTGAGCCGAAAGGCTCCGGGGGTTCGAATCCCTCGCTCTCCGCCAAATTAAAAATAAACATGTTTAATTTCTTTCCGCCCTACCCTTACCCCTTATTCTTTGAAAGCCCCCTTCAGATTTATGATAGATTTAAAAAACATTCAAACTGAAGTTGACACCAGTTACCTGTATAAAAAACTTTCAGAACATGAAACAGACAGCGATATTGCCGCAGTTTTTTTAGAAATGAGCCAGATCGAAAGAGAGCATGCTCTTTCATTTCTAAAAAAATTCAATAAAACAGAATCCAGCCTTCCTTTACCCTCAAAAAGAGCCAGACTTTTAAATAAAATCGGGTCTTTAATCAGCTACGATATCGTTCTTGGTATTGTTCTTGATACAGAAAAAAACCTGTCACGCTCTATCTTAAAACACAGGAAAGAACGAGGAGAATCCCGTTCTGTTTCGGATACAGCACATGTGGCCATTCTTCAAAATTTAATCCAGAACAAAACAATTTCTCCAGGACAAATTGCAAAATTTGAAAAAAAACATAGAACCATTGGCAGCAATGCCCTCCGTGCAGCCGTTTTAGGCGGAAATGACGGTCTTGTATCCAACTTCAGCCTGATTATGGGAGTAGCCGGAGCAAGCAGTAGCCAAAATATCATTCTGTTATCAGGTCTTGCAGGATTACTGGCAGGTGCCCTATCCATGGCATTAGGAGAGTGGATCTCAGTTAAAAGTTCGCAGGAACTTTACGAAAATCAAATGATTATTGAAGAAGAAGAGCTAAAATCAAATCCAGAAGGTGAATTAAAAGAACTGGCATTAATGTTCAGAACAAAAGGCATACCCGAAACAGAAGCCCATCAAATGGCAACAGAACTCTTTAAAGATGAGAAACAGGCACTTAGTTTTCTCATTCAGGAAGAACTTGGCATTCATACAGACGAACTGGAAGGATCTCCCATGGAAGCAGCGGTAGCCTCTTTTATCCTGTTTGCGTTTGGGGCTGTCATTCCCTTAATTCCATTTTTCTTCTTTTCAGGCCTAACAGGTATTTTACTTAGCACCGGATTTAGCGCCATTGGCTTATTTGTCATAGGTGCAGCCATAACATTATTTACAGGAAAAGATGTCTGGTATTCAGGCTTTAGACAGGTATTATTTGGAATTATGGCAGCGGCTATCACATTTGGAATAGGCAAATTAATCGGGGTATCGCTGTAAATCAGCGGGATAACTAAAACCCCCAGGTAATCCCATTCGTCCATTGTGTATCTAAAACCTGAACGCCAGGGGCTGGAACACTGTTATAATTCAGCGCCAACGTCATCGTGAGGCTAATTTGAGAGGTCACCGCAAAGGAAAGTGATGTATTCAAATCCGCCCGATGATCCCCAAAATTCCCTGTATTTAACAACGACCGGATTGTCGAAGAACACGTAATCGTCGGGGTAACGTTCCACAGCCACGACACGTAATTCACCAATCGAATTTCTGTTTGATTTTGAGAGGATGCAAGTGTCTGAGATTCGCCCAACATACCTAAACCGTACATCACATTCGGGCTTACAGTGCTATCCTGAACGCCAGCCAGGTTAAACCTGAGTCCGGCGCCTAAATCAGTTCGGCTGTTGATTTGCTGAAGTCTATTGTAACTTTGTAAGAGTACCCCTTCCCACTCATAGCTGGAATTTATTTTCTGGATATAACGCACCGAGGCCTGGCCTGTATCCGTATAAACCGAACCGGATTGCGAGGCATTTTCATAGGAAAACTCTACCGTCGTTCTGGATTTTGGCAGCACATAGTCCATGCGGTAAGAGCCTGAAATATCGTTGGACTGGGTATTACCGCTTTGCAAATTCATATTCAAACCGACCTGATGATTAAACCCGGGATCCAAAGGGTTATTTGGTAAATCAAGTGTAAAAACCTGGGCCTGTACGACTGAAACCATACATACACAAAGCACCATACATAACCGATACATTTTCATTAAAAAACCTTTCACATGACGCTAATTGTCTTAAGTGTATCAGAAACCATGAAAGGATTGGGGATGTATGACAATCGTACTAGTAATCTGAGACATAACGCCTTGTCTTAAACGAGGGTGCAGAATCTGCTGTGCAAGTTCAGTAGCAAAATCCCTATCCCAGTTTAAAATCACAGTATTAAGAAGCTGCCATTGCCTGTCTGACAAAGGAACCGCTTCGCCCGATTTTGGTAAAAAGATAAACACTGGCCTATTTGACGTAAAAACAGAGTTGCCAGGATCTGTTAAACGTTGCCTCTCGAGTTGGTTAAACTCTCTTACTTTGAGTGGAAATGAATAGCAAAGTCCAACACAATCTGACGGATCCGTCCGCTGTAAAAAACGGGCAGGATGTTCTTCTGTGGGAAAAACTCTGGATGGCTTAATCCGGCTTAAAAGATAGTTGTGTTTATCCATTTTATCCATAACAACCAACTTCTCAAAAGCTCTTTTAACATGAAATAAAAGCATCTCTTTTTGCTGGGATGATGACCAACCTTCCAGCTGTATCAGACCTGACTCTATTCCCTCACAGATTTTTGCATGATAGCCATTTAAATCCTTGTCTGAAATAGCGTTTACATCAAAACCAATCCAGGCTTTATATTGTCTTAATATCTCTCTTAGCACCTGTTTACTGGAGACATTCGGAATACGGCCCTGACGTCTATAAAGTGTTTCCTGTAATTTTAAAGACATAGTCTGAGGATCGTCATACACCCGTGTAGATTTCAATTTGGATTTAAACGGCTTTATAAGACGGAATGGAAACCGGTTACGCTCAAAGTTATCTTTACGTCCATACTCAAAACCAGCCTGATTAACAACATAAACAGCCCCCGGACTAGAAAATGAAACCGTGGGTAAGTCTGGATGCAGCATAAACATCTCACTAAGACGCAGTCTTTTTTGGCGAAAAACATCAACTATCATTGCCCTATCCTCTATTACGCGAATGGCTTTATAGGGCGATAAATGATAACGAAGTAATAAGGCAACACGTTCAGAAAGTCGCCTGTCTTCAGCCTCTGAAAATTGAAATTGAGTATAGCCAGACAGACCCTTTAGTACATCATCAGACAGGTTACCCGCACATAGTATGGATTCAACCAGCTTTAATCCAAAACCAGTATCTGGGTGCCCGGTCATAAGGCGATTTACGTGGGATGACGTAACAAAATGTGGGGCACACAATTCGACAGCCTCGTCTATTTCCGATGCTGAAGGTGCTATATTTCTGGAAGAAAAAGAATTATTATTAGAGCTTGAAATATGAAACGCTGTCGGAACATTTAAAATTTCACATAGGACACCATAAGCTACGGCAGCTTTTCTTAAAGCCAGACTCAAATCAGAGGTCTGCATGTATTGGTCAAAAAGAGTCGTCATGAGGGTTTCAGCATCGGTATTCTGTCCATTTAACACAGCCTTTATGGATGCAATCACTGTATCCTGAATATGAATACGAGGATCAAAACAGGCAAGACTGGCTGTATCTTTAACGGTTTTTGCACAGGAAAGCAAACGGTGCTTATCTGGTCCTGGCTGTCTTAAAAAGGCTTCTCGATCGAAACACCGCAGCAGTGTTTTGCAGTCATCAGAACGGTGTATGGACGTCCATTCCAATAGAAGGGGCGTCTGACCTTCGACACCTGAAGACAGAATAGATTCAAGTAATACCCCCGAGCTTTTCATCCAGTCCAGCAACTGTACTTCACTATCTGCCGGCACCCGACATGCCTGTGTTTTTTGTCCATAAAGTGTTGACACTATAACAGTACAAACCTCAGGAAAACGCGTCTGTGGAAACCAAGTCAAAAGAGACATCAGGGATGCGATGTCATGTTTAACAATATAATACATGATGCTTTTGGAACTTAAGGCCCAATCTACACGTTTTAACAAAAACAGAGCTAACCGGGCAGGATGCGATACCCAATCCTTTAACGTTTCAATATGTCTGCCAGTCATACAATGATCATAAGGGTTTAAAACATCATAAGGTGCCTGACAGGCCAAGAGTGATTTAAAAACAGTTTCGGCTGAATCAGAACCCCGTTTTCTTATCTGACAATAGGAAAAAACGGTTCTAATACCTGTAATCTGCACCGGTGGATTTGCATCTAAAACACGCTCAATAGACTCAAAATTTTCTAAAATCTTATCCACCAGTTTTAAATCAACAAAAGGACGAATATCCCAAAGTTTGGATCTAAATTTTTGAGACGCACTTCCTGGTATTGGGATTAGTTTTTCCAATTCAGCTAAAAATCCCAGAAAAAGAAAGCTATTTCGCTGACCTTGAAATGATTGAGGTACTAAAGGTGCCGTATTACCCAAAGCCATCCATAGTGTAGATAAACACATATTCAACGATTGTATGGAATACGGAGTCTGAACAAAAACCTGAGCCATGGCCTCAAAGGTAGGGAAACTCAATAGCTGGTCTACAGATCCGGTTAAACAAGGTAAAGCAGGTTCGTATCGGCGCAATAACTTGTCTCTGATCGTCTCTGGATCAGCAGAAGGACAGGAGTATTCGTCAACAAACCATCGTTCGATAAGCACTCTGGCTTCAGGAACCGTATCTTTGGCCTTCATCAGAAGAAGCTCGATATCATGACCATGATTCTGGTATAACTCGAGGATAGTTTTAATCAGTCCAGCCTCATGATCTGATATGGCCTTATATATTTTTGACATCATCACCTGAGTATCAAATAACGAATACATAGGCAAATTGGATAAAGAAAAGGTATCTTGAACAGCATGACTGAAAAATCCGGGGATAAAGGATTTTAAACCTGAAACTTCATGAACATTATTTCCAAGAACAGCCTTTTCACAACAGTCAAACACACTGCTCATCATCTTGTCTGTTTCCATAATCTGCTGAAAACGAACCATCATTCCAGCATTACAGTTTTGCCAGTCACTTGGGAATACCTCCATTTTTTCACGGGCCATATCCATGTTTTGATGCATAACGTGGGGTAACCAGACTGTAAACTCTCTTAATACAATGTATAAAACAGGATCTTGTAAATTAGAACTTAATAAATAAGCGTTTAAGCGGGATACTTTATCCAAAAAGTCAGTGTTTCTTTGCGTTGTGCCAAAATGAGTCAACAGTTTTACGATAGACGCTCTGGCTTTGGGATAGTTAGGGCTTTGTCGGAAATCGGCTTTCCAATCGTCATGGAAAAGTCCTCCGGGTTGAAACTCTTCAGGAAAACGACGTCTTAGCTCGGGGCTGACCTCTGTAGATAACGATTGGGATTTTGAAAACCGGGGTTTCCATAGTTCATCAGAAATAGTCAGGGTTCTATTATTAAGGCAATCTATAGTTGTAGTAAATAAGTCCGGAATGGACAACTTACAAGACAACAACGGATGAGTACCCTGAGGAAAACGAAACACCGATAAAAGATTTACAAAAAAATCAGGAACAAACTGCTTAGCCCCGTCTTCCAGCCATTGCCTTAACGCTGCAGTCGCATAGAGAGGTCGCAAGTCATCGTCTTTAGCCAACTCTTCCAAAAGCGACAACAGGCTTGCTGATCGTACATTATCTTCTTTATGAGGGGGCAGGCAGGCCAAAACAGTCTCAACATTATCAACAAACCATGGCTTTAATGTTGAGCATAATAAGTCGTAAGACGTACGCAAACCGAAACTATTAATTAATTGTAAGCATAATTTATCCTGACCAAACATTATGGCAATCGCCTGAAAAGACGGAATCATGTGTGTATCGGATAACGTTCGAGAATACTCTTTCCAGAATTCAATCAGCTGATCTTCTGTAAACTGTTGAAAAACAAGCATATAGGATTGAAGATGATCTTTTGTCAGTTGTTGAGTATCCGCACCAGTTACCCAGGCTCGAATATCGTGAGGGAAATCAGGATAAGCCTGAACGGCCAGCCTGAATAAAAAACCATCCGTTTGATTTTGAGCTGAAGGATTAAGAAAATCGGCCAAAGACTGAACCCCATAAAAAAATGGATTCCGGCTTAAAAAATCAGCAACCCGAGCGTGATTCCCTTGTGTTGTAACAGCCTGGTGAGCCTCTACCCATTCGGTATTTCGCACAACCAATGCAGCGGAACAGATCGCTCTTACTTCATCCGTATTCCAGGTAAACTCACGTTCCATAAATTGAATACCACTGACACTTCCCAAAATATGAGCAGCCTGAGCCAGATATACTTTGGCAGCAGGATTTTTTGCTATCAGCAGTTTTAAACCGTTTCCCTCATCCTCACGCAGGGTTCCTAACGAAAAAATCAATCGCGCAGCCTGCTGAAGGGCTTTGGCGGATAATCCTATAGGATAGGCTTTATACACCAGTAAAAAATTTTGAGCCGTTTCACAGGATTCACAGAAATTCATCACAAATTTTGCAGGGTTGCCTGAAAAATCCAACAATCGATTTTCAGCTAGTTTTATAAAAAGATCTACATCATTTTTCTTTAGCACTTCCTCAAAAAAAGCATTGGCTTCACGTTTAAAAACAAGTGAAGGTAAAAAGAGTCGCCAGTCCTCAGACCACATGTTTGAAAAAGACATCAGGTAAGATTTGTACACTGCATCTACAGACATATTTTTGGGATTAATAAGCATCTGTTTTAATCCAGATATATTACGAACCGTCAACGCAGCGATAAACGTATGAAAGACAGGTGTAAATGAATAACGGCTTACGTGTCGTTTCAAATCATCTAAAAATTCTGGACGATGTTTAAGCAACTTTTCAAGCGATGTAATATGTTTTAAAACCTGTTGTGTATATTTTTTAGGAGGAGACTCCTGCTGCGCAAGCTGCATAAACCCATAAAGGGTCCAGGCATAGAACACCATGGGATGTTTATGCGAAACTTTTGTAGCAAACAGTGAAAAAAACACGTTCAGGTTATCAGGAGAAACTCGGGAAGACCGAAAACCTAAAGATCCCAGACGAAGCTCTCCTTTCATAAAGGTTTCGAGGTATAAAAGCTCAGGATACTGAGTCAATGCAATTATTTTTTGAGATATCATATAGGTCGTCTCGCAGACTGCATTTCGATGCCACCTTCAACATCTGGGACCCTAGTTTGGGCAGGATTAGCATGGGATTGAGTAACAACTCGGACAATCCCTAAAGGCCCGGAAAAAAGCGGAGCTCGACGTTGATCTTCAGGCCCAAAAACACGGATAATCTGACAGGCTAAACACGCCGTGAAAAAAAACTGCATAAGACCTGGAAGCAAATAACCTAACCCCTGCTGTGCTAAAACAGCCACTGTGAGCCATCCGTAATTTTGAGCCAGATTTTTGAGATAATCGCCTACAAAACTTTCAGGATAGAGTGGTGCATCGATTGTTACTTGAGGCAAAGGATTAGATACATTTAACTGCTGGAGCTGTCTTAAGGTGTCTTTTAAAGGTGTTGTATCCAGATCTGGATTTAAAGCAGAAAGATTATCTAGAAGAGCTGTTGCCGAAGCTGCCAGAACGCCCATTCTACAGTTAAAAGATAAAGCCGGAGACTGTGGACGTTCAGGAGAAAACCCCGCTCTATCCATTTGGAATTGAACAGGAATATCAGGAAAGCGGCCCAGAACACGAGATCCATCAGGTACAACTTGTTTCGATACACTCTCACCAGCTTTACCAAAAACAACAGCATACTGCACAGAATCTGTATCCGAAGTAGCCGTCACTGAAACAGGGCCGTAAGCATTATCCGCCCACAACGGGTATACCCTATCGTTAATAGAAAAGTTGCCCTCTGAAACGTTAACCTGCTGAAACTGTGATAAAGGCAATACATCACCCCTTACAGAGCTAGTCCTGACCATAACTAGTTCAGACGTAAACGACAAAATCGCCAAAGGATTTGAGCTAATAGACGGTAACCGTATAAAAACCTGAAAATCAGCATCCGGCTTCTTGATTCCAAGCTCAAACTTGCTGCTGAGATCAAACAATCCCAGACACATTTCTGATAGACCACACCCTACAGGATATGTAGCATTTACAGCTTGCCTATCAAAAACACTGATTATATCCCGAGGAAAATACTGACATTCAGACTGAGAACTGTTTGTAACTACATAACGTCCCATTCGATCAAAAAACTGTGAAGGATCTTCTGAAAATAAACCATATGCGCTTTGGTTGAAAGCCGTATCAAAATGGGTCTGAACAACATCTGCAAGCCCCATACAGGTAGTATTTGCAGCCTGAAGAGACTCCATCACGACATGGGCGGTTTGTTCCGTATGATTAAAAGCCACAGTCTCCAGATTGCCGGTAGCCTGTTTCATGGTTTCTAAAAAAGAATCCCTAGTGGTTCTGGCAACAGTATTTAGGTACGACCATGAACTCAAAATCGACACAAAATCAGACGATTTAAACAGATCAGATGGGGTGTCAGGTTTCGTAAAAGATACGCAGACGGTTTGAATAAACAAGCCTAAAGCATACCCCAAAACAGCACTCAAAACCTGAGCAATGCCACTATACTTTTTAAACAGTAACCGCACCTTTTGTTCATTGGCATCTATCGGAGACGAAGAATTGTTCATACAGTTTTTTACTGTATGTAGAAAAACACCCATTAAAACAATATCTACAGCCAGGCTGGAACCAATTTGAATAAGTGGAGATAACGTAGTTAACCGTCCTAAAAGCTGCAGCATGAGTTGGATATGATCCGAATAGGTTTGAAGTAACTCGGATGTCTCAGCAATAGTTTGGTTAAATGTGCTTTCAAAAACCTGATTTTGATTTGAACCTGCAATTCTTGCTGAGCTTATATCATCTCTGTTAGAACTAGGAAAATACGGTAAAAAATTTACATAAGAAGAAGATGGAACAGTCACTGACTTAGGGGCAACATATTGTGGTAAAAAAGATCCCGAAACAATCCTACTGACTTGTGGAGGACTTGCAAAAAAAGCCGTTCTAATAGACGCATCATGATCTAAACCACAAGTCTGTCTTAATTGATTTTCAAGATACGGAATATAAGTTTCTTTCACGTATGCCTGCTGCTGAGCAGCCAAATCGGGTAAATTCAACTGCAGTATCTGTCCAGCTTCATTAACCCATTTACCAATAGCCCACTCCATTCTCAAATGGAATAAGATCATATAGGTTTGAAAATCTTCAGCATTCAAAGCAGCAAAACGGGAATCAGTCCTGAAGGAATCCGTAAGTGATTTTAAAACATCAAAAACAGTCAAAACATCCTCAAACGATTTATCCGTCGTCTGACTTTCCCGCACCATTATATCCAAAGTGGATTTTAATGCGTTTTCATACTCAGAAAACTCACGTTTAAACGTGTTCAACTGATCCTCTTTTTCTTTTAAATCCGGTACCCGAATGGCAAGAAAACAGGATTGAACAATCAATGTAATAAACCTCTGAACCAGAACAGGTTTTACCAGATCCCAGAAAAACTCTTTCCGAAAACGACTTGGAACCGGTTGTGCTGTCAATGGGATAGAAGAAAACACGTCTGGAGCAGACAACCTGTTAAATAGAGCATTTCTTTCATCAACTGTAACCGGAATACGTGTGCGAAAAGACTGAGGTACCAGCGGCAAAGATACCGCCATAATTTTAAACTGAAGACTCATAAAATCACCTTTAAAAAGTTAATCTAAACCCGTAAAACGATTATCGTAAAAGGTTTGTGTTTTTTTCAGGCTAGTCTAAAATATCCAGGCAGATTTCCCTGGCAATATCCTCGTTTATAGGCATTTCACCCAATTCTTCCACCATATTTTCAAGCACATCGTTATCGTAATACAACCTCTCGATAGATCGGGCCCATTGTTTGGGATACAGTATGGCAATAAGCTCGGGAACCACTTCTTTTTCCAACATCAGATTGGGTAACGCATAAAATTTAGTCTGATTTTTCAAGATGTCCAACACCAACAGCCGAATTAAATAACCTATAATCGGGATTCGGGTCAGCAGGCCAACAGTCCCGCTTAAAATCAACGCTTTGGGATTATTAAGGGGGATTACAACCTGCATCGGTGTTTGCAGATACATGGCCTCAGCCGTGTTGGTTCCGGGAATGGTGATTAACAATCTGGCATGCTGAACCTGCTCCAGCCCCGACTGCACCACAACCTCAATTCCGGCACTGTCACACGCTTCAAACGCTTCCGTAAATTGCTTTTGAGTAATAAAGGGAGAAATAGCTACCCGGGCTTTAAAATCAGGATGATTTTTTCGAATCTCCTGAATGGTTTCAATCATAATGGGAAAAAGCCCTAAAAAATGCTGGGGACGAGACCCCGGAAAAAACAAACAATAGTGCCTGTCACCCCAGGAAACCGGCGGATGCTCTTCCAGAAAATGAGCCACCTTCACGCCCATCAAATCACCATCACTGTCTTTATAAAACACCCGTTTGAATCCAGGCAGTCTTAAATTCTCATGTTCAGTATAGGCATATTTCGGAACCCCAAGCCTGAATCCCAGCAAACGTGTATATAACGGATCTCCACCTAAAAATAGCAAGGCCCCCTGCCCTTTGTGTTTTTTTCTAAAGGGAAGCCCAAAAATAAAACCTAAAGTCTCTCTGGGAGCATACACCCGCGATACATTCGGCAGCGCCATAGCCAATTCTTTTTCCTGCCCGGATGAAAACTCGCAAGGCGTCAAAAAAATCACAATATCTACATAAGGATCCAGCGAAACAGCCTCTTTAACAATACTGGTTACCCAGCTGCTTAATTCTCCTGGAGAATTGGTTTGGATATAAAGTGTAAAATCGGAAGACATACTTATCTATAATAATGCTTTAGGTAATAAATCCTGTAAATCTTTTGTTTTCTGATCCGATTTTTTAGGCAAAATCAGCAACGCATCATCCGTATCCACAACCACCACATTATCTACATCTACAAGTATAATTTTTTTAGAAGGCGCATACACCACATTCTGATGACTGTTCACACACAGCACATCACCTTTTACAGCATTCCCAGCCTCATCATTTGGCCAAAAATCATCAAGCGCCGACCAGCTGCCAATGTCATTCCAGTCAAATTCAGATACCAGTAACCGCGTCTCAGCCATGGCTTTTTCCATAATCCCGTAGTCGATGGAAATGCTCTCAAACGTCTGAAACAACTCCCCCACCCGAGACGGATCAGCCTGAATGTTCATTAAAATCTCATAATGATGAGGTAAAAACTGTTTAAAAAGATCCAGAATTTTTCTAGCCGACCAAATAAACATCCCAGAGTTCCACAAAAACCTCCCCGATTCCACATAAGCCGTAGCCTTAGCCAACTCGGGTTTTTCATGAAAACACAACACGTTCGCCGGACTTTTCCCAGGCACATCCACCTCAATATACCCAAATCCCGTATGCGGAAACGTCGGTTTTATCCCAATGGTCACCAGGCAATCATCCTGCCTAACAAGCGACACCGCTTTCGAAAGCACCTCCCGGAATTTTTCCTCCGGCGCAATAAAATGATCCGAAGGCAACACAATCATCACCGCCTCAGGATCTTTACGCAACGCCTCAACCGCAGCCCACCCAATACAGGGAGCCGTGTTTTTAGCGCAAGGTTCGTAAAGAAGCTGCGAGTCTGGCATCTGCAAGTTTAAGGCTTTAAAATGTGCTTCATAGGCCAGATTACCCAAAATCCACACATTATCCGCATCCACCAACGGACTAAGCCTGTCGATGGTATTTTCCAATAAGGTTTTTGAATTTAAAATAGATAAAAACTGCTTGGGCTTCGCGTTCCTGGATAACGGCCAAAACCGAGTTCCTTTTCCGCCTGCCATAATCATTGCGTGAATCATAACGGGTAGTATAGTATACTTAACCTTGATATAAAATACCTCAGGTCTTCAAGCGCCCGTAGCTCAGCTGGATAGAGCGTTGGCCTCCGGAGCCAAAGGTCGTGAGTTCGAATCTCGCCGGGCGCACCACTTCAAATCAACTTTTTAGTACACATTCGGTACAAATCAAAATCAAAAATACACTATAAAATAAACTTAAAATTATAATTTTTAATTTCCCACAAAACGAGAGGAGACTAGTATAGATCCTTGATAAGTAAGTTCCATATTTCCATCATAAACATAATGAATCCGCTCCCGCTCTTCTCTTTCCTGCGCTTCTCTGGCTTCCCGTTCTCGTCTTGCTGCTTCTTCTATAATTTCACGTTGACGTCGTTCTTGCGCTTCACGCTCTAAACGAATAGTTCTTTTTTCCTGATGAACTTTACTTACTGCATCTGTAATAGAAAGCTTCTCAAATTGTACAGAATACACAACTGAAGACTCGTCTGCTTCTGTTCCTCGACATTTTTCTCTAATAAGCTGAGTTACTTCCGCTATAGATTCATTCCGTGCTTTTTCGAAAGTTTTACCTTCTTTTTCCATTTTTCGAATTACATCAGCCGGAACAGCCAGAGTTTGGTAACAGTCTTTTTTAATTGTTGCTTCCGCTTGTTCATAAGCTCTTCGAAAAGCTTGATAAAGCTCACTATCAAGACTACCAAAACAAAATAAAAAATGATTTTCGGCCATAAAAAAAGCAACAGCCGCTGTAGAAACGATACTAGCCCTGCACTTATGTTCAATACATGCTTCAATCATCACAGTCTCCGCATGACAAGCTTCAGCCATTGTCTGATGATTTTGGGACATACGCAACATTACGGCTGAAGACCGAATAATCTTCCCCTTACAATAGCTTTCTATCTCACTCTTTTTCTTAGCAGTTTCAGCCAAAATAGCCACCGACAACTCTTTTCCATTGGCAACTTCAGCAAGAATAACGTTCGGATCCACAAATGTATCGCAACGAGATCGAATAGACGCTTCTTCACTAAGAAGACTATTAGCCGGGATAGAACCCTCCCTCATTGCATGAATCAATCTCTTAATGTACCAACAATCTGGATTAACTCTTCCTGAATAATGTGACCAAACCAAGGCTTCAACAAGCGATTTCCCTTGAACCAGATATTGCGCCACTTCCTGAGGCCTTGCTTTAAGCCCCTTACAAAAAGACGCTAGCTCTACCTCAGCCTCTGCAATAGCCTTTTCCAGAGACTTCCCTTGAGCAACAAGATCTTGAATCCGCTTTGAGTGATCACTTACCAAGGCAGGATTAGCCTGATAATGCAAAGCAATAATACTGGCATCCCGGCTTATTCCTTTTGCCATGGACTCCATCAGAAGATCCATAGTAGCCTTTGTACCTGAAAAAGCACCGTGGACTTGAGCTTCGACAGAAGTTACTGTAGACGCCAGTAACGGATCAAAACTATAGTCACCTTGTGCAATACGCGCGTCCTGTTGAATAGTCTTTAAAATCTGCTCACCCAAAACCTTTGCGTATGCTGGAGTATCTCTGTAATGATCTTTTAATGCAGCCTCAAATAATGTCATTCCAGATGCCATATCTTGAATAACAACGTCAGGCCTTGCCTTAGTATTTTTACAGGCAGCATCAATAGATCGCTGCACCATATCAATAGCCTGATGAACAGTACCAACACCTTTAGCCAATAAAGTTTTTACCTGAGGTTCAAACACAGAGTATGAGTTGGAATTGCCCTTACAATGTGACCAAATGACTGCATCTTGAAGGGGTTTTCCTTCCGACATTGCCTGCATAATAAGTTCGATACTAGCGCCAGTACCTGTAAAAGCAGATCGGAACGGAGCTTCAGCAGTTGCTATTGCACGCTCAAGTAACGGATCAAAATTATAATTCCCTTGCACAATAAATTTGTCCTGATGAATATCTTTTAAAATTTGTTCTCCCAGTACAACCACATAAGCAGGGGTATCTCTGTAATGATCTTTTAAAGCAGCCTCAAACAACTTCATTCCAGAAGCCATATGCTGGATAACAACGTCTGGTCTTGCCTTGGTATTTTGACAGGCAGAATCGATAGATCGTTGAACAATATCAATAGCCTGTCGGGTAGTGCTAACATCTTTGGAAAGTAAGGCTTTTACCTGAGGCTTAAAAACAGAAAATGCGGCAGCATTACCCTGACAATGTGACCATATTACTGCGTCTTGAAGAGGTTTTCCCCCAGCCATGTATTTCACAACACTATCAACATCAGCCTTCGTTCCCACAAGTTCAGATTCAAGATCTCGTTCCACAGACAAAATTACTTCCAAAAAGCTTTTTTCAGGTAAAGGTTTAATCATTGGACCGAATACTGCTGTAAAATGTGGTTTTCCCTGATATCTTGCAGCCAGAATTGCGGCTTCATAACTAAGGCCTTTTCCCATTTCTCTAGCAACGGCTTCCACAACACTCTTGCCTGAACCAAAAAATGGGAATACATCTAGGCCATAAAGTTGTCTTTGAATATCTTTAAGAGGAGTCGTAGCAAGTTTTTGCTTACTCGACATTCTCTGCACACGAAAATCGTACACTGTATCAGAAACGGAGGATGGCCATTCACATAAGTCTAAAAATGGCTTTTCAGCAGCTTGAATAGCTTCATGTAATGGAGTTTTTTCCGCCAAAGCAGATTTTATTTGAGGTTCCATAACCAATCTTACTTCTCTTGGAAGCCAATACCAGTATTCGTCTAAGATTGCAGACTGCAAATCCATCCCTTTGGAGATGTTCATAACTACAGCTTCGAATCGAACATTGCATTTTTTACAGGCATCTAAGACTTCCCCTTCAGCAGCATCCCAGACTTCCTGTTTTGGGTACTGTAATGCAAGACGTTTATCAACTGTAGCAGCAAACACTGTTTTCCAAGCGGGGTGAGAGCGAAATTGAGCACGTTGGGCATCAAAAACTGTAGCTAAGGGCTCTAAAATGATATCTAAAGCACTAGGTAGCGAAAATCCCATAGGTGAATAGCGTTGTTTGCACAAATGATCAATAGAAGAAAAAGCCTGGCTAGGGGCTTGACCATACATTACTCTTTGATTCCAAATAACTACAGCCAATGAACAATCGTTAACTTTTCTTTGAGGATCTATAGAAGTTGCTAGTGAGAAAAGATTTTTCCCTACCCCCATTTGTACAGCTGTACCTATTAAAAGCCTCAATAACAATTCAATATTTGAAGAGGTACCAGAAGCTAGATGTTGAACGTAAGCACGTGCTTCTTGAAGAATTTGATTTGCAGGTACACCTGACTCCATTTTAACACGTAAAGAACCGGAAAAATCACGATCAAAACAACTACCACAATCAAAAATACCTTCCAAAATTGCCAAGACAGGACTACTGTATCTTACAAGTCCCCAAAGTATATGACGCCTATCTTCCTGCATCCCCTTACATAGCTGCTCAACATATTTTCGCGCTTCTTTTAGCACGTTCACAGGAGCTTCTCCTGATTTCATTCTCACTACCATTTTTAAAGCATAAGGACTTAAAGGTTCTTGCTCACTAGATCCAAACACTCTTACAATACCTTCAAATACACATTCCGGAAATTGATGAACTTGAACATGTTTTAACATACAAAACAATCGAGAAGTATCGATATCAGTACCTGAAGAGTATTTTTTCAATGCGCTTTCATACCTACCAATAACAACCGCTGGAGATTGGCCATTATTAATAGATATAATTACCTCCTCGACACTGGGATGAAGCTTTTCAACAGGAAGATACCTAGTATTGCGGCAATAACGTTCTGGAACACTAAAATGAGATTCAATGACTGCTTGCGCAAGAGAAACACCTGTATTTAAAAATCGCTGGATAACATTATCAACTGTAGCATTGGTACCCAGACATAAAGACCTTACACGCTCTTCAAAAACAGATTCAAATGATTTGCCAGTAGCAGTGGAAAGAGAAGGGACTAAACAATCTAAATCAATATTTGTCTCAGAATCACATTCACGTGCAACACTTCTAAACGGAGGAATATTTGAACGATAATGAGCGTAAAGTATAGAAGACCGCATAGAATACCCCATACAATTGCGGCGTAAAACCTCATGCACTTTAGATAATGTTCCTTGATAGTGTTGCTGAATTAATAATTTAGAATCATCAAATACTTGAGTCAAAGACATCCCAGACTCTACTTTTTGTGCCAATTGAGACAAGTATCGTTGATGATGAATAGATGATAGACCTAGCGATACTTCTATTAAGAATTTTGATTGCGACAAATCATTTGAAGCTCTAAAAAGCAAACTAAAATTCACAGGTTGTCCAGAAACTTTTTCCAAAATAGAGTGTTCAAACATCTCGAATACTTCTTTTGGCGAAATTCCAGATTCTATTTTACCAGCTAATTCTTTCGCTAAGTCTGGAACAGACTCTAAACTTTGATAAAATTGCAAATAGTTTGCACCTACAACAGCAAGTGAGACTGAAGTATGAGACAAATTATGATTCAAACATTCCAAGTGTCTAGAAGAGTTTTTCCAAAGCTGGCTAAAAGGAGCTTCTATTTCTGAAATAGCCTGAGAAACTGAACATCCCTGACGACATTTTTCATCTATTTTTGGTTTTAAATACTGCCTAAGATTAGATAATCTCCCATAATGTGCCTCAATAACAGCATCAGAAATCGGTAACCCTGTTGCAAGACCATCAACAACCCTGTCAGGAATCGCCCCTGTCCCCTGACAAGCATCAAGAACCCACTTTTCAAACTCTTGTAGTGCCTGTAACAATGTTTTTTGTAGCCCAACAGTGCTTAAAAATCTTTCACAAAAAACAACAGCACGTGTAGAAGACTGAGAAGACTGAACAAGATAACTTGATCTTAGAGTAAAATGACTGTAAACAACAGCCTGCATCAATGGTTTTCCATCTATCATAAACACTGCCACAGATTCAAGAACAGCTTTTGTACCCTTACAAGCAGCTCTAATTGGAGCATCTAATTCTGAAATCATGTCAGAAAAAAATCTACCCTGTTGAACCCCTGCCAAAATCTGATTCCCTAAAAGCTGTTTCATTTTAGGATTATCACGATAATGGTCATCCAACACAGCCTGTTGAAGAGCAATACCGCTATCAACAAGCTTCAAAACGTCATCCATCCTTGCAGAAGTACCCTCACAATAAGCTCTTAATGGACTTTCAACTTCAAAAATAGCTTGGCTAACCGTTTTACCTTGATTAATCAATTCTAAAATCTGTACTTGATACAGTTTTTTCCAAAGTGGTTTATCTCGATAATGATCTTCCAAAACAGTACTAAAAGGAACCGTTGAACCGGTGCGGACCATTAACCTAACTACCTCATCAGGTCTCGCGTTAGTATTTAAACAAGCGGAAAAAATAGAAGCTTCTTCTTCTGCAATTGCTTCGGAAACAGTTTTTCCAGACCTTGCATTTTCTATGATTTTTTCAGATAAAAGCTTAAACCAATCACTTTGCCTACCAATATCCGCCGCAGAATTCATCCCATAATGACACTCTAGAACCGTAGCATAAAGACCGCGTCGACAAACATACATTTTTTTAACAACAAGATCTGGACTAGCATTTGTATTAGCACAGGCAGATCTTATGTGAGACTCTTCTCGAGTAACAGCCTCAAATAAAGGGACTCCTTGAGTAACAAGATCTACAATAAAAGATTGAAATAAGGAACTCCAGCATGGTTTTTGGGAATAAAATTCATCTAAAGCACATTCAGCAACGATACGTATTCGTTCCTTACGAGGGATATTTTCTTCACGGGACATACATCTTTCAGCTGATGCTAACGCTTTATCTATTGCTGGAAGATCCCCTCCAAAAAGATTTTTCATATTCAAAAACATAGTGGCCGCAGTAGCCCCTCCACATTTTTGTAATTGTTTAATACGGTCTACAGGCGGTAGTTCTCGAATATCAACCCTAAGGCGAGCCGCGCGGCCAGGCGTTGATTCATATAAATAGCCCACAGACTTATGCGCTGGCAACTGAACAGGTTGTACATTCATCAAAATCCCCTTTATGTCTGTTTTTTTATTATTCAAACAATTTTTCAAGCACAGCTATGAAATAGAATTTCAAAAAATTTGTCAAGATTGAAATCATTTCAACAAACCTATACAAGCCCAACAAAAAACCTTGCAATTTTTTCCCAAATTAAGCGATAATAAGCTGTAAGGCTTTAAACAGTTACTATGTCTTGGGAGGATCTTATGCCAGTAGGTAGTGTACAACAATCTTTTGGATCATCTGGTGTTAACCCTGCACAAAAAAATCCAGCGCAGGTACAAAAAGAGCAACGCCTTCAACGAATAAACGATTTATTAGCAAGAGTAGACGTTCTTGTTAGTCAATTTAAGTTTGTTAATGACCGATTAAAAAGAAATCTTCAAGGAACTCAGGCAAAAGAAGACGCTGTTTTTGCAAAAACATTAACTGTCCAACAAGCCTCAGCAACAAGTGTTTCATCGCTACTTACTACGTTAAGAAGCAGCTTGGAAACATATAAAAAACAAGTTGCCGGAGAAAAATCCGAAACGGCTGAAACAGCGGAGAATCTGAAAACTATTAGGGACACTACAAGTCAATTAGCTACTGAAACAGATTCATTTTTAAAAGCAGAAGAGGCCGCTAATCAAGGCAAAAAAAGCTACCCAACATCTACCCTGCAGCAGGATTTAGCGACTAAAGCTAACAAGGTTGCATCGGAAACCACTAGTTCTTTGTTTAGCAATATGGATTTATCTCGCCAAGATTCACCGTCTTTTAGTGCCACTCTTCCTCACTTACCGTTTACTCCTTATCAACCACCTGCACTTTCAACACCTACTTTATCTGGACCAACAATCTTTACAGCACCTACTTCATCTGGATCAACAAGAATTAGTTCAGGAGGAAGTGGGCCTTTATCGCCAGGAATACCTACAGTACCAAACCCTGTGTTTATTGAAACTGACAAAGCTATTAGGATTCAAACTTTTATAAGGCTTGAAGAAAATTTAAAACAGTTACAAGCTGTTGATTTTGGAATATCCAGGGAAGGCATGACTTGTTATTTAATTGCAGGAATTCAGACCCTATTTAATACAAATCTAGGTTTTGATGTCTTAAAAGCACTAGTTCTTTATCCACAAGATGCACATTTTTTTTCTAAAAAAAGAACAAGCGAAGAAACTAATGTGTTTTATGAATTTAGAAATGAATTATTAAAACTATTCGAGACAGATCCTGCGACATTAGGCACTGATAAACCTATGCAAATCAAACCATTTATATCTGCCGCAGTAAAATTCCTAGGAATTATAGTCCCTGGTTTTATTACAAATAGACATAGTGATAATTGGCTAAATCAACAATCTGATTCAGGAGAAGTATTAGCGATCACTTTAGATTCTTTACTACCCAGCAATACTAGTCCTTTATATTCAAAGTTTTGTAGGTTACGTGAAACAAGTACCGTTACAAGAGACGTAACAGAAAAACAAAGAGATCCACAAGTGGAAGATAGTCCTTATGTCATGTTTACATTTTTTAAACCTGACAAAAGTATACGTTTCAGTGAATTTCAAAAGCAAAATGAACGTATTACAGGAACTGAGCAACTATGGCAGTTAGATTCAACAGGTAGTGAAAAGAGTTCTAAAACAGATGCTACAAGAATATTAGAATACTCATCTCTTAAAACAGGACAACAAATTTACTGCTTTAAGCGAATGAACAAAGATGCTAATTCAAAAATTAAGACATCCGTTATATTTAACCCATCAAATCTTCCTCGATTTGTACACATCCATCAGGGCACCGATTTGGATAGTGGTCACTATATTGTTGCAAAAAGAAATGATGACGGTAGCTGGACTATCAAGAATGACAGCTCAGTACATGTAATAAAAACAACAGATCTAGACTATATAAAGTTCATAAAAGGCATGCAACAAAACTGTACTGTAGCGGTTTTTGATTAATGCCAACCCCTCGCAACACCCTAGCCCGCATCATCCCCTACACCCCGGGGAAAGCCATTCCAGAGGTTAAAGAGGAACTGGGTCTAACCGATGTCATAAAAATGGCTTCCAACGAAAATCCTATGGGAGCCAGTGTATCGCTTCAACAACTTCAATCCACATACGATTCTGTACATATATATCCACACCAACCAGGCTCTTCGCTACTCCAAAAACTATCCCAAAAATGGGACGTAAGCCCCTCCCGGATTATATTAGGAAACGGCAGTGACGAAGTCATCATGTTCTTAGCCCTAGCCTACTTAAACCCAGGCGATGAGGTACTCAGTTCTACCTGCACATTTTCAGAATACCGATTTGTAAGCTTTTTATCGGACGGACAATACACCCAGGTTCCTGTCCTGCCCGATTTCCGCCACGATTTAAACGGCATTCTAAAAGCCATCACACCCAAAACCAAACTGATTTTTATAGCCAATCCCAATAACCCAACAGGAACGGTGCTAACCCATCAGGAACTGGAAACGTTTTTAAGCCAGGTTCCATCTTCCGTGATTGTAGCCCTGGATGAAGCCTATGCAGAATTTGCCGATCAGCATTTCCCCGACACCAAAACCTTGTTAAAAACCTATAAAAATCTGGTAGCTTTGCGCACATTTTCCAAATTGTACGGGCTTGCGGGATTGCGTATCGGATATGGAGTTGCCAGCGACACTATCGCCGAAACCGTTTTAAAAACACGGCTGCCTTTCAATATCAATAGTTTAGCCTTAGAAGCCGCAGCATTGGCCTTAGATTCTCATGATTTTGTAGAAAAAACCTTACACAACAATAAACAGGGGCTTGAGTTTCTAACAACAGAATTAACAAAACTGGGCTGCAGAGTGCTTCCAAGTCAGGCTAATTTTGTGTGTACGCTTTTACCGGAACCTTTTAAAGCCAAAGAAATTTTTGATGCCTTACTGAAAAAAGGGCTCATTATTCGTGCGCTAAACAGTTTTGGGCTGGATAATGCGGTTAGAATTACAGTGGGGCTTCCAGAGCATAATCAGGCATTAATTTTAGCATTAAAAGAATTTTTGACTTAATTTTTATAAAAGTTTATACTTTCATTTATCAACAGGATAACCATAAACCTGCTGTTTTGATCTAAAACCTAATCCTTAATAAATGGGATTAGCAAGGATTAGGATTAGTAAAATGGCTAGAATGAAAATTCTGGCCTTTTTGCTTTTTATATATTCAATCCTTGTCACCCCCTTCCATTAGACAATAATTTCAAGATTATTTGTGCCAATGGATGGGTATGAAGCCCAATGGTTTCAAAACAATATAAATTAACTTTTAAATTAATTCAATATATTTACATTATAATACCTGGTATAAAAAAACAAATTTTCTTTTTGTTTTGATCATTTCCCTATTTGTCTTGCACCAAACACAACAACACAAGGACATTCAAGAAAGTATATAGTTGAATTTTACTGGTGTAAAAATACAAGAAACCGATTGTTAAATACCCCACACACTGTTACCATTACACCATGTCCCAAGCACTAACCACTGCCTTGTATGAAAACCATGTTCAACGCAAAGCAAAACTGACACCTTTCGGCGGATATACGCTGCCCGTTTGGTTTTCTTCTTTAAAAGACGAACATACAGCGGTACGCACATCAGCTGGATGTTTTGATATTTCACACATGGGACTTTTGGATGTATCAGGCGAGAATTGCCACGACTTTTTACAAACACTGGTGTGTAACAGTGTGGATAAAACAAAAAACGGCAAAATGGTTTACGCCATGATGTTAAACGAAAACGGCGGTATTTTAGACGATATTATGATGGGTGAATGCCCTAAAAATCCTGGCCGGTTTTTGATTGTTGTAAACGCATCAAACAAAGAAAAAATCATGAGCTGGATAAATAGCAAAAAACCAGACTCCGTTACCTTAAAAGATATGAATAAAACCCGCAGTTTTATCGCGGTACAAGGGCCAAAAGCCGCAGAAATTCTGGACTCCATTTTTAATGCAGACTTAAGTGCTCAGCCAAGATTTTCCCTCAGGCATATAACGCTCAATGGCATCTCGGCAAGCGCGTTACGTACCGGCTACACCGGCGAAGACGGATTCGAGCTTATCGTACCCCACGAACACATTTCACAAATATGGGACGCTTGCCTGTCCGGAGGCATCACCCCCTGCGGCCTCGCTGCCAGAGACACCCTGCGTCTCGAAGCTGGCCTCCCTCTTTACGGGCAGGAATTATCCGAGACAATCACGCCACTGATGACACGGTACCCCTGGGTTATTGCCTGGGACAAGGATTTTATCGGAAAACAGGCGTTGGTTAACCAAAAAAGCCAGGAAAAAGACTGGGTTACCGTTGGCATTGAAATGCAGGAGAGAATCATCCCACGCAGCCATTATCCGATTCAAGAAGGCGGCGAGGTAACCTCGGGCACATTATCCCCTACTCTGGACAAGCCTATTGCCATGGCGCTTGTTAGGCCTCAGTTTGCGGAACCGGGTTCTATTGTTCATGTGTCTATCCGGCAAACATTTTATCCGGCGACCGTTGTTCCTATCCCTTTTAAATAAATCAAAAAATTTAGATGTAATTTTTTAGACATTTTATCGATAACAAATGGAGTATTTAGAGATCGGGTTAAGCAACGTAAAAAAACTTGAAGAAACTCAAGTAAAACTAAAAGCACTAAGCGACCTATTTGCACAAATAACAGAGTTATTCACCACTAAAGCAGGACACTTCAACCTAAAAGCATTACCTCTCTTAAAAACACTCTTAATCGATATTGCACCACATGTACAACAATTTATGGAAAAAACGCCTGTTGTTGAAAAAATACCTCTTAACCAACATGTAGAATCAGCCTTAACGGCTTTAAACAACCAACATGATATGCAAGCCATTGAAAGCCTTCCTGTACCTATGTTGGGTATCCTTGCTGCTTTTGATCCTGAAAAACTGATATTTGCTCATACAGCACAATTTACACATCCTAAAGCTGGTGAATTAATTGAAGCCGGACAAACAGCTGGATCAGCTTTTGAGCAACTATTGCAACCAAAAGTGGTAGAACTAGGCACAATCAGGCTACCAATTCCAGTACCAGTAGAACTATTATCATTATCAGAAGCTATTCAGGGAACACTTAAACAGATTTTAGCAGACCCACAAAAATTTGAGGAGTTAAAACCGGTGTTAATAGATTATTTAACAACTCTGGCAAAAACCCCAGCGTTTCAAACTGATGAGGCAATCGACAAACTGGCCGCTGTAATACAATTAAAAGAGGCTCTTTCACAATAATATGGCAAAAACCCTGCTTATTCTGGCCAACGGATTTGAAGAAATAGAGGCTGTAGCCGTTATTGATATTTTGCGCCGTGCCAACATTGATGTCACAGTGGCAAGCCTTGGCTATAACGCCGTAACCAGCGCCAGACAGGTTACGGTCATCGCCGATACCGATCTTTTTTCCGTTAAGGATGCCCTCTTTGATATGGTCATTTTACCAGGAGGAGAACCAGGCACAACCAACCTTGAAAACAATGAGATGGTTGCAACCGTATTAAAGCACCACATTGAACATAAAAAATGGGTTGCAGCTATCTGTGCCGCCCCTCGGATTTTAAATAAGCTGGGGTTTTTAACTAATAAAAAAGCCACCTCATTTCCCGGCACAAAACCGCTGATGACAGACTGCATGTATCAGGAAGACGCGGTTATTCAGGATGGTTTATTTATTACAAGCAGAGGTGCGGGCACCAGTTTTGATTTTGGATTTAAACTGGTAGAGATTTTAGTGTCAAAAGAAGAATCCGATGAGTTAAAAACACGAATGGTTTTTTTAAAATAAATTGACAATGAAATAAAATAACCTTATAGTTTAACTGGGTGCTGCAAGGATTAGGATTAGTAAAAAGGCTAGAATTTTCATTCCAGCCTTTTTGCTTATCTTTTTTCAATAAAAATAAACTTAATTAAAATCAAAAAGGTTTTCCTTTTAACACATTAACCGTAGCATCGGTGATAGTTACTTTAATGTAGTCGCCTTTTTCATAAGGGCCTTTAGGTACGATTACGATTTGGTTGCCACTATTTCGACCCTGGAAATCGTCGTCGCTTTTTTTGGTGGAGCATTCTTCGATAAGAATTTCCTGCACAGACCCTATTTGAGCCTGATTTTTCTCGAAAGAAATCTGGCGCTGAACCTCATTTAAAATCATGATACGGCGCGTTTTTTCATCTTCTGAAACATCATCTTCAAGCTTTTTATAGGCATAGGTATTAGGACGAGGCGAATATTTAAACGTAAAGGCAGAATCGAATCGAACTTTGCGGACAACATCCAGGGTATCTTCAAACTCTTCGGCGGTTTCTGTTGGAAACCCTACGATAATATCCGTGCTGAAGTTAACATCAGGAAGAATGGTGCGTACCTCATCTACCAAGCCTAAAAACTCTTCTTTTGTGTAAGTTCTGTTCATTTTATCCAGAACCCGTGTATTTCCGGCTTGAAGCGGCATATGGATCTGTTTGCAGATATTATCGCGCTCTGCCATTAAATGAAGCAATTTTGTAGGGAAATCCTTGGGATGTGGAGATGTAAAACGGATACGTTCAACACCTTTTACATCGCTGACACGTCGCATAAGGTCGGTAAAATCTTCGTCCTCGTAGCGGTAGGAATTTACATTTTGACCCAGTAACGTTACCTGACTGTAGCCTTGGGCAACCAGTAATTTTACTTCATCTACAATGTTTAGAGGATCACGACTACGCTCACGGCCACGGGTATAAGGAACCACGCAAAAGGTACAGAAATTGTTACAGCCACGCATGATGGCGATCCAGGCATTTACGCCTTCTTTACGTGTGGGCATAACATCGGAATAGGTTTCAAATTCGGATAAGGTCACATCAAAGCTTTTTGTGCCTGAATCCAGCACCTCAGAGATAAGATGTGGCAGCTGTTTGTAGCTGTCTGGTCCTGCAATAAAATCAATTTTCAAATGAGGATTATCCAATAAATCTTTCTTAAAGTTGGTAGCCATGCAACCTAAAACACCTACCAGAACCGGATTTTCTTTGCGTCTGTTTTTGATTTCATGGATGCGGCCGTACACTTTTCTGTTGGCATTATCACGAACAGAGCAGGTATTTAGCATGACGATATCGGCCTGGGATTCGTCTTTTGTTACGACCATGTCTTCTTTTGTCAAAATACTTTTTACCAGTTCGGTGTCGTATTCGTTCATTTGGCAGCCATAGGTTTCGATGTAAACCTGTTTTTTAGAAAGCGTTGTCATTGATGTCCTCCCAGTAGTCTTCCCATCATTTTATCCGAGGTAAAGTCGGTTAGTTTTACGGTAACCAGTTGATTGGTAAAGTTGCCGTCGGCTACAAATTGTACCCGTGTGTAATTGTCGGTTAATCCCGTCCAAAATCCTTTTTTTTGCTGTTCAACCAGTACGGTTACAGTTTGGCCCAGTTGTTTTTCAAAAAACTGCTGGCGTTTTTTTATACTCAGATCACGCAATTTTTCACTACGGCTGGCTATGGTTTTCGGATCTACTTTATTATCCCATTTATGGCTTCGGGCATAAGGTCTGTCTGAATAGGAAAAAACGTGAAAATACGCTAGAGGCAACTGCTCGAGAAACTGATAGGTTTCGTCGAAAAGAGCATCGGTTTCGCCGGGGAAACCCACGATAACATCGGTTCCGAGACCGATAAAGGGTACGGCATCATAGGCTTTAAGGAGAAACTCTGAAAATTCGGCGCAGGAATAGTGGCGGTTCATGGCTTTTAAAATAGTGTCAGAGCCGCTTTGCAACGGTACATGGAGGTAGCGACACATTGTAGAACCGGTGTTCATTTTTTCAACCACAGACCAGGGAATGGTTGTGGGTTCTATGGAAGAAATACGGAGACGGGCAAGCTCGGGGAAGCCTTCGAGGGCATCTACAACATCTTCGAGGGTTTTGTTATCGTTGTCGTAGGTACCCACATTGATACCGGTTAAGACGATTTCTTTATGACCAGCTTCAACCAGTGCCCGGACTTCAACTAAGATATCCTGAAACTCCCGGCTGCGAGCGGGGCCTCTGGCGAAGGGAATTACGCAAAACGCACAGTAGAAATCACAACCGTCCTGAATTTTAATGTTGGCACGGGTGTGATGAGTATCAATACCGGGATTATCAATTTTAAACGGTTCTCTTGTTAATTTTTGAACCTGAACAATGGGTGTATCCGTTTCAAAAGTGGTGTTGATGGTTTCAGCCACCTTCATTTTTTCAGAGTTCCCTATCACCCATTTCACATTGGGAAGCTCTAGCAGTTTTTCTTTAAGAATCTGAGACTGACAGCCTACAAGCGCAATTTTAGCCTCGGGGTTTAGCCTGTTAATTTTATTGACCAGACGCCGGGTGTCCGCATCTCCATTTTCTGTAACCGTACAGGTGTTTACAATCACCACGTCAGCAGGCTGTTGGAACGGAACAATATCAAACGTAGCAAACTGTTTTGCAAATTGCTGTTCAATTACCGCTGTTTCAGCCTGATTTAATCTACACCCTTGTGTATAAAAAGAAAGTTTTAATTGTTTATTCATATAACCACCGTTATGGGCTACAACTATAGCAAAAGTCCGGTGTTTTTACGAGAAACTTATTCGCAGACCATCAAACCTTTAATCTGGTCCGAATACTCCAGGATTGTTGCTGGATCAGCTGTACCGCATGGAACCTGTAAAACGGGAGAGGAAAAAAGGATACAGGGCTTATTTTGATCATTATGTCGGGTTGCAAGTTTTACAAAATGTTCAGGAACCCTGGCAATATGCTCAGATACATTGGTAAGGTTAACGATAGCTGGTGTTTGAATAATCGATAAAAGATCTTTTCCGTGATGGGAAAGATCTGTAATATCGTCACAAAGATAGGTTATGACGGGAGGATCTTTTAACAGCCTGGTTCTGGCGACATCATACAAAACATCTGAACTTAAAAAATTCTGAATATCACGTTGAAGGACTTTTATATACTGGTCTAATTTTTTGAGATGATCGGGCAAATTGGTCTGATCAAAACAGGTTTGAGAAAACAACGCTTTTATAAAGTCTTTTCGAGTAGGACATTCCAACAAAAGCCTGCACATAAGCTGATGAAACATCAATACATCTTTATTCATATCTACAATAATCATCTTTTTAACCGAAGAATATTGCAGTAAAGACAAGGTGTCTCCGTTCCCTATTGTCACAACAGTAACATCCTGACCTTTAAATCCAGATAAAGCCGTGTGATAGGCTGTTAGAAGACCTATATCATTTGACACCATATAGCCAGCCAGATTAATAGGAGCGTCATTGTATTCCAAACCATCAGGCCCTAAAAACTGACCCGGAAATGGCGTTGGAATTGGTTTTGGAAGCGGCATAGTCGGGAGTGATACTGTTTTTACAGGAGGATTTAAAACTGGGAGAATAAGCCAGGGGATTTCAAAAGAGCGTGACGAACGAGACGAATAAAAACGGACCTGGCTAAAATGCCTGCTGTGACCCAAAAACGTATCATCGCGAAACACGGGGCTCTTAAACAAAGGCTTGTTTGAAGACGTACTGGCATGAGAAACCTGAGTTAAGGGTTTACGCACATCGGATCGCGCCATAACAGATTGCCGACGTGTAAACGATGAGGCACACCAACGTACCACATTGCCAACAGAACCCACCCCTTTCTGAAGCCCCGCCACCGCTAAACTCATAGATTATACCTGAACGACGTCCTGAATTTCAGGAAACTCTTCACGAAGGCGATTTTCGATTCCCATTTTCAAGGTTAAGGTTGCACTTGGACAGGTACTGCAGGCACCTTGAAGATGCAACGACACGATACCATCTTCGTAACCGTAGAAAATAATATCGCCGCCGTCCATGGCCACAGCCGGTCTGATTTCCGTATCCAGAATATGCTTGATCCGGGATTCGATATCATCGCCTGACGCTGTTGCGGTCTGGGTTAAATATTTTTCATCTAAAATCGTTTGTTCTGTATCTAAATACTCATGTAATGTTTTTGTAATAGGCTCGGCCAAGGCAGCCCAGTCTGTCATTTGAGATTTTGAAACCGATACAAAATTTACACCAACCATCACACCAACAACGCCGTTTAATTCAAACAGGGCTTTTGGAAGCGGTGATGTCGCTGCTTTTTCTTCTATTGAAAAATCAACACTGCCTGACGGCATTAATAATTTATCCACAACAAATTTTAAGGTGTTGGGATTTGGGGTAATTTGAGCTGAAATTGTTACTGGACTTGTCATACTAATCTCCTTTATTCCGTACTGACGCGGCCTGAGGCGTCTTGTATCAGCGCATCTTCCAACGCTCTCCAGACCAAAGCGGCGCATTTTACTCTGGCCGGAAATTTTTTAACGCCTTCAAACACAGCAAGGCGTCCGAGCTGCTTTTTTTCTTCATCGGTTGTGTCTTTGGTCACCAGATTGAGAAACGAATCTTTTAAACGAACCGCTTCCTCAATGGTTTTACCTCGTAAGGTTGAGGTCATAAGAGATCCGCTGGACTTTGAAATCGCACAGCCGTCACCCTGGAAGGAAATATCGGCAATGATATTGTCTTTCAAATCCACGTACACCCAATAATCATCGCCGCAAAGCGGATTAAGGCCGTGAGACCGATTCGAAGCCTCATCCAACACTTTAAACTGTCTTGGATTTTTATTGTGATCGATAATCATGTCCTGATACAGCTGCTCTAAACGGCTCATAACATAATATCCCTTGCCTTGTGTAAGGCTTTGGCTAAAACAGCCACTTCTTCAACCGTGTTATAAAACGAAAACGAGGCACGGGCCGTTGCAGGCACCTTAAACCGGTTCATAATCGGCTGGGCACAATGATGACCAGCACGAATTGCAATGCCTTCTTCGTCTAAAATCGTCCCTAAATCATGAGGATGAATCCCCTGAATTACAAAAGACACAACGGAGGCTTTTTCTTTGGCCTGGCCAATAATTCTTAGACCTGGAACCTCGGAAAGGGCTTCGTGGGCCGCTTCAAGTAAAGCATGTTCCTGACGTTGGATAAAATCAAATCCGGTGTTTTTAACCATATGTAAGGCATCAGATAAGGCAATAATTTCGGCGATGGCAGGTGTGCCAGCTTCAAATTTGGAAGGGAGAGGAGCAAACGTCGTTTTTTCAAAAGTTACGGATTCGATCATATCGCCGCCGGATTGGTACGGGGGCATAGCATCCAGAAGCTCGGTTTTTCCGTAAAGGATACCGACTCCGGTAGGTCCAAAAACTTTATGACTGGAAAAGCAATAAAAGTCGCAATCCAAAGCCTGAACATCTACAGGCATATGGGATACGGATTGAGCCCCATCGATAAGCACTTTTGCACCCACGGCATGGGCTTTTTTGATAATCTCGGCAACCGGATTAATGGTTCCGAGGGCATTGGAAATGTGATTAACGGCAACAAGTGCTGTTTTATCTGATAATAAAGACTCGAAAGTCTCCATGATCAGCTCGCCTTTATCGTTAATGGGGATGACCTTGATAACCAGATTTTTTTCCTGGGCAATGAGCTGCCACGGAACAATATTGGCATGGTGTTCAAGCTCGGACAACATAATTTCAGAGCCTGGTTTTAGTAAACTGCCAAAACTTCTGGCCACCAGGTTAATAGATTCAGTGGTACCCCGTGTAAAAATAATTTCATGGTTGTGTTTAGCATTTAAAAAAGCCTGTACAACATCCCGGGATGCTTCAAACGCATCGGTAGCCGCCTGACTAAGGGCATAAACACCACGGTGAATTGTGCCATATTCCTGACTGTAAAACTGTGTCAAACGATTGATTACAGCCCATGGTTTTTGGGTAGTAGCCCCATTATCCAGATAAATCAGCGGTTTCCCGTTCATTGGAACGGAAAGCTGAGGGAACTGTAAACGAATATCTGCAACGGTTAAAACAGGGGTCATGCTAATCCTTTAAGTTGATCTAAAAACAGGGCTTTGCAGGACTCACGGCAGGATTCTACAGAAATTTTATCAATAATATCTTCAGCAAATCCTTCTAAAAGAACCTGTTTAGCCATATCTTTAGACAAGCCACGTGCATTTAAGTAAAAAATATGTTCTTCATCGAGCTGACCAATGGTGGCACCATGTGAACATTTCACGTCATCTGCAAAAATTTCAAGTTGAGGTTGAGATAAGGCACGGGCCGAATCGGATAACAATAAATTGTGATTGTATTGATTGGAGTTGGTTTGTTGAGCTTCTGCTTTTACATACACCAGACCATTGAAAGACGACTGCCCTTCCCCACCAATAACGGATTTAAAAAACTGGGCCGCATCGGTGTGAGGTTCGTGGTGAATCAATTTGGTAACCGTAGATACCTGAGACTGGCCAGACACAATAGCAATCCCGTTTAGCTGGGCGTTGATATCCGAGCCTTTAAATTCTACGGTGATTTGACGGTTGGATGATTTTCCTGGATTAACCAGCCACACACCATTAAATGTGGATTTTTTTTCAAGCGTCACATGAATCGTATCCTGACGCTCGATTGCTCCGGAATCATTTTGAATAACAATAAATTCCAGGGAACCGCCATCCTGAACACGAATGGTTGTGTTTAAGGATTTTTCGGACTGGGAGTTATCAAAAGTCACGATCAGCTGCAAAGACGCCTGAGGCAAAACGGAAATATCCAGATGTTTAATACGGTCATCAACCATTAAGGTCTGCTGCTCGCTGGAATCTACAACAATTTTATGATCTTCGGTAACCATTATGCCCGTACCCATTCGTATCCCTTTTCTTCAAGTTCCAGAGCCAGAGACTTGTCTCCAGAGCGGACAATGCGACCTTCAGACATAACATGTACGATATCAGGAACGATATAATTTAAAAGGCGTTGATAATGCGTAATTATTACAATCGCTTTATCAGGCGCTTTAAACACGTTTACAGCATGAGAAACGATACGTAACGCATCGATATCCAGACCAGAGTCCGTTTCATCCAGTAAAGCCAAAGCCGGGTTTAATACAAGTAACTGTAAAATTTCGTTACGTTTTTTCTCTCCGCCTGAAAATCCATGGTTTACTGAGCGGTTTAAAAAATCAGCATCCATTTCTACAGAAGCCAGTTTTTCCTGAATCAGTTCGTCAAATTCCAAAGGATCCACTTCCGCAAGACCTTGATGTTTGCGCTGGGAATTATACGCCATGCGTAAAAACTGGGCATTGTGAACGCCAGGAATTTCCACCGGATATTGAAACGCTAAAAACACGCCTTTTAAAGCCCGTTCTTCAGGATCCATTTCCAGTACGTTTTCTCCGTTAAAGAAAACCTCGCCGCCCGTTACTTCGTAGGCAGGATGGCCTGAGATAACCTTGGACAATGTACTTTTTCCAGATCCGTTCGGGCCCATGATGGCGTGAACTTCTCCAGCTTTTACCGTTAAATTTACTCCATTTAAAATAGGAGTGTCATTGATTGTTGCAGACAAATTTTTAATCTCTAACATGATATTAACCAACCGATCCTTCCAGTTTTAATCCCAACAGCTGAGTTGCTTCTACAGCAAATTCTGTCGGTAACTCTTTAAATACATCCTTACAAAATCCATTAATAATCGTAGACATAGCATCTTCCCCTGAGATACCGCGCTGCGCACAATAAAACAACTGATCCTCGCTGATTTTTACCGTTGTGGCCTCATGTCCAACCGTGGACGATGCGTTACGCACATCAATCACAGGGAAGGTGTTGGCACTGCATTCGTTTCCAATCAGCATAGAGTCGCATTGTGTAAAATTGTTGGCACCTTTCGCTGACTTATTCATCTGAACAAGACCGCGGTAGGTGTTATGAGATTTTCCAGCAGAAATTCCCTTGGAAATAATTGTGCTTTTTGTGTTTTTACCGATATGAATCATTTTGGTACCGGTATCAGCCTGTTGATTGTGATTGGTTAAGGCTACGGAATAAAATTCGCCGACAGACTCGTCGCCAATCAGAACGCAACTTGGGTATTTCCAGGTAATCGCAGATCCTGTTTCGATTTGAGTCCAGGAAATTTTTGATTTTTTGCCCAGACATTTTCCACGTTTGGTTACAAAATTATAAATACCACCTTTACCGGATTGAGGATCACCTGCATACCAGTTTTGTACAGTTGAATATTTGATTTCAGCGCCATCCAATGTCACTAACTCAACAACAGCGGCGTGAAGCTGGTTCGTGTCAAATTTCGGAGCTGTACAGCCTTCCAGATAACTGACGTAGCTGTTTTCCTCACAGATAATCAAGGTACGCTCAAATTGTCCGGTTTCTTCGGTGTTAATTCTAAAATAAGAGGATAATTCCATCGGCGATACAATGCCTTTTGGAACGTATACAAAGGACCCATCCGTAAATACAGCTGAGTTTAAAGCCGCATAAAAGTTATCGGTATGAGGCACAACGGAACCCAGATATTTTTTAATAAGCTCGGGATATTTTTCAACAGCCTCGGAAATGGGGCAAAAAACGACGCCGGCTTTTAACAGTTTATCTTTGTAGGTTGTCGCCACGGATACACTGTCAAAAATCGCATCAACAGCCACGTTTGCAAGCTGTTTTTGCTCACTTAAAGGAATCCCTAATTTTTCAAAGGTACGTAACAGTTCAGGATCTACTTCATCCAGACTGTTCAGCTTTTTTTTAGGGCCTTTTGGAGCCGCGTAATAGTGGATGTTTTGAAAATCGATTGCAGGATAAGTGACGTTAGGCCATTTCGGTTCCGTCATGGTTAACCAGTGACGGTAGGCCTTTAGTCTGAACTCCAGCATAAATTCAGGTTCTTTTTTATTTCTTGAAATCAGTCGAATGGTATCTTCGTTGAGTCCTTTCGGAGCCAATTCCACTTCTACATTTGTCTTAAATCCATATTGATACTCTCGATTTGTTAGTTCATCGAGCAATGCTTGGCTCATGCGTGTTAGTCCTTTCCATAATAGATTGCAGTGTGGCGCCCTGAAGCAACCCGTCTATTTGATTTTGAATGTCATTCAAAGCACCCCGTAAACGGCAGGTTCTTGTCAATGAACAAAACTGATGATCCGATAAACAATCCGACAATCGGGTCGGGCCATCTATCACATCTAAAACCGACTTTAAACTGATGGCATCGGGAGATTTAAAAAGCCTCACGCCGCCATTTTTCCCCTGTTTTGTTTGTAAAATACCCGCTTTATTAAGAGACTGAACGAGTTTTGAAAGATTGTTATAAGGAATAACCAGACGTTCCGCAAGTTCAGGCATCGTATAGGGGCGTTGTTCATCTGCCAAAAACAACACAATTCTCATAGCAAAATCAGCAGATTTAGTAATTTTCATAAAAACTCCGTACCCATTACGATTTTTACTTCCATATAGAAGTTGCAAAACTAACGCCAATTATACTTGTTTAGAAAAGAACGAACAAGCATTATTTGTGGAGATAAAAAAAATCCGATATGATGCCTTGCGTTGTTTCATGATTATGCCGCTTAAAGGCAAAAGGGAGACTATTTATGTAAAGAGTTTCTCATGAAAAAAATACTTTCGCTTCGCACATCACGGCGTCTATCCATCATCCCTCATTTTGAACAATCAAACAGTTCAACCAACAACAACCCTATTACGTCCACACACGCTTTAAAAACCTATAACAGGCAAGGTCAGCCTTTTTTAATCGACAGAGCTGATGACACATTTCCTATTCTTATCGTACCTGAATTTTACAATCCAAACTCTCATGAAGGTGAACCTGTTTACATCCACAATGAAGTCTGTGTAAAAGATGCGTTGACCAGAACACAGAATCTGTTGCAACTAAACGGCTGGCTGTATGACAACGGCCATATTGTAAAATGGGAAAAGGATGAACGAGATGAAAAACGGGCAGCTTTTTTTGCATTTGCAAAATCCATTCTGGATCCCATTGCTGCCGAAATTTCGGACTTAACAACAAACAAATATTCAGAAGATAAATTTGTAAGAGCTTTAGAGCTGACCGCAATCTGGCAGGGAACCTCCAGGGTTTTAACACAGGTTTTGCTGTATCACATGGCCACGGAAATTGAGTCTGAAGTCGGCAGCTATTATAAGGAACACAGTGGGCACAATTTTCATTGGACACTGTATATTTTTAACCGCCTTGCCGACAATGCAGCAGGAGCTGGAAAACAGACCGATATCGATTTTAATATCCGATATAGACTTCATGACGACTCGATATTTCTGGAATCACAGATTACAGGACGAATCAAAGACATTGTAACTATTTACACCACAGGAATGACTGAATTGTGCGGGAATCATATTCCGTTGGAATCGGCTCCAGATTTTGTTGTAAAACCCATTTCGGAAGCCACAGGAAAACCGTTTAAAGGACATGAAAAAGAGGTTCAGTTTTTGGCAACAGTTAAAGAATCTGCGATTGTGATTCGAGGGGCACATTTTTTTGCAGGTTATCTTAGCGGATTTCCTGAATTGTCAGAACCGGAAACCAGCCGGACATTAAGCCTGGAGCAAAATCTGGGACACAAAACCTCAAAAACGTCGGTTGCCCGCATTGGTCATCGTGCCTACGTTTTAGATAAAACCGATTTAAAATTTTTGATTCTCAGAATGGCCGATGAATTAACCAACACCAAAGATCCTCACGGGTTACCAGCAGAGGTTCTGGAGCATATTTTTTCAGTTGTTCCCGTAACACTGGCACTAATCAATGCGATTCAGGATCTTACAAAAGAAGAAACTACTCTGCTTTCAGCCAAAATGATTGAGGATTATTTTTTCAGCCCAAATCCAACCATTATCAAAAGTTGCCTGACGATGTTTTTCAAGCTGGGTGTTATCGATCCTACCTTAATCATTGATGGACAACATATTCATGAACAAAGCGACCTAAGATTTTTTTCAGGAAGAACTGTTGATGATGTTTTAAATGACAAAACAATCTCCACCCATGATAAAGCACTGGTCATCCAATGGGCACTTTTCAAATGGTCAATTACCCTACTTACTTATTTTGAAAATTACAAAATTACAGCTCAAAACATACTCAATCTGCCACCTGAAGCACCTTTTAATCTGGAGCTTACGCCAACACCCAAACATCTGCTGTCACCAAGCTCAACCCTATCGTCGCCATCGCCATCCTTATCCAATTTAAGAGACACAGGACATCGCAACAGCGAGCCTCAGGAAGACTCGGATTTTGCACCTTTTTCTGAATCCAATACCAATACGGTGTCATCTCCGGTTTTAAAATCATCTCAGCTTAAATCCTTACGAAAAATTAATTCTGAGGATCCAAAGTAACAAATCTTTCTTGCCCGTATTTTTCTTATCTATTATGATGGGTGAACTATGCAAAATCGATTGGAAGACCTTAAAAATAAAGCAATCACTGCCGTTCAACAGGCGGAATCGCTGAAACATCTTGAAGATTTAAAAGTCCTTTACCTTGGTAAAAAAGGTGAATTGACCGATATTTTAAAAGGACTTGCTACCTTGCCTGCGGATCAAAAACCGATTATTGGGCAGCTTGCAAATACCATTAAAAATGATGTTCAGGAGTTTATTGATAAACAAAAAGACGTGCTTCAGGAAAAAGAGTGGCACGCTGTTTTATCCTCAGACAAAACCGATATTTCTCTCCCTTCAAAACGTCCTTCTTTAGGTAAAAAACATCCGCTTAATCAGACACTTGATGATGTTTTAGCCTGCTTTAACCAGCTTGGTTTCAGTGTAAAAGAAGGTCCTGATATTGAAACCGATCACTATAATTTTGAGGCTTTGAACATTCCGGCTGATCATCCGGCACGTGACATGCACGACACCTTTTATTTAACAACTGGGCATGTGTTAAGAACGCATACATCTCCGGTTCAAATTAGAACCATGGAAGCCGAAAAGCCACCGATTAAAATTATTGTTCCCGGAAAAGTATATCGCTGCGATGCTGATGTGACGCATTCTCCCTGTTTTCATCAGGTGGAAGGGTTATATGTTAACGAACATGTGTCTTTTGCTGAACTCAAAGGAACTTTATCTTACTTTTTAAGAGCCATGTTTGGGACAAAACGAAAAGTGCGTTTCAGACCCAGCTATTTTCCATTTACGGAACCGTCTACGGAAGTGGATGTGGAATGCTTTAAATGTTCGGGAAAAGGCTGCTCGATGTGCAAACAGACAGGGTGGCTGGAAATTTTAGGAGCAGGAATGGTTCACCGCAACGTTTTTCGTGCTGTGGGATACAATCCGGATGAGGTCACGGGGTTTGCCTTCGGACTTGGTATTGAGCGGATCGCCATGCTTCGTTATGAAATTCAGGATATTAGATTGTTTTTTGAAAACGACAAACGGTTCTTGGAGCAATTTTAATGAAATACAGTTTAAATTGGATTAAAGAGTTTGTAGACGTTCCCTGTTCGGATCATGAGCTGGCTGAAAAGCTGTCGTTAATTGGTCTGGAAGTTGAAGGATTTGAACAGATTGCACATCGCCTGAAAGGGATTGTTACCGGGAAAATCACAGCGATTTCCAAGCACCCTGACGCAGATAAATTACAGATTACACAGATTTTTGACGGGCAAAATACGCATCAAATTGTTACGGGGGCGCAGAATGTGTTTGTGGGAGCGGTGGTTCCGGTTAGTTTACCGGGCGCTGTTTTAGCTAACGGAACGGAAATCAAACACGGAAACCTTCGGGGAGTAGAATCTAACGGCATGTTGTGTTCTGAAACCGAACTGGGAAGCCAGGAAACCAGCGAAGGAATTTGGATTTTGCCAGAAGATACGCCTCTGGGTATCGATTTTGTTCAGTATGCCAATCTTCAGGATACGCTTTTGGACTTAAATATCCTGCCAAATCGTGGCGACTGCCAAAGTATGATCGGTATTGCCAGAGAAATCGCTGCGGCTTTTAACACACCGCTTAACATAAAAACACCTGCACTAAATATAACTGCAAAACCGGACATAACCATTCAGGTTACCGAACCTGATCTGTGCCCAAACTATACAGCAAGACGTCTTACAAATATCACACAAGCCTCTACGCCGCTTTGGATGCAGCAACGTCTAAAACGCTGTGGGATTCGGCCTATCAACCTTAGTGTAGATATCACCAACTATGTGATGTTGGAATCCGGGCAGCCTCTTCATGCGTTTGACAGCAGCACGTTTGATAATCAACCCATTACTATTCGCTCAGCACAGGATCAGGAAACGATGGTGTCACTGGATCAAAGCACGCTTCAGCTAAAATCGTCTCAGTTGGTTATTGCTAATTCAGCCGGGCCTGTTGCCGTTGCCGGTGTTATCGGCGGGCTTAACAGCGGCGTTAACACTGATACAACCTCTATTATTCTTGAAGCAGCGTATTTTCATCCCAATTCTGTTCGTAAAACACGGTCAGACTTATCCGCACGTACGGAATCGGCCATACGGTTTGAAAAAGGCGTAGATCCAGCCTCTGTTGAATATGCATCCAACAGAGCCGCCGAACTTTTCCAACAACTGGCCAACGCAGAGTGTGGAACCATTAACAGTTATAAAAATGAACAATCACCCGTTTTTTCGGCTTATGCTATTCCGTTTAATGCGGAACAACTTAATCGTTTTCTAGGGTCAAACTGGTCAGAAAAAGCCATGACAGACTGTCTTGAAAACCTTGGATTTAAGATTTCAGGGAATCAGGCCAGCGTTCCAACCTGGAGACAACACGACTGCAAAGAATGGCCTTGCCTGGCTGAAGAAATTGCCAGAAGTCTCGGTTTTTCAGATATTCCGGAACAACTGCCACAGTTAGCCGTACCTATTTCTTTGCCGACACCGATTCAAGCCCTGTCCCAACAGATCGAATCGCTACTGCTTGGGCTTGGATTCCAACAGTTAAATACCTTTCCTATGACTTCACCCACTGATTTTGAAAAAACAGGCTCGGTAATAAATGACACCGTTTTTGAACTCCAAAATCCGCTTACACCGGAACAATCCGTTATGAGACAGGATTTGCTACAGGTGCATTTGGGCCGCCATCAGTTTAATCTGGCACACCAACAAGAGGCTTTTAACAGTTTTGAAATTGGAAAATGTTACCAACAAATTAATGACACGGTTACAGAACATCAACAACTAGCCATTTTAATGACACGTTCACATTTTCAAAATGTGTATACGCATCAGGAAAAAGAATCCCAAAAACTGGGTTTTGCGGAACTTAAAGGAATTGCGGAAGTTATTCTCGAAAAAAATCGCAGCATTCAGGTATCGTTTCAGCCACTTCAGGACTCCCGGTTCCATCCGGTTCAATCGGCAGCTATTTTTACCGGAAAAACGCAGGTTGGATGCATTGGGTTTTTACATCCGAAAATTTTGCATAGCTACGATATCACCTCACCGATGGCGTTTATCTCACTTAATGTAAGTCTTTTAAGCCAGCAGCCTCAACAGCGCATCAAATCTCAAACTATTACAAAATTCCCTGCGGTAAAACGGGATCTTGCCTTATTAATTCCAAATTCGTTGTCCTACAACGACCTTGTGGCTGCCATCAAAAAACAAAAAATAGGACTTTTAAAATCCATAGATTTATTTGATTTGTACGAATCCGACAAACTGGGGCCAGATCATAAAAGTATCGCACTTAGACTAACTTACCAGCATCAGGAAAAAACACTGACAGACGATGATGTATCGCAAGTTCATCAGGCGTTATGTACCCATCTGACAACGACTCTTCCCGTTAGTATCCGATAATGTCTACGGTCGAAACACCTATGATCCGTCAATATTTGGAGATCAAATCCAATTATAAAGACGCATTGTTGTTTTTCAGACTGGGTGATTTTTATGAAATGTTTATGGAGGATGCACTTGTAGCCTCAAAAACATTGGGACTTACCCTCACTGGACGTGGCAAGGACGAAAATCGCATTCCCATGTGTGGCGTTCCCCATCATGCGGCTGAAAATTACATTTCAAAGCTGGTTCTTAACGGATTTAAGGTAGCCATTTGCGAACAAACCGAAGATGCCACGCTGTCAAAAGGGCTGACTAAACGGGATGTTGTGCGTGTTGTAACTCCCGGAACCATCCAATCTCAACATATTTTAGAAGAAAAAGAAAACAATTACCTTGTAGCTGTGATGGCCAATTCCACTGGATTTTCAGGAAGTATGATGGATATTTCCACCGGCGAATTTTTCGTTTTTGAAGCCGGAAATGAGGCTGAACTTTATGGTATTTTAGCCGGAATCCCTACCAAGGAAGTGTTAATTCCAGAAGACAGCACCTTAACGTTTGATGACAGCATCCTCAAAAACAATTGTCGTTTTTCGGACAGTAAAACCGCAGAGAAAAAACTCACCCACTTTTTTAAAATACAGTCGTTATCAGGCTTTGGGCTTGAAGGTTACGACGCTTGTTTTCCTGTAGCCTGGGCCTTGCTGGATTATGTGCAGCTGACACAAAAAACAGCCTTAACTCACATTACAACGTTGAAGGCTTTGCAGCGACATCAGCATTTGTATATGGATAAAGTCACCATCAAAAATCTTGAGCTTACGGAAAGCCGGGATTCCCAACAAAAAACAGGTAGCCTGTTCTGGGTGCTGGATTACACCAAAACAGCGATGGGAGCCCGACATTTAAAATCCATGATCCGCACGCCGCTGCTGCATATTTCCGACATTACAAAACGGCTGGACAGCATCGATGTATTGCTTAACGATTTATTATCACGAGAAGAAATCCGGGACTGTTTAAATGCGATTTATGACCTCGAACGGCTGGTATCGAGGTTGGTGACTTACCAAAATAATCCCCGAGAATGTCTGGCCTTAAAACAATCTCTGGAAGCCCTGATTCCCCTTAAAGACGTTCTACCTCATTTACAGGGAGATTTTTTTGAAGAATTATCAACCTATTTTCAGCTCACTTTTTCTGAAAACAGTGCGTTAATGCAACTTATGAAACTGATTGAAAATGGGATAAATCCGGCGGCCCCAGCCACGTTAAAAGATGGAAATATTATTAATCCAGGATTCAGCGAGGAACTGGACAACCTGATGCGGTCTTTTAAGGATATTCGGCAATGGATCGCTGGCCTTGAAGAAGCCGAGAAGCAGCAAACCGGGCTTAAAACCTTAAAAGTGGGCTTTAATAAAGTCTTTGGATATTACATCGAGCTGTCTAAAAATCAGGCGGATCAGGCTCCTGTGCATTATATTCGCAAGCAGACCTTGGCTAACGCAGAACGATTTATTACCCCAGAACTTAAAGACAAAGAAACCATTTTGCTTCACGGAGAAGAAAAACAACAACAGCTTGAAGCCCAGATTTTTTTGGAGATTATTGAGGCTATTAAAACTGAAACGCCACAACTTTTGGATCTTGCAAGACGGTTGGCCCAGCTGGATGCCCTGCAATCGTTGGCAACGGCCGCACAGAAACACCATTATTCACGCCCGGTTTTTGATGCAGACTCCAAACAAACCCTGTTTATCAAAAATGGCAGACACCCCATTTTGGAACGCCAAACCGATATGACCTTTATCCCCAATACCATTACGTTATCTGCAACCGAAAACCGGTTTATTCTTTTGACCGGACCGAATATGGCTGGAAAATCCACCCTCATGCGACAGATTGCACTGACCGTGATTATGGCCCAGATCGGATCCTTTGTGCCGGCATCAGAAGTGCGTTTATCACCTGTAGATAAGCTGTTTACCCGAATTGGCGCCCTGGACAATTTATATTTCGGACAAAGCACCTTTATGGTTGAGATGCTTGAAACCGCCAGCATTTTGAACTCGGCTACAGATAGAAGTCTGGTAATTTTGGACGAAGTGGGACGTGGAACGTCAACATATGACGGGATGAGCATCGCCTGTGCTGTAAGTGAATACCTGTACGATACCACACAAGCCCGGACCCTGTTTGCCACCCACTATCATGAGCTGACAGGGCTATCCAAAAAATGGCCGTTACTTGGCAATTTCAGCATGGAAGTGGTTGAAACAGAGTCTGGAATTGTGTTCACTCACAGAGTTATTTCAGGCCCGGCCGATAAAAGTTATGGGATTCATGTGGCAGAAATGGCAGGACTTCCACCCAGCGTTATTTCCAGAGCCCAATCGTTGCTTGCATCCATCGAGAACAATACACCCGATGATGTCATCAAAAGCTCACCCATCCCCTTACAGCTGAATTTATTTTAATCTCAAAAAAAAGGTTTTTTATGCACTTTATTCCTCAAGCTATTCCTGATGTTATTGAAGTTGTTCCTCAGGTTTTTAAAGATGATCGAGGTTTTTTTCTCGAGACCTATCATCAGGATAAATATAAAGCCGGCGGTATTTCTGTACAATTTGTGCAGGATAATCAAAGCTATTCCCAGCAACATACGTTGAGAGGGCTTCATTTCCAAAAGCCGCCTTTTGCTCAGGCCAAGCTGGTTAGTGTGATTGTTGGGGAGATATTTGACGTTGCCGTTGATATTCGTCCTGATAGTCCAACTTATGGAAAATGGGTAGGTGTAACGTTAACCGACTCTAAACACAACCAGCTGTATATCCCCGAAGGATTTGCTCACGGTTTTTATGTATTAAGCAAAGAAGCCATTGTAACGTACAAATGCAGCAACATATATGCACCGCAACATGAAGGCAGTATCATCTGGAATGACCCTGATATTGGGATAAACTGGCCGCTTTTAAATCAGGAACCCATGCTCTCAAAAAAAGATGTCCTGGCTCCTGCATTTAAACCCTAATAATGAATATTTAACGAAAAATAATGCTGGGATGAATTTTGATAAATGTCGTTTGTATCATAGGCATATTCAAAAATAAGGCCTTCAAGATTTAAACTGGCACCGGCCGTAAACGATGATTTTGAGGTTCCAACACCTGGTTTATCTCGAACACCTGCGCTTAAACCCAGTGTTTTTCCAGAATCCAGGTAGCCTTTAACACCAGCATAAGTTAGAAGGTTGGTTTGCCCTTCGATTTTTTTAACTTCGCCCAGACATTCCAGCTGGAAAATTGGTAACGGAGCTGTTTTAAAACTTACACCGGTCTGGCTGGCAAGAAGTTCCTTACGTCCATCACTGTACAGCACGGTCTGTTTTAACAGATTTTTACCAAAAACGGTGACATCAACAACAGGTGTTTTTAAGAGGAGACTGGCAGATAAATCACTACCTTTTGAGGTCAGTTCATCCATTTTATCCATATACCCTACCCAGGCAAGCCCAAGGTGAACATCAGTGAATACTTCACAACTCAGACCGGCTGCGACCTGCATTCTGTCGTAAGAAAAAGTATCTTGCAAAACAGCTTCGTTAGCTGTGCTGGTAGTGGTTTTATCGAGGCTGGCGCTATGTTCGTAAACAGCTGCAATTCCGACAGTGATATGATCAAACAGCTGCCTGCTGATGCCTGCAGAAAAATGCTGGGTCTCATCAAAATAAGATAAATACATACCTGATAAAGAGTTTCCTGAGTACTGTAATCCGGTTGGAGCATCGATGATAGAGGTTGCAGTTTCGGAATAGCCCTGAACTCCGCCACTGCCGATCATGGACGCTGATGTGCCGACATCGGAAATATCACGGTAATAGGCCAACGCAAAAACATTGGGTGTCAGGGAGAGAATAAGCAACAATAGAAGAACACATTTTTTCATTAGGTTCTCCTTAATCCGGCTTCAGAACCATGCGACCGCGACCGACTATCGAACCTGAACTGATAAGAATGTAAGGATAAACACCACTTGGAAGGCTGGTTTGAATGGTAGAGTAATTGATGAGGATATTGTTATATCCGGCTCTTGCACCGTCATCCATGCCGGCAACAAAGTTTTTGCGATACACTTCAGATCCGGTTACGGTGTACACTCTAAGCTCAACATCGGCATCGGCATTTAACCAGTAACCGATTTGGGTACCATCAGACAATCTAAATGGATTGGGGTGATTTAAAGGCCGACCATTAATCAAAGATGAGGTTGCCGCAACAACCGATACAACCCCAGCCGTTTCAAATTCGGAGGTATCCCAACTCATTCTGGGATCTAACGTTGGTAAAACAAAGGTTACAGCACTATCATTTACACTTTGTGATGTAATCCCAACACCTGAAACAGACATCGAACTTAAACTGGATATCTGACTGCTATCCCGTTTAACCAGTCGGATTTTATCTCCCAATTTTGGAACATAACCATTTTTCTCAAGGATAATAGTTCCTCTTAATGAAAGCGTTCCCGTATTTTTAAACAAGGCTGGAATCGAACTATTAGCTATCGACCGTTTTGAAAGCGAGCTAAATGCCGCTCCCAGTTTAAATTTCATGGAACCCGCAGATGTCTGAGTATAATTCCCTGTAACTGTCAGAGGCGTATCGCTTTGAATCAGCAGCGTTCCACCCTGATTGTTAAGATCACCCACTACACCTTTAGCCTGCAACGTTCCTCCAAGCCAATCGAATTGCCCAAATCCACCTTCAGAGCCAATCTCAAGACTATTGACGTTCAAAGCTCCATTTATTAACCGATAATAGCCTCGACTACCAATTCCATGACCCAATTTGAGTTTTTTAAGAAACGTCGCCGTTCCAGCATATTGGATGATGTATCCCGTACCGCCGCTTTCGCCCACAGTAACATCGTCATTATCAGACCAGTTTGAGGCATCACGTGAAAGCAAAACCCAGCCTACGGAGCCAATGCCTATCCCTACTTTTGTTCCAGAAGACATATATCTGGCATTAATATTTAAGGTCGCGCTGTTTCCTCCAGTTCCTATTCTTGGGGAATTTAAAACGCCGCTTACGTTGGAAGTCACATCAATCACACCTTTGCTGACTTCACCTCGGGATAAAAACTTATCCAGATCCGGTTTTCCCTCAACTATAGCCGTAACACTGGCCAGATTACTGATATTTCCATAGGCATCCACAGCTTTTACACCGTAATAAAAGGTTCCATTGATATGCTCGGAAAAGACATAGGAATCGACAAGTACATTTTGATTGATGGTCACCCCACCCCAGATTCCCGAGTTATCCAAACGCTGTAAAATAATCGAAACGGCATCATCAGGGTTTTTCCAGGTGAGGTTTAACGTGGCTTCATTAGCAGTGGCCGTTAAAGATGTGGGAGCAAGTGGCGGTGTTGTATCAATAATCAACGATGATGTAAAACCTTCACTGGAAGTGTTTCCATAGGCATCCACAGCGGTCAAAGAAAAAGAATATGGCCCGTCAGGCAGGTTTGATACGTTATAAGTAATTGTAGCTGGTGTCAGTGTTTGATTAAGAACCGTTGTGACAGTGTCGTTAAAAATCTGCTTTAAAATCAACGTAGATGTTGTGGATGGCACATCCCAGGACAACAAAACTGTATTGGAATTGGTGCTCGTTTTTGCAGCCGTAATTCGAGGCGTTGTCGGCGCAACCGTATCGATAGTCAGCGTCTCGGATGCACCAGCATTAGACGTATTTGTGTAGGCATCAAAGGCATATAATCGATAAGAATAAGACCCATCACTAAGATTGGTATCGGTAAAACTGGTCACCAGTGTAGATACATTGGCACTTATCGTTTCTGGAGGCTGATTTTTATAAATCCGCTTCAAAGCCAGCGACACCGTTGTGGCTGGAATATTCCAGGAAAGAGAAATCGCATTACTGTTCAACTGAGCTTTTGACGCCACAATAACCGGAGCCACCGGCGGAGTCGTATCAATAGTCACCTGAGTCGACGTTCCCGCATTAGACGTATTGTTATACGAATCGAACGCATTCAAAGAAAAGGAATAAATACCATCTTCAAGTTTTTTTATAAGTGTTGAGGTTACAGCCGTTGATACATTCGCACTAATGACCACACCCGGCTTGCCATTTAACGATTGTTTCAGAACCAGATACGTTGATGTTGTAGGAATATCCCAGCTCACCAGAACACTGTCTCCGTTCAACAAAGGCTTAACAGCCGTCACTTTTGGAGCAGCCGGAGGTGTCGTATCAATCAAAAGCGGTAAAGAGGTTCCAGCTGCTGACACATTGGAAAATGTATCCACGGAATAGAGATAAAACACATAAGTTCCATCCGAAAGACCAGATACATTCGCTGTAGAAACACTAAACGGAATGGTGCTGTTTACAGTAACCAAATCCCCTCCATTTAAAGATTGCTTCAAAATAAAGGTTGAGGTTGAAAGCGGAATATCCCAGACCAGACTGATGGAATTTCCATTAATCACAGGTTTAGATGCAAAAATATGAGGAGCAGACGGAGGAGTCGTATCAATCGTTACCGTACCCGATGTTCCGGCATTTGAGGTATTGTTGAAGTTATCAAGCGCATTGAGGTTAAACGAATAGGTTCCATCAGCAAGATTACTCAACGAATACGTAGTTACAGAGGCTGGAATATTACTGCTCACAATCACAGCGGCATCTTTGTTAAATACTTTTTTCAATAAAAAAGAGGCTGTTGTATCTGGCACATTCCAGGATAAATCGATAGCATTTCCATTGGGTTTGTCTTTGGTCACCGTGATTTTAGGTGTAGCAGGCGGTGTGGTATCGATGATAATCGCCCCAGATGACGCTGCAACCGACATATTGGAGTACACATCAACCGCATAAAGGGTGTAGATATAGGTGCCATCCCCCATTCCATGCTGATCAAATTTGGTTATGGATGTTGCCACATTGGTTGTCACAATTGAGGCTGGAACCCCGTCTTTTGAACGCATCAACGTAAAAGAGGTTGTGGTATCCGGTACATCCCAGGACATATAAATGGATGTGCTGTTTAACGGTGTTCTAACAGCTGAAAAATGAGGGGTATCCGGCGGTGTCGTATCGATGGTCACCACAGTCGATACCCCGGCATTCGAGGTATTCGCAAAAGAATCCAGCGCATACAGATAATAGGTATATAACCCTTCCGGAAGTTTGGACACGGTTAAACTGGTTACCGCATACAAAATATTTGTACTCACAACGGTCTGCGGCCCGCCGTTTACAGACTGCTTTAACACATAAGTTGCAGTTGTAGCCGGAATCGTCCATGACAACACAACACTGGTGGCATTAGGCTGAGGTTTTGTCGCCGTAATAGTTGGAGGATCCGGCGGTGTTGTATCAATTGTAACGGTATTGGAAATCCCTGCATTTGATGTATTGGAGTAAGAATCCAACCCATACACATAATACGTATAGGTTCCTTCCGAAAGTCCAGTTTGTGAAAAACTCGTGGTCGATGCCGACATATTACCGCTAACCAGCGTTTGAGATCCTCCATTAAATGACCGTTTTAAAATAAACGAAGCTGTCGTTGCCGGAACTGTCCACGACAGATTTACAGCCGTTCCGCTCGAAACAGGCTTGGTCGCCGTAACAACAGGAGGACTGGGAGGCGTCGTATCAATAATAAAAGAAGACGTTAAAGCAGGACTGGATTGATTGAGGTAAGAATCAGCCGCATATACATAAAAAACATAGGTTCCATCAGCAAGGTTTTTTTGAGTCAGACTGGTGGTCGTTACAGCAATATTGGAGCTGATAATAATCGGCGTTCCATTATTTAACGACCGTTTTAAAATAAACGAAGAGGTATCAAAAGGAACTGTCCAAGACAACGCCACAGAATCACCATTAAGACTTGTTTTTGAGCCTGTAATCGTTGGAGAACCCGGCGGTGTCGTATCGATAACCATGGTTTGGGACACCCCCACATTCGAGGTATTCCCATATGCATCAATCGCATAGAGATAATACACATAATTTCCCTCAGCCAAATTAACCTGGGAATAGCTCGTCGAAGCGGCATTCAACTCATTACTGACCACGGTTGCCGTTCCGTTGTTGTACGACCGTTTTAACAAAAAGGATTCCGTAGTTGCAGGTACATCCCAGGATAATGTGATTGTTGTTCCATTCGACAACGGTTTTGTGGCCGTAATCACTGGTGCAGCTGGCGGTGTTGTATCCGTCACAATCGCATTTGACGTTCCCGTTTTAGATACATTTGAGTAGGCATCCAGAGCATTTAAATAATAGACATAACTTCCATCAGCCAATCCGGTTTGAGTAAAACTGGTCACACTGGCCGGGATATTTGAACTTACAGTAGTAATTGAGCCTCCATCAAGACTTCTTTTTAAGATAAACGTGCTGGTTGTATTAGGCACAGTCCAACTCAAAGTAATGCCATTTCCATTTAAAGATGTTTTAGCAGCCGTGATTGAGGGAGCTGCCGGCGGGGTCGTATCCACAACAAACGAATCGGATACACCCGCATTCGAGGTATTGGTAAAGGAATCCAAAGCAAAAATCGTATACACATAAGTTCCTTCAGCCAGCCCGCTTTGCGTTAATGTTGTGGTAGCCGAATCCAACGATGAACTGACCGTAGTTTGAGGCCCATTATTAAACGACCTTTTTAAGATAAATGAGGCTGTTGTTGCAGGCACATTCCAGTTCAAAACAATGGAACTGTTGTTAGATCCCCGAGTTGCCGTAAGTGTTGGAGCAGAAGGAGGTGTAGTATCGATGGTCAACGTACTGGATGTTCCTGCATTCGATGTATTGGTAAAGGCATCAAGTGCGTATAGTGAAAAGCTATAGGTTCCATCCGCAAGACCGGACACAGTCATAGATGTAACAGAGGATGAAATATTGCTACTCACCACCGTCAAAGCTCCGCCATTAAATGACCGTTTCAATTGAAAAGACGCTGTAGTTGCAGGCACCGTCCATGATAATTGGATATTATTTCCATTGAGTTTATTTTTTGAGGCCGTCAGCACAGGGGCATTTGGAGGTGTCGTATCCACTACTACTGTATTCGATACACTCACATTCGAGGTATTTGAAAACGCATCTACTGCATACAAGGAGTACACGTAAGTTCCTTCAGCCAGGTTCGTTTGAGTCAAACTGCTAAGTGACCCCGATATATTACTGCTGACCGTTGTTAACCCACCTCCATTAAACGACCGCTTCAACTGAAAAAAAGAAGTCCCCGCAGGAGTAAGCCAGGACACCACAATCGAGCTGCTGTTCGAAGCGGGTTTTGTCGCACTAACCGTCGGAGTAGCCGGCGCCACCGTATCAATCGTCAACGTACTGCTTACCCCTGCATTGGATGTATTTGAAAACGCATCGATGGCATACAACGAATAACTGTAGGTTCCATCAACCAATCCGGTTTGTGTCCAGCTTGTAACCGCGGAAGAGATATTGCTGCTGACAACAGTTAAACCACCTCCATTTACAGACCGTTTTAGCTGAAATTTGGATGTTGTAGATGGCACGGTCCAACTCAATAAAATGGTGCTGCCGTTTGCCCTGTTTTTAGCAGCTGTAAGTGTCGGTGCGCTAGGAGCTACCGTATCGATAGTAACCGTAGACGATGTACCGGCATTGGATGTATTGGTAAACGAATCAATCGCATAAAGAGAATAGCTATATGTTCCATCCGCCAAACCGGTTTCAGTCAAACCTGTCACAGACGATGACATATTACTGCTAACTACAGTTAAGGCCCCACCGTTAAACGACCGCTTCAACTGAAATGCAGCCGTTGTAGCCGGCACCGTCCAGGATAAGGAAATGGTCGTGCCATTTATCACAGGCTTACTTGCCGTAATCGTTGGCGCCGAAGGCGGTGTCGTATCAATCACAATGGTGTTGGCCGTACCGGTTTTTGAAACGTTCGAATACGAATCAAGAGCATTTAAATAGTACACATAAGTCCCATCCGCCAAATTACTTTGGGTATAACTTGTTGTAGTTGCCAAAATATTCGAACTCACGTTGTTAATCGAGCCACCGTTTAAACTTCGTTTAAGCGTGAATTTAGCCGTGGTATCTGGGATGTTCCAACTCAGATTAATAATCTTCCCGTTAATAACCGGCTTGCTAGCCGTAACCGTCGGCATTAAAGGCGGTGTAGTATCAATAATCAGCGGCGTTGATGTTCCAGCATTTGATGTACTATTTGAGGCATCAATAGCATAAATTGTGTACACATACGTACCTTCAGGAAGCCCGTTTTGAGTTAAGGTTGTCGTATCTGGATCCAAAGACGAACTGATGATAATCGGGTTCGCCCCATTAAAAGACCGCTTCAACTGGAAACTTACCGTTGTGGCAGGAACAGTCCAGTTCAAAATAATGGAACTGTTACTTAAACCCGACCGTGACGCTGTTAAAACAGGTGCCGCAGGAGCCGAAAAAGAAACTCCCGACAAACAAAATAAAAACACACATAAAAATAAAAGCGATTTCCAGGAAATATGAGGCAAAAAGTATACCTTCTTTATCTAAAATAAGTGGATACTTTAGATATGCCCTAAATTGCCGGTTTCAAAACTATTTTTGAGGCTATTTTTTAATGTAACAGGTACTGCGTCCAGAGCCCTGTGTTTGTAGAAATCCCGATTCAACCAAAGCAACAAGCTCAATATGAGCTGTTTTATGAGACACCTGGAACAACGTTCTATAGGTTTTATTGCTGATTGAAAAATGGGATTGAAGATAATCGATGGTCTTTTTTTGGCGATCATTCATGGTTTGAGATACAACAGCCACGGCTACGGATACCGAGTCTGGTTGAGTTGTGTGAGAGGGTTGAGTTGGCTGACTGTGTGCAACATGAGATTCCTCGTGTTTTTCCTGGGTAGGAGAAGAGGAAGGCGTAACAGGAGGCTCAACAGCAACAACAGGGTTTTCGATAAGAGTGAAGGCCGCAGGCGGCTGCAAATGCGTTTGCTCGATTGGACCAAAAGGTGCCGTTAATGACATCACAAAACAACGTTTTTTAAAGAAACAGGGCTTAACCGTACTTTCAGGAACATGAATAACCAGAATGGTTTTTCCATTACGATCCAGTGTGGAAATATGCAGAGGGAAATCAGGGAAACAAAAACGTTTAACCATGTAGGAAATAAACTGTGGATCATCATCACATCCCACTAGGTGATAATTTTTTAGATCCATTCCCACAAATACGTGGCCGCCTTTTGTATTGGCCATGGACACCAAAATAAGACCTAATTCATCCTCGGTTTGCACCGACTTAAAAAACCAGCTGGAAACACTGTTCCCCTGGCTAAGATGTGATAAAAAGGTTGTCCATTCCATAATCTAACTCTAAAATACATGAGGTTATGAAAAACAGCAACCTTTTTATCGAACAAATTGAACGTGGACCTCTAGATAACCTTCTGTATATTCTGGTTGATGAATCCACAAAAAAAATAGCACTTGTTGATCCAGCCTGGGATGTAACGTATTTATTGAAGCAAATTCAGTTTTATGGTGGCGATTTGGATAAAATAATCCTCACCCACGGGCATCATGATCATGTGAACGGAATTACACAGATTTTAGCCCATTATCCCAACACCCCGATTTACATATCAGCACATGAAGCCAATCATCTCATTCCACCCTTTGAAAATAATCATATCAAAACATCACATCATGATATTATCAACCTCGGAAATCATAAACTTACGGTTATTCATACCCCAGGACATACACCGGGCTGCCAATGCTTTGTTTATGATAATCAATGGATCATAACCGGGGACACGCTTTTCATAAACGGCTGTGGTCGATGTGATTTGAAAAGCGGAAATGCCGAACAGCTTTTTCACAGCCTTCAACATCTGATAACTTTGGATGATCAGTTAATCATCTACCCTGGGCACCGTATTACTAAAAAAACAACAGATAGCCTTGGCCATCAAAAACAAACAAATCCCTATTTAAAGCTGGATAAAAATCACTTTATCACAAGGCGTATGGGCTTATAAGCTTCGATGTGTTCCATCACAAAACGGGGAATTCAGGGTATGTTTGCATAAACATAAATGCACAGACTGTGGTGATTCTATTACAAATTTCTTAGGTACAAAATCGGTTCCTTCATGTGAACCGTCACAAAAAGGCTGTTGGGCACTTTTTCCACAACGGCAATAATAATACACACCGGGATCCAGTCGTATTCCAATAGATTTTTTTGCTACGATAATCGGCAACTCTTCAGTCATAAATGGTAGTCCTTACTAGAAAAATACAGGGTTTAGGTTTATCTTAAGTCCATGAGTACAAAAGATTTTTGGAAAAATATCCCAAAACCTATTATAGGCCTTGCGCCCATGGATGGCTACTCCGATTCAGCATACAGGCGTGTGTGCAAAACCGTGAACCCCAAAATCGTCACCTATACAGAATTTACCTCGGCAGACGGTATTCATCACAATGCCAGCCGAGTGCTTACCAAATTACGATTTCACCCCGATGAACAACCTGTTATCGCCCAGATTTTTGGAAAAAACACGGAAACATTCATAAAGGCCGCCAAAATTTGCGAAGAGCTTGGCTTTAGCGGCATTGATTTAAACATGGGCTGCCCGGCTAAAAACGTGGTGCAATCGGAACATGGGGTGGCGTTACGAAAAAATCATGATCTGGCGTTTCGACTTATTGAATCTGTAGCCAGAAACACTAACCTCCCCGTTTCGGTAAAAACCAGGCTGGGCTGGTGCGACAGTTCCGATTTAATTCCCTTCTGCACAGGTGCCGAAAACGCAGGTGCCAATATGATCTGCATCCACGCCAGAACCTACACCGAACCCTATCAGGTTGCCCCACAATTCGAACCCGTTTATGAGATGAAACGTCACGTGTCGATTCCTGTTGTTGGAAACGGAGGTATAAACTCGCTTCAGCAAGGTCATGATATCTTGCATAACCTCGATGGTTTTCTTATTGGCCAGGCCACATTCGGAAACCCCTGGGTATTTTCAGAACAATCATCACCCACCCTTAAAAACAAGCTCGATCTCATCTTCAAACACGCTGAATGGATGATAGACGACAAAGGCGAAAAAAAAGGCACCCAGGAAATCCGTAAACATCTACTGGCTTACGTTAAAGGGTACCCACAGGCAAAAGCCATCCGGTCAGAACTGTGTCACGTTCAATCATTAGAAAACATCAAGGAAATCCTGTTACGTTTTTCAGAAAACATCGACACATGAGCCAAAACGCTACCGCAGATATTCTGGTTTTCCGTGGTGTCGATTCTTTTTATTCCTACACAATTCCCGACACCCTTTCCGTATCAACAGGCCACACTGTAGATATTCCTTTTGGAAAATCCACAACCAAAGGGCTGGTTGTTCGCACCCATCCGGAACATAACCCTCAATTAAAAGCCATCCTATCCATTTCGGATGAACCCCAATTAAATCAGGACTTATGTGATCTGATTATTTGGTTTAAAGACTATTATCTGGTCACACCGTTTAAAGCGTTTCAAACCATTATCGGGACTCATAAAAAACGTCCGGTTTCGGCATTGCCAGCCATTCCTTTTTCACAACCGTTTACATTAACAGCAGAACAGCAACAATGCGTTGATACCCTCGCCTCTCATCAAGGATTTTATGAAAGTCTTTTATTTGGAGTAACAGCCAGTGGAAAAACCGAAATTTATATTCAACTTTGCAAACGTGCAATAGAGACTCAAAAAAAAGCCATTATTTTAGTTCCTGAAATTGGATTAACACCTCAATTTTTTGAACGCTTCCAATCCCGGTTCGGAGAACGGGTTGCCCTGATTCACTCGGAACTAACACCAGCAAAACGTGACAAAGCCTGGAATCACATCATGGCCGGAGAATACGACATCGTAATTGGCCCAAGATCTGCCGTTTTTTCGCCATTTAACAACATTGGACTGATAATCATTGATGAAGAACACGACTCGTCTTATAAGCAGGATAATCAACCCAGATACCTCACACACGACATTGCAAGACATCGGGCCATGTCGCATAACGCTCTGCTTGTCTATGGATCAGCTACACCAAGTATTCACACCTTTCATCAGGCCAAACAAGGGTTAATGGGATGTGTAAGGCTGGCATCCCGTGTTACCGAAAATGCGTTACCTGCCGTTTCCATCATTGATATGAAAGCGGAATCTTCGGAATCGCTGTTATCGGAAGCTCTGGTTAATGCCTTAAAAACCAATCTCAAAAACAAAGAAAAAAGTATCATACTTTTAAATAGACGAGGTTACGCGCCGTTTATGGTCTGTGCCTCCTGTAAAAAAATTCAAAGCTGTCCGTCCTGTAATTTAAGTTTTACCTATCATCATGATCACACCAGCCGGTGTCACCGCTGCAATGTCACCCAAAAATTTTCACCTTTCTGTATGTTTTGTAAAAAACCCAAAGTCAGCTTCGGAGGTCTTGGCACCCAAAAAGTTGAAAGCGAACTCATGAAGCGTTTTCCCGAAGCTGTTCTATCCCGTCTCGACAGAGATACCGGAAAAACCGTCAAACACATCGAAGCCATCCTTACCGACTTTAAAACCCGAGGCGATATCCTCATCGGCACTCAAATGATTGCCAAAGGCCACGATATCCCCGAAGTCACCCTTGTAGGTGTCCTGGGCATTGATTCCGTTCTGCATCTCCCCGACTTTGGAGCTCCCGAACGGGTTTTTCAGCTCTTAACACAGGTTTCCGGTCGTGCCGGCCGCGGAGAAAAACCGGGAACCGTCATCGTCCAATCCCTAAACCCCGAGCATTACGCGCTGGATTATGCCAAACGCCACGACAGCGAAGGTTTTTACGAAGAAGACAGCAGCTACCGCGAGGCTTTGTCTTATCCTCCATTTAATCAGTGTATTCATATTATTTTTTCAGGTCAGTATCAAAAACTGGTGCAAAAAACCGCAACTGATTATGCATCAGCTTTGGTAAAAGATTTTAAGAATGCCGGATTAGAAATCGGAATTATAGGCCCAAAACCAGCCCCTATAGAAAAAATACAGGATTATTTTAGATGGCATATCCTGCTAAAAATCAAACCCGAAGACGCCGATCAGGTTAAAGACTGTCTAAAAAAACATCCACTTGCCTACCCCAATGTCAGACTTTTGTTTGATGTAAATGCCAGAAGTGTTTTATAAGATTTAAAATCCAGCTGCCGGCTGTAATGCATTTGGAGGTTTAGGCGTTACCGTTACAAAATTAACATTGCCCACAGCTTTTGGACTATACTCAAATAGCGAAGCCGTTGAAAAACTTATAGGTACATCATTCCATTTTCCATTTGTACGTAATGTTAAAGCATCTTCATTTCCAGAGTTATCTGGCTGACCACTATCCCAAAATGTTGGACTTATAAGATTTCCACTTTCAGGGCCCTGAATCCACCGCCAGGTACCTTCAGAAACACTATCAGAACCTGCCAACCAAACCGTATTTCCATTAGCAGCTGTAGTAGCAAAAGTGTTTTCACTGTTATCCGCAATCGTAGTAAGATAACCAGGAATCCCATAAAATAACGCGGTTGCATTAGATTGCGCATTGGCAAAATCTACAGACGTTGTTACCAGTCTGTAAATATGACCATTGGTTGAATACGTTGAGGTAGATTCCGCTGAAATGGTTACAGGATAAATCCAGATTTTTCTTTGAAGTGTATTTGTAGATTTTGTTTGAAATGCAACACTTCTCAGCATCGTTTGAACATTTGAGGTTGTTACGCTTGTAAATGTAATCTGTAATATTTTTGTAGTGTTATCAAACGAAAAAGAAGCCCCTGTAACAGTAGCCAGACAGGTTAATTTATCAGGATTACGAGCCGTTGAACTATCAACTTCAACATTAAATACAGCAGTCACAGGATTGACTTGGGGCAAAATAACAAGGCCAGGCCATAAGGTTGTCCAGCTTCCATCAACCGTTGTATCACGTGCAGTCGCCTGATTGTTTATAGTAAGTGTTTGAGAAAAAACCATTTTTGAGCAACTAAATGCAAACACAAATACGCTCAAAATAAAAAACGTTTTTGTATTAAAAATCCAGATTGGCTTCGCCATAGTAATTCGTTCCATCAAAAATCAGCCCAATAATATCAAACTGAAATCCCGAAGCTGGAGCCCCAAAAACAGGTGTTATTCCATTTTTCCAACGAATATTTCCTGGCAGTGTTACAGCCACATTTCTACGTATCAATAAAATCAGCGAGGTAGGCAAAGATGGGTTAACAAACGAAATAGCCTGGGTAGATGATGCAGAAACAGTCAGTAACTGAATAGGGCCATTAGAAAAATCAACAGCCGTTGCCACAGAAATAACAGAAGGAACAACAACAGGCCCATTAAAAAACACATTACCTGTCACTTCAAAGGCCACCGTTGGAGTTAAAAGCCCAATCCCAACATTTCCATTCTGCAACACAATAAGCTTGGTTTTGTCATCATCAAACGACATTCCGTTTTTATTGATACGGGAGTAGATATCGGCAAAAGCCGATGATGAGAAACAACCTAATAACAATACAATCACGAGTATTTTTTTCATAATATTAATAATTAAATGTAGTTACCCCATATAATTGACCGTTTGTATAAATACCAGGCCAGCTGCCTGTCCAAAATAAACTTACAATATCCACTTTTCCAGACGTTAACGTATAAACAGGAGGATCACCTCCCGGCCATTTGATAGAGGTAATACCCACTTCATTAAAATTAAAGGTTGCAATAGATGGAGTGCCTCTATATCGCAAATATACCGTAATGATTCTGGCCACATTTCCCAGCTTTGTTGCCTGTATTGTTGTACCAGTATCATTAACACCCACATAAAATTGATTACCCCGGCTACAATCCAGCGTGATAGTCTGAGAAGCGCCAGTTGTATTATACGTTGCAACCACGTTTCTTAACCCAGAAGACACATGCCCATTCACTCTGGATACAACAGTTGAATTAAAGGTCGCAACGGGTAAGGATGTGCCTATTCCCACTGCCGGAAATCCATTAGTATCCTGTGCCCCATTTAACATACGTTTATACACAAAGCCTGTATTTTGATCCCCTAACACAAGTTCTTTCGGGGTTAACCAGGAATCACTCCATATAGCGGTTGCCGCAACAAAAATAACAAACCCAACAAAACATGACACAAAAAACTTAGTATTGGCCATAATATTTCACTCCATTTACATTTCCAGACACGGCCAGCTGCACCAGATAATTATTCACACCGGATACCTTTGTAAACGCTACACCGTTTTCCCATTTAATCGGGTCAGCAAAAAGAAGCGTAGCATTAGAGTTGTCCGAATAATTAATCAATAAAAACAGTTTTGAATAAAACACCGTGTTAATACCGGTAAGTGGTCTTGCAAATGTCACAGTAAGATTCGTGTTTGCAACATTTAAAATTTGAACATTGCTCAAACTCCAGTTAATAGTAACCGTAGCACCTGTTGGAGACGAAGCCGGTGCTAGAAAACTCAGACCCCGATTCAACTGAGACTTTCCCTGAACAACAAATTCAACCTGGGGTGTTGTTGTGCCTATCCCAAGCTTTAAACGTTTTGTCGTTGCATCAACTGTAACCGTCATTCCAGATTTGACTGAATCCATCTGAAAAAAAAACGGGCGCTTTGCCGATGTTGTCGTTTGTGCCGATACAAAACTTTGGCAAAAAAAGAGCAGAAAAATAAAAATGGGAATGAAAAATCTCATTGCTTTCATCATAAACCATATATCGCAAAAAAAACAGAAAAACTTGCAAAAAAAAAACCCTCTTAGAATCTAAGAGGGTTTTAGGTTCAATAACTATCTAATATTTATTCAACCGGAGCTTTTGATTTGTCCCAATCTGCTTTAGAACAGAACTTTGTTAATTGACGGCTTCCGATTTTAGCTCTGAAAGCATAACGTACTTGTACGCTTCCATCTTTTAGCTTGCGTTGATATTTTGTCTTTTTGATTTTTGACTCTTCAACCGCAACTTTTTTTCTCTCTTTTACGTCATAAAATTCTACTGCCATAACTTCTCCTTATCTTAATATAGTTTAGATAGACTCTCCCTTATAAAAATAGTACCTCAAAGGAAGCTTGAAACAAACTTACGCGAGAACACTACTTCTTAAAGGAAAATAATAATCTTAAGATTTATCACATAAATGAGCATAAATCAAATCCGAGGGCTTGCAGGTTGTTTGTAAAGAGTCGTTTTTTAAGCCTTTTCACACAAAAAAAATCAAAAAAAGCCAAAACTGGTATTGATTTTTAGAAAAAAAATACGTATAGTATTCGGCGTTCAAAATTAATAAAGAATTGTAAACAAGTAACATGTCAGCAGAACTACACACCCTTTTACCCTTAAATGTTTTAGGAATTGATTTAAGCATAACAACCCCGGTGGTTATTATGTGGGGAACATCATTTTTGATTTTCTCTTTATTAGTCCTGGCCAATCAGTTCAAAAAAGTGAGAGAAGTAGAAACATTTTTCTACGAGTTTGTTTGTGAAGCGTTTGCAAGCAATATGCACTCCACAAAAAAAATATGGTTCAGCTTTTTAATGACACTGTTTCTTTTTGTATTCTTCAATAACATTTCAGGCTTAATACCTGGAGGAGAATCGCCTACCAGCAATATTAATGTTACCGGTGCACTTGCCATTATGGTTTTCCTAACGGTTCAACTATGTGGATTTAAAATTAACGGGCTCCATCATATTAAAAATGCGTTGGTTCCAAGTGGTGCGCCAAAACCACTGCTTGTGTTTCTGATTCCTCTGGAAATCATCAGTCATCTATCTCGTCCATTTTCACTTGCAGTAAGGTTATTTGCCAATATGTTCGCAGGACATATGGTACTTACCATTTTCATAGGCTTTGCAATAATGTCCCCTCACGTTGTAAAACTGCTTCCGTTCACGGTTGTGGTTCTAGTATCAATGTTTGAGCTTTTTGTGGGCTTTATTCAGGCATATATTTTCACTTACTTGGCTTCCTTTTACATAAGCGACGCAGTAAGCGGATCTCATTAACGTTGTTATAAAAAATTTTTAGGAGGATTTTTAGTATGGGTACTTTAGCAGCAGGTTTAGGAATTGGTTTAGCAGCATTAGGAGTAAGCTTTTCACTATCATTAGCTTACCAAAAAACATTAGACAGCATCACAAGACAGCCAGATCTATTAGGATCTTTCCGCGCTATGATGTTCTTAGGTTTTGCATTTATTGAAGCGGTAATGCTACTTGCATTTATCATTTCTTACCTTCTTATCAACTCTAACGCTTAATCAGACAAAAAATTTAGAATTAAAGAAGGTCAGCCATGTTTGAATTTACATCAAGTCTATTTTTTTGGACATTAATCAACTTTATTGTCTTGCTGTTTCTTGTAACAAAATTCGCTCTTCCATCATTTTTTAAAATGGTTGAAGAGAATGAAAAAAAGAAACAGGAAGCAATGGCTGATCTTCATAAAAATAGAGACGAATCAAAAAAACTATTTGAAGAATATCAATTAAAATTATCAGGCATCCAAGATGAAGCCAGACAAATTTTAAGTGAAGCCAGAAAAGAAAAAGAAGAGATCAAAAAGCGCGAATTAGAGCGTCTTCTTGAAGAAAAACAAGATATTTTATCCAGCATTAAAAAAGAACTTCAAAATGAGAAGAAGAAGTTTGTTGATGATATGAAAGAACACGCGGCAGATTTAATTGTGTCAGCAAGTAAAAAAGTCATTAACAAAAATCTTTCAACACAGGATCAACTGGATGTGATTTTAGAAAACATTACTGATTTTGAAACGTCTCTTAAAGAAACGTCCCTAAAATCATGAAACACGTTGAAATCGATTTTGAAAAATTATACGAACTTGCCAGCAGCAGAAATGAAGTTGATACATTAGAACATAATATTTTTGCGTTGTACCTTTTATTCAGACACAGCTACGAAACACGTACCCTGTTAATGAATACCAGAATTTCAAACAACGAAAAACTGGACATTATTAAAGATTTACCCTGCTTTACAAGTCCTAATTCAACATTTTTTGAATTGCTTGAATTACTGCTTGAAAATGATATGGGCAATAAAATGTACTACATTAATGAAAACTTCAGCAAAGTAGTAAGTTCTAAGTTAAACAGAATTTTAGTTCAGCTTTTTTCTGCCGTTCCAATTCCTGATTCCATCGAATCTGTTATTAACGAACGGTTAAGCAAAAGCTTAAATAAAAAAGTTAATCTAAAAAACTTTGTTGATCCAAGTCTTATTGGCGGCATGATTATTAAATTGCCGGATGGAAAAATCTATAATTTTTCCTACAGCAAAGCTTTATCCGATATAAAATTCACATTGATGGAGAAAGATTAGTATGGATCTAGATGTAAAAGAAATATCAAATCTAATCAAAACCAAACTTGATAAATATCAATTCAAAGTTGATAGTGATGAAGTTGGTCTTGTTTTAGAAAGTGCTGACGGGATCGCACGTATTGGCGGATTACCAAATGCCATGATCGGCGAAATGATCGAGTTTCCTGATAAAAAATACGGTATCGTATTTAACCTTGAACTTGATGAAATCGTTGTTATCATTTTAGGTAAAAAAACCGACGTTAAAGCCGGTACCTGGGCAAAATGTACAAAAAGAATCATGGAAGTTCCAGTTGGACATGCCCTACTTGGACGTGTTGTAAACGCCATCGGTGAACCAATCGATGGTAAAGGTCCTTTAAAAGCAGAAAAATTCAGATCTGTAGAATCCAAAGTTCCTGGTGTAATTGATCGTCTTCCAGTAGATGTTCCGCTTCAAACCGGATACAAAGTTGTTGACGGTCTTATCCCAATCGGACGCGGACAAAGAGAGCTTGTTATCGGAGACAGACAAACCGGTAAAACAACTTTAGCTATCGATACGATTATCAACCAAAAAAACACAGGTGTTATCTGTATTTATGTTGCGGTTGGAAAAAAATCAGCGTCTATCGTTGAAGTTCAGGAAATCCTTACCCGTCATGGTGCGATGCCTTATACCATTATCGTTGACGCATCGGCTGATGATCCGGCTTCCATGCAATACCTTGCACCATTCGCAGGTACAGCTATGGCTGAAGAGTTCATGCATACTGACCACAAAGATGTTCTAATCATTTATGATGATTTAACCAAACACGCTAATGCTTACCGTATGATTTCACTTCTATTGAAAAGACCACCTGGACGTGAAGCGTATCCTGGAGACATCTTCTATCTACATTCTCGCCTTCTTGAAAGATCAGCACGTCTTTCAAAAGAATTAGGTGGCGGTTCTATTACCTCTCTACCGATTATTGAAACACAAAAAGGTGATATTTCTACCTACGTTCCAACCAACGTTATTTCTATCACTGACGGTCAGATCTTCTTACAAAGCGACCTGTTCTACTCTGGATTTAAACCAGCTATCAACGCCGGTATCTCTGTATCCCGGGTTGGTGGTAAAGCACAGATCGAAGCCATCAGAAAATTATCTGGTAAATTGCGTCTGGAACTGGCTCGTTTTAAAGAAAAAGAATCCTTTACAGCGTTCGCATCTGAACTGGATGAAGAAACTCAAAAGCAGTTGAAACGCGGAAAAATCCTTGTTGAAATTCTAAAACAGGATAAACACGTTCCAATGCCTGTAGAAGAACAGGTTGTGAGTATCTACCTTGCTGTTTCAGGCATTCTTGAAAACGTTGAGCTAGAGCAGGTTAAACCTATCGAATATGCAGTTCTGGATACATTACGTACTCAAAAAGCAGAACTTCTAACGGATATCAGCACCACTCAAAAGTTAACAAAAGACACTGAAGAAAAACTTGTAGCGGTTATCAAAGATGTTATTGCATCTGTAACAGCTAAAAAAGGTTAAGCAATGCCCGAAATTTATGAGATAAAAAATAGAATTGAGGGTTTAAAAAGCATTCATAACATTACGTATGCGATGCAGATTGTAACCATCAGCCGTCTAAAACGCATCACGACTCAGCTTCAGAAAATAAAAGATTCTTTAGATGAAGTTAAAAATGTTTTAGCCTATCTTGTTGAGGAAAAACCGGCTTTTAAAAAGGCCTTTTTTCCTCAGGTTGATTCTTCAAAACCACCTGTTTTAGTACTTTTCTTCTCTAACAGAGGATTTTGCGGCTCTTTTAACCAGGATATTTTAAATAAAGCATTGGCTTTTTGTGAAAAAGAAGGCATCGATTTTCAGGCAACTCCTAAAATCTGTGTTGGAAAAAAAGCACAAATCATGATGCGTCATTACAAAGAAAATATTATCTTCCATGAACCTCAAAAAGATTTATTTTCTAAAGAAGAAGGTATCGCGTTATACAAGGATATTCAAAATTATATTGATAATAGCCATAAAATAAACTTTATCTACTTCGAGTTCAAATCCATTATCACTCAAAAAATTGTTACAGAATCATTTTACCCGCCTTCTCCTCAGGAATTTGAGTCTCAATCTGACGAAACGGCTACAGTTTTCAATTTAAGACCTCATTTTATTGAACCAAGTTCAGAACTTGTTGAAACAAAAATGCTGGAATTTTATTACTACTTAAAGATGTTTCGTGCGATCAGGGATTCGGCCAGTTCCGAATTCAGCCAACGCTTCTTACTTATGAAGAGCGCGGTAGACAACGTAAAATCATTAGGTGAAGAACTAACTCTGGAGCTTAATAAAGAGCGTCAAAGAGGGATCACTCAAGAGATTTCAGAAATTATCAGTACGTTTAAAGCGTTGCAAAAGCGCTAGAGAGGAAGAGTTATGTCCGCTAATTATGGTCGTGTTGTTCAAGTCATTGGTCCAGTAATTGATGCCGAGTTTTCTCCATCAGACATTCCACAGGTTCGTTCCAGATTAGAGATTAGACAGGAAATTGGAAGTGGTGAACAGATTTTAGTTGTTGCTGAGGTTGCTATGCAGCTTGAAGGTGGCATCGTAAGAGCTATCGCTATCAATCCTACTGAAGGTTTAAGAAGAGGAGCTCCTGTTCTTGATACAAAAGAAGCGTTAACGGTTCCAGTTGGACATGCAACACTTGGAAGATTGTTTAACATTTTAGGTGAACCTTTGGATAAAAAAGGTGATCTACAGGATGTAGAATACCGCAGTATCCGTAGGGATCCACCTCCGTACGAAGTGATTCAGGTTGATAACCAGATTTTTGAATCAGGTATCAAAGTTATCGATCTTATTGCGCCTTATATCAAAGGTGGTAAAACAGGTCTTTTCGGTGGAGCCGGTGTAGGTAAAACCGTTATTATCATGGAACTTATTCACAACATGGCTAAACAACACGGTGGTACATCTGTATTTGCCGGAGTTGGAGAAAGAACGCGTGAAGGTAATGATCTTTGGCTTGAAATGAACGAATCAGGCGTTTTAAACAACACTGTTCTTCTTTTCGGACAAATGGGTGAACTTCCTGGAGCACGTCAAATCGCTGGATTAGCAGCTCTAACTCAAGCTGAGTATTTCAGAGATGAAAAAGGTCAGGACGTATTGTTCTTCTTAGATAACATCTTCCGTTTTGTTCAGGCAGGTTCTGAAGTATCTACCCTACTTGGACGGATGCCGTCAGCTGTAGGCTATCAGCCAACGCTAAACTCTGAAGTTGGACGATTCCAGGAACGTATTGTTTCTACGAAAAAAGGCTTTATCACATCGATTCAAGCCGTTTACGTACCAGCCGATGACATTACTGACCCTGGAACTGTAGCAATCTTCAGCCATTTGGATTGTTCTACTGTTCTTTCACGTAAAATTGCTGAGCTTGGTATTTACCCTGCGGTAGATCCTCTTGCGTCAACATCACGTATTATGGACCCTTCTTATGTAGGTGAACGCCATTACGGTATTGCTCAAAATGTATTAAAAATTCTTCAACGGTACAAAGAACTTCAGGATATTATTGCGATTCTGGGTACCAGCGAATTATCTGAAGAAGATAAACTAACTGTAAACCGTGCAAGAAAAATTCAAATGTTCCTGTCTCAACCGTTCTTTGTTGCAGAATCTTTTACAGGTATGCAAGGTAAGTATGTAACACTTGAAGATACACTTTCAGGTTTTGAAGGCATTATCGCAGGTAATTACGATGCAATTCCTGAGCAGTTTTTCTACATGATCGGTAAAATTGACGAAGCCGTAGAAAAGTTTGAACAAAGTAAAAAATCATGAGCCAACAGTTAAATTTTAAGATAGATTTTATTGATGGTCAGAATGTTGAAGGACAGGCAACACGTGTGTTTGTTAAAGACATGTTTAATGTTCTGACTATCTCAAACGATCATGCACCTATCATTACACTGATTCAAAAAGGATTGGTACAGGTTTTCGCAAATGAAAACGCTCCCCTTCACACATTTGAATTTGAAGAAGGTTTTTTAACCTGTAAGGATAATGTCTGTAAAATTCATATTTTAAAATAAATAAAGGGAGCGTTGTTATATGAAGTCAAAGTACACGTTAATTATTTTAGCCATTTTGGTTTCATTCTTTACGGCTATTTCATTACTGCCTTCTGATTTCAAGATACAACGCTCCATCACCATTAACGCAAAACCGGATAAAGTGTTTCCTTACCTAAACAACTTTCATCAGTGGGAAAACTGGTCTCCATGGGCAAAATTGGATCCTAAAATGATATCTACCTTTGAAGGACCTGAATATGGAGAAGGATCTTCGCAAGCCTGGAGTTCTCAGGATAACAAAGTAGGCGAAGGTAAAATGACGATCACTAAAAGCATGCCAGACTCGTTACTTGAAGTAGCTCTTGAGTTCAAAAAACCCATGCAGGCAAAAAACAAAGTTGTGTTTTCTCTTGAGAAAAAAGATGGGCAAACAGAAGTGATTTGGACAATGACAGGGAAAAATAATTTTATGGGGAAAGTATTTTTCCTTCTGTTTAACATGGATCAAAAAGTTGGCGGGGACTTTGAAAAAGGGCTTGCTCAGCTTAAAACAGTAGCTGAAGCATCTCACTAATCTTCATGGTACGTTTCTTTAAAAGACACCCAAAACTTTGGATGAGTATAACGCTCATCCTTGTTGTATTTATCAGCTATTTTAATAGTATTAAAGCCCCTTTTATTTGGGATGATGAGGAAATGGTGGTTGGCAATCCGCTGATTAGAAGCATGAGCCAGATCAATCAGATTTTTACCTCAGGTGCATTTTTGGAAAAACTGGATGCAGGTAAATTTTACCGTCCCATTCAAATTACAAGCTACACCATTGACTATGCTATCTGGGGACTGGATGCATCAGGATTCAGAATAACCAGTATTGGTATTCATATACTTAGTACGTTAACACTGTTTTTCCTTTTGCTGGCTTTCGATCTTGCCCTTCTTCCAGCATTTCTAATTACACTGCTTTGGGGTATACATCCCATTCATATTGAATCTGTTACGTACATTTCAGGACGAGGTGATGCGCTTTACCTACTGTTCTGCATGCTCAGCTTTTTAACCTTTGTAAATGCCTTAAAGGGAAAAAAGAAGTGGCTGTACATCCCCAGCCTTCTATTTTGGACCGTAGCTATTTTTGCAAAAGAAAATGCCTTACCTCTTCCCCTCATTATGATTGTGTACGTATGGCTAAGCCGAAAATATATAGAAAAAAAGGAACTGTTTTTAACGATTGCATCCAATGTAGGACTGGTTGGAGCCTATATGGTATTCAGACTGGTTGTATTAAAAACCTCTGCTATTGGCACCTTATCCTGGATTGCAGCCTCTACAACCCTGGAAAGATTGATGACACTGCCTTACATCATCACAACGTATTTCAGACTCTGGTTTTTACCCTACCCGCTTCACATGGAATATCACTATGTTGAAGAAACACTGGTAAATCCATATCTTATTATTGGAATTCCGTTGTTGGTTTTATTGTTCTGGATGTTTTGGAAAGCCGTAAAACCTGTTCCTTTTTACTTTTTCTCACTGTGGATTTTCTTAGGATTAGGGCCTGTTTATCAACTTATTCCATTAGCCTCTACCGTTCGTGAACACTGGTTTTATTTATCAGGAATAGGGCTTTCGGCATTATGCATTTTATCGATGGAAACCTTAATCATTAATATGCCCCATCGCTGGCAACGCCAATTATTATGGGTAGGCCTTGGATTATGGGTCAGCACTTGTTTTGTACTGACTATCGAAAGAAATGAAGATTGGACAAGTCCGTTAAAACTTTATGAACATGATTTACGATTTGAGCCCAGAAGCTTTTTGCTGCATAACAATGTTGGTGTAGAGTATTTTAGATTGGGACGTGTGCAGGAAGCAAAAACAGCCTTTAAAAACTCCATAGATGCAGCTCCTGGCACAGGATATGGAACTGCCTATAACAATTATGGAGTTATTATCGAAAATGAAGGCAAGCTTGATGATGCAGTTACTGCCTATAAAAAAAGTATTGAACTTAGCCAATATCAGCTGGCGTATGGAAATCTTGGCAGGCTGTATTTGAATCACCAGCAGCCAGCTTTAGCTGAAAAAGTGCTAAAAGAAGGCATCGAGGTTAACCCATACAATCCTCAGCTGCTATACTATTATGGAGGCTCCCTTTTACAGCAGAATAAATTACAGGAAGCCCTCGACATCTTTAAAAAACTTGAAAAACTGTCTCCAAACTACGAACAAACCCGAATGATATTAAACTTTTTACATGAAAAAAACGGACTGTCCTGATCTTTCGCTGCATGCAAAACCTAACATTCATCCGTCTGCCTTTATTGCAAAGGGAGCTGTTGTTATTGGGAATGTGATTCTGGAAGAAGATGTATCCATCTGGTATAACGCCGTTTTAAGAGGTGATATCAACAAAATCCATATCGGGAAACGGTCTAATATTCAGGATGGGTGTATTCTTCACCTTGAAAACGACAGGCCCTGCATTGTTGGAGACGATGTTACCGTTGGCCACGGAGCCATTTTACACGGCTGTACCATAGAGTCTCAGGTGCTTATCGGGATGGGGGCTATTGTGCTTAATGGTGCCGTTGTCAAAAAAGGTGCCGTAATCGCAGCGGGAGCCGTTGTGAAGGAAAACATGATTGTAGAAGAAAACACGCTGGTAGCCGGAGTTCCTGCAAAAGTCGTAAAAACGGTATCCGATACCACAACAACCCATACGGAATGGGCAAAAAAATACGTCCAGCTGTCTCAGTATCACAAACAACTAGCCGCTAATGACAACCTTTAAAAACACCCTCTCTTATTACTTATATCCTGTATTCTGGATCAGTCTGGTTGTTCTTAGCTTTTACCTGCTTGAAAGCACATTAACGCCCCTTATCGGAGCATTTTTCCTGGCCTATCTCCTTTATCCGATTGTTGAAAAGCTGCAATCATTTGGCTTATCCAAAGCCTGGGCTGTGGGCATTACGTACACTGTATCCTGCGTAATTTTAACAGGGCTTATTGTAATGCTGACACCCATGCTGGTTCATTTAGCCATAACGTTTATTAAAGATCTGCCTCGATTATTAACCTCCGCAACCTACAGCCTCGAGCAGGTTGCCGATCAGTTTGGCATTCCCTTTCACTTTGAAGTGGATATATTTTTAAACGAGATGCAGCATTATCTAACCTCTATTTCTTTTTCAACCTTTGCCTCTTTTTCAAACTTTCTAAAAAATACCGTCTTTAATGTCATTCATATTTTTTTATGGTTTGTAAAATTTCTGTTTTTCCCCGTATTTTTCTACTACACACTGGATAAATATCAGGATATCAAACAGGAATTTACCTCCTTTATTCCCTACAGATTCCGCCCCTATTTATCCGAATTTTCAGAAATTGTAAGTCGGGTTTTAAGCGGTTATATCCGAGGTCAGTTACTGGTATGTAGCATTCTGGCTACATTTTATGCCTGTGGATTCTGGCTGGTAGGCATGCATTTTGGTGTGATTATTGGAGTCATTACCGGATTTTTATACATTATTCCTTATGTTGGATTTACCATCGCTTTGATTATGGGTATTGTGATTACCCTGGCCAATTTTTCAGGAATCGATCATTTGCTTTTAGTGCTACTGATTTACATGCTTGGACAGGCACTGGAAAGCTTTTTCCTCACCCCAAAAATTACTGGAAATAAAGTTGGATTGGATCCTTTTTTAACAATTCTTGTATTGATTGCAGGCGGAAATTTATTTGGATTTGTAGGCATGCTGACCGCCATTCCAATCGCAGGAATCATGAAACAATATTACGGACGAATAAAAACCCACTATCAAACTTCCGAGTTTTTTATTAAAGACGTTTAAGCTTTTTTTGAATCCTCATTAAAAATGGTTTGGACAGTGTGTTGAAATATGGCATAAACCGATTCAAAACCCTGATGTAAATGTTTCAGGAAAGTCTCGGGGTGGGATTGTTTGAAAAAGTATAAGGCCAATCGATGCAGAACTTCGGGTTTATCAGGGATGGAATAGGTTTGACGATCATCCATAATCTGCAACAAATGCTCAACTTTTCTAAAAAAGGCATAGTTATTTCTTAACAACATACTGTCTTCGTCAGAAATCAACTGGTTTTCGGTTAGTTTTTGAACACCTTTTAAGGTTGAAGCCGTTAAAATATAGGGATGAGTAACCCCATGAACAAGTTGAAGGCCCTGTAATAGAAACTCGATATCCCGAATCCCTCCCCTACCGTTTTTCACATCTATTTCCTGTGGATTTTGCCTCATTTTGATAGATTGTTCCCTCAAATTTTGAATGGTTCTGAAAATATGAGACGCAGAAAACTGCTGGGCAAGAGCCGGAGGAGACAGCTGCTGCAGCGTTTCAAACCCCAACGACCAGTTTCCAGCCACGGGTTTTGCCTTTAACAGGGCTTGAATTTCCCATAACGAGGCGTGATTAAAGTAATAAGACACAAACTCTGAGGCTTTTACCACGAGGTTGCCGGATCGGCCGAAAGGTCTCAGCATCCAGTCTACACGCCACAGGCGACCTTCGGAGGTGAACATCATCATTTCGGTGGTAAGGTGTTGGATGGCTTCCTGAAGAATGTGGGGAGATGCATCATCGGAGCAAATGGCAACCAGATCGATGTCAGAGCTGTAATTGAGTTCGGTTCCACCCAGTTTTCCCATGGCCAGAATGCATATTTTTTCTTCAGTTTCTGGATCAAGATCCATACGTTTTAAACAGGACTGGATGAGAACTTCAGCCAAAACAGAGATTTCCCTTACGATAATGCCGAGGTCAATATGCAGTGATAAATCCCTGATGGCTATGCGCAGCATTTCCCGATGTTTTAATTTACGGATCTGTTTGCGCCATTCGTCGGTATCGGTATAGGTTTTACGTAAAATTTCGGTGTCTTTTAATAAATGGCCGCGTTTTAATGTAACAGATAACGATTGCTGAGACGTTACCCAGTTCAAATATTCCGGATATTTTACAAGTAAGTCTGATAAATACTGGCTGGTTGAAAACACATCAATCAAAATACTTAATCGAGCCGGCTGTTTTAAAAGCAAATCCATGTGTTGTAAGGGATCATCCAGCACAGAAATAAAGCGTTCCCAGTTGTTTAAGGCTCTGTCGGGATCTGAACATTGGCCCAACCAGTCGCAGGCTAAAACCAACAAACGGATACAGGCCGGCTGCTGCTGACCGTGTCTGGCGATCATACAGGTGTTGAGGTAGGCGGTGTCAGGAAATTTGAAACCCAGTTTTTTAAACACATGCTGACGAACAGATTGCGTGATGGATGGATTTAACAAAACATCGGCGATGTTAACGCCATGTTGAAACGGAAGCCATTGTTGGCTGAAATAGTCCTGAATCCAGTTTCTGACGGTTGCTGAATAAGTCTGAAAATCGAGGTTTAATTGCTGCGAGGTCGATAATGTATCCGTAGGTTTATACCCTACCCGTCTGGCCAGATGCTGAAATTCGTCAGAATCGGGTTCGGGGAGTAGGATATCCTGAGAGGAACCTCTGAGTAGCCGGAGTCCGTTAATCAGGCGTCTGAAAAACTGGTAGGATAGTAGCAATTGTTCGTGAGTTTCTATGGGGATAAGGCCAAGATCACGACAATGATCCAGGGCCTGTCGGGTTTGGGGGCTTCTAAGTTCAGGATATGTTCCGCCAAATCTCACCTGAATCAGCTGAACGGCATATTCGATATCAACCAGAGTACCGGGACTGTATTTGGCATTTTGTTTTCCAGGCAACACTTTTTCCTGAATCTGCTTCATGCGGATTGTCCAGAACTCATCAATTTTCAAATGAGATTCGTACACAAACACATCCCTTAACCGTTCAATTTGAGCTCCAAAATAAGATTGTCCTGATAAAAATCTCAACCGTACCAAGGCCAGCTTTTCATATAAAAACGAGGCCCCTTCCGGTCCAAAATACTGACAAAACTGATCCAGACTTACAGCCAGCGGGCCATCTTTTCCATACGGTCTTAATCGTAAATCAATTTTAAAAATCCCATCGTGTTTAGCCTCAATAAAGGTTGATAATTCCTGAACAAATCTCTCAAAATATTCTTCATTGTTTATGGATTCCGGGCCATTTGTTTTCCCGCTGTCGCTGTACACGCACAAAATTTCCAGATCAGACGCGTAGCCTAGATCTTTTCCACCCAGTTTTCCCAAGCCAAAAATGCCCCATTTAGCCTGAACACCGTCAATTACACTGGGATAGCCATAGCGTTCCGACAATTTTTTTTCGATACAGTATGACGCCGTCTGAATTAATTTATCAGCAAGCAGGGAGAGATGTTTGGATAAAAGCTCGTCCGAGGGTTTGTCTAAAATCGACTGTAAATCTATGGAAAAAAGCTCTCTGTTTTTAAAATCGTTGATTTCTTTTTTGAGATCATCAAAAGACATCGACTTGGAAACAATCGCCTGAAGCCGTTGATCCAGACCCTCATTATCAAAAAAATGTCTGTCTTTTAAATGCACTTTAAAGGTTGGAATCAGGGTTTCGTAATGGATGCGAATAAAATCTTCCCATAAAAAGTCGCTGGCTCCGAACAACGTGGCCATATCTTTTAAGGCTTTTGGGTTGGATAAAAACTCTATCCATTCACCTTTTTGAGGTTGCTCCATTAAGGTTGTAATGAGCTGGCTAAAACGGGACAAAGCATCGAAAGGATTGGAAGCCTGATTTAAAAAGTACGCAAACTGCTTGATCAAACCAATGGACAATTTAAGCTGGGCAAGCTCGGCTTCGGAATCGATGGGTTTACCGTCTTTATTAACAATATCCAGCTCGTCTTCTACCCAGTGATATTCGGTTTTAATCACAAAATGCACGATGGAAATTTGCATCAATGACAAGGCCGAGGACAGGGCGTATAAAAACATCGGCGTGTCCTGGGTAATAATTTTTAAACGGGTGTAATGAACGGGGCTGGAATCGGTAAAAATCTGGATAGGAAGCAAGGCAAATTTTGGCTTTTTTAATGTCCAAAGCCAGGAACTGACCCATAGATTAATTTTTTCTTTTGCCTGCATATGAGCATCGGATGTTTGAAGAATAAGCAAATCAAAAATAGCCTGAATACGTATCAGAAGTTCATTTTTCCAAACGTCAAAAGCCTCGTCACTGTGTAAAACACCTTCAAAAACATCAATGATTTTGGCGCGCCTTAAACGCAGGATTTCCTTTTGATTAAAATATGAGCGGTGTTTAAAACGGGAAGGAGGAGGAGCTTCGGAAAAAGTGAAGGCTTCCCCGGATCGGATATCCAGTCCCATTGAACATAAAATGCCTGTCAGCATGGAAAAAACACCGGGATAATCAAAGGACACCACCGTACATTTCACATGTTGGCTGGACACATGCTCCACATCAATATAAACAGATTCTTTCTGCCCCACTTTCTGAACAGCCAGAAGATGTCTGATCTGGGTAGCCTTGTCGAAAGCAGAAAAATAACGGCCATCCAGACGGGAACAAAAATCATCAAAATATTGTTGTTCAAGCTCAGGATAACGCTGTTTTAAATGAGGAAAATCCAAAAGGTACATGCCTTTAGTGTACATGAAATCTATGTTAAACTTGAATCCACGCCAGATACAAAGAATTCAGATAAGAGGAGTTTTATCAGTTGAGTACCAACCATCCTGAAGATTTAGAATACAACGACGGATTAGGGGATCTTCTTCGAGAAAAAGAAAAAAAAGAATTTAGCTGGTTAAAAACCATTGTTGTGATGGTTGTACTAATCGGACTTGTCTTTTTAGGATTGATTCTAACGTTCATGATTGGTAAATCGTTACTGGATAAACACTCTTCAAACCAGATTCCTGACTCCGTAATGAAAAATCTGGAAAAAATGGAAAAAGATATGGAGACAAACTTCGAACCTAAAGAAGCGTCTGCCAATCTGGTAGCCTCTACTGCAAATAAAACGGTTGTTCCTGTTGCAAAAAAAGCGGAGCCTGTTAAAAAAGAGCCAGCTCCTAAACCTGCAGCAAAAATAGAACCTAAACCTCCTGTAAAAGAAAAACCGGTTCAACCTGTAAAAAAACAAGCAGAGCCTAAACCTTCTGTAAAAGCTGAAAAACCTGTTGCAGCTCCTGCGCCAAAAGTTCAAAAAGAAGCTGTGAAACCTGTTAAAAAAGCAGAACCGGCACCTAAACCAGCTGTAAAAACCGACGTTAAACCTCTTAAAGAAAAAGCTGTTAAAGAAAAACCAGCTGCTGCAGTTAAAAAAGAACAGCCTGTTAAAAAAGAAACAGTATCAAAACCTGTAGCAAAAGCTCCTGCTGATGTAAACGGTACTCCATTTAAAGTTCTTTTAGGCAAATTCTCAACAGAAAATGAAGCCAGAAATCTACAAAAACGGTTAAAAGCCCAAAACATCGATGCTTACGTGTGGTTCTCTTCCCAAGATGCAGCCTTTATGGTTCAAATTGGGGCCTTTAAAAATAGTATTGAAGCTGAACATGCCGTTAATAAATTTAGGCAAAAAGGCTATAACCCCTCTATTTTACAAAAATAATGGCACTGTCGCTTTTTCTTGCATCACAATCGCCAAGGCGTGCGGAGCTTTTAACACAATGGGGCTATGACTTTACGGTTATTCCCAATCGGCTGGATGTGGAAGACAGTCCGCAGTTTGGAACGTTACGGGCTATCAAAAAAAACCTGATTACGTTATCTGAAAAAAAAGTTTTAGCCTCACGATTGGATAAAGGCATTACGCTTTCTGCCGATACGGTTGTGGTTTACAAGCGAAATGTACTTGGGAAACCCTCCCATTTAAAAGAAGCCGAGACCATGCTAAGCTGTTTGTCCGGTTCAACACACAGGGTATTATCAAGTGTCTCTCTGTATCATTCTTTCTATAAAAAAACATGGAGCTTTGTTCAATCTGCTGTTGTAACATTTAAACCACTTTCTCCTCAAGATATCCATCTGTATTGCACACAGTTTCAAGTTCTGGACAAAGCAGGCAGCTATGGCATTCAAGACATCGGATCAACTTTTGTAGAAAGCGTTTCAGGGTCACTGACAACAGTGATCGGTTTACCTGAATATCCATTAAAAACACTGCTCGCATACTGGGGAATTACCCCGATTCAGAAAGGTTAACATCATGTCGGCTTGGGACTTTTTTGCCAAACGGTTTGTAAAAGATATGGGAATTGATTTGGGAACAGCCAATACGGTTGTTTTCGTCAGAGGTGTTGGCATTGTCGTGAGAGAACCGTCTGTTGTTGCCATTAACAAGCAATCAAAAGAAGCCATGGCCATCGGAAATGATGCCTACAGCATGGTGGGCAGAACCCCTGGAAATATTATCGCCGTTCGTCCCATGAAAGACGGTGTTATTGCTGATTTTGATATTACCGAAAAAATGGTGAGAGAATTTATTTTGAAAGCCAATAAGGAAACGGGAGGATTTACAAAACCTCGGGTTCTGATTGGTGTTCCATGGGGCATTACGGACGTTGAAAAACGGGCTGTTTTAGATGCCTCATTTCAAGCTGGAGCTAAAGAAACCTATTTGATTGAAGAACCTATGGCCGCTGCTATCGGAGCGGGAGTGGATGTAACGAAAGCCGAAGGCCGCATGATTATCGATATTGGCGGAGGAACCACCGAAGTGGCTGTTATTGCGCTTGGCGGTATTGTAACCTGCAGATCCATCCGCATTGCCGGAGACGAATTTGACGAAGCGATTATTGCCCACTGCAGAAAGAACTACAACCTGCTGATTGGTGAGCGTATGGCCGAGCGGGTAAAAATGGACATTGGGTCTGCCTATCCGTTTGAAGAAGAAAAAGACGTGATTGTTCGCGGCCGTGATTTGTTAAGCGGACTGCCGAAGACTTTTACGATTTCGTCCTATGAAATCCGGGATGCGTTATCCGAGCCAATTACATCGATTGTGGATTCGCTAAGAATGACGTTGGAAAAAACGCCGCCGGAGTTGTCTTCGGATATTATGGACAATGGGATTTTAATGACTGGCGGAGGGTCCTTATTACACGGACTGGACAAGTTTTTAATGTCCGAAACCGGAATTAAGGTTATTCGTGCAGAAGATCCGTTATCCTGTGTAGCGATTGGTACCGGAAAAATTCTGGAAACACCAAGCCTGATGCCATTAATTGGCAGCCAGTGGTCTAAGAAAAACTAGGCTAAAAAAACACATCTGCAATAAAAAACTGTTTTTTCCGATAAGCAACAGGGGCGGAGCTTTATCCTCCTTTAAAGCTGCTTATGAAAAAAATTCTTTCGTTTACTATCCCAAAAACACATCCTCACTGGCTTAGAGCCTGTGATATCCCACTTCATTTTTTTACAGGGTCAGAAACCCAGGACTTAAGCGTAAAAGAGCAGGTCATTCTGGGAAGTAAACCATGGCTGGCTATTGATATGGCCTTTAGAGCAACCGATGGAACACCCATCATTTTTGAAATCCAGTCGTTGTTAAGCTCTAATTTTCCAAATAAATTTATGGTTGACAGGCTTCAGCATTTTTTTAAAAATCCAGACTCCTGTATTGTTTATATTTGTGACTATAAAACGGGAGTTCGTGCAACTCAATCTATTTTTGAAGCCCAGGGAATTTCCGATATTAATACCCGTTATCGTTCGGCTAAACGGACATTTTCTCCTGTAGAAAAAATAGTTATCGGGGATGATGATTATTTGAAAAAACTGCAGGCTATCCTATCCAAAAAAAGCGGAGAGATATGGGTGTGGGTGGGAGATATTGCTGAAAATTCCGATGCCCACAGAGAGTTATGGGCAACATTACAGCAGAACTTATCCTTACCGCATGTCTATATCGACTGTTTTGAATCTGCACCAAACTCCGTGCTGCTTTCTTTTAAAGCAACTCAGCGGGCTTTATTTCCAGAACACTTCAATCCCGACCTTGTTATTACCCGATCCGGGCTCGATATCGGCACAACCCCATTACCTGAAAATCCCATCGTTTTGTTAAAAGAAACCAATGGATCACGAGGCGATCAGATTCATATATGGGATAGGGATTTATGGGAAACGCTCAGGAAAAAGCCTTCAGTAGAGTTTCTTTTGGAATCCTGTGTCAGAACCCAATCCACAACAGATGCCCAACAACATTACAGGCTGTACCTTGCTCCAACCTCGGAAGGACATACCATATTTAGAGCCGTAGAGATTACAGCCCCCGACAGATCAGATGAAAGCTTATCGTTAAAGGAACGCTATGTCGGTCACGGCAATGTTAAAAAACGAGAGTTATCCGAAACAGACATTGCAGAACGGTTTTCAAGGGAACTGGTTTCAGAATTTTCAGGAATTGTAGACAGAGTTACACAGTTTGATTTCAGAAGCACGCTTTTAAGCTGGCTTGAAAGTTCTCACCCGCTTCATGTGTTAAGAGGATTGGATATCCTTCACGTTGGTAGCACACATTACGCTTCCCATGAGGAACTTTTCAACACACAATTATGGGGGTCAGGACCAAGTTTAAAATCAGACTACTGGCAGGCTTTAAGCTCTATTTTAGAAAAAATCTGGGATCCTGACAGCTTAAAACTCATCAATCAAAAATTAACCAGTCTTTTTTTAAAGGAATTATCACATATTTTAAATACGAGAGAACTGACATCAGACACACTAAACCTTATCCTTAAGACTCAAAAACACATTAAAAACAATATTGCAGGCGAAAAAACAACAAAACAACTTCGGGGATTAGCAAGTGATTACCTGAACCTTCGTGCCTTATTCAGATTTGCAGACGATACCATGAGAGAACATGCCAACATTTTTTTAAAAAAATTTAAAGACATCCTGGATGGGTTTGTAACCACTTCCACATCGGAACCTCCAACCGGTAAAACATCTCAAACAACCTCTAACGATTAAAGTTTTTAATCACTCTATCCAGCTGTTTTTTGGTATCTCTTTCCCTAAGTGTTTCACGTTTATCGAACATTTTCTTAGGACGGGCCATTCCGATTTCAAGCTTCACTTTGCCATTTACAAAATAGATAGACAACGGAACCAAAAGCAGGCTTTTTTCATTCACTTTTTTCTTCCATTTATCCAGCTGATGACGATGAATCAGCAATTTTCGATTTCGTAACGGGTCTACATTGGCAATATTTCCAAAACTGTAAGGCTGGATCTGACAGCCGATCAGCCACAGTTCGTTATCCATAATCCTGGCGTAACAATCCCGTAAATGAATGCCGCCGCCGCGTATGGATTTGACCTCACATCCTACTAAAACCATGCCCACTTCTATTTTTTCTAAAATCTCATAGTCGTGAAAAGCTTTTTTATTAGATGCAATGATGTTTCGAGAGGTACCTGACATGGGAAACCTATGATATAATTCGGGTACAAAATTTGCAATCTGCCCTACCAAAACATACTTCTAAAGGAGATCCGTCATGGCTAAGACCGTTTCAAAAAAATCCACCCCTAAAAAATCAGCTAAAATCGATTTTTCATATCTCAAAAAAGATATTATCGATAACAACACGATCGAAGAGATTGTTTATGCGGATTTTGACGTTAAAAGAGGGTTAAGAAACAAGGACGGAAGCGGTGTTATTGCAGGACTTACAAAAATCTCATCGGTTATCGGTGCCAGACAAATCGACGGTATGGTAGAACGTGTTGAAGGCATTTTGAAATACAGAGGAACAACCATTGAAGATATCGTGACCCAATTTGATGACAACAGCCGTCATCGTTTTGAATATGTCACGTTTTTACTGTTAACCGGTAAAAAACCAACTAAAAAAGATATGGATTTATTAACAGCGTTTATGGCCGAAAACCGTGATCTTCCCAAAGAAGTCATCGATTCAGTTATCAAAGGACTGCCCAGCAAAGATGTGATGAACAAAGTTCAAACGTCGGTGTGCAGCTTATATGGATTTGATAAAGACCCTGATACAAACGACGCTTACGAAAACTTCCTAAAAGCCCTTTTAATTACAGCTAAACTTCCAACAATCATCGCCTATTCTTATCTATCAGCTTATAAGCCAAAAGCCAAACTGGTAAAACCACCGGCAGACATGTCGTTGGCTGAAGGCTTTTTATATATGTTATATGAAGGAAAAAACCCCACAAAAATGGAAGCCAATATTCTGGATTTGTGTCTGGTTCTTCATGCTGAACACGGCGGTGGAAATAATTCTGCCTTTGCAACCTATGTGGTTACATCAAGCGGATCTGATATGTATTCATCGTTAACAGCGGCCATCGGCAGCTTAAAAGGCCCTCTTCATGGGGCTGCAAACAGTAAAGTAATGAAAATGATGGAGGATGTTAAATCCAATCTTAAAAAATGGGATGATAAAACCAAACTTCGTGCCTATTTAAAAGATATTTTAGAGAAAAAAGCCTATGACAAATCAGGAAAGATTTATGGACTTGGACACGCTGTGTATACAAAGTCAGACCCTCGTGCCCTTTTACTTCAAAAACAGGCTATTGAGTTAGCTAAAAAGAAAAAACGCCTGCCTGAATATCAACTATATTTGGATATTGCATCTGAAGGTCCTGTGGTTTTTCAGAAGTTAAAAGGCCCTGAAAAAGTGATTGCTCCTAACGTGGATTTCTTTTCCGGGTTTGTATATGACTGTCTTGGGATTCCTAAGGAGATTTATACACCGCTGTTTGCCATGGCAAGGGTTGTGGGTTGGGCCAGCCATAGAATTGAGGAAATGTTGTCGGGGAAACGGATTATCAGGCCCGGGTTTAAGTATGTAGGGAAGTAGGCTACAGACTACCCCTCGTCGTCTAGCATCATCTTTGTGGCCTCATAACAGGATACTCGCCTTCACTATAGCCATATATGAATATCTACGGCTATTTATAGGCTGGCTATAGACTAGTTCTTTAGCTCGCTGTCAAAACTGCAGACTACCCCGTCACTTCGTGCCACCCCTTCTGGGAAGGGGATTTTATGTTGATTCTTATAACTGTTAAGTTTTGATTGTACCCCAGCTTTCGCTGGGGTACAGGCTGTTTTGTTTGAACTGGATTTCAGCTTCCGCTGGAATGACAACATTGCAAATGTAATCACGGTTGTTAATTCCCCTTCCCAGAAGGGGTGGCAGCGGAGCTGACGGGGTAGTCTGTTGCTACACCAGCGGAGTAAAACTTATAAGAATTGCGGTTTTCTCTAACATTCCCTTAACATTCCCCTAACAATTCATTTACACTAACCCCTTACAATAAACAGGTTTCATACCCTATCATTGATGTATGATAAAACACATTATCTCTATTTTAGAGCGTAAACCGACACACAAGGAGACTATTTTATGCAAAATGTTTTGAAAAAAACATGGATTACAGCGGCAGGCATCCTGTTATTAGGATCTGTATCCTTACATGCTGTTGAATTATTAGGTGCAGGAGCTACATTCCCCTACCCTTTTTATGCAAAACTTACCGATACCTACCACAAAAAAACAGGCGTTAAGATCAATTATCAATCGATTGGTTCAGGCGGCGGTATTCAACAATTAAAAAACAAAACCGTTGATTTTGGTGCAAGCGATGCGTTTTTAAGTGATAAAGAATTAAAAGAAATGCCTGGAAAAGTGATTCATATTCCGACCTGTTTAGGTTCGGTTGCACTAAGCTTTAACATTCCTGGTGTAAAAAATCTTCAATTAAATGGGGAGATTATTGGCCAGATTTTTCTTGGAAAAATTAAAAACTGGAGTGATCCTGCCATTGCAAAACTAAATCCGAAAACAAAACTTCCAAACCTGCCAATCGCAGTTGTTCACCGTTCAGACGGAAGTGGAACTACAGCTATCTTCACCGAGTTTGTGGCTGAAACCAATGCAGAATGGAAATCAAAGGTTGGCGCTGGAAAATCAGTAAACTGGCCAACAGGGCTTGGTGGAAAAGGTAACGCTGGTGTTGCCGGGATGATTAAACAGGTTCCTGGAAGCATCGGATATATCGAACATATTTATGCAAAACAAAATAAAATGGCCGTGGCTGCGATTCAGAACAAAGCCGGAAAATTCATTTTACCTAGCCTGGAAACAACTTCCAAAGCTGTTGATGAAGCCATTCCAAATGACACCCGTGTTTCTTTGGTAAACACTACCGCTGCAGACGGTTACCCAATTGCAAGTTTTACCTGGATTCTTGTATATCAGGATTTAACAGCTCTTGGTCCAGACAAAGCAAAAGAATTACAAAGCTTTTTAGCCTGGATTTTAAAAGATGGTCAAACACTGGCAACAGGTCTTGATTACGCAAAACTTCCTCCAGCTGCAGTAAAAAAAGCTGAGGTTCTTGTAAAGTCCTTGAAAATTAAGTAATCCACCCTTTATAGTAGCGCTATGCGTCATCAAGAATGGATGGATTCGGTCTTTAAGAAAAAATTATGGCTATCCGGTTTTGCCGTGATAGCCCTGATGGCCGCCATTTTTTTTACGCTGGCCTACAAATCGCTTCCCGCACTTATTGCTTTTAAATGGAATTTTATAACCCAAAGCACCTGGGATCCCATGACCGAACAATTCGGAGCCAAACCGTTTGTTGTAGGGACACTGCTAACTGCATTTATTGCCCTGGCTTTATCAATCCCGTTCTCAGTTTCCATCGCTTTATTGCTGGGAGAATATTTAAAACAGGGATTTTGGGCCTGGTTTTTCAAAACCGTTATTGATTTATTAGCCGGAATCCCGTCTGTTGTTTATGGATTATGGGGACTTTTTGTACTGGTTCCGTGGGTAAGAGAAATTGAAATGGTATTTGGATTAACACCGTTTGGCATCGGCATTTTTACAGCCTCCTTAATTTTAGCGTTGATGATTATTCCTTACGCAGCCGCTATCAGCAGGGATGTTATAAAAATGGTCCCGACAGAGTTAAAAGAAGGCGCGTTTTCTTTGGGTGCTACCCAATGGGAAGTGGTTAAAACCGTGATTATTCCTTATGCAAAATCTGGTCTTTTTGCGGGGACGTTGTTATCGCTTGGGAGAGCCATCGGGGAAACCATGGCCGTTACCATGGTGATTGGAAACGCCAACGAAATTCCTACGTCTTTACTGGGACCGGGAAATACCATGGCCAGTATCATTGCCAACGAATTCAGCGAAGCTACTGGAGCCCTACACACCGCAAGTTTGATTGAAATGGGACTGTATTTACTTGTCATCACGGCTATTATCAACTTTATTGGCCGCTGGATTATCACAAGGACAACCGTATGATCTGGTTTAGAATTTTTAAGGATAACGCCTTTAAAACCATCATTTTTCTATTAACAGCGTTGTTAATGGCACCTCTGGCTGCAATTTTATTTTATATTGTTAAAAATGGACTGGCCGCTATTTCGATTACATTTTTAACGGCACTGCCAAAACCTGCGGGGGAAATCGGCGGAGGGATTGTAAACGCTTTAATTGGAAGCGGGATTTTAATTGGATTAGCCTGCCTGCTGTCGATTCCTTTTGGGATTTTTGTAGGGATTTTTCTCAGCGAAACCAAGCCCAGCCGTTTTACTCATGCGGTTCGCTTGTGTGTGGATCTTCTGCAAGGTATTCCCTCTATTGTTATCGGTATTGTGGCTTATGCCTGGATTGTATTGCCAATGAAACATTTTTCGGTTTTTTCAGGTGGTGTAGCCCTGGCCATCATGATGTTGCCGCTGGTAGTAAAAAGTACGGAAGAAACCTTAAAACTCATACCTCAATCTCTTAAAGAAGCCTCGCTGGCTTTGGGTGTTCCGTATTATCGAACGGTTTTAAAAGTTATTGTCCCTACCGGTTTTAATGGAATCCTAACCGGCGTTTTATTAGGAATTGCCAGAGTCACAGGCGAAACAGCACCGTTACTGTTCACAGCCTTTGGAAATCCGTTTATCAGTTTTTCATTGCTGAAACCGGCGCAATCTCTCCCACTTACCTTGTTTAATTATTCCACTAGTCCCTATGACGACTGGCAGATGCAGGCCTGGGGAACAGCACTGGTTTTAATGACCTTTATTCTATGTCTAAGTTTACTTGCAAAGGCGGTTACACGAAAATGAGCAACGAGGTTTTAAAAATAAAAGATCTAAATATTTCGATTGGAAGTCAGCCGATTATTAAAGGGATTTCCGTCACGTTTTACAAAAATGCCGTTACAGCCATTATGGGACCTTCTGGATGTGGAAAAACTACGCTTCTTCGCAGTATTAACAGGATGCACGAGCTGCTTGGGAACGCCAGTATTACCGGTAGTATTCATCTGGAATCTGAAAATATTCTGGATATGAATCCGATTCTGGTCAGGCGGAAAGTGGGCATGGTTTTCCAACGCCCCAACCCTTTCCCAACCATGAGCATCTACGACAACGTGATTGCCGGCTACACCTTAAACAGCATCAAGTTATCGTCTAAAGAAAAAGATCATCTGGTTGAAGATTCTCTGACCAAAGCGGCGTTGTGGAATGAAGTAAAAGACAATTTGCACCGTAAGGGAACGTTTTTATCGGGCGGTCAACAACAGCGTTTATGTATCGCGCGTGCGCTGGCTATGAAGCCGGAAATTCTACTTCTCGATGAACCCACGTCTGCACTGGATCCTATCGCCACCACACATATCGAAGAACTGTTATTTGAACTTAAAAAAGAAGTAACATTAATCATGGTTACCCACAACATCGGACAGGCGTCACGGATTTCAGACTACTCGGCATTCCTGTATCTGGGCGAGCTGGTTGAATACGATCAAACCGAAAAAATGTTTACGGTTCCAAAAGACAAACGCACGGAAGAATATTTAACCGGAAAATTTGGCTAATGACTCAAAAAATCCTGATTGTTGAAGATGAACTGGATATTGTTGAACTGGTAAGCTTTCACCTCAAACGTGAAGGTTTTGAACCTGTGTCCTTGCAAACAGGCCTTAATATTGTAGATACAGTCAATCAGCATCATCCCAGCCTGATTATTCTGGATTTGATGCTGCCCGGACAAAACGGCTATGACTGCTGCAAAGCCTTAAAAGCATCGCCGTCTACGCAACATATCCCTATCATCATGCTATCTGCCAAAAATGAAGATTCAGACATTATTACCGGACTGGAACTGGGTGCCGATGATTATTTACCAAAACCATTCAGCCCCAAAGTATTAATTGCCCGGGTAAGAGCCCAGCTTCGAAAAAAACAGGAACCTGAAATCGCAGCACCAGCAACACAGGATGTCACTAAAATATCAACAGCCACGGCATTAAATGGACTCGAAATCGACCCAAATTCCATGATGGTGCGCTATAATGGAAAAGTCATCACATTATCGGCCTCAGAGTTTAAGGCGTTGGAATTTTTAACGCAAAAGCCAGGCTGGGTTTTCAGCCGGTATCAGATTGTTGAAGCCATTCACGGTGAACACTATATCGTAACCGACAGAACCGTTGACGTCTTGATTGTGGGACTGAGAAAAAAACTAGGAAAAGCCGGACATCTTATCGAAACCGTTCGAGGTGTTGGCTACAGGTTTAAATCCGAATGAAAAATCAATCACTTTTTCGATTACTACTCCTGTCTTACATCCTCATAGCGCTGGTGGCGGCTTCCGTATTTTTCTCGGTATGGCTGCTGATTCTGCTGATTCCGGCAATTATCGGCGTCAGTGTTTTTGTTTCAAAACGCATTACAACACCGCTGGACAGGCTTCAAGACATTATGGAGCAGATGTCTGAGGGTGATTTTAAACATCAATTCCCATGGTCGGAATCGTTTGAAATCAAGGAACTTGTGACCAGTCTTCATAAACTCAACGAAACACTCTCTAAAAAAATTGCCAGTCTTTCTACTGAAATCCAGCAGAAAAAAGGGATTTTGGAAAACATGAAAGATGGGGTTATTACCTTCGATTTACATGAAAAAATTATTGGAGCCAACAAGGCAGCTTCTCAATACCTGGGTATTTCAGAAGAAAAATTAATTGGATTTTCGATTCAGGAAGCTGTGCGTCACACCGAACTACAGCGATTTGTACAACAATTATTTGTGCTGGATAACAAACAGGAAGGCACCATCGTAATTACCGATCAGCAGAACCGGTATCTTCAGGTTCAGGGCATTCCGCTTAAACAGTCTCAGGAATCCAATATTGGTGCGCTGGTTGTGCTTCATGATTTATCGCCGCTTAAACATCTGGATGCCGTACGCAAAGATTTTGTAGCCAATGTGTCTCATGAACTTAAAACGCCTATTACGCTGATTCAAGGTAGCCTCGAAACGCTGGATACGCCCAATTTATCTGTGGAAGAGCAACAGCAGTTTATTCAGATTGCCCTGTCACATGCTCAGCGGTTGGGGCAAATTATCGAAGATTTGCTGATGCTGGCCCGATTGGAACAAGGTCGTCACAGCATCGATCTTTGCCTGGAAGAACCGCTTCCCGTCATTCAAAAAGCCATAGCCACCTGTCAGCCGTTTTTGGATCAGGCCAACATGTCAATTCATATTCATGCAGAAGCTCAGGAAAAAATCTCATTAAACAAAGCGTTGCTGGAACAGGCGCTTATTAATCTTATTCAAAATGCACTAAAATACAGTGAAGCCAGTACCTTGATTATTGAAAACAGCTTCACGGAAAAAGACTGTATCATCACCGTATATGACAATGGAAAAGGTATCGGTGCCGAACATCTTCCACGGTTATTTGAACGGTTTTATCGGGTAGATCCGGTTAGAAACCGACACAGCGGCGGAACAGGACTTGGGCTTTCCATTGTCAAACATATTGTGTTGGCACATCACGGAAAAATCGATGTCCAAAGCCAGCCAGGACAAGGCACCAGTTTTACACTGACCTTACCAAAACCATCTTAAAAGGAGTTTTACCATGCAAAAACATTTACAGCGTGAAGTTGAACATCTAAAAAAAAGCTTTATGAGCTTAAGTACAATGGTTGAAGAAAACGTTGTTCTGGCCACAAAAGCCTTTAGGGAAATGGATAAGGAAGCCGCAAAAACAGTTATCGACAGAGACGATGCTATCGACAATATGGAAATCAAGGTTGAGGAAGAATGTTTGAAGATGCTGGCTCTGTATCAGCCGGTTGCAAGCGACCTTCGGTTTATTATCACCATACTTAAAATCAACAGCGATCTTGAGCGTATTGGGGATTTGGCCGTTAACATTGCCAAATGCTCATTATTTTTATGTCAGGCCCAAAAACTGGACACACATTTTCACTTTTCTGTGATTATTCAAAAAACCCTTGTGATGCTTAAAAAAAGCCTGGATGCCCTTGTGAATATGGATACAGAACTTGCTCGTGAAGTGTGTTCGCTGGATAAGGAAGTGGATGAGCTGAAACATCAGCAGGAAAAAGACATTATGGACTGGATTAAACAAAACCCGGATCACGCCGAAAGCATGATTCGATTTTTATCCATTTCCAGACATCTGGAACGGATTGGCGACCACGCCACCAACATTGCAGAAGATGTGATTTATTCTGTAGATGGAGAAATTATTCGTCATCATAACGTCACCAAATAATGCTAAGCAAAGCAATTTTGCTGTGGCTGAGAAAAGAACTCCCGATTCTGGTCAGCGATCATGTTATCACCGAGTTTCAGGCCGAAGTCATTTTAAGCAAATATCAGAACCAGTTTAAATCCTATAGAAAAAAACTATTGTATTGCCTAGCAGCCCTAATGGGGATATTCTTAGCTAGTATATTACTCTTTTTAATTTTTACAGCTTAACCGAACTCAAAAAAGGATTATCTATGTCTGCAAAATATTTTATTTTAGATACAAACGTTCTCCTTCATAATCCAGCTGCATTGTATGCGTTTTCAGACAACACCGTCATTATTCCGTTAACAGTTATTGAAGAGTTGGATACCTTTAAAACCTCTTCAGATAAAAAAGGCAAACATGCCAGACAGGTGCTTCGTGAAATTGACAGCATCACCAGAAAAGGAGCTTTGGAAGCTACTGGTGCCAAGCTAAAAAACGGAGGCAGACTTCGTATTGGCGTTCATCCTCCTGCACCAAATCTTCCGTTAGATGTTACGGTAAAAGACAATAAAATTCTTAGTATTGCATTCGAGCTTCAGCAAAAAGGTGAACAGGTTTTCTTTATTTCCAAAGATATTAACGCCAGAATTAAAGCGTTAGCACTTGGAATCAAAGCCAACGATTATGAAAAACAAAAAGTAGAATACAGCTCGTTATATAGAGGGTGGAGAGAGCTTGATCTTCCCGAAGAGGATTTTGCCTCGTTTTTTCAAAACAGCCGACTGGATGTTCATGCAAGCGGCATGTTCAGCGATAACGAATATGTGTCACTTCGCTGCAGCAAAAGCCCGGATGCCGAAGCCAGAGGTTTAGGCCGTTACGTGGCTTCTGAAAAAGCGATTCTGCCTCTTAAACCCTTTTACGAAGCCATGGGCATTAAACCGGTAAACAGAGAACAGATTTTTGCTTTCGATTTATTATTAAATGACAACATTCCTCTGGTTACATTAATCGGACCTGCAGGAACTGGAAAAACCTTGATTGCTTTGGCCTGCGGCCTTCAAAAAGTAATTGGAAAAAACCCTGTTTATGAAAAACTGCTGGTAGCAAGACCGATTATGCCGCTTGGAAAAGATATCGGATATTTACCAGGTACAAAAGATCAGAAATTAAACTACTGGATGCAACCTGTTTTTGATAATTTAAACTTCATTTTACACCGTGATGTAAAGGAAAACCGCGAGCAAAAAGACAGTGATGACCATCATAAAAACGGGTCTAAATCCAAAGATAAAATCGACTATCTGTTAGACAGTGGCATCATCGAAATTGAAGCCATTACCTATATCCGCGGCAGAAGTATTCCTAATCAGATTATTATTATTGACGAAGCGCAAAACCTGACTCCTCACGAGGTCAAAACCATTATTTCCCGTGTAGGAGAAGGCACAAAAATCATTCTCACCGGAGACCCTGAACAAATTGATAATCCTTACCTGGATGCGAACTCCAACGGGTTGTCCTATACGGCAGAACGTTTTAAAAATCATGCCATTACCGGGCATATGTTTTTATCAAAAAGCGAACGATCCAGCCTGGCGTCTCTGGCAGCTGAGTTGTTGTAAACATCAACAATGCCTGACAATGAAAACCGGAAAAAGCTTCTTATCTGCGTCCAGCTGTTTTACCCTGAACTTATTTCCACCGGCCAGACGTTAACCGAACTGGCCGAGGCCTTAACCGAATGCGGGGTTCAAATTGACGTGCGGTGCGCTCAACCCTCTTTAAAAAAAGGTAGCGCAGTTGTTGAGGACAATATGATTTACAAGGGAATCCGAATTAAACGGATCTGGGGAACGCATTTTTTTAAAGGGAATTTCTTTGGAAAATTGTGTAATCATCTTAGCTTTACCGTGTCCTGTTTTATGTCGCTGTTGCTGGATTCTCAAAAACATCCGGTGATGATTTTAACCAATCCACCCATGCTGGGAGCCTTCTGTGCCGTTGCAGCATGGATTAGAAGACGTCCGGTGATTTATGTTGTGTTTGATGTGTACCCGGAAACAGCCATCGCTTTTGGCTTTTTAAAGGAAAGATCCCTCATTTCAACATTATGGAGAGTGGGAAACTGGCTCTGCTACAAACAGGCCAAAGACATCGTCGTTATCGGCAGATGTATGCAAACCGTCATTGAAAAACAACTGCCAAAATCCTCAAAAAACAAATTAAAATTCATCCCAATGTGGGGTGATGATCAAAATATACAAACTTTCTCAAAACCGTTAACCTACAAGGAAAAATGGGGATTACAGGACAAATTTGTCTTATTATATTCCGGAAATATGGGACGTTTTCATGATATGGAAACCATCCTCGATGCCGCTGAGCAGCTCAAAGATCACCCCCAAATTGCCTTCGTTTTTGTAGGTGACGGCCACAAACGACCGCTGGTTGAGCATCAAATCACATTAAGAAAACTTACAAACTGCAGCCTTTTTGATTTTGTACCCAGAGAAGACCTGCCCGATATGCTTGGCAGTGCTGATGCCGGCCTTGTCAGCTTATTGCCTGAACAAACAGGATTTTCCGTTCCTTCAAAAAGTTTTGGATTGATGGCATCAGGCCTTCCACTACTGGCCATTATGTCGGAAGACTGCGAAATTGCCAGAATTTTAACCGAAGAAAAAGCTGGCGTTGTGATTAAACCAGGAGACAGCACCTCGCTAAAACAAGCTATTTTACAGCTATACACCAATCCTGATCTTAAAAAACAGCTGGGACAACATGGCAGACAGGCTATACAGACACGATACAGTATTTTACAAACGGCAAAGGCTTATGCGGGGTTATGTTAAAATTCAAACTCGCATTTGCAGAAAAAAGGTAAAGAAAAAATATGGACATACTGGCACTAACCCCAACCTATAACCAACTGACAGCGTTACGTTATTTTACAGCCTCTGTTTTGGAAACCCTGGATGCTGTACCTGAACTCAGATGGGTGTTTATAGATAATGGCTCTAAAGATGAAACGCTTACCTTTTTAAAATCACTGTCTCATCCACGGTTAACCATAAACTTTCTTGAAACCAATATTGGAAAAGGAAATGCCTTTAACCAATATGCCAGAAACGTGATTAAAAACGGCCTACTTCCAGATATTATTTTTTCCATAGATTCAGATATTATATTTACCCCCAGCGACTTTAAAACACTGTGTGATGCTATACGTTATATTCCAAATGTTGGCTATATCAGCCCGCGATACACAAAAAACAGCTGTAATCCCGAACGGAATTTATGGTTTCCCGCACACACCTACAAAGGTGCTGACAAAAAGAAATACAAGCTCAAAAAACCGTTTTTATGTAACATTGCGGGTGGAATGATCGGAATGCCAGGCCACATCCTGTCTTCTTGTTTGGAGTACGAATTTTACCCAAAATCCGAGGGCAAAGTCTATTATCCAGATGACGGGTTCCTCTATGATAAAATGAAAAAATTCAAAAAAAATTCAGGGTATCTGGAGGGTGTTTATGTCACACATCTCCGCTCCAAAAATATCACCGCCTATCCTGATACTCCACCTCCATTATGATTACCGCTTTAGAGCTTAATAATCCTGCGATTACAGGTCGTCTTGGAAACCAGTTATTTGTGATGGCCGCCTGTCTTGGCATAGCCTCACGATTTAACGATACCGCTGTGTTTTCGGAATGGAGTTACGCACCCTTTTTTGCAAATCCTCCTCATATCAGTAGTACTCTGGATCACAGCCAGTTTCAGGATTATGAAGAACCCCATTTCCATTTTACGCCTATCCCCTATCATCCCTATTTAAATCTTAAAGGCTATTTTCAATCAGAAAAATATTTTCAGGAACAAAGCAACGTAATCAGAGCGCATTTTTCACCTCACTCCTCGATTATAAAAGCCATTTCCATCAAATACGGATCCATGCTTTCAAACAGCGTCAGTGTGCATGTTAGACGAGACAATTATCTCACACGCCAGGATACGCATCCGATATTACCTTTTTCGTATTATCAGGAAGCTATTTCCCGTTACGACTCGTTAGCAACACTATTTATTTTCAGTGATGATATAGAGTGGTGCAAAACAGCCTTCAATGACTATAAAAACAGATGTGTTTTTGTTGAAAATCAGCCTGATATTGTGGATTTATTTGTGATGTCACGCTGCACTCATCATATTATTGCAAACTCCAGTTTTTCCTGGTGGGGAGCCTGGTTAAATCCATCCATGGAAAAAACAGTCATTGCTCCGTCACCCTGGTTTGGGAAAAAAATCAACCACGATTCATCAGATTTAATACCCGAAACATGGACACAATTAAAATGGTCTGGCGAAAAAAAATCGTTCTGGAGTTTTTTAGGATAACCTTAGCTTGCCCGTTTACAAAACCCAAAAACCATATTACGATATTTTTTAATGTTTTATAAAAATATCAACATAAATACAAACAATCATCTTCTTCAATACGAATTAGACAACGTTCCCCAAAATACGCAGCGGTCATGGCAGACTTAAAAACCTTCTGTAAATCCTTATCGGCTTTACTGAAATCCGGGCTTTCACTGCATCAAAGTCTGGTACTGCTCTCAGCCGAAGGATTTCAGGATAGCGCACTGATACAACATCACCTTGAAAATGGGCATAGTTTTTCAGAAGGCTTACAACTTTTAAACAGTGATAATATTCCTCTTTTATCCGTCACACATATTCCCGATATACGACTTTATCTTGAGCAGCTTGCAAACTATCTGGACACAAAATCCAAACAAAAGAAGTATTTTTTAAATCAGCTTCGGTATCCAATGATTTTAGGCCTGTGCATGTTGGGATTATTAGCCCTGTTCTGGTTTTGGATGATTCCAATCTACACGCAATTTTATACAAATCTGGGACTAACAGTTCCCTCCATTTTATCCACGGTTAATACATGCAACAGGATTCTTTCTGAGTATAAATGGGTTGGGATTTCAGGTTGTTTAAGCGCAATGGCAGCCATTCGATTTTTTTGGATGGATAAGCTAAAACGGCTTTATCAACACATCTGGAATCCCTTTTCAGAAGCAGATATTTTATGGATACTGGCACTATCTGTCAGAAGCGGACTTTCACTTAAAGACAGCCTGCAAACCCTTCAGCTTCAGCCTCCCCATCCTTTTTATGAAAAATATCAGCTTTTCCTGGGTGAATGTACCCAAACTGGAGAATTCAGCAAACCCTTCAGCTTCTTTTTTAACTGCTCCATTTTATACAGGGAATGGATGATAACAAGCGAAAAATCCGGTCAGCTTGTTCATGCCATGATGGATATTTCAGAACAACTTTTTGAAGAGGAAAAGAAAAAATTTGAAAGGGTTATTGCCATTGTTCAACCTGTTTTATTAGGTATTGTTACGCTAATGGTTGGCGGAAGTTTATATCTTACGTTTTTGCCTACGCTGCATAGCTTAACACTTCTGCAATAAATACCAGTCACAACTCAAACCCATTATAAATACCTAACCCTTTCTGGCTATTGTCCAATAAAGGGTTTAAAGCTAAACTTGGCCTATGTTTTCTTTACTTGTACCTACTCGTGGACGTCCCGATTCAATGAAGCGGTTTTGTGATTCAGCCTGGTCTACTGCCCTTCATCCCGAAAACGTTGAAATCGTCTTCTATATCGATGCCGATGATACAGAGTCGTTAAACTATTACGAGACTGTTAAACAAGACTCTCGGATCAAAGTAGTTGTTGGACCTCGAATTTTTTTAGCTGAAGCATGGAATGTGCTATGTCGTGCTGCAACCTACGACATTATTATGCAAACAGGAGATGACGCCGTTTTCCGTACCCAGGGCTGGGATAAGCGTGTAGCCGAAGAATTTGATAAACACCCTGATAAAATCTTACTGGCCTTTGCCAAAGACGGATTACAGGACGGCAAAATTGGAACATTAAACTTTGCACATAAAAACTGGGTAAAAGTTGTAGGGTATTATATGCCCCCATTTTTTTATTCCGATTACACAGACACCTGGCTTACAGATGTTGCCAAACGTGTTGGCAGAGCTGTGTACATGTCCGATGTCTTTATTGAACACCTTCATCCTGATGCAGGAAAAGCCGAAATGGATAAAACTCATCAAGACAGAATGAAAAATGTAAATCAAACCGACTGGGGAAAAATTTATCGGGTACTGTCCTTTAAACGAAAAGAAGATGCCAACAGACTCAAAGCATTTATTAAATCACAGGGTGGAAAGCTAAGTAAGTGGTTTAGCTAAATGGTTTGGGCTCCTGTAGTACTTTTCGTTTTTAATCGCCCCGCACACACAAAAAAAACAATAGAAGCCTTATTAGCCAATGAAGGAGCAAGTCAAACCGATGTCATTGTCTACTCGGATGGCGCAAAACATCCTGAACAGGTAGAGGCTGTTAACGAAATTCGTCACTATGTAGCTCAATTAACAGGGTTTAAATCGGTTACCTTACGGGCTCAAAATCAAAATATAGGCTTAGCAAACTCTATTATTAGCGGAGTAACAGACGTTGTTAACACACATGGCGTAGTTATTGTCATGGAAGATGATCTGGTCACGTCTCCCTATTTTTTGCGCTATATGAACGAAGGCTTAGCCCTGTACCAAAACGATGAAAAGGTAGCCAGCATACAGGGCTTTATGTACCCTCATAACGCCACGCTCCCTGAAACTTTTTTTATCAAAGGGGCCGATTGCTGGGGATGGGCTACCTGGAAACGTGCATGGAATCATTTTGAGCCAGATTCACATACACTATTAAAACAACTAAAACACCATCGATTAGAAAAAAAGTTTGATTTAGATGGAGCGTATCCCTATACAATAATGCTTAAAAATCAATCCCTTGGTCGCATACAATCCTGGGCAATTCGTTGGCATGCCAGCCTGTTTATCAAAGGACTCGTAAGTCTTTACCCCTCTCAAACCCTTGTTCACAATATAGGTATGGATGGCCAGGGCACCCACAAAGATTCAAGCGATCAGTTTTTCAGAGGCTTTAAACAAGGTCCGGTTTTACTTGAAAAGAACGCTCCACAAGAAAGTGGAGAAGGCCTTGCTGCATTAAAATCATTTTGGGAAAGCACAAAAAAGCCTGGTATTTTCAAAAAACTTTGGACCTTGCTAAAACGATGATACTGCATTTTTGTACACTGTTTGATAGTGGATATTTTTCTCGAGGCATGGCGTTATATGCCTCCTTACAAAAACAATGTCCTTCGTTTCATCTTTATATTTTGGCCATGGATAGTGAGGTTGAACATCAGCTTAAAGCCTTACAGTTGCGCTTTGTTACCATTATTCCGCTTACCACATTCGAAGATAAAGCTCTTTTGGAGGTAAAACCTACACGGTCAAGAGGTGAATACTGCTGGACCTGTACACCCTCTATTATTGCCTATGTCTTACAAACCTATTCCTGTGATCACTGCACGTATTTGGATGCGGATTTGTACTTTTTCGACAATCCACAGCTATTGATTGATGAAATGGGAAAAAGGTCTGTTCTGATTACACCCCACAGGTATACGCCCCGGTATGATCAATCCCGGGTCAGTGGCATTTATTGCGTACAATTTATGACCTTCAACAACACACCTGAAGGATGGACTGTATTAAACTGGTGGAAAGAAGCCTGCCTGGACTGGTGTTATAGTCGACCTGAAGAAGGAAAGTTTGGGGATCAAAAATACTTAGATGATTGGACTGAGCGTTTTTCGGGTGTACATGTGTTGCAACATCTGGGTGGAGGAGTCGCCCCCTGGAATATGCAGCAATATCGTTTTTTCAAAGAAAACGACCGTGTATTTGGGATTGAAAAAAAATCAGGACAACTATTCCCTGTTGTTTTTTTTCACTTTCATAACCTCAAAGAAAGACGGTGGCTTTGGCCGGATTATGGACATTATGAACTGCCGCGTTCTGCAAAAAAGTATCTCTACCAGCCCTATCTGCAAGCTCTGACTTTGACTAGGACTAAGGACTCTTATAAAATCTAAACACCATGGCCCATTTTTTACCCCTAACTACACTTGTTGATCCCAGAGGCAGTTTAACCGTTATTGATAAAGTACTGCCCTATGAGATAAAACGCATCTACTATATTTATAATGTTACCCAAAAACGCGGTGGGCATCGCCATAAAGTAACCACCCAGGGGCTAATTTGTGTAAAAGGATCCTGCACAGTTTTTGTTGACGATGGGCACACTCAAACAACGTTTGTATTGGATTCTCCAGAAAAATGTTTGATTGTAGAGCCTAAAGACTGGCATGAAATGGATAATTTTTCTTCTGATGCTGTTTTGATGGTAATTGCATCACATTCTTATGATGTAAACGACTACATTGATAAACCCTATGCGCATTGAATACGAAAATCTGTTAAAGGTTAATGCCCCCTTTATACAAGAGTTAGAAGCATCTTTTTCTAAAATATTACAAAGTGGATGGTTTGTATTAGGGAAGTCTGTTCAATCCTTTGAGGCCGCTTTTGCGTCGTATTGCCAAACAACACACTGCATTGGTGTTGCATCGGGATTAGATGCAATCACACTGGGATTAGTAGCCTTGGATTTACCAAAAGGATCCGAGATCATTGTACCGTCAAATACCTATATCGCTACGATTCTATCTATTCTCCAGGCAGGCCACACCCCTGTACTGGTTGAACCCGATCCAGAAACCTACCTGATAGATCCCATAGCGATACAAAAACATATTACATCTAAAACCCGGGCCATTGTTGTTGTGCATCTTTACGGAAAATTATGCGATATGGCATCTATTATGGATATAGCCCAAACAGCAAAACTGTCTGTTTTAGAAGATTGCGCTCAGGCACACGGAGCTAGTTATAACGGGAAAAAAGCCGGAAGTTTTGGGGATATTGGGGCCTTTAGCTTTTATCCCACCAAAAATCTGGGAGCATTAGGTGACGCAGGTGCCATTACAACATCCCGGGATGATTTGGCAGATACTCTGAAAAAACTAAGAAACTATGGCTCTTCAAAAAAATACTACAACGATTTAATTGGATTTAATTCCAGACTGGACGAAGTTCAGGCCGGTTTTTTATTGGTCAAGTTAAACGCATTAGACACTATCAATACACATAAACAACAGCTGGCTTCTTTGTATTTAAACAACCTGGATACACAGTTTGTTTTACCGAAAGTTCGACCAAACTATACAGACGTTTTTCATATTTTTAATATTCGCCATCCTTTACGGGATAAGCTTAAAGCCTATTTATTGGATCAGGATATTCAAACCGAAATCCACTACCCGGTTCCTCCACATCAGCAAAAAGCGTTACAGGGCTATTTTGAAGGCAAAGAATTTCCACTCTCAGAAGAGATACATCGCACTACGCTAAGCTTACCCATTTCATTCTTTCATACTCCAAATGATATTCATCGTGTTATCGAAGCAATGAATCAATTCAGGTAGATTATGAGCCTTTTAGAAAAACTGTCCGCATTTTTTGGAAAAGACTACTCTGCATTTTCATACACATCATCACCTATGGATTTGCAAGCGGCTAATACGTATTTATATCAACGGCTTTTAGATCCATCTCCTTTTATGGCTGGAAAACTTGGGAGCGTAGAGTTTTCCTGTCTTTTAAGTTATCTCAACCAAACTTCTTCAAAAAATAAATCCTTTAAAAAAGGGATTAGAGATCAAATGAAGTTAAATGCCGGCGTATTTTCAAACTCCAATCAGCAACTCACTCAATTTTGCGACATAGTGCAGGAAGCCTTGTCTTATATTGATGTCATATGCACCTGGGAAAAAAAAGAAGAACCGTTTGTTTTTCATCACTGCTGTCCAACAGCTTCCATCATACCGATGCCAACCTTCGATGCCTACAGGTTTGAAAAACCCTGGACAGCCGCGCTTGCCGGAAAACGAGTGTTAGTTATACATCCGTTTACAGTAACAATTAGCAATCAATATCAACATCACAACCTTATTTTTAAAAATCCGTTAACACTTCCACACTTTACACTGCTTACGCTTAAAGCAGTCCAAACCATTGCCAATACCCCAACCCACTACAAAACCTGGAGTGAGGCCTTAAAAAGCATGTGCGATGCTATGGAAAAAATAGAATGGGATATTGTACTGATAGGTGCTGGCGCATATGGATTGCCTTTAGCGGCCCATGCAAAAAAAATGGGTAAAAAAGCCGTGCATATGGGAGGAAATTTACAAATTCTGTTCGGTATTAAGGGAAAACGCTGGGAAGATGATCAGCAGATCCAAACCATTTATAATGACTATTGGGTAAGGCCTTTACCAGAAGAAACTCCAGAAAAGTTTTTAAAAATTGAGTCAGGAGCATATTGGTAATTTTATGAAAAAACACTATATCTGGATTGCGGCAGGACAATTAGGCAACCAACTTTTCCAATATCAGGCCGCTTTGCACTTTTCAAAAAACAATAGGCTTATTTGTGTTGGTGCAACGATGTTTCGGTATTTCAAACCTCAACATAACCATATCAAACTTCCATTTTTACGAGAAAAAATGGAGGCTCTTGTTCAGTTTCTAGCAAAAAAAAAGTGGATATCTGTTTTAACACCTGACAGGGTACCCTCTAACGTCTCTAGCGAAAGTTCTGAAGGTAAGACCTACACCCTTTTCCCAGGAAAATGGTCAGAGATTACTCATCTGAAAGGCTACTTTCAACACAGTGACTTTTTGGAACCCAAACCTCAGTTCAAGGACAGCATACTAAAACAAGCGCAAACCCTACTTGCTTTTTTACCTCAAAATCTTCCCAAAATATTTATCCACTACAGAGAAGGCGATTATAAAGAATGGAGTATTTTAGGTCATTCAGGAACCGTTCTATCCCAGTCTTATTATGTGCAAAGCATCCAACTAATGAAGGAAAAATTTCCAGACGCCACTTATGTTATTTTAAGTGACCAAAAAAAGGTTCAAACGCCTTGGATGAGCTTGCTCGATCGTGTTGTTTTTTTACATCATTCTCCAGGAGTTGATATGGCTATTATGAGTTTATGTAACCATGCCATTTTATCTGCAAGTTCATTTTCCTGGTGGGGTGCGGCCTTAATGTCGACGCCTCAAAAATTCGTAATTGGACCTCAATACTGGTTGGGATTTAAATCTAATGAGTGGTTTCCAGACTCTATTAAAAACGATGACTGGATTCATTTTATACCCATTAACGAAACGGAATCATAGCGATGTCAGTTCATACTGAAACCCGGCTATTAGCCTTTTATATCTCGTCTTCAGATAAGTCTGACCAGGTTTCTCTTGGCATTAAACATCTTAATGAGCTGTCTAAAACGTTTAATAAATCCATACATACCTTTCAATTTGGGATTTGGACTGTTTCGCTATGCTTTACGGGGAATCTAGAGTTACTTTTAGGCCATTCAGATTTAAATAAGCCTGAATCAGATAAATCACTGGTGCTGTGTGTAGGCCCTTGTTTTGGAACAGCCTGTTCCATCTATGACTATCCCGATAGTCCACTGTCTCATATTCAGGATCGTTTTCTACGCATAGAATTATTTCAAAATTCCCTAACAGTTTTAAATGATTACGGAGGCACAATTCCTGTTTTTTATTCCTGTCGGGACGCTATCCATCTTTCAAATATCGAGCCCTGTGTTGTTGCAGGAACAAAAGCAAATCAAAACGATATTAATCTCTATGCTTTGGGTGCTTTTTTACACTTTACACATTTTATTTGGGATGAAACCATCTTTAAGCATATCTTCACGCAAGAGCCTGACACTGCGCTACAGTTCACTCATCAAGATGGAAACATATCATTTCAACACTCACCTTTAAATTCCATACACCTTAAAGAAACCCGACATCACTTAAATAATCATCAGGTGGCGTATCAGTTGTACGAACTCAATGAAAAACTTTGCCGTCAATTATTGGGACAGTTCTCACATATTGTTTTACCTCTATCTGCAGGTTACGACAGCCGTATGATTTTTTCTGTTTTGGCAAACGATGTTACTACCAAACAACAGTTAAAATGTTTCAGCTATGGCGGAAAAGACGCAATCGATGTAAGAGTCGCCAAAAAACTGAGTGAGTCTAAACAGGTTTTTTGGGAATCTGTCGACTTGCCTCTGATGTTTTTAGAAGAACCCTATCTGAAGAAAAATGATCTTATTTTTGGTCACTCCACCCATCTGCATTGTATGTACCAACTTGAATTTTTATCCTGTATTCGATCTAAGCTGGATACCAACACCGTTCTAACGTCTGGCTTTATGACCGGAGTTCCGGCTGGTCAACATATTGGAATCATGGAAAAAAAACAGAACAAAAGTTATGTGGATATAATGGATCAGTTTGGACAAAGCCACTATTGGGAATTCCAGGAAATTCTATCCCTTTCATCACTTTTCCCTAAAGATTTAAGTAGTTATTGCGAGGCCCAGTTTAAAAAAGCCATTCAGCGTGTGCCATCAGGTTGCAGACCGTCAATAGTGCTTGATTTATGGACAAGACAACGTAATTTTATTTCCTACTACCCCAGATGTATGGAGTGGGAATATCCTTGTTTAAGTCCTCATATGACACCGGAATATTTGAATTTTTTTCTATCACTTGGAGATAAACACTTAACCGACAGATATGCCGTTGAACAGATGTTTATACATCACTACCCTGATGAAGCCAAAATCCCATCCAACAGTAATGGCGTTAAAGCCCTGGGTTCGCTTATTCCTTCGTTTATCTTAAAAAATATGTACCAGGATAGTCGAAGGTTTTTAGACCTGCAGGCTATTAGACAGTCCGGTGAGAAGGGATTTTTCCCATTATCAACCTTTGATAAAAACTCCTTTATTCACAGCCTTCTCCCGTTTGAGCTTAAACAAAACAGTATGCACGATATTTTCAATGCTCAATCATTTTTTAAAGCCGAACATGAATACTCACGATTAATCCTGTGGCAAACCCTTGCCTTTACCTTACAAAGGATATCTCAATGGTAACGCTGGCTTTTGTTGGGGATATTCGTATGAAAGCCTTCCAGGACAGGATACTTTCTGATGAGGTAAAAGCCTGGCTAATGACACATGACCTTAGAGTCTGTAATGTTGAAGCTCCTTTTGAATCAGACGGCAAACCAATTCCTAAAATTGGCCCCCATTTAAAACAGCCTACAGATGTATCCACCGTACTGAAAGCAGAAGGGTTTAACGTATTCTCTCTGGCCAACAATCATATATTTGATTATGGCGAACAGGGACTTAAACAAACACTTACAGCGTTGGGGGAAGGGGCCTGCGTTGGAGCAGGATTAACACATCAGAAAGCCTATGCACTGTTAACAAGAACCATTAACGATATTCGTGTTGGGGTCCTGTCCTGTGCAGAATATGGGTTTGGCGTTAGCGTAAATGACAACCAGCCAGGATTTGCCTGGATTAATCACGATCATTTTGATACTTATATTGAAAATGCCAGGCAACAGGTGGATGTTTTGATTTTATATGTTCATGCTGGTGTAGAACATACAAAATGGCCATTACCTCAATGGAGAAAACGATATAAACAGATTATTGATTTAGGAGTTGATGCTGTTATCGCATCCCATCCGCATGTTCCACAGGGAATGGAACTATATAAAAACAAACCGATTTATTATAGTTTAGGCAATTTCTATTTCGATTATGCCTCAACAGATCCATTATGGGATTTCAGCGTGGGAGTATCCCTTAAAATAAATCGATCTCCTGAGGGTATCCACATAACAAATCACCCCTTGTTTTTTCAAAAAAAAGATACAGTTCAAACAGTAAAGGATTTCCCTCAGGACTGGACGTTTGAAGAGCTTTGCACTGGGATTAGTCATACACAAAAGTATTCTGACTATATTCAAACGATGGTTGTCCAGCTGTGGGAAACAATCTACTCGTCTTTTTATCAACATATCTTCTTTAGTTTTCATAATAGTCCCTTAGGAAAATCCATGAAAAATCTGGTTAAATTAATGTCTAGCCACACACTGGATTTAGATGAAATGCTACTGGCCCACAATATGTTAATCGAGTCTCATAAATGGGTTGTAGAACTTTACCTGGTACAAATACAGAATAAATCCTGCTAACTAAGAGGTAGTAACAACTCCACACAACCTATCCATATCCTGCTCCGCTTTTAAAAAAAGTGCCTCTATTTCCCTTAAAACATCAGCATCCTCTTTTACAGCATTAAACACTTTCCCCCAACACCAACTATATAGCATGTACTCATCCCCCAAAACGTCATTAGGAGCTTGTTTTCTTTGATTTTTTACGTAATCTTCAAAAGATCCAGTAAGTATACCTGTTTTTTCCAAAAGAGCATTTATAGCCTTTCCCAGGGCTTCTGTGATAGCAATCACAAAGTGACACAACGTGCCAAGGTAGTCCAGAGACGGTGTTTCGTAACAGGTTTTCATTATCGAATCCAGCCAACGTGAATAGCGATACATATACTCGTCCTGTGTATCAAAAAACCAGGTGTCAGAGCGATACATCCAAAAGCGGCGATAAAAATCGACAGGGTTGGAGGCTTTTTTGTCCATCATGCTCCATAACGGGCCTCTTAAACCGGCGTTTTCCGGGGCAATGTCGGCTAAAACTTCCAATAGATCCGTCATCACCTGAGGGCCAAGATTTTTAATGCCCTCCCCCATTGTCGCGACTTTCAGTGACAGTAACTGGTGCTGAATCACCGCATGTCCATATTCGTGGGTCAGCACATTATGTTGCAGGTCACTGATAAAGGCTTCTTCTACAGCTTCAAAATCAGCAAGAGTATTAATACCGTAGGCGTTCAAAACCTCTTTTTTAAATCCAATAGACTGCTGCTCGGCGTCTGTATAACCAAATGCCGGGTACTGCACAAAGGTTTTCCACTTATAATACATGATGGTTTTTAGGGCTTCACGTCTTACAAAAATCTGTTTATTTCCAATCATCGCAGCCATCGCCATAATGGTAGTTGGAGAACGCCACACTTCCCTCTCGAACACAAAAACAGTGACGTCACCCTGCTTAAATGTCTGGCCTGAGCCTAAAATAAACTCAATCATCTCACCGTAATAACCGCCTTGAATAATCAGATCGGGATTATCCTGCTGCACCACTGTATTTAATTTAAATAGAGAGTCAACGGTGTACACCTCATCTTTATAGGTAACCTCAAACTCTTTTAAATACTGCTCGCACGCTTCAATTGTAAAAGTGGAGCAACCAACTGTTGAAAAAAGCTGTTGAATGGCCTCCTCAAACTGTATCCACTCTGTATATCCAAGCTGTTTATCTGAGGGGATATCCAGAATACAGCGTGCAAACGATTGTTTAACCGCATCCTCACCCACAGCTCCCCACGTGGTCAGCAGCATCAATTTATATTGAATAACGCTTAGTTTTTTAAACGAATCCAGCAGAGCTGCGTCAAACAAAACGCAACCTAAGACACAAAACCGTGTTTTTTAAAGGTATCCATCACGTAACGTCTGGCATCGAAACCGTACTCTTCGGCCACTTTTCTGCCACACATGGTAACCATGATTTTGGCGGCCACCGTTTTGTTTTGTTTCTCTAAAAGCGCTTTGACTTTCGGTGCAGATTCCTTAGAAAAATGATCGATATACGAAAACACATTCACCCAGAATGAAGACAAAAATACAGTATCCTGATCGGTGGCAAACTTAAAATATTTTCGTGTTTCCTGAAGCCATAATCCTTTGATGTAATTAAAATCTTTTTCCGTACTTAAGGTAAATTTTAATCCTTTTACAAGTTGCTTGATGCTATCGATATCCGTCCAGAACAACTCGGCCAGGCGTTGAAACAAAGAGGTTTTTGCATGTTTTGCAAGTTGAATCTGCCCATTTTCGCTGGATACATAAAACAGATCTTTTTCCATTTTTGCAAAATCAACCTGTTTATCAGGGCCAATATAACGCAAAGCCATCATGCACATAAAGTCGGAATAGGCGTACATGTATTCATCTTCTGTATCGTAAAAGAATACATCGGACAGGTACATATAAAACATCCGTTCAGCACGGATTTTATTGGTTTTTGCAATCTGGATCATGTTCCAATACGGTCCGTGTAACCCATGTACGGCCGGTGAAAAATCGGATAAAAATTCGATCAGACCTTCGTAGCCCGACAACTTGTGATAATGATCAATTCCCTGGGCAATCGCAATGGATTCGTAAGGAAAAATATAGTCCTTTGTAATACCATGCCCAATTTCGTGATACATAATGGTTTCACGCATATCACCAATAAACTGTTTTTGATGGGCTTTTAAATCGTCTGCTGTTTTGACAGCGAACAAATCCAGGGTTGTTTTTTTAATGGCATGAGACACATTCCAGTACAAATTGGTTTTAATCTGGTGGTTATACATCCAGTTATCTTCCAAAGCCTGAACCCATTTTTGTACAAAAACCGTCCGCAAAGACTCTTCCCTCATGTAAATAGTATGATCCGACACCAAAGCGGCGTTGGCCATTACATAACTTGGGGTTCTTATCCATTCTTTCACAATAAAATGAATGGTGTACTCGGCCTTTGTCTTGGTCAGCATTTCACCAAAAATATAGGAAAAACCTTTTTTAAATGGCCGAGACTGAACCCTGTATTTAGAGCCTGCAAATGCTAAAATCTCACTGATTTTCTCACCTGGATTTGCCTTAAACTCTCTCCCTAAAAGCTTTAAAAAACTTAATTCATATTGAGATTGTGTTACACCCACAGACATGGATTTTATACCAAGATCATTTAAGTTTTTTTCCACCAGATTTTCAAATTCGGCAGCATGAGAATAGTCAATTGGCTCCTGGGAAGAGATGTTTAACAAACACCGTGAAAAAGCAATTTTAATCTGCTGTTCGCCTACATCACCCCAATCATTTGAAATCTGCATGAGATGGTATTGAAGATGAGCAATATAAAAAACCTGATCATAAAGGGATTTTTCAAGAAAACGAACCAGCGCATCATATTGAGCAGGATCGTAGGAGATAGCATGGTCGTCTAAATGGTGGCGGAGAGTTTTGTGACGCCCGTAAAGGGAGGAATCAAGCAGAAGCTCCGCCGCTTCTTGTGTGATTTTTTGATCAACAAAGAGTTGGAGGAGCTTCTTTTTAGCCATGAGCTAAATTATTTAATTAGTCTTGTGCTTCAACAGCTGGAAGTGATTGAGAAGCTGAAAGAACCAGTGAAGCATCACTTTGAACTGAAGCTGAAGATGTTGATTCAACTTGAGCACCTTTCACAACTGCCTGTACACCACTTACATCAAACGCTAAGGCTTGTGCTGGCTGGTCCAGAACACCTGGCTTTACAGTAACAATTTTTGAAGCACCATTTGGAGTGTCAACAGTAGTAGAAGCAAAACGATCTTTACTTAGTGTGATAACAACACCGTCAGCAGCAGTTAACGTTCCAACAAGGGCATCAACCCCACTACCTTTTCCTGCATTCAATGAAGCAAAAACTGCAACAGCCTGGGTTTGTGTTAAAACAACTCTGATATTGTTATTTGAATCAAGACCGATATGACCTTGGCTTAATGCCGCTAAAAAAGCATCGCTGTTTGTAGACGTCAGTTTTGCCTGTGTCTCGCCAAGTTGAGCCGCCGGGGCTACAGAGGCTTGAACACTTGGAGATGGCACAGCTTGAAGCACTGATACTTTAGCAGAAACCTCACGGCCTTCTTTTAAAGCTTGATAATCAGCGTTAGGAATAAAAATCACATCTTTATTTCCGTATGTTGCTTTTAATGAATCTGGAACACGTATTTCAGTAAGTTCATTAAGTGCGTTCATTCTGAATGCTGCACCAGCATCCTGTAAAACACCAAAAGCAGCTAAATTAACCGCTTGAGATGTTGCTACAAGCTGTTGTTGTGACGGAGCAACCACTTCAGATGATGAAGTAAGTTGTGCCTGGTGAATTGGACGTAACACTAAGTCCGAACCTTCTTTTACAACCTGATAATCACCTTGAGGAACAAATGTTTTATTAGCAGTAGCTGGAGTGGACGGAGAAACTCCAATCGAAACACCTTGCTCAACAGCAACTGTTTGCAATTGAACCTGAACAGTATCACCAACTCTTACTCTCATTCTTGCAGCATCAGCATCCAATGATGCGCCACTTGGCAGATTAATATCTGCACCAGAAAGAATCCCTGATCCTTTAACAGCACTTGTAGGAATTTCAACAAAAATATTACCTGTACTTGATACTTCTTGTCTTGCCAATAGTCTCACAGGAACACCCTGAACATCACCTTGTAGGGGACTGCGATGCTGAACCTGAAGTGGAGCATCTAAAACAGGAGCAGAAACTTGAGAAGGTAAAGATTGTGTCTGAGTTTTATCATCAGCAATTTCAAAACGATCTTTAGCAGGGTTAAATACAATCACATAACTTTTTGAAGCATCTAATGTGTCAACACTTGTACTGGATGATGATGCTAATGATTTAAGTGATGTAAATTGAGATACAAAAACTTTTAGCTGTTGGTCATCATTCACACCTAAAGCTGCTTTCAAACTAGGACTTAAGCCTAAATTTGCAACTGTTAAAACAACATGTTTTTCTCCGTCAGCATTAACCTGCGCTGATGTTCCAGCGATTGTCTTTTTAAATTCTGTTAATGCTAAGCGGTTTTGGTCTACTTGCTGACCTTTAAAAATACCATTATGAATACTGGCTAACGCTAATGACATACCCTATTTCCTCCTATACACGATTAAAAAAATTCTCCATAACCCTAAACGGGCAATGGTTCCTTAGTTGATCGTGAATACCCCTTGCTACTGTTCACGGCTACTTGGGATTTTATGGAAACGATTTTGACTATATCAAAAATAATTTCGAATCTCAAGCTCGTGTGGGAATTCAACAGTTTCAATTAAGAACTTTTTGCTTTCTACATCCTTTTCGTTAGATTCAAATCTTTTTTGCATCGAAAGTTTTAAATATGTCAAAATATGAAAATTTTTTATAGACCAATCGAGAACATATATATGAAAAAGATTGTATCTCAAACCATTAGACCGTTGTTTTTTAATGGTATTCTCCCTACTTTAGAAAAACTTAGGGATTTTGCTTTACAGTATAAAGAACACCCCTCAACACCTAAACCAGCCTTTCTAGCAGATCAATCAAGTCGATTCAGCGTTTTTACATTTGTTGGAAAAGCAGCTCCGGTTTTTGAAAGTCTGATTACTTTAGCCACAGATCCTGTTGAATCTGTACAGGCATATACCTTTATTTCCGAATTATCAGGATTTTGCAAATCACCAAAAGAATTGTCTCAATTTTTAACAACAGCCCTTTTGGATAAAGGCCCTGATTTTGTATTAAACAGTATCTTATTGGGATATTTAGATGGGAAAATTAACGATTTAGGTCATGCCTATACATTGGTTTATTTTATTATTTCTCCAGAAATGGCCACTGATTTTCATCAAAAAGCAGCTGAAAACTCACCTCAAAAAAAATTCTGGGCTGATTTTTTGGACAGTTTTGTAGAAACGCCCCTGATAGATCCACACAGACTGATTGCCTATACAAAAAAACATATCCAACAAGGACTTGAAGCATACTGTATTGTGATGGAAAGCAATGCAATAACGATCAATGGATTAAAAGCTGCCTTTTCTTCTTTGGGATTTCGAAATATAGAACGAATAGAAACCATTAACATCGACTATGCTCAGCAATTAGCCATCAGCTTCAGTCCGGTAAAGTTTTTTAATGGGGTATTTCCTGAACGTTATCTGGAAGGTCAGCTAAAACCTTATGGGCTAAAAACATTTACATGTTTTGGGGCTGCATCCAATAGAACACTGGCCTCGATGCAGTTGATGGAAAACACCAGAATCATGGGCGTTGTTCACCCGGCGTTTGTATCCACATCATTAACAGAGCCTCATGCGGGAAGAAAACCGTTTCATCCGGTACTTCTTCGCATGCACGATTTTGGGCATCTTGCGGCCATGCTTTATAGCTTGAATTACGGAGACAGATTCCCGGAAAAAGACAAACATTCCGATATGATTCAACATATTCTGGACTGTTTAAGCAGACTGGAAAAAATGGATTTCAAATCCCTGCAAGACAGGTTTATTTTACCCATCACAGTGGACGCAACCGAGGTTTTACGGTTTAAAAAAGCGGTCTGCAGTTCTGTTTTACAGGCCTTTGGAGAATCACCTTATATGGCACACTTATCCGAAAGAAAAATGATTTCACTCAAAATCAGTCAGGCCTTGAATCTGGTTAATCAGTGGACTCTAACCTTTCCTATGGAATGCCGTGCCTCACAAAAATCAATGCGGATATTTTTAACTGATCTTTTTTTACCACAAGATGAAAGCATCCACAGAAGTGACAGCGAAAATTCCTTTGATTCACTGGATTCTTCTGACAACAGTCCCGGTAAAATAGTCATAAAATTACCTACAGATTCTCGCTTATCCAACTGGTCAGACGATGAAGAGGAAGAAGATAGGATTATGGATACACACTCGTTTTCTCAGAGGTTCACAAAATAGGATTAAATAGCCACACCACACAAGGTTAAAACAGTAATACGGGCACAGCCTCTTTTTCGTAGAACATCTGCCACAGCTTTTACGGTGGAACCGGATGTTAAAATATCATCCAACAACACAATAGTTTTTCCATTTGGATCAAAAGACAGTGCAAGCTCAAACGCATCTTTTAAGGTTTTTTCACGTTCTTTTTTATTGAAAGTATGAAGAAAAGGCGTGTTCTTTTTTCTGATAACAACAGGGCTACATTTTTTATTAAGAGAGTTCAGCAGCGGCTCAAAAATCTGTTTAACCTGATCAAAACCACGTTGTCTAAGTCGTTTTGGATGTAAAGGAACAGGTATAAAAAGTGTGTCGGGATTGAAAAAATCATCAACAGGCAGCAACTCATAAAACGTGCGGAGCATCAACTCAGATACAATCGTTTTATGATCAATAATTTTATTCAACTTATAGTCATGAAGTAAGTGTTTGATAAGCCCTTCATAAGCAAATAAAGAATACGTCTTATCAATTCCCTCTAAATCTGTGCGTATGGAAAGCTGTGGCGAAAGCGTCAGTAGACACGTTTGGCACAACGATTTATCCTGCCAGGCCCTACACCCCAGGCAGACATGAGGAAAAAGAAGAGAAAAAAACGTTTTAACCCATTGAATAAAAATCATTTTGGCTTATACAATAAGAAGCATGAAACAACCATTTTTGATTGCCCCATCGATACTATCAGCAGATTTTGCCAGACTTGGCGAAGATGTGGATTTGGTTTTGAAGTCCGGTGCAGATATTATCCACTTTGATGTCATGGATAATCATTACGTCCCCAATTTAACATTCGGCCCTCTTATTTGCAAAGCATTGCGTACTTTTGGAATTAAAGCAGATATTGACGTTCACCTAATGGTAAAACCCGTAGACAGACTGATCGGCGACTTTGCCGAAGCCGGGGCCAGTTATATTACATTTCATCCTGAAGCCTCGGAACATGTAGACAGATCGCTGCAACTGATCCGAAGTTTGGGATGTAAATCGGGGCTGGTATTTAATCCGGCAACACCTATCGATCTCTTGGACTATGTGATGGATAAAGTAGACATGATTCTTGTTATGTCGGTAAACCCAGGTTTTCCAGGTCAGGCCTTTATTCCTTCAGCTCTTAAAAAAATACAACAGCTCCGTCAAAAAATTGATGCCAGCGGATTGCCAATACGTCTTGAAATTGACGGTGGTGTAAAACTGGACAATATTCAATCAATTGTCGACGCAGGAGCGGATACGTTTGTCATTGGATCAGCCATTTTTAATACACCTGATTATAAAGAGACCATCAGTCAGTTTAGAGCCAGGATGAATGAAAAAACAAACTGAAAAAAAAATTTTAAAAGAGATTATCCAGATAATTGCTACATCTTTTAAACCCAAAGCCATTTATTTCTTTGGTTCAAGGGTCTGGGATCAAACAAAAGTTACGCCAAGTTCAGATATAGATATTTTTGTCATCCTGGAAAAACTATCGAAAAAAAACTGGGAATTAATGGTTGAAGCCAATACTCATTTAAAAAATATTAAACTACCTATAGATATCATATTTAGAAGTGAAGACGATTTTCTAAACTGCAAAGATATTCCTGGTTCAATTGAATCACTGGTTTCAAAAAAAGGGAAAAGAGTTTTATAGTGAATATTCATAAAATCAATCTTGTTAAGCAATGGCTTATCAAAGCTGATCATGACTTAAAAACAGCCTTTAAAGTTGGATTTGGAGATGATGCTATTCTTGATACGGCCATTTTTCACTGCCAACAAGCGGTAGAAAAAGCACTTAAAGGTTTTCTGGTTTTTCATGACCAGCCTCTTTTAAAAACTCATGATCTCAGGTTACTTATTGAACAAGCCATTGTAGTAGATCAATCTCTTAGTGATTGGGAGAACATAGCCCTTAGGGTTTCTCCTTATGCAACACTATATCGATATCCCGGAGAAAGTCTGGAGCCCAACGAAGAAGAATTCAATGAGGTTTATCATATCTCAAAAGAGTTTTATCTCCATATTTATTCAAAACTTTCACATTTATAAATAAACAATGCCAACCCTCATACGAAGTAAACGGCGTAGCCTCTCGATAGAAGTCAAACCAGACTCAACCATCATCATCAAAGCACCATTAAAAATGCCATCTGCATATATTGAAAAATTTTTGGCCTCTAAAGAAAACTGGATCAGGCGAAAACAGGCGCATTTTAAAAACCTCTCACAGGTATTTCCACAGCCTACTTTTGAAAATGGGATGGCTGTCTGGTATCTGGGAAACTGCTATCAATTAAATCTTGTTCAACAAAAAATGCAGGCAAAACTAGATGAAACCACCCTCACCTTATACGTTCCGAATACAAAACCTGAAACGGTTAAACGGAGGCTGAGTCTTTGGTATAAAACGCTGGCTTTGGACATTATTACAGATAGAGTTGAGTACTTTTTGCCAAGCGTCAACAAGCCTTATCGCGATTTAAAAATTAAAACCCTGAAACGACAATGGGGACATTGCAGCCGGGCAGGACATTTGGGATTTAACTGGATATTGATGATGGCCCCACTGGATGTGGTAGACTACGTGGTAGTTCACGAATGCTGTCATTTGCTGGTACACAACCATTCGATGGCGTTCTGGAAAGAGGTTGAACGGATTTTACCTCAGTATAAAAATCAGGAAAGATGGCTTAAAGAGAACGGCCCGGGGTTATTAAGACAATATTTTCATGACAGCTAAACGAACACTTAAACAATACGCTGAGGCTACCGATACTGTAAATTTGTACGATCTTGTGATTAAAACACCGCTTCAGGATGCCAAAAAATTATCAGCACGCTTTCACAATAAGATTATTTTAAAACGGGAAGATTTTCAGCCTGTTTTTTCGTTTAAGCTTCGAGGCGCTTTTAATAAGATGTTAAACCTCTCGGATGAACAGAAAAAAAATGGTGTGATCGCAGCTTCCGCAGGAAATCATGCGCAAGGTGTTGCGCTCGCTGCAAAACACCTGGGGATACAGGCCTGCATTGTGATGCCGAAAACAACCCCGTCCATCAAAGTAAAAGCGGTGCAGGGATTCGGCGGACAAACCGTTTTAATCGGAGACAGCTACGACGACGCCTATCATCATGCACTGGAACTCCAAAAAGAAAAAAACCTCACCTTTGTACACCCGTTTGATGATGCCGATGTCATCACCGGGCAAGGAACCGTTGCCAAAGAAATTCTGGAGGTCTACACAAAGCCCATCTACGCCATTTTTGTACCCATCGGCGGCGGAGGCCTCGTGGCCGGGATAACCGCCTATATAAAGGCCTTAAGACCCGATATAAAAGTGATAGGCGTAGAACCCGATGATGCTGCCTGCATGGCCGAAGCGTTAAAAGCCGGAAAACGGGTGACTCTGGATAAAATCGGGATTTTTGCAGACGGTGTGGCGGTGAAACAAATCGGGGAAGAACCCTTTCGTGTCTGCAAAGACCATCTGGACGAGGTAATAACCGTCACCACGGATGAGATTTGTGCCGCTATCAAGGATATTTTTGACGATACCCGCACCATTACCGAACCCGCCGGAGCATTGGCGGTTGCCGGAATCAAAAAATACTGCGAAACCACGGCCATAAAACATCAAACGTTAATTGCCATCAACAGCGGTGCCAACATGAACTTCGACAGGCTGCGCTACGTGGCCGAACGAGCCGAAATCGGAGAACATCGGGAAGCCCTGTTTGCCGTCACGATTCCTGAAAAACCAGGCAGCTTCAGAACCTTCTGCAAAATACTGGGAAAACGGTCTATCACAGAATTTAATTACCGGTTTACATCCAAAAAATCAGCCCAGGTATTTGTGGGCCTTGAACTTCAAAAAGGCCTGGAAGAAAAAAACAAAATGTTACAGGCGTTATTTGAAGCCAATTACCCCGTACTGGATTTAACCGACAACGAAATGGCCAAACTGCATGTCCGGCACATGGTTGGTGGAAAAACAGATATCCATGAAACCCTTTACCGTGTAGAGTTCCCTGAAAGACCCGGAGCCTTATTATTATTTTTAAACAGCCTCGATCCCAAATGGAATATCACCCTCTTCCACTACAGAAATCACGGGGCCGCCTACGGACGGGTTTTAGTAGGGCTTTCCCTTAATAAAAACGACATTTCTCAGTTTGAATCGGTTCTCAAACAGCTGGATTATCCGTTTTCAAACGAAACCCAAAATCCGGCTTATTCACTTTTTCTCTAAAAATTAAGAATTAGCCTAGACAAAGCACCGTTAAACTGATATATTTTTTCTGCCTCATTTTATGTGGCCCCATCGTCTAGTGGTTAGGACACGAGCTTTTCAAGCTTGCGGCCGGGGTTCGATTCCCCGTGGGGCTACCAAATCTCTTAAGATTACTCACACTCTTTTTTTTCCAACAAAAACATACATCAATATTTCAGCAACTAAATGCTTGAGATAAAGTTTTTTTATACCACTATTAAAATTTTTGGATAACGACTTAATCCAGAATAACTTTTCGTCTTGTTTTAAAGAAAAGCTGGATAGGAACACCCTCAAAATACGGAAATTCTTCACGTAGGCGTTTTTCTACAAAACGCTGGTAGTCAGCTTCAATCAGTTTGCCGTCATTTACAAAGAATACAAAGTACGGCGGCGCACTTTCAGCCTGAGTCCCATAAAACACCTTAATACGCTTACCCTGACGCGCAGGAGGCGGATTACGTTTAATAACAGTCGTGATAAAGCCATTAATTTTTGCTGTCGGAATACGGGTTTTAGAGCGTTCTACAACAGTCGGAATCAATTCAAATAATTTTCCAATATGAATTTTTTCTTTGGCAGATCCAAAAATGAAAGGAAAATACGCCAGAACAGGCATTTCATGTTCAGCCAATCGTATTAAATCAGCACGTATAGCGTCTGTTCTTTCGGTTTCATCCCATTTATTTACAAAAAGAATCATGTTTTTCTTGGCTTGAATCACCTGATTGATGATTTTTCTATCCTGATCGCTTAAAAACGGTTCGGGATTTAACAGCACCACAACCAGATCAGCTTCTTCAATCGCTCGTGTAGATCGAATAACGGAATAATATTCGATACCATCTTCTATTTTGGCTTTTTTACGAATCCCGGCTGTGTCTACAAACACAAAGCGGTTTCCCTGGGTTGTAAAATAGGCTTCGATGGAATCCCGGGTTGTGCCGGCTTTATCATCTACAATCACACGGTCTTCATTTAAAATGGCATTTAAAAGTGAGGATTTACCCACGTTCGGTCTGCCTACAAAAGCGACTCTAAACGTGTTGTCATCTTTTTCAATCGGTGTTTCGGGCATAGACTCGGTTACCATATCCAGAATATCACCAAGACCATGTCCATGAATCGAGGAAATACCGTATGGTTTGCCTAATCCAAGTTTATAAAACTCAGCAATCTCGCCTCTACGAGTGGGATCATCAACCTTATTTACTACCGGAATAACTTTATGATGATAGTCGCGCAACAGTTTGGCAATCGCCATATCCGACGCATGAAGACCAAAAGAAAAATCTGTTACAAAAATAACCTTATGCGCCATCTCCAGCGCCATCAACACCATGGCTTCCACTTTATTCTGGAATTCGTCCTCATGTTTACCCAACATGATTCCACCACTATCCACGATCATAAACGGTTTCCCGTTCCAATCCATTGGATATGAGGCTAAATCCCGTGTAACACCAGGCTCATCAAGCGTAATGGTTTTTTTGCGGCCTAATAATTTATTGAGTAAAGTTGATTTCCCAACATTGGGACGACCCATGATTAAAACTTGCGGTAACTGTTTCATAGCATACCCTTTATAGTATACTTCCACATATTAATCAAATTTTTTAGGCAGATTCAGGGACAGGTTATGGAAAATATAGATATCAGATGGCAGCAACGGTTTCAAAATTTTGAGAAGTCTTTAGAGCTTTTAACAGAGGCTTTAAAAGAAACCCAACCCTCTGTTACCCACAAAGCCGGTATTGTTCAATTTTTTGAGATGACGTTTGAATTATCCTGGAAAACTCTTAAAGACTACCTGGAATCTGAAGGTTTTACAGAAGTTTCAACACCAAGAGCCGTTATTAAAAAAGCCTTTGAAATTGGAATCATTCAAGATGGGCACACCTGGTTAAAAGCCGTAGAGCATAGAAATTTATCCACACATACCTATAAAAGCAGCATAGCCGATCAGCTGGATTTAGACATTCGCCAGCATTTTCATCCTTTGTTTATTCATTTAAAACAAACGCTTAAGGCAAAACTTTAATATGTTTGGACTCAGTCAAAAAGACATCAATTTTTTAAAGGATTCATTTAAAGCCTATCCTGATATTGATAAAGCCATACTTTTTGGCAGCAGAGCAAAAGGAACATTTAAACCTGCCAGCGATATCGATATTGCCTTGAAAGGAACTATTACGTTAGATAGTCTTGCCAGGCTATCTTCTCATTTAAATGATGACTCACCTCTTCCTTACAAAATAGACTTACTTGATTATAACGACATCGATAACCACGATCTAAAATCACATATCGATAGAGTTGGCATCCCTATTTACACAAAAAAATCTATTCCATCGATTCTCTTCATGGGCTCGCCTTCATACGCATTACCTACGCTTGAAGCCTTACACAAACAGTTCCCAGACACTACATTTACAGTTTTTACCCGTCCCGATGCCCCGCAAGGCAGAAGTAAAACCCCCGTCCCTACTCCGATTAAAACCTGGGCATTGGAAAACCAGATTCCCGTTTTTACGCCTCAGTCAAAAACAGAACTGGCAGAACAGGTTCAGCGCATCAATCCTTCACTTATTGTTGTAATTGCTTATGGTATGATTCTGCCAAAAATCATCACAGACACTTATTTTTGCCTCAATTTACATGGTTCTCTTCTTCCGCAATATAGAGGAGCCTCTCCGGTGCAGGCTTCGCTTTTAAATGGGGATACAAAAACGGGGATTACGTTGATTAAGATGAATGAAAAAATGGATGAGGGTGACATCGTTTATACGGTTGAAACAGCTATTTCCGAAAACGAACACTTTGGGGAGCTTTTTGAGAGGTTGAGTCATTTATCAGCAGACAGTTGTCTGGAGTTTTTATCGAAATGCTGGCCGGATAACATCCGTTTTGAATCACAGGATCACAATAAAGCATCGGTTTGCTACAAGTTAAATAAGGACGATTTTGAGTTAAAACCAACGGAAAATGTAGAAACCTGGCTTCGTAAAATCAAGGCTTTTTCACCTGCTCCGGGAGCCTATGTTCTTGAAGATGGGAAACGCACCAAAATTTTAAAGGCAAACTATACAAACGGACAGCTTTTACCGGAAATGGTGCAACCGGAAGGCAAAAAACCCATGACCTATACAGACTATTGCCGAGGGTCATCCGGTGGGCTTAAAATACCTTTATGCTAACAAAACGCATTATTCCCTGTTTGGATGTAACCGAAGGCCGAGTCGTTAAAGGTACCAATTTTGTTGGGCTTCGGGATGCAGGTGATCCGGTTGAGCTGGCCAAACGGTATGATGATGAAGGTGCAGACGAGCTGGTTTTTCTGGATATTACGGCCAGTTCTGATAAACGAAAAATTTTATTGGATGTGGTTGAGAAGACGGCCCAGTGTGTTCATATTCCTTTGACTGTGGGTGGTGGGATTAATGATATTGCCACGATTAAAACAATTTTAAATGCCGGAGCAGATAAAGTGTCGCTAAATTCTGCGGCGATTAAAAACCCGGGGCTTATTGCTGAAGCCAGTAAACAGTTTGGGGCGCAATGTGTGGTGGTGGCCATCGATGCAAAGCGGACTGAAAACGGGTGGGATGTGTTTACACATGGTGGGAGAAATAATACAGGACTTGAGGCCGTTGCGTGGGCAGAAAACGTATGCAAACTGGGGGCGGGAGAGCTTTTGGTGACGTCTATGGATAGGGACGGTACAAAATCGGGGTATGATATTGCGTTGCTGAGTGCTATTGCGAAGCGGGTTTCTGTGCCGGTGATTGCCTCGGGCGGAGCGGGGACTTTGGGGCATATTGCAGACGCACTTCAGGTATGTGATGCGGCTTTATTGGCCTCTTTACTGCATTTCAGAGAGCTTACGGTTGAGGATATAAAAGTATTTTGTAGAGATCAGCAGCTACCGATTCGGTTATAAAACGGGCTGGGTTTGGGATACTCCAAAAACCTCTTTTAAAATCTTTTCTTTTAACTCGTTTACAGGCGAGCCTTCAGCACAAACTATACCGTTTGACACGGTAATCACATGATCGGCATAGTCCCAACAATCCTCAAGCCGGTGAGATACAACGACAACAGCCTTCCCTCTCGCCTTTTGCTCCACAATATACTGCTTCAGCATATATTGATGCGGAATATCCAAATGATCAAAAGGTTCATCCAGCAGCATAATATCAGGATTCTGCATCCACAGTTTGGCCAGTAAAACCCGTTGCTGTTGGCCTGCACTTAACTGATCAAAGGATTTATCCCGTAGATCCTGAAGCTGAAACATCTTCAATATCTCATCCAAACGTGGTTGATCTTTGGGCAAAAAACCACCATGAGGATATCGACCCAACCTTATCACATCATCCACTGAAAAACGGAACATCGACATCATGGCCGCCGTATACCAGCCTATACGTTTCGCTCTATCCGAAGATGAGCATGTATCCAAATCCGTATTATCCCACGTCACAGTACCAGAAAAAGGGGTGTGAATACCTGCCAAAACCTTTAAAAGCGTCGACTTTCCAGACCCGTTTAAACCTAAAACCACAGTTAATGACGCTGGCTGTATGTCTAAAGACTCTGCCATCAGCGCATTACTCTCTTTATACCCGAACCTTATCTGACGCAATGACAGCATATATTCAGCCTATTTTTCCAATCTAAAACCCAAGCAAAAAAAATCCCCTGCTTTGCTATAAAACAGGGGATACAAACAACCGTATGTTTAGTAAGTGATCGTAACGGTTCCGCCATTGATTGCACATTGGCAACCTAAACGCTTAGAACCTTCCATGCCTAAATCTTTTTCTTCGTCAGTTAGTTCAGACAGGTTTTCCATGCCGGAAACCACATCAATTTCACACGTTCCGCATACACCGTTGCTGCATCCAATTGGAACGCCAGCTTCTTCGATAGCGTCAACAATTTTATCGCCATCTGCAACTTCTACTTCTTGACCATTAATAACTAAATTAGCCATAAATCGCTCCTTAAACCGTATATAAAAGTATTATGTACTATAGAGACCTTCACAAAAAGGCCCTAAGAGTATAATCATTCCCCTTTCATTTTGCAACACGCTTCTATAAAGAAAAATCTAAAAAGAAACACCCAGATTCACACCGGTTTTACATTCAAAGGGATTAATTCCCTGAACTGCCATGCTTTTATAATCCATATGCGCATACACAGCCACATAAAATTCTTTTGACAGCTGAATTTTAAGTTCATTTCGATTTAAAAGCCGGAAATCATTCCATTGGTCCAAAACTGGCTGAACATAAATAATACTTGAAAGCCGGGATACGCCAAACGGATAGGTCACATTTACATACGATGTCCCACGGATACGCTGGATTCGGGATACTGACGTGTAATACTCATCTTCGTACATGGCACCTACACCGACTGCACATTCAGGACGGTCAGGTCGATCTTCAATAATCCAGCGCAGGCCGGTGCCTATCAGGAATCGATCTTCCAGAAGCAACACTTTATTCCATTGTTTTTGAACAAAATGCTCCCATTGAAAGCCTGGAGACAGTGTGAGCATACTTCTAAGATGAACCAACCCATCATCGGAAAAGGTGCCCTGATCGTTTGCTGAACGTTGCCATTCGGTTATTAGCAGGCCTCGCCATGGATCTTCGCCGATATCAGAACGGTACCGCAGTTTATAGGTTTGGGAAAAAGAATTGCCTTTTTGGGCATCCAGACTAAAATCCAAATGATTGGAATAGGCGAAGGTGTTTTTGCGGTAGGCCTCGATATTAACCTGCCCAAAAACAACTCCCCCCATAAACAACACACACATCAAACTAACAAAAACAGACCGTCTAAACATTATCTAGGCATGTTTTTTAGCAAAATCCTTCATGAACACAGACAGGGATTTCACAGCATCCAGGGTTTGAGCATTATAAATCGATGCCCGCAATCCACCTACAGAGCGATGTCCTTTAAGCTCCAACAATCCATTTTGCGCCGCTTCTTTCAAGAAGGTTTTTTCAAGATCTTCATTATTGCCGTTGATTCTAAATACAACGTTCATTGTAGATCTGTCTTTTACAACATTAGGGCAATAATAAAAATCAGAGTTATCGATAGTGTTGTACAGGATGCCTGCTTTTTCGTTATTTTTTTGTTCCATGCCTTTTAGGCCGCCCTGCTCTTTAATCCAGTCTAAAACCAGGCCTAAAACATAAATGCCAAACGCTGGAGGCGTGTTGTACATGGATGTATTTTTGATATGAGTTCTATATTGAAGCATGGTCGGTAAGGTTGAAGACGCACGTTCGGCCAGATCTTTACGGATAATGACAAGCGTTACACCAGAAGGCCCTAGATTTTTTTGAGCCCCGGCAAAAACAAGTCCAAACTGATTCATATCAAATGGACGGGAAAAAATATCTGAAGACATATCGCAGACCAACGGTACTGAACCTGTTTGAGGAAACTGTGTCCAGCGGGTTCCGTAAATGGTGTTGTTGGATGTGCAATAAGCATATGATGCATCTGGATTAAATTGAGAGGCTGCAACATCAGGAATATAGGTAAAGTTTTTGTCTTCACTGGAGGCAATAATATTAAATTCCGTTGATTTTTTAAGCTCATCAATGGCTTTACCTGACCAAACGCCGGTGTGTACAACATCAACAGGTTTACCAGGTGTATATAAATTCATGGGAACCATGGAAAATTGCAGGCTGGCTCCACCTTGAAGAAAAAGAACAGCATAATCGTCAGATAAACCTAAAATAGAACGTACAGAAGCTTCTGTTTTCGCTAAAATCTCTTCGAACGCTTTTGAACGGTGACTCATTTCCATCACAGACATTCCGGCACCCTGATAGTTCATCATTTCATCACGCACTTTTTCCAACACGGAGACAGGAAGAACAGCAGGTCCGGCACTAAAATTAAAGAGGCGTTGATACATTATAGAATCCTTTCAAAAAACGTTTTTTTAATTAATGGACTGTGACCATTCGGATTGAGTTTATTCCGTTTGATTGGCCAATGGGGATCCCGGCTGTAACGACTACTCTATCGCCTGGATGCACAATTTCGGCTTGTTTTGCGTTTTTGATGGATAAGGCAATCATATCAGTCCAACGGTGGATTTCACTGTATTTTTTGGTTAAAAGCATAGGCGTAACGCCACGGTATAACGACATACGCTGACATATTTTTTCGCTGTCTGTCGGCGCAATAATAGGAATTGCAGGATTTAGTTTTGAGGCTATAAGCGGCGTATTTCCCGAACTTGTAAATGCCATGATGACTCTGGCACCGTTTTCTTCGGCAATCTGATCGGCAGCCTTACAAAACGATACAGCCGCATTGTGCTGAACCGGAGTCGATTTGGTTTTTCCATGATCCAGTTTAATATCCACCATATGTTTATCGGTTGCACAGCAGATACTAACCATGGTTTTTATGGCATTCGGAGGATTAATTCCCATAGCTGTTTCGCCGGATAACATCACCGCATCACAACGGTCATAAATCGCATTGGCCACATCGGATACTTCCGCCCGGGTCGCCATTTCGGAATAAATCATACTTTCCAGCATCTGTGTTGCCACGATAACGGGCTTCAATCGTTTGTTGGTTTCTCTGATAATCATTTTTTGCACTTTAGGAACATTGGCTATCCCAATTTCCACACCCAGGTCACCTCTGGCCACCATAATGGCATCGGAGGCATCAATAATGGATAAAATATTATCCACAGCAAACTGACGCTCTATTTTTGAAATAATTTTAATATCGGTACCACCAAGGCTTTGAAGATAATCCCGAAGGTCATCAATATCCTCTGCCGTAGACACAAAAGACAAAGCCAGATAATCCAGCTCATTTTCAACTGCCAGGATAACATCTTTTCTGTCTTTTTCGGTTAAAGCCGACATCTTGATACGTGTAAGTGGAAGGTTAATGCCTTTACTGTTGGACACTACCCCACCCCTGTCTACGATACATGTTACGTCTTTTCCTTTTTTCTTATCGATAATCAGCTGAACTTTTCCATCATCAATATACAAAGGCTGCCCAACTTCAACGTCGTCGGCAAATCCATCATAGGTTACGCTTGCCCGTTGTTCATCACCTAAAATATGCTCGGTTGTTAAAACAAATTTCTGACCATGTTTTAACTCTATTTTTTGATCTTTAAATTTTCCAACCCTGATTTTTGGACCTTGTAAATCCAAAAAAATACCAACGGTTTTATCCAGTTTTCTGGCGCAACTGCGAATTAGTTTAACCTGTTCCTTAATAATAGCCGGATCAGAATTATGAGAGGCGTTCAAACGAATAACATCAGTACCAGAGCGCAACATATCCAGTAATACGGTTGGTTTTACGGAAGCTGGCCCAAGTGTTGCAATAATTTTTGTTTTTCTATCAGAAGTAAATGAAATCATAGAGGTTAATTTTAGCGCAATTTGAATGCTGTTGTAAATGAAATTCAGCGTGCCGTTGCAATGAATTCTGAATACGCATCCAAATGAGGTTTAACCTGTTCTGCCAACACAATAATAGGTTCCATTATGCCTTGTTTACTTAGAATATTTCTGATTCCATCTGTTACAGCGTCAACAAACACAGTGATTTCAGCTTGAGTCCGGCAATCACTGCTAAGCCCAATAGCCTTAAAATTGCCGACAAAAACTTTTAGTGGCTTATCTTTGGCATAAGTGTAAAAAGCCTCTAGAAAAGTCCCGAAAGAACTATCAATGCCTTGTAACAATTTATTTTGTTTGGAAAACCATTGTCTGTCAGTGGTTATTTTAGAGACTGCAGGAGCAGCATCCTCTTTTGGAGTTTCAACAACAGCAAATTTAACGCCTTTTTTCTTTTTTACAGGAGCGTCATGACTGGGATCCAAATTAGAAACAGGTTCAGTTGGAAATGGAACAGGTGACTGTTGCCCGGAAGAACTCTGGGGAGAAGATGACCCCGAACCGGTCAACGTTTCCGGAAAATACGGTTTAGCCTGCTCCAAAAACTGAAAAATTAGTCGTATGGCCTTTGTATGAGAAGCAGGAGTATTCCGTAATAATGACGGCTCACTTGGATACAGTCGTTTTCCAAGAGGATGTTGGGTTACATCGTCGTCTAATCCCGAACTAAAAGCAGATAATAACCGACTGTTAGGCAACGGCTTTGGAAAAAACGCATCAGATTGATTAAGAAGTCCCTGAATACGGTCCTGAGACAACTGGCTGCTATCTCTCATAAGACGTAAAAAATGAGTTAAAAACGTCTTAACAACAGGTGAACATCCTTTACTTAAAATATGCCTGGCAGTCTTAATCAATTCCTGCTTTTGAGGCATTGCCTGAGCAAAAAACTGCATATCCATATGACGGATTAATACACGATACAAAATCTTATCAGCCTCAGCGGTTTGAGTGTCTGCCAGTCGATTTGCAAGTGCAGAGCGTGTCTGTAAAAAATCACCACGATCAACATCCTCAAATAAGTGGCGTGCCCTACCCTGGTTTGATAGAAAAAAGGACAGATCCTTCAACTTGGAAGCTAAAGCTTTAACATCATCAAATTGTCGTTTTTTAGCATCGGAAGAAAAATCTTTTCGAGCTTTATCCGTTAAGAGGTTTTGAATAGCATCAAACGATAATGTTCCTAATGTTGGTACATATTTTTTTAAAGGCCGATAGGAATCAAATAAAGCTTTTGCCTGTGACAAAAGATGAGTACGGCTAGTCTGGAATTGTTTTTGCAGTAAGGCATCATCAAATAGATTTCCACTATTTAAAATAAAATGAGGCACAAGCGCCACCATTTTTTTCAAAAAAACCATATTAAAAATTTCTCCCGTAAAATGTGCTTATTATTTTATCGGTAAAATGAGAAAAAAATTTCAGGATTTTTTATGATTTGTGTCTGTTTTTATACATCAGGTAGAAGGAAGGTGCCGCTACAAAAAGGGATGAATATGTTCCCACTATAGTTCCTACCAACAATACCAGACAGAACGGACGAATAGTTTGTCCACCGAAAACCAGTAAAGAAACCGTCATGATTAGAACCGTAAGAACGGTAAAAAAGGTACGGCTTAATGTTTGATATAACGATATATTGATGATAGACGGCAACGACTCGCTATCTTTCAACTTAACAAGGTTTTCACGGATTCTGTCAAAAATAACCACCGTATCATTCATGGAATAACCAACAATGGTTAAGATGGCCGCTACAAATTCCACATTAATTTCAACATTAAAAATTGAGGCAAAGCTAAGTACAAATAAAGCATCGTGTAATGTGGCCATTAGGGTGGCTACACCAAAAGCAAATTCAAAGCGCCATGAGATATAAGCCATTAAACAAATTGCTACCAAAGCAATAATCCAGATAGAGCGTTGACGAAGTTCAGCCCCAATAGTTGGCCCTATAAAATCCAGTTCTAGCACATCAAAGTTACCAATTTGTTGTTGTAAAGCCTTACGTACCTGGTCGTGTTTGTTGCCATCCATTTGAACCGTTTTAATAATCACTTCACCGTTATCTGTTGTTTGGATGGTGCTGTTTTCCAAACCAAATGAGGCCAGACAATCTCTGACTTGTTGAATAAACTGGGTGCTTGCTTGTTTTTTTGCTTCATCACTTGGAGCTGTTTCAAGGCTTTTTGAAAAGTTATCGAATTTTAATTGCATGGTGCTACCGCCTGAGAAATCAACACCAAAGTTTAGAACAGGTTGAGATTGAAAACCACGAACAGCCATCATCACAAAACCTAATGCGATACAGCAGAAAGAGAATGTAAACCAAAGGTTCTTTTTTTCAATAACTTTTAGCGATTTAATCATGATTTAACCTTAAAAAATAACGATTCAGGATCTTTGGAACGGTTGATTAATGTATCTAAAAAGACCCGTGTTACCAGTACAGCTGTAAACATGCTGATTACAACACCGATAGTCAACGTTACCGCAAATCCACGTATGGTTCCGGTACCCAGCCAGAATAGAACGCCAGCTGAAATCAAGGTGGATACGTTGGCATCCAATACAGTGACGAAAGCTCTTGAAAATCCGGTTTTGATAGCAGTTGCAATAGGGAAACCGGCTTTACGCTCTTCTTTGATGCGTTCAAAAATAATGATGTTGGCATCTACAGCCATACCTATGGATAACACGAGTCCGGCAATACCCGTTAAGGTTAGTGTGGCGTGGAAGCCTTTTAAGCTGGCCAGACATAGGAAAATATAGATAAACAACGCTGTCGAGGCAACAACCCCAGCAAGGCGATAATACACAACAAGGAAAAGAACGATAAGCGCTAAACCTACACAGCCAGCCACTTTACTTTTTTCGATGGAATCCCTACCCAATGTAGGTCCCACAACCGTTTTTGACGCAATTTTAACCGGAACCGGTAAAGAACCTGCTTTTAATTTAATAACAAGTTCACGCATATCCTGCGGAGAAAAATGACCAGAAATCTGAGCTTTTCCACCAGCAATAGGCTCGTTGATATTTGGAGCCGAAATAATCTTTCCATCCAGCACGATAGCCAGAGGTTTTCCTACTTCTTTAGTCGTTACATCTTTAAACTTCTGAGCACCTAAATCTGAGAATTCGATATTAACTACAGGCTGATTATATTGATTGGTTCCAGGGGAAGCTATTTTTAAATCGGCACCGGTTAAGGCTGTTTTCTTTAAAATAATCGGGCGTTCCTGAACCAGTTTGCCGTCTTTATCAAAATCCTGAACCATGGCCAGCTTTGCGCCTTCTCCAGCCAGTAAAACGACTTTATCAGGTGTCATGTCTTTAGCAGAACCTGGAGCCCATTCGGCTTCAATAAATTCTAACAGTGCGGTTTCGCCAATTAACTTGATGGCACGTTCAGGATCTTTAATTCCAGGAAGCTCAACAATAATCTGACGGGTACCTTTACGGCGGATAATGGGTTCGCTTACACCTAAACTGTCAACACGGGTACGAATAACGTCCAGTGTTCCGGTTAAGGCATCGTTGTCAACTTTTGCAGTGGCTGTGTCCTGTGCTTCAAGAATAAGACGGGTTCCACCTTGTAAGTCCAATCCTAAATTCATAGGAAAAGCTACAAAGAACCACGCAGAAACAGCGAGGGCGCCAATAATCAGCAAGAACTTAACTAGTTGAGAATTCATCGTTCAAAGTATAACGAAGGATTTCCGTTTAGCCAAGGCTGATTTTAGATCAGGTGCCGCAAAACGTTTTCGTAACCCTCTCGTTTGGTAATGGAGGAAGTTTGTATGTATCGAATTCGGGTTGTTCCTGAAACGGGTTTGAAAGTACGGTTTTAAGTTCGTTAAACAACGTTAAAGTGCCGGAATTTTCCATTTCGGAAATGGCCGCGGCAATGTGATGATTTCTAGGGATAAAGATAGGGTTATGTTTTAGCATGCAGGCTGAGGCATCGGTGTTTTGGGTGCGGGTTTTCCAGGTTTCGAGCCATGATTGGACATCGGGGTGGGTAAAAAATGGGGAGGAAAGATTTCGGCTCAGCTCGTAAAATGTGAGGGTGAAATCGGCTTCGTGGGTTTGCATGAGGGATAAAAGGTGATCTATCAGTGCGCCATCTTCGGGGTGAGGATTTGAAATGCCTATTTTTAATGAGAAAAGACGTAGCCATTCGGCCTCAAAATACTGTTTAAACGTATGTAATTTTTCGTTAGCCAGATCAACGGCTTTTGAGATGTCCGTGTTGAACAAAGGCAACAGGCATTCGCTTAAACGGGCAAGATTCCATTGGGCAATTCCGGGCTGATTTTCAAACGCGTATCGGCCATGATGATCGATGGAGCTGAACACTTTTTGAGCGTGGTATTCGTCTAAAAAGGCGCAGGGGCCGTAATCGATGGTTTCTCCGGAGACAGACATATTGTCGGTATTCATCACCCCATGAATAAAACCAACCGACATCCAGGCCGCAATTAGGGTAGCCTGACGACGACATACAGTTTCAAAAAAAGCGAGGTAAGGATTTTCTGCGGATACAAGATCGGGATAATGACGGCGAATGACGTAATCGGCGAGGATTTTTACGGCGTCGGAATCGCCCTGTGAGGCAAAATATTCGAAGGTTCCGACTCGGATATGGCTGGAAGCTATGCGGGTTAGGACGGCGCCGGGGACGGGGGTTTCGCGGTAAACGATTTCTCCGGTGGATACGAGGGCCAGGGATCGGGTTGTGGGGATTTTCAGGGCGAACATGGCTTCGCTGACGAGGTATTCACGGATTGCAGGACCAATGGCGTAGCGGCCGTCTCCGCGGCGGGAGAATGGGGTTATGCCTGGGCCTTTGAGTTGGATATCCCATGAGTTGTGATTTATGTCGGTGCTTTCGGCAAGGAGGATCGCTCTGCCGTCTCCGAGTTGGGGTACAAAATGGCCGAATTGGTGGCCGGCATAAACCTGGGAGATGGGATCGAACTCGGGTAAAAGGATGTTACCGGAAAAAATGTCGGCCAGGGTCTGGGGATTTTCCTGGGGAATACCCAGTTGATCGGCCAGTTCCGTATTAAAGGCTAACAGTTTGGGGGCAGCAACATGTGTAGGCTTAACCCGTTTAAAAAAACGATCCGGTAGCTTGGTATAAGATGAGGCGGTGAGGCCCATATTATCCCCTGCCCTGTTTTGATGGTCCTCTCATAGGTCTACGGTCCTGATTGCCACCTTTTCTCGGAGCATTCCCTCTATACGGTTTTTTTCCATAACGGTTTTGCTTCGCCCGAGGATCAAGAGGAGGACGGCCAAATTCAGCCGGGCCTTCCGGCTTTGGAGCATCATAATCAAAATCATCCAACACTCTTGAACTTAACTGTGACCCGAGATGACGCTTCATCTGGTTCAACATATCGTCGTCTTCAGGGGTTACAAAGCTGTAGGCATCGCCGGTTCTTTCCGCACGACCTGTTCGTCCAATTCTGTGGGTGTAGGCCTCGAAGGTATCAGGCACATCATAGTTTATTACGTGTGACACACGGGATACATCAATACCACGAGCTGCAATATCGGTAGCCACCATGATATCAAATTCGCCGTCTTTAAATCCATTTAAAGCCGCCTGACGCCGGTTTTGAGACAAATTCCCCTGCAAGGAAGCTGATTTAAATCCTAATTTTTGAAGTTTATCATCCAAAGTTTTGGCTCGGTGTTTGGTGCGTGTAAAAATCAATACGCCACGTGTTGCTGTTTGATTTAAAAGTGCAAGTAGCAATGGTGTTTTCAGATGCGTTTTAACTGGAAAAAAGGTGTGAGCAATCGAATCTTTAACTTTTTTATGCTCCACTTCAACTGTAATCGGTGATTTTAAAATTTGATGGGCCAGCTTACGGATGGGATCAGGCATAGTGGCTGAAAACAAAAGGGTCTGACGTTGCGGTGGAATGTATTTCAAAACGGCATTAATGGCCGGTAAAAATCCCATATCAAACATGTGGTCGGCTTCATCCAAAACCAAAACTTCCAAACGTTTAAACAATACGGTTCTTTGCTGGATATGATCCAGAAGACGACCTGGACAGGCCACCAGGATATCCACACCGTTTTTAATAATATTAAACTGGGTTTTGAAACTGACACCTCCGTAAACGGCAACGCTGCGAAGCCCGGTGTTACGGCCTAATTCAATAATAGTTTCGTGGATTTGTTCGGCTAATTCACGGGTTGGAGCGATAATAAGACCACGTATCGAACGATTATCGCCACCCATCAACCGTTGAAGCATGGGAAGAACAAACGCGGCTGTTTTTCCGGTTCCGGTTTGTGCAAGGCCCAGTACATCTTTGCCCTGTAAAACATGAGGTAAGGCCTGTGCCTGGATAGGTGTTGGGGCTGTGTACCCCTGCGCTTCAATCGCGCTCATAATTTCTGGTGAAAACTTATATTCTGAAAATGACATGAAAACTCCCGGTTACAATTTGACTTTCCGTTTTTTTGATTCGGATTAGAGATACTAGAGTACTACATTCCACCCATCGGAGATAGTGCAAAAAACAGATTATCCAACCAGATCCATCATATCCCTGAATAATTTAGCCTTATATTTACGAACATGTTCATAAATATGTCGATAGGATGGAATACCCTGCTGATTCAACCACGATAAAAAAGCCTTCTCACCAAGCTTTTTTTGAGCCAGCTTAATAATGTCCCTCTTTCCTGCAATTGTCAGAGAAGGCGCGTCTTCATTATGTCTCTTTAAAGATTTTGTCATAGGATTTAGTTGCCAAGCATTTCTACGTTTTCAAGAACTCTTGGGTCTATCTGCATCATACTATAACGAGTCTCGAGGGTTTGGCTAATCCAAAGCGTATGATTTATACCCTGCTTAGGGGGGTAAATAAAACACTCATCATATAAAACCAGATCAAAAGCAGCCTGTCTGGTATAAAATCCAAAAAAAAGATCTATAAAAACAGACTGATTAAACCAGGGATAATCCTGACTATTCCGGCTTAAGAGCTGAAAAAAAGTACCAATGGATCGGGTCAGTTCATGACGGTCACCTCTATTTTTAAAATCCAGATCTATGGCATGAAGTAAAAGTCGGGCAAGGTTAAATTCCATGGCATTTGAAGCATCCATCACCACATCTTTACTATAAAACCCTACAAGTGGAGCCTTAAGACAGCAATTATCACTTTCCAAAGTCATAAATGAAAATGGGGTACGAAAACCATCACTATCACCTGTTAAATCAAAGTGTGCGGCTTCAAGAAAATGCTTGATATCCTTATTAAAAAACATATATAAGGTTTCAGGCATCATACAACTCATGGAATAGTGAAAAAGATCATGCAGCATAGACGTTGCACCAAAATAGGCCCCATGAGGATGTAGAAGCATATTACGGCCATCTGGGGACACAAAATCTGTATAATAAAAATTTAATGGTCTAGCACCGTTTACACCTAAAAAATCTTCAAATGAGGCTGGAGACAGATACGAAAGCAAAAAATTCATAGGCATTCTTTTTTCCCGCAAAGGAACCCCAGATACAGTTTTTCCACTGTAAAGTGTTTCAAAAAAAGCATCGAGAAAAGCAAACGAAGGAAGTACAACCCATTTTTTCATAACAGTTACAAGGTCTGATTCTCCTAAAAATAATGGGATGGAAGTTAATTGAGACAAGCTCCAGGTAAAGGCTTTGTATTTTGCGGCAGATGCTTTATTTGAACACACATGTTCGGAGGTATCCAGCTCAAAAGTCATCCAGGACAACTCTCGTTGGGATACCTTTAAAGTTGAAGCAAGAAGCTCTTCAGCATGGGCGTCAATAATTGGGGTTAAAAACGTGTAGCCGTTATCTTCAGAATACCTGGTCATTGTAGACGTTAATGCAATATATTTTTGTACAAAAACAGGATCTCTAAAATCTAAAACCGTAATTTTTGCTGTTATTTTTTCAAGTCGTGGATCATGAGACTTTGGCTGTGGAATTTTAAATTGACGGTTATCGTATACAAAAACACCCTGACATTGCATCGTAAAATTAGCTAAAAGGGTAAGGGTAAAAAACGATTCAGAATTTATCTTTGAGGTCAGATGAGCCATAATCAAAAAAATATGACTATTCTCCTGTGCTAGATAAGAGACCATATTTCTAAAATACTTTGCACTGGGTTTAGCTATAAAACGTTGAATAGAAGACAACGCTACACTGTAATCTGCTCCCATTTGTGACGAGAGAGACCCTTGCTCATGCCTAAACAACGCCAACAGTTTCCCGGCAACAGCTTTGTTTCTGTATTTATGTCCAAAACTGCTGTCTATAAATTGTTTTAAAAAAGCGTAATCAGCTTGAGTTTTAGGATCTAGAAATGGACTGGGAGCTTTATCCAGACGAAAATGAGTATCCACTTCTTTTTTAAATGGGAGTGTAACCGACAAGGCAAGGTGCTTAAACATAACTATTTGTTATCGGTTTTTTTATAAAAAAATTTCGTTAGTGTTAAAACGTGCTACAGGCTTTTTTACAGAGTTTTAAAAAAGCACCAGCAATGGGACGTTTTAAAGATTTTTTGCGTGTAACAAGGCTTAACATCCGACCGGGAACAGGATCGGCAAAGGGAATCAGATACTTTTTCTTATCAGAGTCAGATAAAAACCGTACAGCCAAATGAGGAAGAATCGTGGTGCCCGACCCTCGTTTAATCAAATGGATGAGGGTTTCCAGATTTCCGCCTGAAAAACTGACAGTCGGCATGACTGTATTACGAGATTGTAGGCTACAGACATCAATAATCTGATCTTTAAAACAATGGCCTTCCCCTAAAAGCCACATGGGAACGCCAGACAGCATTTTTGGCTCGATTTCAGACCCTGAAAAGCGCTGTGGTTCTGAGGTAAAGATGTAAAAATCATCTTTCCAGAATAGTTGTTGATCAAATTTGGGATTCAAAACCTCGGTAGCCAACACTGCGGCATCGATTTTTTGGGTGTCCAGGAGATCTAAAAGCGTCTCGGTTTTGGATTCGGTGAGGGTGAGTTGGACGTGGGGGTATTGGGTTGAAAAATCGGAGATCATCAATGGGATGAGATAGGGAGAAAGTGTGGGGATTACACCCACGTTAAAGGGACCGGAAAGGCGTTTTTCAGGTTGGATTGTCATCAGCGCCTGATATTCATCCATCACATTTTCGGCCTGCTCTATAAAAATTTGTCCCTGATCTGTAGGCTTTACCGGTTTTGATGACCGGTCAAACAAAACAAATCCAAGAGTTTCTTCGGCCTTTTGAATCTGAAATGACAAGGATGGCTGGCTGACATGACACACCCCAGCCGCTTTTCCAAAGTGCTTTTCCCGATAGACGGCCAGAATGTACTGCAGTTGTATCAGCGAAATCATCATAGAATTATATCATCAAAAATATTTTTTAATAGCTTTTATCTATCATACATAGAAAACAAATCTTGGATGGATTTAAACAGGAAGCAGATAATGCTGGACATCACAAAAAAAGTCTGTCGAAAAAAGGCAGAAAAAGGAGAACCACATGTCTACAGTTATCCATTCAAAACTTCCGGAATTTAGCGCAAAAGCCTATCACAATAATCAGTTTATTACGGTGACATCTGACGATTTAAAAGGAAAATGGTCAGTTTTATTTTTTTATCCAGCTGATTTTACCTTTGTGTGTCCAACCGAATTAGCAGATATGGCTGACTATTACACGCAATTTCAAGCTATGGGGGTGGAGATTTATTCCGTCAGCACCGATACGCATTTTACGCACAAAGCGTGGCATGACACGTCTGAAACTATCAAAACACTTCAGTTTCCAATGCTGGCCGATCCGACAGGAAAATTGTCAAAAGCGCTGGGCGTTTACATTGAAGAAGAAGGATTGGCACTGCGTGGAACCTTCGTTATTGCGCCTGATGGAGCCATCAAAGTAGTCGAAATTCATGACAACGGTATCGGACGTAATGCAGCCGAGTTATTACGGAAAGTTCAGGCCGCACAGTTTATCGCCTCACATCCTGGAGAAGTTTGCCCTGCAAAATGGAATCCGGGAGCAGAAACATTAACACCAAGCCTGGATCTGGTTGGAAAAATCTAGACCACAGAGAAAGCCGGCTTTAGGAGACACACAATGGACAGTCATTTACGTAAACAGGTACAGGATATTTTTTTAAAACTAACAAACACTGTTTTTTTGATTGTGGATAACAGCCGTCATCCCAAACAAAGCGAACTTGAAATCCTGTTGGGAGACGTAGCTTCAACGTCATCGTTTATTGAGTTAAAACCATCCAACAATCTATCCGAATCGCCACGATTTACTATTGGAACCAAAGCCGGTCAAACGGGGATTTCTTTTACAGGAATCCCCACGGGACACGAGTTTTCGTCGTTGATTCTGGCCATTTTAAATGCAAACGGAAAAGGTCAATTTCCTGACGAGTTTACACAAAAACGGATTAAAAATCTTAAAGGGCCAGTCTCTCTTAAAACCTATATTTCATTAACCTGTGAAAACTGCCCAGATGTTGTTCAGACGCTTAATCAGCTGGCTTTAATTCACGGCAATTTCACGCATGAAATGATAGACGGATCTTTTGATCAACACACTATCAACACGTTGGGAATTCAAGGTGTACCAAGTGTACTATCAGGCACGACATTAATCAGTTCCGGACGCATTTCTCTTGGAGAATTGCTGGATAAGCTGGAATCGGCTTTTGGAACATCCCCATCAAGTGAAGAACCTGCAACTCTTGAAGATGCCGATGTAACCATTGTTGGTGGAGGCCCAGCCGGAATCAGTGCAGCGATTTACACGGCCAGAAAAGGATTAAAAACTGTCGTAATTGCAGATCGTATTGGCGGACAATTGAACGAAACCAAAGGCATCGAAAACTTTATTTCCGTGCCCTATACCGAAGGAAAAACACTGTCTGAAAATCTAAAATCTCACCTTAAAAGCTACAATATTCAGGTTTATGAAAACAGAAAAGTGGAGTCTGTTGATACAGGCGATGATTTTCATACCCTATCACTGCAAACCAAAGAAACCCTTAAAACACGTTCGATGATTGTAGCCACAGGTGCCCAATGGAGAAAATTGAACATCCCCGGAGAAAAAGACTACATCGGACGAGGCGTAGCGTTTTGCCCTCACTGTGATGGGCCGTTTTATAAAGGAAAAGATGTTGCTGTGATTGGGGGTGGAAACTCGGGAATCGAGGCAGCTATCGACCTTGCAGGCATCGTCAATCATGTCACTGTTTTTGAATTTTCAACCCAGCTTAAAGCCGACGATGTGCTGCAAAAAAAGCTTAACAGCCTGAACAATGTAACGGTGATTTTAAACGCAGCCAGCAAAGAAATCATCGGTGACGGACAAAAAGTAACACATCTGAATTATGAAGACAGGAAAACAGGCACAAAAAAGACAGTGGCTTTGGACGGGATTTTTGTTCAAATCGGACTGGTTCCAAACAGCCAGTTTATTCAAAATACGGTCGACTGTACGCCATTTGGAGAAATCATTGTGGATGCAAAAGGCCAAACCAGTGTTAACGGGATTTTTGCTGCCGGAGATGTCACAACCGTTCCCTTCAAACAAATCGTGATTGCCGTAGGTGAAGGTGCAAAAGCCGGTCTTGGAGCATTTGAACAGACCTTAAAACCCATCATATCGCAATAATATTGCATTAAAGACAGTGACTCTGGTATAGTAAGCAGCATGATGTTTACTCATCGAGTTAAAAAAATTGTTATTGGATTATTATTCATCCTGTATACGGTGTGGATTGGTGCCTTTGCACACGTCCACACCCCTCAGGAAAAACATGAACATTGCTCGACCTGCGATTTTATAGCGGTTTTCCAGCATACAAATACGGCAAATGCCCAGCCTGTCCTGCTCTATCATACGCTTTGGGTGTATGTGGCAGCGTCTGTTATCGTTTTTTTCACACTTAGTCTTACCTCAAATCCCGTTAGTCGGGCACCACCACATCTCCTAAAAGCTTAATTCACTTTATTTTTTTAGGAGAGCCTCATGCGTTTATTATCAACGCTGCTGATTTTTGTATTGGGAACACCGGTACTAACAGCTGCTTTACAACCCACCGTTAACGAAACGGTAACCTTACAGCCCATTATGATTACCGGAAAATCAGAAGCCGGAAACAAGATTTCACCCAGCCTCGGAGCAACCACATATAGATTGGGTCAATCGGCTATTCAAGCCATACCAAAAGGTGCCAATGCTGGATTTAACGAGGTGCTACTTCGAGCCCCGGGAGTTGTTCAGGACTCGTTTGGACAAGTGCATGTGCGTGGGGATCATGGAAATCTACAGTATCGGATTAATGACATTTACATCCCCGAAAGTATCGGCGGATTTGGGCAGGAACTGGATACTCGATTTTTGGACAATGTAGAGTTGATTACAGGCGCTTTGCCAGCTCAATACGGGCTTCGTACAGCGGGAATTGTAAACATCAAAACAAAAGACAGTGCTGCTGAACCTCGGTTAGAGCTTGAACTTGGGTCTTTCGGTCTGGTTCACCCAAGCATGGAATGGGGAAACGATTTTGGTCCATTTCGTACCTATTTTACAGGAAGTTATAAGCAAAGTGATCTGGGAATAGAAAATCCTATAGAAAGTGCATCGGCGATTCATGATAAAACCCAGCAGTACAAACTCTTCAATTTTTCATCGTACACATTGGATGACTCCAGCCACATCGATTTTATGGCCGGAGGCTCCGCTGCTGATTTTCAAATTCCCAATACACCCGGACTGGCCGCTGGAACCGATAAAAACGGAAACCCCTTCCCTGTCCCGGGAATCAGCAGCTTTAATTCGGCACAGCTAAATGAAACTCAAAGCGAAAAAAATCTTTACGGAATAATCGCTTACAAAAAAAACTGGGATACTGTAGGTTTTCAGGCTGCTTTTTTCAGTCGATACAGTAACATCCATTTCAAACCGGATGTAAACGGAGATCTTTATTTTAACGGCGTTGCCAGCGAACTGGACAAATCCATCACGGCGCATGGAATACAGGCCGATTCATACTGGGTTTTAAACTCAAATCACACCCTTAGAACCGGACTTATGGCCAGCGTTGAACATCTAAAATCAGACAGTTTAACCACTGTTTTTAATACGGATTCAGGCGGAAGTGTTACAGGAAATCCCGTTACGATTGCAGATAACAATTCAAAATTAGCCACAAAATATAGCGTATATCTTCAGGACGAATGGCAGGTGTCGCCAGCATGGACTATTAATGCCGGCGCCAGATTTGATAGCGTCGATGCTTATATCAACGAATCCCAAATCAGCCCGAGGCTGAACACAACGTTTAAAGTATCGGATCAAACCACCATTCACGCAGGATACGCCCGATATTTCACCCCTCCGCCAACAGAACTTATCACTCAAAAAACCCTGTCCAAATTTGATAACACCAACAATGCCCCCGAAGTCACAACAAACGACCCCGTAAAATCCGAACGCGCCGATTATTTCGACATCGGATTTACCCATCAGCTGTCAAAATCCTGGCACCTGGGCGTGGATGCCTACTACAAAACCGTAGACAATCTACTGGATGACGGGCAGTTTGGGCAGGCTCTGATTTTCTCTCCGTTTAACTATAAAACCGGGAAAGTGTATGGGGTTGAAGCCAGTGCCACCTATGCGGAAAACGGCTGGTCGGGTTACGTCAATCTGGCGCTGTCAAAAGCGACGGGTCGTGAGATTAATTCTGCACAGTTTGAGTTCAGCCAGGAAGATCTGGATTATATTCGCGATCATGATATTGATCTGGATCATGATCAGTTTCTTACGGGATCTTTCGGGCTTGCGTACAGCTGGAAAGCCACCCGAATTTATGGGGATGTTTTATACGGAAATGGTCTAAGAAAAGGCTTTGCCAATACGGAAAAAATGCCAGGCTATACCACAATGAATCTAGGTGTTTCGCAGTATTTTGAAGTAGATTCGATAGGAAAGTTTTTTGCCAGAGCCGATATTACGAATGTGTTTGATGCCGTGTATCAGCTTCGGGATGGAAGTGGAATTGGAGTTGGAGCCGCTCAATATGGTCAGCGCAGAGCTATCAGTGTGAGTGTGGCTACGATGTTTTAGACATAAACTCGGCATTCCCTTTTTATTCAGGGAATGCCGAAAATGCAACGTTAAAACGTTATTTTACAAGTTCAAGAATCTGCTGATCGGCTGCCTGCAACGCTTTTGATACAGCATCAGGACCCATGGACACACCTTCTGCACGCACAAACGATACATCTGTGATGCCTAAAAATCCGAATACGGCTTTCAAGTAAGCTTCCTGGAAATCAAATGCTTGTGCAGGGCCTTCGGTGTAAATACCGCCGCGGCTGGACACAACGATGACTTTTTTATCGGAAGATACAAGGCCTTTTGGACCGGATTCTGTGTATTTAAATGTTTTTCCGGCACGGGAAATATGATCGATCCAGGCTTTTAGTGCCGAAGGAACGCTAAAGTTCCACATTGGTGCGCCAACTACAATCACATCGGCAGCCAACAACTCGTCAACCATTGTGTCTGAGGTTTTTACAAGCTCTTTTTGAGCCTCAGTTTGCTGATCCAGAGGTGTAAAAATGGCAGCCAAAACCTCTCCGGATAAATGCGGTAACGGATGCGTTCCGAAATCGTGAGAAATCAGTTGGGCTCCTTTAGATATTACCAGCTCGGTAACCAGTTTTTTGCTTAATTTTTTTGTAACCGAACGATCCCCCATTGGGCTGCTATCAATATGTAAAACAGTGTATGTCATAATGTAATCCTTCAATTAGTATAAAATATATACTATCATTATATTTAATAACTAGAAATAAAAAAAGAACTAATTATTTTATACGTAAGGAACAAAAAAGTAACCATGGACACTTTAAATCTTTGCCCGGATCATCCAAAAAACACAAATGGAACCTGCCCGGTACAAGAGCTTTTATCCCGATTAGGTGATAAATGGAGTATGTTGGTGATTTTAAGCCTGGCAAAAGCGGATAATAATCGGCTGAGATTTTCCGAATTGATTCGCCAGGTCAACGGCATCTCCCAACGGATGTTGACCACAACACTGAGATATCTGGAACGGGACGGCATTGTATCCAGACACCATTTCCCGGAAATCCCTCCCCGAGTCGAATACGCCTTAACCGATCAGGGCAAAGGATTGCTTAAACCGGTTAAAGCCCTTTTTGACTGGGTTCAGGAAAAATGGCCGGAAATCGAGGCATCCCGAACCGCTTACGATGAGAGGACTACATCGGCGTAAGCTGGGAAATTTCGATTTTTCTCATTTTCAGCATGGCCTGAAACGCATAGGTTCTAACCGCTTCATCAGGGCTTTCCATATACTCCAGAAGTTGACGCGGGGTAATCTGCCAGGAGACACCATAAGTATCTTTTAGCCAGCCGCACATGCTTTCTTCGCCGTCTTTTGTGAGGTCAGTCCAGAAACGATTTACTTCATCCTGATTATTACATTCCACCATCAACGAAATGCCTTCCGAAAAGCCAAATTTATGAGCAGCAGAGCTATCCATAGCCATAAACGACTGCCCATTCAAGCTGAATCGAGCATGCTTGATGAAGGCCGGATTATCACCTTCACCCTCATTATAATTAAAGACATAATGAATTTCAGAGTTCGGAAAAAGAGACGTGTAACGCTCCATAGCCGTTTTAGCCTGCCCGGCCTGAGATCCTGTAAACATCAGCAACGGGGTTAGCTTCTGTGGAGAACGCTGATGAGAAATCGACAGTTGCCAGGACAATCCAAATTTATCCTGTAGCCAGCCATACTGTTTGGCCCAAGGGTAGGTTCCAAACGGCATCATGATCTGGCCGTCTTTACTCAACAACTCCCAGATTTGTTTAATCTCATCTTCAGAGTCACATTCAACAAATATGGAAATGGACGGATTCATGCTGTACATAGAGCCGCCATTTAAGGCCATAAAGGTTTGTCCAAACAACTCAAAGTAAACAACCATATCGTTTTCGCTGGTTATTTTTCCGGTTTTAAAAACACTCCTATAAAACTCGACAGCTTCTTTTGCGGTTCCATCATGCCAAAAACAAGGTGTTATCTTATCCATTTCGAGGGCTCCTTTATAAAGGGAAATCTTCATGTAGTATAGACTAATAGATATGAAAAAAGTACTGTCCCTCACACTTCTTTCAACAGTCAGAGTATCTTCTTTCGAGTACTCGGCAGAGGAATTGATCGAGCGATTTGCGGCTGTTAAAAAAGAGCTTCAGGCCGGTGCGTCATACGCAGACTCGATTAAAAAACTTCAAGTTTATCGGACAGCCTTACACAAGCGATTAAGTACAGATCTAAATTCCAGCACAGTACCTTTAGACAGACTATCTCTCCTTTTTGAAGCACTGACGCTGTTTTCGGATAACCTGGCCATTTTAAAACTCAACCAGGCCAGTCTTAGTGAACAGTTGCATATCCTGCAGAATTTTGAGAGGGATTTTAGAACATGTGAATTTAAATTTGCCTCTATTTTGATTAAACATCTTCCACGTGCAACAAAAAAAGTAGAGGGGCCTTACAAACGTATCACTGTCCAGCCTGACCTTGAAATCTATTACAGAAAAATGAACAAACGCTACAACAGCGATCACCACAAAAAAGGAACAGCCAAGAGAGTCCGGTTGGATTTGCATACAAAGTATGTTTTAAAAAAACCACTTCTGCGAGAATGTGCGCCTTATTTAACACCGGAACAATTCCTTATTTTGGAAGCCTGGACAGAAGCTTATAAACAAAATAAAGCAGGCGGAGTCCCCAGCAAAATCGTGCTGATCGAAAAATGCAAAACACGGTTTGAATCAGGAAAAATAGCTCTTATTCGGCCAGCCTTAATCGAGCCGCTTGGAGTTCCTGATATCCTTATCCCCACAGATACGGTAAAAGACCGGCTGATTTTTTGCAGAGACATTTTTCAAGCCTTACTGACTATGGCCGAAACCCGACAGTTTTCCCAGGATATTAAAGGATCAAACTTCCTTGGAATCAACGGCGTAATGAAAGCAGGCGACTTTGGAATCGCGGTGTCGCTTGGGGAACTGGTTACCGCGTTGAAGCTGCAACTGCCTTATTTTATGGGTACTTACCCATCTCCAGATCTTGCCGAACGTATAAGCAAGCCATTAACCGATGATGACATTCAACATCTTCTGGGAAACAATCTTGAAAAAGCGATGGGTGTTTTGTTCAAATTGGCTGTGTATCAAACGTCCTTATCCATTCTTGAAAGCCTGAGTCACAAAAAAGTAATCCGAAGCTATGAGGTGAGACAAGCTGTTTTTGACGCATTAACTTATGGCAATACCCCTCAAAGTATTAAACGGAACTGTATATCCTTAAAAAAAGCGGTGTGTACAGCCGCACTTTTTAATCGATTATTTGGTGCGAATACAGCCTCGGAACGGTTGCTGAGCGTTATGACACAGTCCTTAAGCTTAAGGCAGGATCAACGGCCTGGAATACAAAGCATCAGAGAGCTTGTAGATGAATTGACTACAACAATTGAGACTATTCAGGAGGCCAGACCATCGGTACCGAAACGTTCAACCTCCATGAAAAAAACACCCACCAAACATCAACAGACACAACCCAAAAAAGCACATCATCCAATCACACTACATTTAGCGACTGGAGTTTCATCAGGTAGAATCAAAGATGATTCCGTAGAAGTTTATTAAACACCTTACACAACCAGGAGACGTTATCATGAATCACAAAGTACTTGCCTTACAAGAAAAACTAATAACAACAGAAGACATTTTACAATCGTTTTTGGACGCTCTAAATGGAAACAAAATATCCTGTACCGTAAGAACCTCGGAAGACACATGGATTACACAGACAGGAACCCCCGACACAGCAGGACGGATGCCTTTAAAAGGATTTATGGCTAAGGTTCTTCAGAATCCAGACCTTTACAGCACTATTCCAAATTTTGAAGGTGGATTTACCGATAATGTTCTATTCCGATTTTATCCGGGAGCACAGATACAACCCGTGAGAGGCAATACCATCCAGGTTGCAACAGAATCGGGAACGGTTGTCGCAACTATTGCCATTGACAATGCCTCAGTGCCACCTGTGCTTCAAGGCCCAGTATTTGAAAAACCGGTGAAGTCACCTGGCACGTTTGAAGATACCCTTGAAGCGGCCATACCCTGGGTCTTTTCACACCCACATGGGCCAGACATTGTAAGGCTGGCTACGGGAAAAACACAGACTGAAGTTTTTGAATACTATGCCGAACATCATCCAGAACGGGTTTCTTTTTCTCCAACAATGGAACACATAGCCAGTTTTTTCTTTAGTGTACAAGAAAAAGGCATTCCCATTTTAATGAGTATGGGAGACCCTAATGCCGCTATTCTACAATGGAACGCGCCTATTCCAAACACAGCCAGCTTCTTTCAAAGTCTAAAAATGAGTAGTAATGGAACAAGCCTTTCACTGGGATTTTCGGATATCAGTCAGATTGTTGTTGTCAATTTTAAAGGGATGCATAATATTACATACAAAGGCGTCTTTTTTATGGATGAGGATGGAAAAGCTATTGCTTCTGTTTTTGTTCAACCTCCAAGAACTCATGACGCTGACATTCTGAAAAGATTTCAAAAAGATTTAAAAGAGCTTAATACCCTAATAACCCGTTTTTTTTCATCAGCTGATAGTTAAAACCGCTGGGTAACACCAACGCCATAGCCTGTACCAAACAGAATCGGATACACCGTAAAAGCCGGATTTTTCTTATCCATATCCCGCACGGAAAGTGCCGTATAGTACCCGATGGCAGCACCCATAAAGATATCGGATACCCAATGGCTTTGGGTGGTCATGAGGGTTAAGCTGCTGATGGTTGCGGAGGCGTAACACAAATCCGCAACAAGGGGTTCGTCCTGGCGGTACTCTTCCGCATAAGAGGTTAAAACCGCCCACACAAACCCGGCATGACCGGAAGGCAGTGCGCCTTCATCGCTTGGAAAGTTCCATTGTGGGCCTTCGAACTGGTAAGGATCTCCATTTTTTCGCCTCAAAAATAAATCCTTAAAAAACTGTGTGGTAATGATCTGAAAACCAAAACTTTTAAAGGCCAGATAGGTGGCGTGCTGGAGTTTGTTATCGTTTAAGGCCAAGCCTGTTGCGAACATCCCAGAGAGGCCATACAGCACGATGAATTTGTCTCCCAGTTTAAAAAAAACATCGGTGGCGTTGTTCACATCGTGGAGGTTTTTGGGATCGAAATAATCAAAAATGGGTTTATCTACAAGGATGAGGAGGCCTGTGATGCCGGCTATGGAACCGGCGGTTAGCCACTCGTCGGAATTCCAGCGTAAGGGGGAAGTGACGTATGCACTGACATCGGTGAGATTTTGCGCGGCAGGCTTTAGGATTTGAGTGTGGAGGTAGTTGGAGGTTGGAGGTGTTGATATGGGAGAGATGGGGGCGGTTTTTATGTTGTCAGTGGCAAAACTGTTAAGGTAAAAAAAGGAAAGAATAAGAGGGGTTAGGAAGAGGGATTTGGAGATCATATGAGGAAGAATACCATACAAAGGTGCCAGGGTTCTAAGGGAGAGAAGGTGCCAGGTACCTTTTTCCCCTTAGAACCCTGGCACCTTCTACCTTCTCCGCCTAGCTTACCCTATTGATGCTGTTTAAAATATCGAAACCGAATATGAATGTCCCGAGACACCGGAAACAAAGACAGAAAAGCCAGAATTCCTCCAAAAACAATCAGGGATGAAAGTCCCCAAAGCTGAGCAAAACTATAGGCCCCCGCTAAACCTCCACAGAAAAAAGACAAAAATATGAGGATTAAAAATCTAAACCGACCAAACGAATAGTTTTTGGATAACAGCCACTTTCCAAGCTCAAGCCCCAGATCCGTTACAACCCCTGTCATATGAGTGGCCCTCACTTCGGAATGAGACAACTCAGAAACCGTCGCATTTTGCATGCCCATTGAAAAAAACAGTCCCAGTAACAAAAAATCCGAAAGTTGATGATTGTGTATCGACAACACACCTAATCCCATCAGTACCAGACCGCTCACCAGCAACGACAAGGCATACTGGCTGTGCAGTTTTAATAATCGAGCCGTCTGAATAAATACAGATGCACAACAGGCACCCAGAAAAAAGCATCCTACAAAAAAACAAGCATTCTGGAAAATAGAATAATGTCCTAAAACCAAAGCATCAGAGCCGGATGCAACCTGACCTGTAATATGTGATGTGTAGTGTTTTACCACTAAAAAACCACCTGCGTTTACGGCACCGGCAACAAAAGCACATACGGCTCCCAAAGCCATGTTTAATGAAGCTGAACGTTTATCTTCGACAAGCTTTAGAATGCGTTTCATGTCTTTATAATAAAATAAAGGTGCCAGGGTTGTAAGGGGAAGAAGGTGCCAGGGTAAAAATAATTAAGATATAATCTTTTAAATACTTTATTATTTACAATAATTAACGTATATTAATCAAATGAGCAGAGGAAACAGAGTTACATACCCAGGAGCCTGGTATCACATTTTTAATAGAGGCATCAGTCGAAAAACAATCTATTTCAACGAAATCCACTATAATTTTTTTATAACGCTACTCGAGCACATTTCATCAAAATACCACGTTGAAATTCATTCATTTTGCCTGATGAAAAACCATTACCATCTCCTCATGTGTACACCTAGAGGAAATATCTCTGAAGCAATGTGGTACCTGGGAACTCATTTTTCAAGGTTTGTTAACCGAACAATCGGCGGTGACGGACCAGTATTTAAAGATAGATTCCGATCAATTTTAATAGAAGATATACGCTATTTACTTCAAGTAAGCCGATACATCCATCGTAATCCGTATGAGGCTGGATTAACACAACAAAATCTAGCGTATGAATGGTCAAGTTTCAACAGCTTTTCTTCTGAAAAATCCTACTACGATCTCTTTTTACACAAAAAATTTTTACTATCTCACTTTAAAAATCCTGAAGAATTTTCAGAGTACACTTTTTCAAAAAACTCTAAAGAAATTCGTCAGTTTTATGGTAAAAAACATATTCAAAATATATTAAATGAAAAAACACTTGCTTAATTTTTTTTTAATTTTTACCCTGGCACCTTCTTCCCCTTACAACCCTGGCACCTTTATTTAAAAAGTCTATGGCTTAAATCATCCCGACCATAAACCCGTTTCTTCTTAGGCTTCCTTAAATCGGACATAGGAATATCATAAATAAGTAACTGGGATTCAAACGGATGGGATACGTTAACAATCGTGCCATTAGAATCCAGAATAACAGCATGACCCTGACAGATATGTTTATCCGAATCCCAAACAATATCGCTGCACACCAGCCAGCAATTTGTGTCAAAAGCTCTGGTAATAAAGTGGTTTTTGTCTTGCATATAAGGCAAGATTGGGCTGGATTTTTCGATACGATTAAACATCGGGCAAAATAAAAGTCTGGCTCCACTTAGGGATGAAATCAGTGCAGGCTCACGAAACAGGCTGTCGTAACAAATAATGATGGAGTATGGAACACCCTTTTTTTCAAAAACCGGAAACTCTGAACCCAGGGAGAAATACTCATATGGAGGGTAGGTGTAGGCTTTTCGATACGTTCCAAGCAACCTCCCCTGCTCGATCACAACGGCTGTATTATAAATCTCTGTACCGGATTTTTCATTTAATCCAACAATCAACGTCGTTTTTTGGAAGGGTTTTAGATGATCTAAAAACTGTTTAAAAGCAGGGCTGTCCAGGCTGATACTCTGTGCCTCGGCGTCTTGTCTGGAGTCAAAATATCCCTGCAAAAAGCATTCGGGCATACACAAGATATCGACATATTCTGCCTCGGCTTTCGACATGGACTGCATAACAAGCTCTGTATTTTTGTTAAAATCACCCTCAAAAATCGGGCCTTGATAAGCAGCTATTTTCAAAAAATCATCTAGTGGATTCATACGTTTGTTTATTATAAACGGTCATTAATTTTCATGAAAGATTTTTCGAATTGTTTTCCCTCAAATAGGGCTAATTTTTGAAGTTGGAAGCAGACATAGCTCTACAAGTTATATAAAAAATAAAAATTGTCAAAAAATACATTTACAACACACCTTAATAGAATATTTTTTTAACATTAAAACCCATTTTCCACCCTGGCACCTCTCCTCCCTTACAACCCTGGCACCTTTGCCTCAAGAACAAGCACATTATTTCGAGTATTTTTGACCAAATCCAAAGCTGTTTTCTGAGTTGTTTTGGTTTTCTCCAAAATCAACCCCGGATAGTCCTTTAATAAAGCGATAACACGTTTCAATTCAACATTACCGATAGTGCAACTTGAAAGCGCCGCCAATTTTTGAACCCTTTTTAAAAATTCAAGACGAACAGGCTCGGGAATAGACAGGTTCGCCGGTTGTGTAGAAATCAGTTTATACATAAAAGTCCTCTTCAATATCGTTGTGAACTATCTTTATTCTCGATAATTTTCAGCTTTTATTTCAGAACTTTAGCCACTTTCTTTATTTAAACTGATACTCCCCCTGCGTCAAACTGGTCAGCACATGATCTCGCCACTCTCCGTTAATAAACAGGTACTGTTTGGCAAGCCCCTCGGTTACAAATCCCAGCTTTTTCAAAACCGCTGCCGAGCGTGTATTTTCGGGTAAATGATTGGCCATAATTCGGTGGAGATTTACGGTTTGAAAGGCATAGTTGATTACAGATTGGAGAGCTTCCGTCATTAGTCCCTGGCCCTCAAAATCTTTGCAGAGGGAAAATCCCAAATAACACGCTTGAAAAGAGCCTCTGAAAATCTGGGTGAGGTTGATTACACCGATGATATGGGATGGGTAATCTGTGTAAGTGATGACAAAGCGGATGGCCGCTAAAGGATTGAGTTCGTCTTTGGAGGTGAGGATTCGGGTTTGCCAGTACTCGGGGGTTAGGAAATTATCCGGGAGTTTGGCGGAGGTTTTGGAGAGGAAATCTGCATTGGTGGTGTAATAGGTACAGATGGCCTCGGGGGTAATTAGGGATAGGTGGGGGATAGTTAGGTGGAGGGATTTTAGGGTGATTGGCATTTGGGGATTTTATATTGAGGGGTTGGTAGTTGGCAATTTATAGTTAAGGATTTTACTAAGCAAAGATTACTTCTGAAAAACATTTTGATAATGCCAGTCTAAATACTCTGGATTAGGCTCAAAACGAAATGGCATATGAATTTTTTGATTATCAAATCTAAAAAACACATCTTCATAGATACGCATTTCTTTTCCTTGTAAAGAGTTACTAATGATAACTTGATGATTCAGATTAATACCTATCAAGCCCAAGTCAAAAACTTTGTCATGAAGCGAACACAATGAAATTCCATTTGAAGGATCTACCCTAGACTCAACTTTCTTTGACCAAGGCACAATATGAGAAGCTATCAATAACTCTACATGGTCAAGATTACAGACTGCGCATTGGTTATGATAACTTGAAATAACTGTTCTTCTAAAAAAATGTTGAACTGTCCTAGTTTTAACCTGAGTCATACGTTCTGTTTCTTCAAGATCATTGAAATTATAGCTAAACGGACTAGCTACATCATCCTTGAAAATATTTTTGTTTTGAAGCAATAAACTATAAGCATTTTCAGCATCCATAATCATTTGTTCAGCATTTAATAAGAAGTCAGAAATAATTTCAGCGTCTGCTTTGCTAGCAGCTTTTAACCCTTTTCCTTGCATAGCCGGATCTAAACTTGCAAAATTACATAGCTTCATCGCTAAAGAGCCTGGAGTTCTATTTAAATATTCTGAAACTTCAATAATTCTTGGCTGACGTGCATGAAACTGCCTGAACTCCAGTTCACAATATATTTTAAGAGCAACCAAAAGCTCTTCTTTTGTCCACGCACGGGGAATGGGTATCACAGTGATCCTTTATCTCGTATACAAAAATAGAAAATTTATCGAGATTAGCCAATATAAATATGGAGATTATTTTGATTAGTATAACCCAAACAGCTAAGCAATCATAAATCATGTATCTTCAGTGAACTGTCCGAAAAAATCGGACAGTTCAAAGACATCTTAAAGGATTCTAATTTTATTTAACGTTACTCAAAGGTCGTAGTTGAACTTTCATCCTCAAGCTTTAATTTAAAAGTGACTATATCTTCATTAAAAGATTCAAAAGAAAGAGAAAATTCCTGTAAAATTGTATCTTCAGGTTCATCCATTGGATCAATTAAATCTAGAAAGTCTCCCAGTTTGAATTCGTAATCAGCATCTATCGTATATGAATCATCAAATAGCTCCAAAACCTGCTTTATGTCTCCAACAGTACTAATTTGGATTGGGAAGCTTAATTCATTTTTCTTGGGTTTTGATGCTACTGAAGCCGTATTCCAATCTTTAAAACCCATTACTTTTGAAATGTGTTCAAGACTATGGCCTTGTGAAATATCCACGTCACATTTTTTCTTTAAGAAATGTGCGGATAATTTTTGCCTTCTCTTTGAAGGCCTCCTGAGTAGGAGTGAAACTTGAATTAGACATTTTTAACAACCTTTAATGGACTTTATTTCTTTGCTCGCATTAAGAAGTCCTAAAAAAAATTGTTTTGATTTTTAAAGACAGTATCATAGAAATTTTCACCATAGCCATTGGCCGCGAGCAGCAGGATATTTCTTAAAACCTTATACAAAGGTTATTAAGCTATCTAATTTATATCAATACCAAATAGAATAGAAATCAGGAACCAAACAACTGTCGACAAATTGTCGACAGTTCAAGAATACAAAATGAACTGACCCATTTTTTTCCCTCGACACCTCCCCTCCCTTACAACCCTGGCACCTTTATATTTTCCAATTGTCTCCTTTTCTAATGCGATTGAAGTGATATTTCACCACCAAAAACAGTCGTTTTTACACCTACAGCTTTTTGAGATTTATTATCTAAAGTTATCAAAATGTAAGGGTGAGTCGGTTTTGGAGCACTCTGAATGGTATAGGTGTACACCAATAGAGTTGTATTTTTAGAAGTAATTTCCTGAGTTGGCATACCTAAGTGAGCCAAAATTTTCTCCCGATTTGGAACCCAAGCATCAGGAAAAACAGTCCCAGAGGATTTTATAGACTTTGACTGAACATCTGGCTGCCCATTTCCAAATTTTTCAAGCAGATTTGGGACAAAATCGGGATGGATAAGCGAAGAGAATTGATGAGGGTAATAAATCTGGGTAAGGGTATCGTTTTGATCAAAAAACAACGTGATAACAAGGCTGGTATCAGTGTCATTTGAGGAGGTGTTTATTTTTTTCATAACATAACGCTGCTCAAACCCAGAATTGTGTTTTACTACTACTGGAGTAACGCCATCTGTTAGCATAGCTACATCCTCGGGCTTTAGAAGTGGGTAAAGGCATTTTATACTTGGATTATTTAGCGTTTTAATAAAAACGAAGTTCTTTGGAACATTTTGAAACTGACTTTTAAATTGAAGCAATCGGAGATACTTACATCCACCTAGATTTAACACCAAAATAACAAAACCCAATGCCAATAGATTTTTTCTCATAATCATTTCCTAGGTATAAGCTCTGTAACCTTGGTCACTTCGGCTGTTAACCCTTTGTCGTAAGTAACTACAATAATAGTCTTTCCTTCTTTTGCTAGGATTAGGCTCTACTGAAGTCTTATTTTGGTGTCTGTATCCAAGTTGTTTGAAGGTTCATCTAAGACAGTAGTCAGCTGAACAAGAAGATATAACTCAATCCAGACCCAAACCATCACACGTTTCAGATCTTGTGAGACAGGATAGTCCAAAAGAACAAAACTCACTTCTTAGCACCTTTCCTGATGCAGTCAGAAGACTAAGCACTTTAGCCCAAAAATTACTCAAATAGCCAACGTATAAAAAAAGGGGATAATCGATAACAAGCCAGACTCCTAATTTTAATATTTCTCGCGCAGGGAGTTTATTAAAAATAAATGACCGCAGCGAAAATCTTAAAATTAGGAGTCTGGCGGAGAGGGAGGGATTCGAACCCTCGCCAGGTGTTACCCTGCTAACGGTTTAGCAAACCGCCCCCTTGAGCCACTTGGGTACCTCTCCGCGATAAAAAACTATGTGTTTACTATACCATTACTAAACAAAAGTTCTCAAGGGAGTTCCACCCTACAAAACCGCCTTCACCCCAAAAACCAGAGAATAATGCGCCGAATCAGGAAGAGTGGCATTCGGATGAACCTGCACATTATGCGCGAACTCATCATAAGCACGTCCTGCAATAATCGTTAAATCACCCGGATCCAACGGCGTTTCAAACATAACTGGAGCCTTCGCTATCTCACCATGGGGAACAAATCCCTGAAACCGTGTATCTGTGTTCAGTTTTGCAAACGTCATTGTCTCTCTGTGAGGACCAACAATCACAACAAAGGTCAGCTCGCCGTTTGTTGATAAATCCTGATGAAAATCAAATCCGGCACCAGTTCCGTAGCCATTTATTGTAAATTTAACCTGTAATTTTTCTCTCTCTACCGGAAGACCGTTTGCTTTCAACACCTCTTGCACATCTGGTCGGGTTAACAACGATTCAAACAAAGACGAGGCAGATGACGGCATGATATCGGCAGGAAAATATAAAAGACCGTGATTGGGCTCACCATATTCGGAAAAATAAGAAATCGTCACAGGGGGTTTTGAAGGATCCAAAACCACAGGAACCGGAATAGATTCCTGACGGGTTACACCATGAAAAATAGCGAGTTGGGTTTCAGATTTTGACTGTACTGTTCGAAAAAGAGCAACCAGCTCCTGACGAAACATCGCCTGCTCTTCGTGGGTAATAACGGGAGAATCGGCGACAAAAAGGCCAGGAACAACCTGAAGATTATCGGGGATATCCGCCTGGACAGACAGTTTGACTGGGGCTTGAAACACAACTCTGTAGGCATCCTGATCGTTAATAAATCCATAGGTTTCCACAAAAGACGTACCCGATTTCCGCCCAAAAGATCGAACCAGTTTTTCAAGATTTTGGGATCGAACATCATCGGTGCTATCCGATTGGGGATTTACAACAATACTTGTAGATACAACACCTTTGCTGCTTACGGCTGCCAACATATCCATTTGAAGGGTTCCCTCCAATAAACGTCGTTCAAAACCAGACCAGTTGGGGGCATTACAATCAAAAGCAGACAAAATCACATCAAAGGGCTTGCCCTGTTTTAAAGGGATTTTTGATTTTTTACAGACAGTAATTTCAAGCTTGCAGCCAGGATATGCCGCTTTCAAATCAGCCACCATTTTTTTATGGCCGGCATTTCCAACCACCAGAACACGCAGCTTTTTTTGAGAGTTTTTTAATAAAGCTGGAGGAAAAACCTGCTTCACGTATCGTAAAAACGGCGGATGACATAAAGTTGTATCAAAATGGAGTGTAGACACTTTAGGCAACAACATACAGGAATGAGAGTCCAGCTGCCGGCCAAGACCAAACTGCCCCAGAGGATCCAGCCTGGATGAAAACCCATAAACAACAGTCAATTCAGGGAAAAGCATTTGAATATCGGTTGGAGTCAAAAATTTTTGATACACACTCTGAGTCAAAAAAGCATTAGGCTCGTCCGCCACAGCCTCTTTATGATGTTGTAAGGAACTGAAATAACGACCACTTGGTAAAGGAGACCGTACAAAAACCATACCATCAGGAGGCAACATTTGAAGAATATGAGCGGCCAGAATCTCACGTTCCTTAGGCAGCACATAATGAATAGAATTTTCAAAGATAAAAACGGAAGGCACAAGTTGTTTTTGAGTTAAAAGCGGGATATCCCGTGAACAGTCAAATTCTTCCATGGGTTTTTGAACAAAAATAATCTGACTTTTTTGTGCTGGTGTCAGATCAGTGTCTTCAAGCTGTTTTTTTGCAGAGTCTATCGCTTCGGATGAAAAATCCAATCCTATAATAGTTCCTTTAAAACCACCTTTTACCATATCCACCAAAGGTTTAATGGCATTGCCACAACCAAAACTGATAATACAACGGTTCTCAGTATGGCTAATCTGATCTGCCCACTGAGAGGTATAGGACTGTAAGGTAAACTGACTTGGAAAATTTCGTCTCTCCTGAAAGTAAATGGGATGTCGGGATACCCCTGTATCCTGAGAACAGCGTCGTCCATCAACAGTGCGATCCTGAAGCTGAAACACCCCATCCCACGTTTTGCTGGCAGCCGCCCAGTACGGACGTGAAGAAGAAATAGAGAAATGACGTGTTGGCGTATACGGCAGAAGCGAAACACTTTTTAGAGAGGTTATCAATCCAGGCAACATAAAACATGGTAAAAAATCAGGGTGGGATTTTGGAGCCTGTTTACCGACAATTTTATTATTTACAACCAGTAAACGTTCAGTTGCTGATGGAGCTGTAATTTTATGGCTTGCGGAAACCTTCAAATGAATACCTGTCTGTGAATGCGAAACTTGTTTTCCATTTAAAGGATTAGAGTGATCAGCAAGACGTTTATAGGAATCTGGTTTTGCCCGAAAAAAAGTTCTAACAGTTGTACATGCCCGTGTTACAAAACTCATGCCCCCACACTCACTTTCAAGACAATTTAAAGTCCAAAAACGCCTTGAAAACTAACATTAGTCATCAAATATCGTCAATAAAACAGAGGAAACTCTTTAACTATTTTAAAAGTTTTATTATAATGGTCGGGCCTTTTTGATTGTCTTTATTAGGGTACCTTTTATTTTAGGAGACTATACGTCATGCAAACTATCGAACTAGCTGCCAAAGCAAGAACAGAGCTTGGCAAAAACTATTCCAAACAATTTCGTAAAAACGGATCAACACCAGCGGTTGTTTACGGAGCAAAAAGTGAACCTGCACATATTCTTGTAGATTCCAAAGAAGTTGGGAAATTTTACAGAAACTACTCTAAACAAAACGTGCTTGTAAAAATTACAATTAACAACAACGGATCAACCTCAGAAGTAACAGCCTTTCTAAAAGAATTTGCAAAAAACCATTTAACTCAGGAAATTCTTCACGTTGATTTTATGAAAGTGGACGAAACTCATCCTATTAAAGCGGATATCCAATTAAAATTCATTGGTGCAGCACCTGGTGTTAAAAAAGGTGGTCAGTTAATGACTAAACTTCGTCAATTAAAAATTAAAGCACTTCCTCAAAACATTCCTGATACAATCGATATCGATCTTTCAACACTTGAAGTAGGTCAATCCATCCGTGTTAAAGACATCGATACTAAAGGTTTATTCAACATTGAAGTACCTGGAAACGAAATCATCATTCTGGTTGAATCTTTAAAAGCAGCTGAAACGCCAGCAGCAGCAAGCAAATAATGTCAAACCGTCATTTACTGGAACGGGTAAAAAAAGTTGCCTATTTAGAAGGAAATTTCATTACCCGTGCCGGTAAACCGACAACCTATTACATCGATAAATATTTATTCTCCACTCAACCTGATATTTTAAAAGACCTTGGCACAGCCTTAGCCGAGTTACTTCCTCCCTCAAACACTTACGATAGAATTGCAGCCCCGGAGTTGGGAGCTGTTGCCCTGGCGGCTTCGGTTGCCATGGTTGTGGGGAAGCCGTTTATTATTGTCCGCAAAAAAACTAAAGACTATGGCACTCAGAAACGTCTTGAAGGCAAGGCTGTTGAAGGCGAAACCGTTGTGATGATCGAAGATGTTCTAACAACAGGCGGAGCTGTTCTGCAGGCGTGTGAAAGCGTAAAAGAAGCCGGGCTGAATGTTGCTGGCATTGTAGGTGTTATTAACCGTGAAGAAGGTGCTTTTGAAAACATTCAAAACGCTGGGTATCCCATGAAAGCCCTGTTTACCACTACCGACCTTCGGGCATGTTAGACGCAATCCGCAATCACCCTTTTTACCAAAAAATTCTAACCAACACAGCGTCTACCAAAGGCAGTCTGTGTATCGGTCTTGATCCCGATCTTAAAAAATTACCCCCTCAATTTGAACAATCTTTATCCGGAGTCCAAACGTTTTTAACGGAAATTATCCGCGTGTCTCAGGATTTGTGCATTGCCTATAAACCCAATATCTCCTTTTTCGAGGCCATGGGCATAGACGGATTAAAGCTATTGGAATCTCTACGCAAAAGTGTACCGGCGCATACACCCTGGATTATCGACGCCAAACGGGGTGACATTGGAAACACATCGGCCATGCAGGCTTCTTTTTTATACGATGTGCTTGGAGCCGATGCGGTAACCCTGCATCCGTATATGGGCACGGATAGCCTCGAGCCTTTTTTCGCCTACAAACAAGGATTTAACTTTGTATTGGCCTTAACCTCGAATCCCGGGGCGGAGGATTTTGAAATGCAAACCATGCAGACTCAAAAACCACTGTATCTGACGGTTGCGGAAAAGTGTGCCTATTGGAATAACCGGTACCATAACGTGGGCATGGTCGTTGGAGCCACGCATCAGCAGGCCACCCTAATCCGTGAGCAGGATGCAGACATGTTATACCTCGTCCCCGGTGTAGGCGCCCAGGGCGGAGCATACGGCGACACCAAAAAACGCACCCAAAACCGGGACGGACTGTCCTTAATCAATATGTCCCGAGGCATTTTATACACCCCAAAACTCTACGAACCGCTTGCCGATTTTGAAACCATAATCCGGGCAACCATTTCCGATGCCATCCAAGCCTAAACCGGTTTTCTCCACCGTATCAACCTCAACCAAATCCAGTGCGTTTAGAGACAGTTACTTTTGGTTCATCACCACATCCTGGCCAAAACTTGTAGGTGTTTTAGGCGGCATTTTTTTATCGCTAAATGCAGCTTTTGCGCTTTTATACACCCTTTCTGGCGGCATAGCCAATGTTGGACGTTATGATTATGTTGGCTATTTTTTCTTTTCTGTACACACACTAGCAACCGTCGGTTATGGGAACGCCTACCCTGTTTTACTTATCAGTCATTGCCTTGTTGCCCTTGAAATCATGTGTGGGATTTTTATGATTACCTTAATTACCGGGCTGATGTTTTCCAAGTTCTCCAGACCAACGGCCAAAGTTATTTTTAGCCGATCGGCTGTGATTAACAACCGTGACGGTCATCCGCATCTCAGCTTCAGACTGGCCAATGAACGAGGCAGCACCATTGCAGAAGCCCAACTTTCCGTATCGGTACTTAAAGATTTCAAAACATCAGAAGGTGAAAGTTTAAGAAAACTGTACGATTTAAAGCTGGATAGAGAAAAAACGCCCCTGTTTATTTTAAGCTGGACGGTTTTTCACAAAATTGATGAAAACAGCCCCTTATATGGATTGGATGAAGCCGCCATTATCAACGGAGACATGCAAATCATTATCAGCATGACAGGATTCGAACCTATACTTGGGCAAACCGTACATACCCGGCATATGTATTGGGCCAAAGACATCGAATGGGGAAAACGCTTCAAAGATGCCCTGACACGCCGTGAAAAGCACCTGCACTTGGATTACGGGTTATTCCACGAAACCACCTAAGGGTTGATGTGGCGAAACACCCAGACCTGATCATTTTCAGCAAGAAGATGATAACCGTACTCATTATGTAACAAACGTTTAACCAAAACCGAGGACTTTGGGCCAACAGCAACAACATCGGCTTCGCTTTGTGTGTGAGCATCGTCAAGCATGGGGTCATTTTTTCGGATGATGATAAACGCTTTGGGTTGGAACACCTTGGTTTTATATCGACTTTTTGGCACATGGCTCCATTTTTTAGCGAACTCTGATTCTACAAACATCGATTCCTGAAGTGGCCCGTGAATGAGTTCGATCTGATTGGGTTTTAATCCTTTTTCAGCAAAATCAAACCCGGTGGCATGAGAAATCAGCACAACATCTGTTGGTTTGATGTAAGGCTTTAAACTCTCAGATAAAAATAGCTTAATGGAGTTTTGCTCCTCAAAATGATCCACTTGCTTAAAAAAAGCAGGAAACGATGATGACACCTGGGCCAGCTGAAAGACCATAACAGCAGCGAATACCCCATAAAACCATCTGGATTTTGGAAAAACGGCTTTCATATATATCAAAACAAAAATTACTCCCAAATATAAGCTAAGCACACCTAACACAAAATAAATTGGAATGGCACGGTTTACAAAAAACAGCACATACACCCAATGAATAACAGCCGCCACAGATACCGCAAACACAGCCGCATACTCGGGAGAGTGTCGCTTTATCCACGACAAAGCCAACGCGCCCACAAGACCCGCCGTCCCGATAATCAATAACGGCCAGGATAAATAATACGGCACAATTGTAGTCGTTAATTTACCTAAGGCAGATAAACCGGAATTCCGCACCTCATTGGCCAGGAGATTCATGTTTAAGTGACGCATAAAGGCAAAACGTCCAACGGGGTGAACCAGATACGGATTGGTGATAACAAACACAGCGATACTTAATAAAAATGCGAGGATGGAATCTCTTAAAAACAAAACCCAGTTTTTTAGGGAGTTTGGCTGCATCCACAGACCCCAAAAACGATAGGCACCCCATAACGGAATCATGACTACAGCCTGAAGCTTTGCGGAAATAGACAGGGCCAAAAACATCACCCCAACCCACCACCAGGTTTTATAAGTACCTTTATCCTTAAAAAAAGCAAAAACAGACAGGCACCAGAAACAAACCATCATGGTTTCGGGATGATTGGCAAATCCAGCTCTAAAAAAGGCGGGCATTGTGGCCATTACAAGCAACATTAACAACAGTTGGAAAAAGGTTACATGACGGCGAACTCCTGCCCATAACACGATCAAAGAGCCTAAAAACCAAAGTCCCGATAACAATCTGGGGACAATCACAACAGCATCGGAAGCTGTTTTTAAAAAGGGAATCGAGGCCACCATGTTCTGGAAGAAAAACAAAAATCCGTAATTAAAGGTTCCCATTTTAAAAAATCTGGCGGGATTAAGCGTGAATAATCCGTCAGCCATGGTATAGGCAGATTGAACGTGTACAAACTCATCGCCCCAAAAAAATGGCAAAAACCAGAGTTGGGCATTTTTGAATGCGCATAGCGTTAGGATCACTCCAAAAAATCCCAATACCGTTACGACTACAAGTCCTTTGATTCGGCTTAACATTTCCAAAAAAATCCTTCCACAACAGGGTTTGCATACGGTATGATATCAGCCCACATGATAGCCGCCATTCAACATCGATTGAGAGAGTATAGACATTTTAATCTGGTAAAGCAATTTGCCATTTATGTTTGCGTGGGAGGCATGGCAACCCTTGTGGACTGGACCACGTTTTACAGCCTCACTCATGTTGCTGTGATGCATTATTATCCGGCTCTGGCTGTATCTACAACCTTAGGAACCCTTACTCATTTTACCCTCAATAAGCTGTTTACATTCAAACAATCTTCACATGCCAGCAAAAAACTCATTCTTATTTATATTATTATTGTGAGTCTTTCATTTGGATTAAATTTCCTGTGGATGACCTTTTTTGTATCGTTTCTACATCTTCATCTGATGTTCTCAAGAATGCTAACTACCGGATTAATGCTGATCGTCAATTTTGCGCTGCATAAAGGTATTACGTTTAATAAAGCCCTGTATTCGCCTCGTTAGCCATGAAACTGTTTGCGACAGGCCTATTGATAGTTTGTCTGGGAGTATCCAGTTACGGCCAACAAACCCTGGGTGAAGAGCGTATTATTTCCGTTAAAACAGATGTAAAAACCATTCATTATCATTATTCAGGAAATTTCAAAGGCTGGCTCAGCACGCCCGACACACCTGGCCCCTGGCCTGTAATTATTTACAATTACGACGAATACTGGGATTGGGCAAAAGAAGATCGCGCGGTTGAAAGAGGCTACGACATCAAAGCTTTTATGAAAACCTTTAATAACTGGGGATTTGCCTGCATTGTGCCTATCGAACGGTACAGAAAGTTGAACGCTTTAAAAGGTGCTATCGATTATTCCAGAAAAAATCTTCCCATAGACGTGAATAGGATTTATATTATTGGCATATCGGAAGGCGCCTTTTTGTCGCTTCTCGCACCGGAAGATAACCTTCCCGTTTCAAAAATCATCATGATTTCACCTCATACGTTTTATAAATCCGGAAAGTTGTCGATTGCAGACAGCATCCGGCATCATCCTCCCATCAAACAACCTATTTTATGTATGATTGGAGGGAGAAATAAAACCTGGTCTCTCAGTCAGACATACAAAACCTATCTGGATCTCAAAAATCTGGGATTTAATATCACGCTGAAAGAATATGAAGAAAAACAGCCCTGGTTTTGGGATCATGAACACCATTTTATGGCTGATATTTACGAATTTATTACAGGCAAGCCGCTGCCCTTAAGGAAACTACCATGAGATTTAGAACACACACAAACCCGTTCAACTACTTTGTACGCATGGAACCTCTTGATTTTAAGGCCATTTTTCCGACTTTTAATGGAGAAATGGACTTTGAAGTGGGGTTTGGAAAAGGGTTGTTTATGCGTCATTATGGGGCGATGTTTCCCGATCGGTTTCTTGTCGGTATAGAAGTGAGAAAAAATCCGGTGTTAGAGCTTCAAAAGAAGCTTGAAACGCTGTCGCTGCCCAATGTGCATGCGATTCATGGAAATGCCCAGCTTTGCCTGGAAGATCAAATTCCAGACAGCAGCATTAACCGGTGTTTTGTGTTTCATCCGGATCCCTGGTTCAAAAAACGGCATTATAAACGTCGGGTCATCAACACCAAATTTCTAGATAAACTGTTTACAAAAATGAAACCGGGAGGACGCCTGTTTGTGTCTACCGATGTAGGCTCGTTATGGGAAGCCATGGAAGAAACGCTGCAAGCTCACCCTGGTTTTGAAAAAATCGAAGATCCCGACTTTTGGGACAACGTCTATCTGACAGAATGGCAGCAATGGTCGATTAAAGATCAGCGGCAAAAATGGTATGGAACTTTTCAACGACGCTGAATTTTCGCCTAAAACGGTACGGTATAACCTCAGTAAATCACAATACATTAAAGGCATGCAGTGTAAAAAGTCACTGTGGTTTCTCAAACACCGGCCTGAATTGCGTGAAAAGCCGGATGCTTTACGGCAGTTTCTATTTGGAGAAGGTCATAAAATAGGAAAATACGCACAAAACCTTTTTCCCGGCGGTGTTGATATCAGCGCTCTGGCCGAGGATATTCCCGGACGTTTACAAAAAACTCAGGAACATCTACACAAAACAGAGACGTTATTCGAAGCTACGTTTCAGTACAAATCTGTTCTGGTTATGGTGGATATTCTACATAAAACACCGTTCGGTTATGAACTCTACGAAGTAAAAAGCAGCACAACTGAAAAACCTGTTTTTTTACAGGATATTGCCTTACAAATCCATGTCCTGGAAGGATGCGGACTGATTATCTCAGAAGCCTTTGTCACCCTGATTAATTCCGCCTACAAACGACATGGCAACATCGAAATCGAGCATCTGTTCAAACACAATCCTCTTTATGAAAAAACAGCTCCCATACGCCAGAATTTACCTGAGATTCTGGAAGATCTGAGAAAAACCATCAAACATCCCAATGCACCTTCTATTGAAATCGGGCCTCATTGTTTTCATCCCTACGACTGTGATTTTATGGCCCAATGCTGGTCTCATATTCCAAAACCGTCTGTATTTGATATCAGCGGTCTCAAACTGGATAAAAAATTTGAGTTGTACCGAAAAGGCATTATCAAGATGACGGATATTCCCGAATATTCCGGCCTTAATGTTAAGCAACGGCATCAGTTAAATGCCGAAAAAACCAATCAGGTTTTCTTAAATAAAAAAGCTATCAACACGTTTTTAAAAACGCTGCACTATCCTTTATATTTTTTGGATTTTGAAGCATTCCAGCAAGCTATTCCACCTTATGACGGGCTTTCACCCTTCCAACAGATTGCCTTTCAATATTCCCTCCATTATCTGGATTCACCCACCTCAGAACTACAACACTACGATTTTATCGCCGAACCACATCGTGATCCTCGCCCACTTCTGGCACAGGAATTAATCAAACATATACCGGAAAATGCCTGCATCATGGCCTATAACAGCAGTTTTGAAAAACTTGTTTTTGCACAACTGGCTTCCGCTTTTCCTGATCTTGCGAAAGAGTTAATGAAACGCCACAGCAATATTATCGATTTAATGGTACCGTTTCAGCGTCATGATCTGTATACCAAAGACATGCACGGACGCTTTACCATCAAAACCGTCCTCCCCGCACTAATCCCCGAGCTATCTTATTCCGATTTAGCCATTCAGGACGGACAATCTGCGGTTAGAGCTTATCTAAAACTGCTTGATATTTCCGATGAAACCGAAAAAGAAGTCATCAAAAACAATTTAAAAGCCTATTGTAAACGGGATACCTTTGCGATGGTGAAAGTTTTAGAAGTATTGAAAGAATTAGCTCATTAAAATTCAAAGGTTACATGCTTTTTCTTAATTTTCCTAAAAAACAGCTTATAAAAAAAGCACAAAATCTAACAATACCACAAAAATCTCTTACTTTATCACCAACCTCATCAATAAAAATTGCAGCAAAATCCCAAATTATTCCTTGTCACAGCCAGTGAATTTATACTAAAATAGTAAAACGCTTTCGAAACCAAAGATTACACACCAACGAGGAGTATTCATTGAATAAAAACGACAACCCTACCACCATTGATATCGAAGCCCAACGTTGTTTGGACGCCCTTCAATATATCCTGCGTTACCAAGGCCCAGAGGCCACTGCCGATGTTATTAAAAAAATTCACCAGACCCTCATTGAAAAAGGCGTTAATGTTAACATTCCCGTCACAACCCCTTATGTAAATACTATTCCTTATGATCAGGAAACCGAATATCCCGGAGATATCGAGCTTGAAAAACGTATTGAAAACCTTATCCGTTGGAATGCCATGGCCATGGTTGTTAAAGCCAACCGCGAACATGACGGACTTGGCGGACATATTTCCACATTTGCCTCCTCAGCCGTTTTATACGAAGTCGCCTTTAACCACTTTTTCAAAGGAAACGGACAGGGACGGTTCGCCGATCAGATTTATTTTCAGGGTCACGCCTCTCCCGGCAACTATGCCCGCTCGTTTTTGGAAGGCCGCCTCTCGGAAAAACAGCTTCACGCCTTCCGTCAGGAATTAACGCCAACCGGAGGTCTTTCCTCTTATCCGCATCCTTACCTCATGCCGACCTACTGGCAGTTCCCAACCGTATCCATGGGACTTGGCCCTGTGATGGCCATTTACCAGGCTCGTTTCAACCGCTATTTACAGGCCAGAGGCTTTTTAAAACACGATCCGCATGTCTACTGCTATATCGGAGACGGAGAATCGGACGAACCGGAAACACTGGGCGCCCTATCCTTTGCGGCAAGAGAAGGCCTGGATAATCTGACCTTTATCGTCAACTGCAACCTGCAACGCCTCGACGGCCCGGTTAGAGGAAACGGAAAAATCATTCAGGATCTTGAAGGTGTTTTTAAAGGCGCCGGATGGAACGTCATTAAAGTGGTTTGGGGATCAGACTGGGATCCATTATTGGATTCGCCTCAACGTGAATTATTAATGAAACGGATGCTGGAAGCCGTAGACGGTGAATATCAAAAATATGTAGTAGAACCAGGCAGCTACCTCAGAAAACATTTTTTTGGAAAATATCCCGAACTATATGAAGCTGTAAATCACCTCACCGACCAACAGTTACATAGCCTCCTTCGAGGCGGACATGATCATAAAAAAGTATATGCCGCTTACAAAGCCGCAAACGAACACAAAGGCCAACCCTCCGTTATCCTGGCCAAAACTGTAAAAGGATATGGCTTAGGCGAAGCTGGAGAAGGTAAAAATATTTCTCACCAGCAGAAAAAACTCAACGAAAAAGAACTTCGTGAATTTAAAAACAGATTTAATATTCCTATTGATGATGATGCGATTGTAGACACCCCGTTTTATCGTCCTGATGAAAACAGCCCTGAAATTCAATATATCAAAGCCAGACGTGAAGCCCTTGGCGGTTTATTGCCAGAACGTCATCCTGATTTTGAAGCCCTGAATGTTCCCGGAAGCGACTTTTTCCAGGAGTTTTTACAAAGCTCAGGCGACAATGAATTATCTACAACCATGGCGTTTGTACGGGTATTAAGCAAGCTGCTACGTCACCCGGATTTATCCAAACACGTTGTTCCAATTATTCCTGACGAAGGACGTACCTTCGGGATGGAAGCTCTGTTCAGACAAATCGGGATTTATTCACCAAAAGGCCAGCTTTACGAGCCGGTAGACCGTGAATCTTTATTGTTTTACAACGAAACCAAGGACGGTCAGCTGTTAGAAGAAGGCATTAACGAAACAGGATCGATGTGCTCGTTTATCTCTGCAGGAAGTGCTTATGCGACACACGGCCTGCCTATGATTCCGTTTTACATTTACTATTCGATGTTCGGCTTTCAGCGTGTAGGCGACTTGATGTGGCTTGCAGGCGACATGAAAGTTAAAGGATTTTTACTTGGAGGAACAGCCGGACGCACGACATTGAATGGTGAGGGACTGCAACATCAGGACGGACACAGCCTGATTTTAGCCTGTACCATCCCAAATCTTTTAACCTATGATACGTCGTTCAGATTTGAAATCGCCGTGATTGTACAAGACGGCTTAAAACGTATGTATAAAGATAAAGAAGATGTATTTTATTACCTCACACTGGGTAACGAAAACTACGAAATGCCTGCAATGCCTGAAGGTGCTGAAGAAGGTATTTTAAAAGGATTATATAGATTCAAACCGTCACCATCCAAAAACAAACTTAAAGCCCATATTTTCGGCAGCGGAACCATCATCAACGAATGTTTAAAAGCACAGGACATCCTGGAAAAAACCTATGGCGTTTCCGTAGATATCTGGGGAGCAACCAGCTACAAACAACTCCGTTCAGATGCCCTAAAAGCACAACGTTGGAACATGCTTCATCCGAAAGAAAAACCTCAAAAATCGTATCTAGAAACAACGCTGGAAAAAGAAAAAGGCGTGTTTATCGCGGCTTCAGATTGCATGAAACTGGTTCCAGATCAGATCGCACCCTGGGTTCCAGGCGGATTATTTACACTGGGCACCGATGGTTTCGGCCGAAGCGAAACCCGGGAAAACCTTCGCCGTTTTTTTGAAGTGGACGCCCCATGTATCGTAATCGGCACCCTGTACCAGCTGGCACAAAAAGGTGAGATCAAACACGATGTTGTTGCAAAAGCTATCAAAGACTTAAACGTTGATCCGGAAAAAGCCTTCGGGTTTTGTGTGTAAGGAGTTTTTATGCAGGCCTATAAAAAAAATATAACCATTAAAGAGTCAAACTCGATTACGTTATCAAATTTACCTTTCAAAAAAGGACAAAAAGTTGAAATCGTTATTCTGGTAAAAGAAGAATCTATAAAACCTTCACATATAAATGAAGTAAAAAAATTATTTAAAGAAACTCAATCTTTAACTCAAATAAAAAATCTATCAGAAGAAGATATCCGATTAGAAATTGAGGCGTATCACAAACAAAAATGACAGCCATAAAAGTTATTATTGATACCAATGTACTGATATCTGCCATTTTAAAAAATAAAGATCCTGAAAAAATCATTCTACATATTATTCAATCAAAAAATATGAGATGGTTGGCATCCCAACAAATTTTAAAAGAATATTCTGATGTTCTAAAAAGACCAAAGTTCAATTTACCTCCCGATCTTGTTAAAAGATGGGAACTTTTATTTGAAGAAGAAATAGAAAAAATCAAAGTCCCAAACCATTTAATATCGTTTGACAGGGACCCCAAAGATTCCAAATTTCTAAATTGTGCACTATTATCAAACGCACACTTTTTAGTTACTGGAGATCATGACTTTAAAGAAGCTTATAAAATTGTTTCTACAACAATTTTAAATGTTTCTAAATTTAAAAACGTTTTTAAAATTTAATAGGAGAATATTATGAGTGTCGTTAAAGTTCCCAACCTCGGAGATGGTATTACCTCCGCAACTGTTCTGGCCATCCTGGTAAAACCGGGTGACAGCATCCAGAAAGATCAAACTATTTTAGAACTTGAAACCGATAAAGCCACAGCCCCGATTCCAGCCTCTGAAGGCGGAGTTGTCGGGAAAATTCTGGTTAAGGAAGGCGACACCGTTGCCGCGGGAACACCGGTTATCGAATTGGCAG